>SWCB01004721.1_pt1 | contig 18596 bp, 17 predicted proteins | sample 4692901 | NCBI WGS metagenome assembly SWCB01 (sample SAMN10267276, study PRJNA491770) | bioreactor metagenome | isolation source: DHS bioreactor inoculated with subseafloor sediment | place: Japan: off Shimokita Peninsula | collected 2006-08 | reverse complement strand
AAGTTTCGGATTTTCTTTTGTCTTTCATTTAGTTTGTTATTATCCATGTTTCACATACCTTTACGCTTAATTATTCTATCATTTTTATGTGCTTAATAAAAGAGATAAAGAATAAAATGATTTAGTTTTTATGATATCTTAACTAGTAAAACGCTTTTACTATGAAAAATTATAGAAAGGATTGCAAATTATTTGTAATTTTTGTTATATTAAACCTGTAGATAAACAATACATTAGGAGGAAATGAATAATGAAAAAAGTATTTTTACTGCTTATATTAGCAGTAGCTACATTCACGCTTTTTGGATGTAATTCATCTGAATACAAAGTAGATGGTGAATTCTTAGCTTATGAAGTTAGCATTCACAGAAATGCACCAATGGTTACTATGGTTTCTGTAACTATTGAAGATGGAGAAGTTGTTGCATTCAATATTGATGCAAGACAAGGTAGAGCAACTCAAACTGAGGGTGCAGAAACTGCTGAAGACACTTCAGATGACAAATGGTCATACACTTGGAATGCTAAGACTAAAAAAGAACTTGGTGATGACTATGGTATGGTAGCTAATGGTGGTGCAATTGCTGAATGGTATGAACAAGCTGCATTAATCGAAGCTTACATGTTAGAAAATGGTGTTGATTCAGTTGAAGTTGATGCTGATACAGTCATTACAAACATTACTGGTGTTACTATCAAAGATGGTGGTTATACTGCACTTGCTGCTGAAGCATTAGAATTAGCTAAAGCTGGTAAATTCCAAGCTGTATACTATACTTCAGACGATTTAGTAATCGCTACAATGATGGTTGATGAAAAAGGTGTTGCAACAGACTTAGTATTAGACGTACTTCAAGGTAGACCTGATGGTGCTACATTTGCATGGAGAGACCAAACTAAACAAGAATTAGGTTTAGAATATGGTATGAAAGATGCAAGTACTATCGGTAAAGAATGGTTTGAACAAGCTGACGCTATCGCTGCATACGTATTTGAAAACGGTGCTGATTCAATCCAAGTTAACGAAGATGGAGACATCACAAATATCACTGGTGCATCAATAGGTGACAGTGGTTATAGTGAAGTATTCGCATTATTATTTGACTTTGCTAACTACGAAGTTTAATTAAAAACTTAAAGATTTAAAGGATACCATTTGGTATCCTTTTTTCTTTATGTTAATATAAAAAAAAGATGCTTAATTAAAGCACCTCTTCAGTAAGTTCTTTTTCAATATCCTGAACTTCAATCATTGCTTCAAGCACTCTTTTCGTATCTGCGCCTGTAATTGTGATCAATAAGTTCCTATATGTGAATGTATCTCCAATGAATGGAATTTTACCCATTTCATCTAGTATCCATCCGTTAACAGTTGAAAAATCTAAATCATCTGTAAACCCAATCATATCAAATAGCATATCCAACTCTGCATTACCTTTAACTCGATATTTGCGTTCATTAACCTTTACGATTTGTTCAATGATCTCATCATGTTCATCCCATATTTCGCCAACAATTTCTTCTAATATATCTTCCATACTAACAATACCTAAAGTACCACCAAACTCATCTTTTACAATAGCCATATGGGCTTTAGTATCTTGAAGTAAATAAAGCAAATTCGTAACCTTCATATATTCTGTTACAAATACGGGTGGCTTAATGATTGTATGTAATGGTTGCTTTTCTATAAGTACTAGATTAAAGAAGTCCTTATGATTAATGACTCCTGTAATATGGTCAATGCTTGTATCATATACTGGTAATCTAGAATATCCTGAGTGCTTAAATGCTAACCTAATAGTTTCAATATCGTCAGTTTCACAAACTGAGATGACATCAACTCTTGGTGTAAATATTTCTTCAACAATGAGATCATCAAAATCAATTACACTTTTAATCAGTTCGCGCTCATTTTCGTTAATACTTCCTTCTTGTTCAGCTTCACTCACATAAGTTAGTAACTCTTCTTCAGTAATAGTTGGTTCTTCATCAAATGTAAATACCTTGTTCATTAATTTTTGAATAGAGCCAAATATGATTGCTAATGGTTTTAAAATAAATATGAAGAACTGTAAAATAGGTGTAACAGCTAAAGCATATTTCTCTGCCATTTTTTTTGCTAAAATCTTTGGTGCAATCTCACCAAAAATTAAGACTAAGGTAGTCATCACAGCTGTAGAAAGCGTAACTCCAATATCTCCCCAATTTCTTACGAAAAACACCGTAGCAATCGATGCAGATAGGATATTTGCAATATTATTACCAATTAAAATGGTTGTGATAAGTTCATCAAAGTTATCCGCATATTTAAGCGTTCTAACGGCTCTTTTATGTCCATTTTGTATTAAGTTTTTTAATTTGATTTTACTAGCTGATGAAAATGCAGTTTCTGTTGATGAAAAGAATGCAGATAATAAAATCATGATTATAAGTATACCTATTTGTATTAAATCTTGATCTGTCATGTTTCATTTTCCTCGTCAGAAACAAATTGAGGTTTTGTAACTCTTACTTTTGCAATTACGTTCTCATTTGTTTCAATAATCTCGAATGTATGTTGATTAAACTCGATACTTACTACTTCATCTTTTTCTGGAAATCTACCTAATTGTCCTAATATGAATCCACTAATGGTATCATAATCTTCAACTGGTAATCCTATTTCAAGTTCATCTTCTACATCGTCAATATTTGTAAGTCCTTCAATCTCATATGTGAAATCATCAATTTGATTGATTTCTTCTTCATCTTCATCGTATTCATCTTGAATGTTACCAACTATTTCTTCAATTAAATCTTCAATAGTTACGATACCAGCTGTTCCACCATATTCATCTAATACGATTGCAATATGGTTTTTTTGTTGTTGCATCTCTCTAAAGAGTTCATCTGTTTTTTTACTATCTGGAACAAAATATGGTTCTCTTAATAATTTTTTTAGTGAAAATTTTTCTTCGGCATTATCTAAAAATTTAAGTAAGTCTTTAACATGGAATGTACCAATGATATGATCAATATCATTTTCATATACTGGAAATCTAGTAAATCTTTCATTTTGTACATATTCGATGATTTGTTTTCTAGTAGATTTAATATTAATTGCAGATATTTCTGTACGATGTGTCATAATTTCTTCAACTGATGTATCACTAAAATCAAAAACATTTTGAATCATTTCTGATTCTTCTTCATCAATATTTCCTGATCTAGAACTATACTCAACAATTGTTCTAATTTCTTCTTCAGTCATTCTGCGTTCGCCTTCTTCAGCTTTTAAGCCGAAAAATCTACCAAAAACCATGGATGACTTATTCAAAAGCCATGTGATTGGCAGTAAACATATATGAATAAAATTAATAAACCCTATTGATTGATAAGCTATAGTATCTGTATATTTGTTAGCTAATCTTCTTGGAATAAGTCTACCAAAAACGAGCTGTACAAATAAGATTATAAAGATGATTATAAATCTCGCAATGGGTCTTAACCAGTTTACATCATTGAATAAAGACAATACATCATTATAAAAGGCATCAAGTGCAATCGCCCCATTAACAAGTGTTAAAAGTGTAATCATAACTTGAATCGATAATAAATATCTCTTAGATTCAGTTGTAAACTTTTGTATTTTAAGTGCTTTTTTATTGTTATTAAGCACATCTTCATTGACTTTACTGTCACTAACTACAACCAAAGCAACTTCGGCTGCACTAAATATTGCTGTAAGTATAATGATTAATATAATCGATATTATTGGTATTAACATGATTGATCACCTATAATACAACAAAAAAAGACACCAAAAAAAAGGTATTGTTCAATGTCTTTGCTACGCTCTGATATGGGATCGTCGATCCTACTACTGCAATCTTCCATTTCTTGTCTGATTCCTCCATGAAATCGGTATGAGAATATGATACTATATAATGCTTAAAAAGTCAATGCTGATAACCTTTTCATCCTCTTTATGAAGGAATCCACTTGTTAGTTTATACCATTTATGCTAAAATACTTTTTGAAGGGGAGTAGTTAACTCTAAATTAGTCGTCAATACGGCAAACGCCCGGCTAATTTCAAGCAAGCCTTGTAACGAGACCTTCAAGACTTTTTCCTCTTGATGGTTTTTATTTTTTGAAATTTACATCAAGATCACACATAAAAATTAAGGGGTATATTATGCAAATTTTATTAAACATCGTATTTTTAATTGTTGGTTTTGTTTTCCTTATTAAAGGGGCAGACTACTTCATCGTATCATCAAGTTCTATCGCAAGAAAATTTAAAATATCACCACTTATCATTGGATTGACACTCGTAGCTTTTGGAACATCGCTACCAGAACTTGCAGTCAGTTTTGCGGCATCAATTTCAGCAAGATCACAAGGATTAACTGCTGATATTGCAATGGGTAATGTGATTGGTTCAAATATGGCAAATCTGACATTGATTTTAGGTACGAGCGCTCTTATCATGCCAGTGATTGTTCACAAATCTATGAGGAAAAGAGAATTTCCTTTCCTCATTGGTATAACCATTTTAATCGCTTTATTGGGATTTTTATTCCAAAGTGATGCAGCAATTGTATGGTGGGAAGCATTAATCTTATTAGCAACTTTTGCCTTCTATATGTATTTAATGATCACATCAGAAAAGGATATGACCGAAGAACATTTACATTTTGTGGATATTAAAAAAGCAGTAATACTGTTAGTCGTTGGTATAGCTGGTGTATCTATCGGTGGGTTTTTAGTCACTGAAGGTGCTGAATATATTGCTATTGAATTACTGACTCAGTCTGGTATGACAGTTACTCGAGCAACCACCTTGGTAGGGCTGAGTATTGTCGCATTAGGAACATCTCTTCCTGAGTTAGTCACATCAGCCATGGCAGCTAAAAAAGGTGAAGCTGACATTGCTTTAGGTAATGTCGTTGGTTCCAATGTCTTTAACACTTTATTAATCGTAGGGTTATCAGGAACAATAGTTCCATTAGGACTTAATCGAGATGTCTTAATCGATATGATTATTTTAATTGGCATCACTGCATTAGTAGCCTTCTTAGGATATACCAAAAGCAAACTTTCAAGATTTGATGGTATCTTGATGCTATTGATTTACGTGCTTTATATTACTTATATCATATTAAGAGCTTTATCAATCGTATAATAAAAATAGCGCAGTAGCGCTATTTTTTTATAAAGTCAAGTATATATGGTTTTAATTTTGTACTATGAACGACAAAACTATCATGAGTCTCATTTTCTAAAATAATGAGTTTTGATCGCTTAATCATATTGTGGAGTTTTAATGTGTGTTTTGGTTTGATAACATCATGATCACCAACTAATATAAGAGTCTTTAGTGGTATACTTTTTAAATCCTTTTTTTTGAATTTGGGTTCATCAAGCATGAGTTTTATATAAGGACTCATATTTTCTTCATATTCCTTTTTTAAAGCTTTCCTAATTTTCTTATTTAATCCTTTAGGTTTATAGTTTACACCACAAACGATTACTTTACTAAGCAAATTTGGTGATAGTATTGCAAGTTTTAAAGCGATGATACCACCATCTGAAAATCCTAGAACATTTGGCTTATTAATCTTTAAGTGTCTAATTAACTGATAAATATCTTGTGTCATGGCATCATAAGAAAAATCAATGCTTCTTCCACTTTCACCATGATTTCTACTATCTATCGCATAAATCATGAAATCTTCTTTTAAGACATCAATGAGTTCATCAAAAATATGGAAATCTTCTTGATTACCATGCAGTAAAATTAACGGTTCACCTTGTCCAAATATTTCGTAATGTATATCAATTTGATTGGCCTTTATATGCATCATATCACCCATAACTATTTTATCATAAAAGAAAAGGTAATGAGCACGCTCATTACCATTTTTTTTTATGCTTCAGTTGCTTCTTCATCAGTTTCTAAAACTTCTTCTTCAGCTTCAACGGCTTCTTCATCAGTTTCTTCATCTAATACTTGATGAGCTTCCTTAACGATAAAGACGATGTGTTCTGGATCTTCATGAATGGTAACACCATCAGGAATTTTAATATCTTTAACATAAACGGCTTCATCTTGTTCCATTTCACTAGCATCAAATTCAAAGTGTTGGATACCTGATCCTGATTTATATTCACAATTGATTTCTGATAAACCACTTTGAACATATAGTCTTCTTTTTTCTAATTCTTCTTTACCATGAATCACTACAGGAATGTGTGCAGAAACTGTTTCATCTTTAGCAATTCTATGTAATTCAAAATGAATGATATCATCTGGTTTTAATATATTAGTTTGTACGTTTTTAATGTAGACATTATGTCTTTTTCCATCAAGAGTAACTTTAAATGTCATTGATTTCCCATATTCATTTAAAGCATCCTTAAATGCTTTTTCTTCTACCTCAATAGAAGTTGAATCTATGGATTTTCCATACATAACACCAGGAATCATTCTTTCCTTTCTCACTTCACGCAGTGGTCTAGTACGTAAATTTACTTTCATAATTTATTTCCTCCTAGTTTTCTTATGAATATTTTATCATAATAAGGCCATTTTGTCTATTTTTTAACGTTCTTGTCAGTTGACTCAAAAACCTCTAGTTCTAGTTCATCAATAAATTTGTTTTTCATGTGATATATTTTTAATGCAATGTTGTCATATTTTATTAATCTATCTACTTTTTTTGTTGGTAAATACCCTAATAAATGAATATAAAGTCCACTTAATGTTTGAAACGATTCATGTGACTCATCAATATCTAAGTTTAGATATCTATTTAAATCTAAAATGGTCAAATCTCTTTTAACAATATATCTATTTTCACCGATTTTTTTAATTTGGTTTGGTAGTTGATCATGTTCATCATAAATATCACCAACGATTTCTTCTAGCATGTCTTCTATCGTCACAATCCCTTCAAATCCACCATGTTCATCGACTAATAGTGCAAACTGTTCAGTTGTGTGTTGCATACGCTTAAATAGGATATTAACCTTGATATCTTCTGGAACATAATATGGCTTTCTCAAAATAGATTTAATGTCGATATCATCAAGTTTTTCTTGACTCAACGCTTCTAGAAGATCTTTGACATGTATGATACCCAAAATATGATCGATATCTTGATCATAAATAATAATTCTAGAATATTTGGATGCAACCATTTTTTTAATTAATATCTTTTTTGGTAAGTTGATATCTAAACCATAAACTTTAGTTCTAGGTGTTTTAATCATATAAGCTTTTAAATCATCAAATCTAAAAATATTTTCAATCATTTTTCGTTCTTGATCTTTGTATAATCCTTGAACCTGACCAAGTACAATTAAATGTCTGATATCATCTTCTGTAACTTCATCATGGTCTTTGGATGCAGCTTTACCAAATAGCAAAAGGACAGCTTGGGTGGATTTAGATAGCAACCATACAAATGGTTTTGTGACTATCATCACAATATAAACGACATAAATTGAAAATAATGAAAACTTATTAGGATTAGAAAGTGCTAACTTTTTAGGTACTAATTCTCCTAAAACAAGCGTTACAAACGATAAAATCAAAGTGATGATCACAACTGCTAAGTTTTGATTGATAACGACTCCGTAATCTGCAAAAAAAGCAACAAAATTAAGTGATAATCTAGCACCAGCTAATGCACTTGACATAAAACCAGCAAGTGTAATTGCTACCTGTATGGTTGATAAATATCTTGTAGAATCTTCTGTGACTTTCAATACAAGTTTTGCTTTTTTATTGCCTTCGTTTGCTAAATGATTCATTTTTGTTAAATTAACAGATACCAATGCCATTTCACTTGCAGCAAAAAATCCATTAACCAAGATTAATATAAAAATTAAGATTAAGATAAATCCTATGCCCAACATAATCACCGCCTTGTTTCATTTATTTTAACATAATCATTGATAAAAAGAAAAGGTCCCTAAGGACCTTTAATGTGTCAATGTGCATAAGCCATGTTCTGTTCCCTTTCGGGTGTGACCATTTATCTCTACTGTGTAGCGCATATTCACTTTTTGTTCGCTCATATGCGTGCCCCTACCAAATTTTGGGTTGCTAGCTTGAGGGGTTTACCGCGTTTCATTCACTTATTTCTAAGTGACTCGTCTCTGTGGCACATTAAGTTCTAGATCATAGCAGAAGCTTTAGATCATCAAACGCCGTTACATCAATTGATGCACCCTAAGTTATTGTTTCCTTAGGCACAAACACTACATTCATTACAGAATGTGCTAGCATGGACTTTCCTAACCTAAATATTAGGCTCGGTCACCTTCCATTGACACTGTTATTTTATCATATTAATTTCGCTTACTCAAGCTGATTTAAGTGCGTCTTTTCTAGATAAATCGATACGACCTTTATCATCTATACCAATACATTTAACTAAAATTTGATCACCAACAGAAACGATATCTTCTGTTTTTTCAACTCTTTCTTTAGCAAGTCTTGAGATATGTACAAGTCCTTCAGCACCTGGCCAAAGTTCTACGAAACATCCAAATTTCTCAACACGTGTTACTTTACCTTCATAAATCTTGCCTACTTCAGCTTCACGAACTAAGTTTTGGATATATGCTGCAGCAGCTTCAATCCACTTAGATTCAGTATGCATTAAGAAGACACGACCATCTTGTTCGATATCAATTTTCACTTGATCATGATCTTCAATGATTTGAGTGATAATCTTACCACCTGCACCAATGACATCTCTAATCTTATCAGGATTAATTCTAATCATCTTAACTTTTGGAGCATATGCTGATAATTCTTCTCTTGTTTCAGCAATTGTTTGTTCCATATGATCAAGGATGAATAATCTTGATTGTCTTGCTTGTTCTAAAGCTTCTTTTAAGATTTCTTTTGTAATACCTAAGATCTTAATGTCCATTTGAAGCGCTGTAATACCTTTTTTAGTACCAGCAACTTTAAAGTCCATATCGCCTTCATGATCTTCCATACCTTGGATGTCACTTAAGATTGTATAGTTTTTACCATCCATGATAAGTCCCATTGCAATACCAGCAACTGGAGCTTCAATTGGAACACCAGCAGCCATTAAGGCCATTGATCCAGCGCAAATTGTTGCTTGTGATGATGAACCATTTGACTCTAAGATTTCTGAAACCACACGGATTGTGTATGGGAATTTTTCTTCATCAGGTAATACTTGTAATAATGCTCTTTCACCAAGTGCACCATGACCAACTTCACGTCTTCCAACAAAACCATAACGTCCTGTTTCACCAACACTAAATGGTGGGAAGTTGTAATGTAGCATGAAACGTTTAGAATCTTCTAAACCTAATCCATCGATGATTTGGTTTTCACCAAGTGCACCTAAAGTAACAACACCTAATGCTTGAGTTTGACCTCTAGTAAATAATGCTGAACCATGAGTACGTTTAAGTACATCAACTCTTGAGAATAATGGTCTGATCTCATCAACTTTACGTCCATCAGGTCTTACCTTATCTTCAGTAATTAATCTTCTTAATTCTTTTGTTACGATGTTATCAACAACAGTTTTAACTTGTTGGATATAGTTTTTGTGTGCTTTTTCATCAAAGACTTTAACACCGTCAATTTCATTAAAAAATGATTTTTCGCTGAATTTTTCAACAGTTTCTTCTTTGATTTTGTCAATTGCATGATATCTTTCTAACTTATCAAAAATGGATACAGCTTTAATTAATCTGTCATATGCAAAATCATGAACGTCTTTTTCAACAGCTTTTTCAATTTCAAAAACTTCAAAATCCATTTTTTCAGGTTTTAATTCAGCAATAATCTTTTCTTGGAATGCAACTAAAGCTTTAATTGCGTTGTGTCCAAATAAAATTGCATCTAACATTGTATCTTCGTCAACTTGTTTAGCACCAGCTTCAACCATGTTAATTGCATCTTTAGTACCAGCTACGATAAGTTCGATTTGACTCTTTTCGATTTGTTCAGGTGTTGGATTAATGATGAATTCTCCATCAATTAAACCTACAGTTACACCTGCTACTGGGCCATTAAATGGAATATTAGAAATCCCCAATACAAGTGAAGACCCAAACAGTGAAGCCATTTCAGTTGTAGCTTCTGGATCACTACTTAATACTGTATTAATGATTTGAACTTCATTTTTAAATCCTTCAGGAAACATTGGTCTTAGTGGTCTATCAATAAGTCTTGATGTTAATGTTTCATGTTCAGAAGGTCTACCTTCTCTTCTTAAAAATCCTCCAGGGATTTTACCACCAGCATATAGTTTTTCTTGATAGATAACCATAAGTGGGAAGAAATCCATAGGTGATGGTTCTGTTTTTGCAGTCACAACACTTAATACTGTAGAGTCTCCATAATGGATCATTGCTGCGCCGTTGGCTTGTTTAGCAACTTCTCCAATTTCAACTTTAAGCACTCTACCGCCTAAGGTTGTTTCAAATTCTTTTTTGTTCATAATATAAAATCTCCTTCATTTTATATGTTTTCTCATATACTTTTTTTATATTTAACCTTATATATCATACCATAAAATCGCTAGATTTCATAATAATCTAGATAATATCCAAAAAAAAAGATTGCTTACGCAACCCTTTTATCGACGTAATCCTAATTTTTGGATTAATGCTGTATAACGATCTACATCTTTATGACGTAAATAGTTTAATAAGCGACGTCTTTTACCAATCATCATGTATAACCCACGACGAGAGTGGAAATCATGAATATGTTGTTGTAAATGTTCATTTAGAGAATTGATTTCTGCAGATAATACAGCTACTTGTACTTCTGGTGAACCAGTATCTCCTTCTTTAGTTGCATAATTCTTAATGATTTCTGTTTTTTGCGCTTTTGTTAATGCCATTATTGTTTCCTCCTTCGAATAACTAAAGTACAGGTCGGCTTTCCTTATACCTTGTTACCGCCTTTTTTATTGTAACATTTTTTTTCAAAAATGCAACATTAATGTTAAATTTTAACGAATTGATCAACGTTTAGAACAAACACAGTTGCTCCGCCGACTTCAACTTCAATAGGTAGTGATGAAAATGAACCGAATTCATTCACAATCGTGTTAGGAACAAGTTTTGATCTCTTTTTGGAATGAGCTTCAATGACTTCAAGTGCTTGAGGAACTTTTTCATCATTTACACCAATCATAAAGGTCACATTACCCGCACGTAAGAATCCACCTGTTGTAGATAATCTTGTAGAAAAGAATTTTTCTTTTACTAATGCTTTTTGTACTTTATTTGCATCGTCATTAGATACAATCGCAATGATCATTTTCATAACAACACCTCTTTTCATATATATTTATTATAGCATAATTTTAAAAATTTGATAGTGCTCGAACAGTTTCTTCATCTTTTTTAAGTTGATTGATAAGCGCTTTTTTAGAACCAAACTTATATTCTGGTCTCAAAAAGTGCATAAACATAACTGTGATATTTTCATTATATATTTCTTGATCAAAATCCAGAATATAGATCTCAAGCCTTTTTTCTGCTGAATAGTTTAGAGTTGGATTATTCCCAATATTTGCCATCGCATGATGCCATGCATCTTGTACAAATACTTTGACATAATAAACACCATTTCTTGGCATATAATAGTTCCCAAAGTCTATGTTTGCTGTAGGAAATCCAATCACTCTACCAATTTTATGACCATGAACTACAGTGCCTGTAATTTCATAATGTCTATTTAAAAGTTTTCTAGCTGATGCTATGTCTCCTTGTATTAAGAAATCTTTCACATATGTTGTTGAAACACGTGTATGGTTATAAACTAAATCATCAATGATATCTACAACAAAAAATTTTCTTAAATCATCAATCGTTCCTAATCCTCTATATGCGAATCTTGCATCACGACCAATAACTAACCTTTGTACGCGAATTCTTTTTAAAAAATCGATAAATTCAGGTACACTAAGTTTTGAAAATTCTTCATTGAAATTGATAATAAACGTGTAATCTAAAGGAAACTTAGACAATAGTTTAATTTTATCTCGTTTTTGAGTTAGGGTATTAAAAGGTTTTTTTCTTAAAATTTCAGATGGATGTGGATCAAATGTAATCACTGCATGCTTTGTATCCTTATATCTTAAAACACGGTTAATGAGCTGTTGATGACCTAAATGTAGTCCATCAAAATTACCCATTGTGACCGTTAAATCTTCTTCATTTTCAATTTTGTCATATGTGTCATTAATAATAATCATGTCCTACTCCTAAAAAATTAAACTTGGTTTATATGTATTTTCTTTTACTCTTTGATAAAATGCAATCATGTGTCCTTGTTCATCATAAACAATAAAATCTTGATCAATGGTTGTTTGTCTTTCATCTAAATATACACCATTTTTTACAAGTTTAATCATGTAATCATTAAGTATAATTTTTGGATGATTTTTAAAGTATGCCTCTAATGATATGATATCACTTTCCATAATATCATTTAATTGTTTTGCTTGTTTAATATGATATGGTCCTATTTTAGTTCTTCTTAATTCTTTTAATGCACCATAAGTATCTAAAGCATCTGCTAAATCAACTGCGACACTTCTTATGTATGTGCCTTTTGAGACATCTATGCTAAAGTCAACAGTATCTATATTCAACTTAGATGTTAATTTAAAATCGTAAATCTCAACAGGTCTTGTTTCTCTTTTTATTTCTACACCTGCTCTAGCGTGTTCATATAATTTTTTTCCATCTATTTTAATTGCTGAATACATCGGTGGTAATTGATCATATGGTTTAATCATATCATGAACTGCTTTTTTTAAAGTGATTTCATCAATGTTATGATCTTTTGTCTTTAGTATATGTCCAGTGACATCATACGTATCAAAATGTTTATTAAACACAAATGTCCCTTCATAAGATTTATTCATGTTCATAAACAGATCTGATAATTTTGTCGCTTTACCGATACATAAGATTAAAAGACCACTTGCAAAAGGATCAAGCGTACCTGTATGACCTATTTTCTTTATACGAAACTTACGCTTAAGATATAAAACGACATCGTGAGATGTCATATCCTTAGGTTTGTCTACAAGTAAGAATCCGTTCATGTTATCACCATATCTATTATACTAAATTTTATACAATAAAAAAAGCACAAAAGTGCTTTAATTATTTGTATTGATTCAGCCAAGCAGCTACTCTTTCTTTTGGTTGGTAACCACTTTGACGATCAACTTCTTCACCGTCTTTGTAAAGTACTACAGTTGGTACTGAACGAATGCCAGCTTCGATTGCTTGTGATCTAAATAAATCAATGTCCACTCTATAGAATTTTGAGTCATTCATTTCTTCACTTAAGCTTTCTAATACAGGCTTTAACATCTTACATGGTCCACACCATGTTGCATAGTATTGTACAACAATTAAGCCTTGTTGACCTACGACTTGTTCATAAGGTTGTCCTTGATATTCAGTCATTAAATTTTCCTCATTTCTTAATAATTTTATTATAGTTTTATTATATATGATTTTTATAATATTGCAAGACAAAAGCACTATTTTAATGTGACAATTGTGACACCATTTAGTCCTTCTCCTTCACCGCCATAACGATGTTCTTTGATGTAAGAACTAGACTTAATGTAGCTGTGGACAGCTTTTCTTACTGCCCCTGTTCCAAACCCATGAATGATCCTTAGAGTTGTTAATCCTGACATGAGTGCACCATCTATAGCATCATCTAATGCAGGTTTAACTTCTTCGTACCTGAATCCTCTTAAATCCACTTCTAGTTTTCCTTGTTTTTGTGGTTTAATCTCTTCTGCTTTTTGCTTTTGAACTAATTTCGGTTTATCGCTTGGTTTTTGCTTATCTTTCTTTAAATCAGACTTATCAAAAGATAACTCAAATTTTCCAAATTTAACAACATAGACGTCATCTTTAATGTCAATGATGGTTCCGTATTGCTGATAAGATGTAATAAATACTTCATCTCCAACATTTAGCGACTCATCGAAATATAATGATTTATCTCCTCCAATACTTTGATTTAGTTTGTTTTTTAAATCTGCAAGTTCTGGTTTAGAAAGTGATTGTTTTTTCTGAAGTTCATTAATTAAATCAATGGCTTCTTCTCTTAATTTAAGCCATTTTGACTCTTCTTTATGTTTAACTTTCTCTATCATATCATCTTGACGTTTTAAAAGATCATTTTTGATATCTTGATAATGTTGTTTTTCTTCTTTAACTTTGGATAACTCTAAATTAAGTGATTCTTTTTCTCTTTGAATCTCAAGCATTTCATCATTAAGTTTCTCCATGGTCTTTGCTAAATCTGATTGTCTACCTTCATAGAGCTTTAAAGCGTGTTCAACGATTGCTTCTGGAAGACCTAATCTTCTAGCAATTAAAAATGCGTGTGAAGATCCTGTTGTTCCCATTTGTAAGAAATACAAAGGTTTTAAGGTTTGCTTATCAAATGCTACGCTTGCTGTTGTCATATGAGGTTGTTCATATGCATAGCTTTTAAGCTCTGAATAATGGGTAGTAACCATCATTCTCGCATCATAATCTTTAAAAGCCTCTAAAATCGAAATAGCGAGCGCAACCCCTTCATTTGGATCCGTACCACTACCAATTTCATCAAGTAAGACTAATGTATTATCCTTCATGTTTTTAATCATATTGATAATCTTAGTTAGATGTGATGAAAAGGTTGATAAGGATTGTGAAATAGATTGTTCATCACCTATATCCGCAAACACTTGATCAAATATTGCGATATTACTAGCTTCATTAAGCGGTGTAAGCATCCCCATTTGTGTCATTAAAGTTAGTAAACCTAATGTTTTTAGTGCAACGGTTTTACCACCGGTGTTCGGTCCAGTAATAAGCAGTGTTTTTAAATGCTTATCTAAAGATAAACTGATAGGAACAGCTTCTTTTTGGTCAAGTAACGGATGTTTAGCAGAAATCAGTTGTATGAACCCATCTTGATTTATGTTTGGCATATGAGCATCAATATCAAGTGCATAGATAGCTTTTGCATGGATTAAATCCATATGTACAAAGACATCTAAATTTTGTTTTAAAGACAGGTAAGAAACTTGAATTTCTTTACTCATATCTTCTATGATTAGATCAATTTCTTTTTGTTCACTGACTTTTAACGATTCAATTTGAGCTGTAATTGAACGTGTTTGTTCAGGTTCGATGTATATGGTTTGTTTAGATGCAGACATATCATGAATAACACCCTTAATCTTATTCTTAAATGCCTCTTTGACACCAATACAAAAACGCTCATTTCTCATCACAATCACTTGATCATTTAAGTATTTAGAATAATCGACAAGTATTTTTTGTAATTTGTCTTGAAGTTGTTTATCAAATCTTGAAATATCTTTTCTAATACTTGCAAGCTTTGGTGTTGCATCATCTAAAATGACACCATCTTCATCAAGTTTTGATTCAATATATGATAGTAAACTTTTATGAGTTGAAAGTTGATCAAAAAGTGGAACTAAACTTGTTGATTTGATATTCTGTGATTGTCTTTGTCTTAAATAGAGTAATATATCTCTTTCCATGACTAAAAAAAGACGAATGTAGAGTAAGTCTTGAATGCTATATCTTCTTTTTATCTCAGCATAATGAAGTAATGGGTATATATCAAAATCATCTAAAAAAGGAATGGTTCCAAATTTCGCAATGAGCTCTAACATATCATTAACTTCTACTAGCATATGATTGACATGACTAAGATCTGTAGAAGGTTCTTGATGATTCAATTTTTGTTTAGCAGAGTCAGATTTTAAATACTTTGATATTTTTTCAATGATTTGGTCTAACTCCAAGGTTTTTGTCATAAATCGCATAAAATGCACCCTTTTTCTATAAAAATGTGGTATAATAATAGTTGAGCGTAGAGGTGAACTATGAAACATTACACAATGTCTGTAACTGAAAAAGAACTAGAAAAATTAAATAAAGTTTATCAATATCATCAAGTAGAAGATAAAAATCCTTATCTTCTTTTTCATGCTAAGCATAATGATATTGAAATCCTAGGATATAAAACAGGTAAAGTACTACTCCAAGGTGCTGAAGTCACTCATGAGTTAGTCGCAATCAAGACCCATTTAAATAAGGAAGACTATGCAGCAATCGGTTCTGATGAAGTTGGAACTGGTGATGTTTTTGGTCCAATTGTTGTTTGTTCTGTATTTGTAAACAAATCTGAAATCCCACTTTTAGAAGAACTTGGTGTTAAAGATTCTAAGAACATGACAGATCAAAAAATCATTGAAATTGCACCAAAACTTGCAAAAATACTCATTCACTCATTACTTATTCTACCACCATCTAAGTATAATAAGCTAGTTAGTGAGGGATATAATTTAAATAAAATGAAAGCTTTACTCCATAATCAAGGCATTGTAAAGACTTCATCTAAGTTAAAAGAGAGTGTTCCAGTTATATTAGATCAATTTTGCACACCACAATTATACTTTAATTATTTAAAAGATGAAACCCTTGTTTATAGAGATATCGATTTTCACACAAAAGCTGAACAAGTACACTTAAGTGTCGCAGCTGCATCTATTATTGCTAGATATGCATTTTTAGTCAAAATGAAGCAATATAGCCAAAAAATTGGTATGAAATTACCAAAAGGTGCTGGCAAGGAAGTTGATGAAGCAATTCAAGTTTTACATGAGAAAAAAGGAAATAAAGGGTTAAATCTGATTGCAAAAATGAATTTCAAAAATGTAACTAAACAAGATTTATCCTAATTGGTGATAAATGATTAAAAATTATTTATCCTAATTGATCAATAAATGATTTAAAATCTTCGGGCATATCGGCTGTAAAAGTCATATGCTCTTTTTTTATTGGATGGATGAAGCTAAGTTTTGTTGCATGTAAAAATTGGCCTTGATCTCCAATGACTTGTTTTGGTCCATAAAGTGGATCTCCAACAATTGGATGGTTAATATAAGCCATATGAACTCTAATTTGATGTGTTCTACCTGTTTCTAATTCACAAGAAATAAGTGTATAATCACCAAATCGTTTTAACACTTTAAAATGAGTAACCGAACGCTTACCATCTTCAACAATAGCCATTTTCAAACGGTTTTTTGGGTGTCTTGCTATCGGTGCGTCAATCGTACCTTCATTTTCCTTGAAATCATGATAAACTAACGCAACATAAGTTCTTTTGATTTCATGATGTTTAAGTTGTTCACTTAGCAATTGATGCGCTTCATCATGCTTTGCGACTACTAATAATCCACTTGTGTCTTTATCAATTCTATGAACGATTCCAGGTCTAATGACGCCGTTAATAGAGCTTAAATGGTCCACTTGATGCATGAGTCCATGTACAAGTGTAGGTTCATGATAGCTGGATGCTGGATGAACAACTAAACCAACGGGTTTATTAATCACTAAAAGATCATCATCTTCATAAACGATATCCAAATCAAGATCTACTGGTTTAATATCTAAAGTAACTGGTTCAACTTCAAAAATGGTGATGATATCACCAGTTTTTAATAAATATCCAGTTTTAACTTTTTGATCATTGACTAAAATATGTTTATCTTTGATAAGATTTTGAACATAACTTCTACTTTTTGAGGCAAATTCATGTTCAGATAAATACATATCTAATCTTTCTTTTTCATGATCTGCGGTTATCTTAATTTTCTTTTCCATCGGTTCTACTTTCTAATTTCTTATGTCTTTTTGGTTCCAAAAAGAATATATCTATTGCAAATAATACTATTGCAGCAGATAAAAAATTATCTGCTAAATTGTTTGTGAAATTACTTAATCCAATATCATTTAAAAAATCCAAGAATGGATAATGTAAAAAATCGATAACAAAGCCATAAATTGCGCGATCAATCGCGTTACCTATTGTGCCACTAATGAATAAGGCAATCGATATTGAATAGACTTTTTTGTTTTTAAAATCACTATCTTTAAACAAATAACCGAATACAACAAGTGCTAAGACAGTAATGATAAAAAATAGTGGATCTTTATATTGAAAATCACTAAGTAAGCCTAGTGAAGCACCTGTGTTTTCATAATAGCTTAATTCTAATACTCGAGGGATAATAATATCATTGATACCCTCAAATGTAGGTGCGATTAAACGATAAGCTAATTGTTTTGTCACTTGATCAAGTAATAGCGTGACAATTATAATGATTAGTCCTATAAACATAAAATTCTCCTTTAAAACACAGTTGCTAAAACAACAATACCTAAAATAAGTATTACAAATGCAGAAAACGAAAATTCTACATATTTAGGTATACGTGTGTTGATGTCTTTAATATCTTCATGGTAATTCTTTATAAGTATATAGTAAAAGTGATAATAAAGAAATACCCATCCTAAGACAAATATAAGCAAAATCACTGATAATATAAATGTAAGTTTAGTATATATAAACATATTGATGACCAAGATACTTGGTAATAAGATGATCAAAAACGATATGAGCAACGCACCTAGTACTGACTTTACAGATGTCTTCATCGTCGTCTTAGAATCAATCCTTTTTACTAG
>SWCB01008884.1_pt1 | contig 18637 bp, 15 predicted proteins | sample 4692901 | NCBI WGS metagenome assembly SWCB01 (sample SAMN10267276, study PRJNA491770) | bioreactor metagenome | isolation source: DHS bioreactor inoculated with subseafloor sediment | place: Japan: off Shimokita Peninsula | collected 2006-08 | reverse complement strand
TTGAGCATGTCATCATAGAGAAAAGGCTTATCCTTGTATTTCAAATAAAGTATATAGTCAATTTCCTGTGATGCTTCACTTTCTTCATTAGTTTCTAGATTTGCCTCTTCTTGACTTACTTCCCCTAAATCTAGCTCTTCCCCATCGTCTTTCTTGCTACATCCAATTGCAAGAGTAATTACCATGGCAAAAATAAGTATTAACATTATTGTTTTTTTCATTTGTTTATCCCCCTTGTATAATTTTTTTCTAATTCTTTATTTCAATTATAGTTACTCCCGAGCCACCTTCACCATGTATTCCCTCTCTAAAGGATTTTATATGGTTGTGACCCTTTAAAAAGCTTTGTATGCCTGCTCTAAGTGCTCCTGTTCCCTTACCATGTATTATTGTAACCTGTTCTAGCTTTGCCAAATATGCGTCATCAAGATACTTGTCTAGGTTGATTCTCGCTTCTTCAAAGGTCTGTCCCCTAAGATCTACTTCACTTCTAATACTTCTTGACTTAGCCTTGTATAAATTGCTTACACTAGATTTTTGACCTTCATTTTCATCACTTGAGTTTCTCAAGCTTGATATATTAACATTTATTTTCATTATACCCACTTGTACAATCAAATCACCATTAGAATTTGGTTCAGTAATAACAGTTCCCTTTTGATTAAGATTTAAAACCTTTACAGTATCACCAGATTTTAAATTTTTAGGAGGGTTACTGTTATGATTTCCACCATCATCAAATAAGGGCTCTTCCATGGAATCTAAATTATCCTTTAATCTTTTTCTCATATCTTCTATCTTTTTATTTCTATCCTTTTCTACCGAACTAGAAATATTTCTTAGTTCCTTTATTATTTCATCAGCCTCATTCTTAGCTTGCTTTAAAATCTTTTTAGATTCTTCCTTTGCTTCCCGTAGTGCTCTTTCTTTTTGTTTGTTTAGCTTTTCAATCTTTATCTCATAGTCTTCCTTGAGTTTTTCAACTCCTAGCCTTAATTTAATAGCTTCATCTCTATCCTTCTCAGAAGACCTTCTATTGCTTTCTATTGTAGATAAAATATCTTCGAATTCTATATCTTCATTATTAATAAATCCTTTGGCACTTTCAATAATATGCTCTCCCAGTCCAAGTCTTCTGGAAATTTCTAGCGCATTGGATTTTCCTGGGACACCAATTAAAAGCTTGTAGGTTGGACTAAGGGTTTCAATATCAAATTCAACAGAGGCATTTTCTACTCCTTCTTTAGATAGGGCAAATTCCTTTAATTCACTATAATGGGTGGTTGCCACTGTACGAACATATTTGTTATGAAAATATGTCAATATAGACATCGCTAGTGCTGCTCCCTCAGTTGGATCCGTCCCTGCTCCAAGTTCATCTAAAAGCACTAAATCCCTTTCCCTTGCATTTTCTAAAATATCAATTATGTTTTTCATATGGGATGAAAATGTACTAAGACTTTGTTCTATACTCTGCTCGTCACCTATGTCTGCGAATACATGATTAAACATTGATATTTTAGTACCATAGTCAGCTGGAACATGTAGTCCTGATTGAGTCATTAAAACTAAAAGTCCTAGGGTTTTTAAGGTAACAGTTTTCCCGCCTGTATTTGGTCCAGTAATAAGTAGTGTAGAAAACTCATCCCCTATCCATATATTAGTTGGCACTACTTCCTTTGAATCAATCAAAGGATGTCTTCCATTTTTAATTTTTACAAATCCATTATTGTTTAGTTCAGGTTCTACAGCCTTCATATCTAAAGCTAATTTCCCCTTGGCGAAAACAAAATCTATTATTCCAAGTATTTTTTGATTAACTCTTAATTCTTCAGCTCTTTCTCCTATTAACCCTGTTATTTCTGTAAGTATTCTTTCAATCTCTGCCTTTTCCTTTAGCTTGAGCTCCTTCAGATCATTGTTTAGCTCCACTATTGACATGGGTTCAATAAAGAGAGTTGCTCCACTAGAGGATTGATCGTGAACTAATCCTGGTACATTACCTTTGTTTTCAGCTTTGACAGGAACCACAAATCTATCTTGCCTTATTGTTATTATTGAATCCTGTAAATATTTTTGCATTGTGGTAGAGTTTATTATTGAGTTTAATTTATTCCTTATTGCACTGTTTTTGCCTTCAATTTGTCTCCTTATGCTTCTTAAAGCTGAGCTAGCATTATCTGACAGTTCATCTCCACTTATTATAGCTTCATTAATCCTATCCTCTATATACTTATATATACTCAAGCTGGATCCATAGCCCTCTAATAATGGATATTTACCGTCCTTATCTGAACTGTTTATATAGTTTTTCATTATTCTAGCGGTTCTTAAGGTATCAGTAACCTCTAACAGCTGACTTGGATATAGATATGATCCTATTTCAGCAATTTTCAAGTATTGGTTGAGGTCATAAATAGGTCCTAGGGGGATATTCCCCTTGTTAATTATAAGCCCTACAGCCTCGGAGGTCTCCCTTTGAAGCTGCCTAACTTCATCAAAGCTTGTTGATGGCTTTAGACTATCAACTCTGTCTTTGCCTAATTTAGATGTTGTATAATTTTGTAATATCCCTTTTATTTTATTATATTCTAATACCCTTATAGTCTTTTCGTTCATATTGATTCTCCTTTTAATATCAAAGCTTTCTATAGTACACCTCTAAAAAAATGTCCCTTTGTATAGTCCTGTTTAGATTTATAATATTGTATCAATTCTTCAACTTCTGGAGTCATGTTTCTTCCCTTATTTAGTACATTCTCTAAGGCGTTTTTATATGCATTTACAATATTTATTATTTCATTTTTATCTTCATTTGTAAACTGCAATCTAATCTGATTTATATTACTATCAATTATTTCCCCTAAAAATTCTAAGGCGAAAAGCTTTTGAGAATTTAAAATATTTACCCTACAGCTTCCTTCTCTTTCAATAGGGAAAACAAATCCATATCTATCCTGCAAACCATATTTTGTTTCCTTGCATATGTTGCAGTTTTTATCTTTATCATCTTTCTTTATTATACTCATGGGACAAAATTCTGTAATCATCATAGGCAGATGACCATAGACAATTACTTCATAGTCTACATTGCCATACTTAGTTATTTCTCTTATTTGCTTCATTGTTAGCTCTGGTGATAGGGTTACTGTGCTAACTCCAATTTCCTCTAGCTTTCTAACAGTCAAAGAATTAAATACATTGAATGAAAAATCCGAATAAATATTTATATCTTTTTCCTTATATAGATTAAGCTGTCCAAGGTTTCCCACTAAAATATTTTTAGGATAAATATCTTTTCGCTTCTCTATATCAATATCCTTGCTTATTCTGCTTAAGGCGGGGATTAAGACCTTATTATATTCCTCAGAAAGCTCATCCGCCATCTCAAGATCAATAAAATCTTTGTAATATATAACATCAATATCAGTTGATAAAAGAGCCTCTAGTTGTTTATGGTCATTAGCAACTCCTGTTATTAAAACCTTTTTATTTTGATTGCTTTTCTTTTTCCCTAGCTTATCAACAATCAAATTTTGAGCATTAATAACTTTCTCTTCCCTTTTATTTATTTTTTCTCTTTGATGATTTAGACTTTCTATCATAGCTCTTCTAATACTATTAATTTCACTTAAGGGTACAGAAATCTCTTGATCGATATCTATTTTCAAACTCTCAAAGCTATAGGGTGTATCTCCTAGTTTTTTCATCTGTTGTTCTATTCTTTTTTCATCAATCGGTGTATTTTTTGCTTTTTCAATATTTATTTTACCCAGGACTCTTCCATAGTTACCACGATCATCCCAGATATATGCCTCCATTGGATCACCAAGCTTACCCTTTACAACTCCATTAATAAAGATCTCCTTATTTTCTCTTTCGTAGCTTTTCTTGGCCTTATTTATAAGCTCGACATCAGAGGTTTTAAAGACTTCAGCTCCTATTTCAACTTTATCCTTAAAATATATCTCTATAGTTTGTCCTTGGTAGGCTTCTTCTACTTTTTTGTCTCCATAGTATATTTCATTAACCTTAGCTCCTGTTTCCTTTTCCTTGGAGTTTATTTTTATGCCGTCACCCTTTTTCAAATCATGTTCTAGCTTCATTCTAAGTCTATTTTTATGGGGAATATAAGCTTCCACACTACTGATCTTCACTCCTATGTTTCCCGGCTGTTCAAAGTTCATTAGCTTTTTCCCTTTTTCATTAAAGAGATATCCCTTAGTAAACCTTCGATTGAAAATAAGCTGAAGTTCCTTTTTTGTATCTTCAGTGACTGTACTTTTCTTATTTCTATAATAGGTTTCCATTGCTTCTTTATAATGCCTTACGACTGTAGCAACGTATTCTGGTTTTTTCATTCTTCCTTCTATTTTTAGGGAATCTATTCCTAATTCAAGAAGCTGTCCAATATTTTCAATTGTATTTAAATCTCTTGGACTAAGAATATAGTCTCCATTAGTATTCTCCATTTCTTTTCCTGTGTTTATATCTATAAGTTTATAGGGTAGTCTGCAGGGCTGTGCACATCTGCCCCTATTTCCACTTCTTCCTCCAATTAAGCTACTCATCAAGCATTGTCCAGAGTAGCATACACATAAAGCACCATGAACAAATACTTCTAGTTCCATATCAATACTACCTTTTATTTTTTTTATTTCCTCTATTCCTAGCTCTCTAGCTAAAACTACTCTTTTAATTCCAAGCTCCTTTAATAGTCTTAATCCCTCTAAATTATGAATAGTCATTTGTGTACTAGCGTGAACCTCTAAATCAGGATATTCCTCCCTTATATACTTTAAGGCTCCTAGGTCTTGTACTATAATTGCATCAACGTCTATATTATATAAGTAATTTATATACTCCATAAATTCCTTAAGTTCACTATTGTCTATTAGGGTATTCACAGTAATATACACCTTTGTATCTCTAATGTGGCAATACTGTACTGCTTCTTTTAATTCTTTCTCTCCAAAATTATCCGCATATTGTCTTGCGCCAAAATTTTTCCCACCTAAATAAACTGCATCTGCACCATTTTGTACTGCTGACTTTAAAGCATCCAAACTTCCAACAGGTGCTAATAATTCGGCTCTTTTCACTATATCACTCCTAGTCTTTCTAAATACATTGCCCAAAAAAAAGTAGTAATATTATTATATCACTACTAGGTAATTTAATTTCATTTAATAGTTATTTAGATGAGGCGTTATCAAAAATTTCTATAAATTCCTGAAGTTCTTTTTTTGTTTGTACTAATTTTACTTCTCTTTGTACTAGCTTATTTTTCAAGTCTTCAATAATTTTATTTGATTTATTAAGCTTGTTTTCCTTTAGATTTAATTCATAACTTAACCTATTTATATTTTCCTCTAACTCTTTGTACTCATCTAAAAACTTCTCTGAATCTTCCTTTAATTTTTCATATTCATAGACCATCGTCTCATACTCTCTATTTCTTTCATTTCTTTCAGTAGTGGCAACAGCAAGTTGTTCCTTAGTAGTCTCCAACTCATCTAAAGGTTTTACTATCTTTCTTTCTAAATCCTTTGTTGAGTCTTTTATTTTATAATACTCGTCTGCTACATTAAGGGCAGTTAATACAGCTATCATAGCCGTGCTCAGCTTTTTATTTTTTTCAGCAATTTCGCCCATTATATCATCAACATAGTTAGATACCTTCTGCATATATTCCCTAGGCTCATCGCTAACTATAGTATATTCTTGTCCTAATATTTTCACAATAACCTTATTTTTATTACTCATTCCAACAACCCCTTTTAATTTTCACAATACCACTATGTACTAATTTATTTCGTTATAGGGCGTGATTTTCCTGCTATATTATAAAAAAAATATATATGACTATTATTTATTTTACCACACTTTCTTATACTCTAATCTTATTTTATCCTATTTCCTAAATATGAATCTATATTCCTACTAAGAGTATGAGAATTCCAACAAAAAAGTAGCCCCGAATTATATCCTTGGGCTACTTTTTATACTTTATATAATCTTATTTATCTTAATTCTGCATTTAGAGTTTCCTTTAAATCCTTTAATATCTTATCATATACTTTGTTTACTTCTGGATCTGTAAGAGTTTTATCATTCGCCCTAAAGGTTAGTGAGTAAGCCATACTTTTACACCCTTCTGGGATTTGCTTTCCTTTATAAATATCAAATAATTTACTTTCCTCTAATAATGGCTTTCCATTTTTATTAATAATATCTTCAATTTCCCTTGCATAGACTTCTTCTTTAATAATTAAAGCTATATCCCTTGTAATTGCTGGATACTTAGGTAATGGTCTATATAGTCTATCCATTCTAGTTATTTGGAGTATTATATTAAAATCAACATCAGCCATATAGGCTCTCTCATCAATTCCATATTTTTCAAGAACATCAGGATGAACCTCACCTATAGTTCCAAGTATATGATTTTCATAAACTATGGTAGCACAACGCCCTGGATGGAAGGTGCTATGATTTTTTTCTGGTTCAAATTTATATTCTTTTATTCCTAATCTATCAAGGAGGTTACAAATAATTCCCTTTAAGGTAAAGAAGTCTGCTTCCTTATCATACATTCCAAGGGTTAGTACCTTTTTCTCTACAGGAAGATTTTCAAGTGGTATTTCCCGGGGCATAAAAATCTTTCCCAGTTCAAAGGCTCTAGCCTTCTGTACATTTCTTTTATAATTCCTAGCAAGAACCTCTAGCATGTTTGGAATCAAGGTTGTTCTCATTACACTGTATTCTTCCCCTAATGGATTGATTAGTTTCAGGGAATTTCTTAAGTAACTATCTTCTTTTATATTAGCGGAGTCAAAGACCTTTGGACTTACAAAGGAATAAGTGGTTATCTCATTTAAACCTAATCCATGTAGTGCATTTCTCGTAAAATGTTCAATCTCTTGAGCATTAGTCCTGGCTCCCCATGTAGTTCCTTCTGGTAGGGTGGCTTCGATAACATCAAATCCATATATTCTGGCTACCTCTTCAACTATATCAATTTCTTGTTCTAAATCTTGTCTAAAGGTTGGGATAGTTACTTCTAATTTGTCGCCTTTTTTCTCTACAGATAATTCTAATCGCTCTAGTATATCTGTAATTTCATTAGTACTAATATTTATACCAATAAGCTTGTTAATTCTTTCTGGTCTTATCATGATGGTTCTTTTATCTCTTTGATTATTAAAGCTATCTAAAGTCCCCTTAACTACCTTCCCTGCTCCTAATTTCTCAATTAACTGACAGGTCCTATCTAATGCAAAGGTAACTACATTTGGATCTATTCCCTTTTCAAATCTAGATGAAGCCTCTGTTCGTAATCCTATACTTCTTGAAGAGCTTCTAATACTTGTTTTATCAAAGCATGCTGCCTCAATGAGTATGGTTTTTGTGTTTTTACTTACTTCACTATCTTCTCCACCCATGATTCCAGCAATAGCCATAGGTTTTCTACCATCTGCAATAACAAGAACATCTTCAGTTAACTTTCTTTCAACATCATCTAGTGTTTTAATCATCTCATTTTCTTTAGCTCTTCTAACCACAATTCTTTTTTCCTCAAGTTGATCTAAATCAAAGGCGTGTAGAGGCTCACCGTACTCAAGCATCACATAGTTTGTTATATCAACTATATTATTGATAGGTCTTACCCCTGCCTTCATTAGTTTTATCTGCATCCACATAGGTGAAGGTTGTATTTTTATATCCTTCACTAGTCTTGCTGCATATCTTGGACATAAATCCTCATCTTGAACCTCAATAGATGTATAATCCTTTATGTCATCCACTTCTTCTTTGATTACTATATCGGGGTACTTAAGCTTAGAATTAAATGTAGCCGCTGTTTCCCTAGCCATGCCTATCATGCTTAAACAATCAGGTCGGTTTGGTGTTATTTCAAATTCAATAATATAATCATCTAAATCTAGGGCTTCCAAAGCATCCATGCCAAGGGTATATTCACCCCTTAATATAAAAATACCTTGCTTTGATTCCTTGGGCACAACATTTTCAGAAAAGCCTAGCTCTTCTGGAGAGCAGAGCATTCCATTTGATATTTCTCCCCGTAGCTTTCCTTTTTTAATTTTAAGTCCCCCTGGTAGCTTAGCTCCAGCTAGGGCAACGGGAATAATATCTCCTTCATTAAGGTTTGTTGCTCCTGTTACTATTTGAAGTATTTCATTTCCTATATCTACCTTAGTAATAATAAGTTTATCTGCATCAGGGTGACCTTTAATCTCTAATATTTTCCCTATTACAACTCCTTCTATTTCTTTAGAAGCCTTGGTAACAGTCTCTGTCTTAGATCCTGACATTACTAGTTTTTCATCCAATTCTTTAATTGCAATATTATTTATATCAACATAATCCTTTAACCATTTTACAGGTACTAACATAGTTTTCCTCCTTACACAAGCTAATAATTTTTTGCTTCTAGCTGCTAGCTACTGGCTACTAGCTAAATTAAAATTGTTCTATAAACCTCATATCATTTTCAAAAAACAATCGTATATCATCTATCTCAAGCTTTAGCATCGCTATTCTATCTAACCCCATGCCAAATGCAAAACCACTATATTCCTCAGGATCTATGCCACATTCCTTCAAAACATTGGGATGCACCATTCCACATCCAAGTATTTCAATCCATCCACTTCCACCACACATTCTGCATCCTTCTCCACCACATTTAAAACAGGATACATCAACTTCTCCACTTGGTTCAGTAAAGGGAAAATAATGGGGTCTGAATTTGGTTTTAGTACCTTCTCCAAACAATCTTTTGGCAAAGGTGTTTAGTGTACCCTTTAAGTCTCCAAAGGTAATGTCTTTATCTACCACTAAGCCTTCAATTTGATGAAACATAGGTGAATGGGTAGCATCAATTTCATCAGAACGATAACATCTTCCTGGTGAAATAACTTTTATTGGAGGTTGTGTTTTCTGCATAACTCTAACTTGAACAGGTGAGGTTTGAGTTCGCAGTAAAATATCCTCTGTAAAATAAAAGGTATCTGATAGATCCCTAGAGGGATGATCCTTTGGAGCGTTTAAAGCATCAAAATTATGATATACAGTCTCTACCTCTGGACCCTCAGCTATTTTAAATCCCATTCCTATAAAAATGTCCTTTATGTCATCCAGCACCAATGTAAGAGGGTGTTTATGTCCAGGTTTATGAAATTCACCTGGAATTGTCACATCTATGGTTTCCTCTGCTAGTCTAGCATTTTTTTCCCTTTCCTTAATTACAGATTTGTTTCCTTCCAAATTCTCTTCTATTTCTTCCCTTACGTCATTAGCAAGCTTTCCTATTACAGGTCTTTCTTCCTTGGTAAGTCCTCCCATACCTCTTAAAACAGATGTTAGCTCACCCTTTTTCCCTAAATACTTAATACGTATATCCTCTAAATCCTTAAAACTTTCAGCAGCATCAACATCTGCCCTTGATCTTTCTAAAATTTCATGTAATTTATCCTTCATTACGTATCTCCTTTCATTTTATACAAAATAAAAAGCCCTCATCCCTGAAAGGGACGAAGACTATTTTCCGCGGTACCACCCTAATAGCTAAGAGATTTCTTAGCCACTTGTAAATATATAACGGTATCAACCGATAAAGCCTACTAATATTTCAGCTTTATAGCTCCAGAGGGAACTTCAAATAAACATCGACTTAGAAATGCTCTCAGCCAAAGGCATCTCTTCTCTTTAAAGTTTGTTCATTCTACTTTTCTCTTTCACAGCAAATATCATTTAAATATATAAATTAATAACCCATTAAATCTTTATATAACAGGTACGCATCAACATTGCCAGTTAACATAAACACTTTCCAAAAAAATTGAGCCATATAGAACATATCCGACGGCACCCCTTTTCACTGGTTTACTTAATATAAATTATAACATAGCAAAAAAGTGTTTACAAGATTTAGATTGATTAAATCCTTAAATTTTATAATTTTCTGAATTTAACCTTTGTCTTACAATTTCATAGATAATTATGCTTGATGCAGTGGATGCATTTAGAGATTCAGCTTTTCCCAGCATTGGTATTTTCACCTTAATATTGGATTTATCAATTAATTCCTTTGAAATACCATTTCCCTCATTTCCAATAATAACTGCAATTTTTTCTCCATATTCAACCTCATAATGATATTGATTAGTTTCTAAAATAGTCGATACTATTTTAGTATCATTTTCTATAAGGTATGCTATAAAGCTATCTAAATCTCCAATGTCTACAATAGGAATATTAAATATAGATCCCATGGTCGATCTTATTGTCTTGTTGTTATATGTATCCACACAGCCCTTACTTGTCACAATACAATCTATTCCTGCAGCATCAGCAGTCCTAATTATAGATCCAAGGTTTCCTGGGTCCTGTAATCTGTCTAAAATAATTATGAAATACTTCTCTTTATTTAATATATGATTTATATCATAGCTTTTCTTTTTCACTATACCCAAAATACCCTGTGGATTCTTTGTATCAGAAATTTCTTTAAATAATTGTTCACTTATTATGTATGTATCCACGTTTTTTTCTATAATTTTTTCAAAAACCCTAGTTCCTTCTAGTGACTTATATTCATCATGGGTAATAAACAACCTTATAATATCCCCACCATATTCTAGCCCATGCTCCACTATTCTGAGTCCTTCTATGATAAACTCATTATATTCATCTCGAAATTTTTTCCTTTGTAATGATTTTACATGCTTTATATTTGGATTTGAGTTAGATGTTATTTCCTTTATCATAGGGAGCCATTATCTCCTCTCTATTTTCTTTAGGTCATCATTATGACCTATTACAACTAGAACATTATCTTCTTTAATAATATCCTTTGCATCGGGAGAAACATTAATATTTGCGCCATGCTTAATAGCCATTACATTTATACCATATCTTGCTCTTACATTTATTTCTGCTAAGCTTTTACCTACCCACTCTTTGAGGGTAGCTGTCTCAACTATACTATAATCAGGAGCAAGTTCTATATACTCTAGTATATTAGAGGAAATCAAATTATGGGCAACTCTTACTCCCATCTCCCTTTCAGGAAATACTACTCTATCGGCACCAATCTTATATAGTACATTTGCATGGAGCTCATTTTGAGCCTTAGCCACCACATATTTAACTCCCAATTCCTTTACCATTAGCGTTACTAATATCGAGGATTGAATATCAGACCCTATGGTAACTACTGCCACATCAAAGTTTCTAATACCTAAAGATTTTATCGAATTTTCATCCGTTGCATCAGCTTGTACAGCATGAGTCACTGAATCTGCAATATTTTGGATTATCTCTTCACTTTGATCCACTGCTAAAACATCATAATTCAAGCTATGTAGGGTTTTTGCTACACTTGACCCAAATCTTCCACATCCAATAACCACAAATTGCTTCTTCATTTTCCCACCCCTAACCACCTAATTATTCAAAATTCACTTTGATAATTTCCCCACCTTGTAAGTCTTATATATTAAATTATTATACCACTACAAAGTTAGTTTTAACAAAAAATTAAAATAGACTCGAATTCGAGTCTATTTATTATTAAGCCTGAATCTTTGATTTAGCAACTTCAACAAGTTGCTTAAATCCTTCTGCGTCATGAATAGCCATTTCTGAAAGCATTTTTCTATTTATATTAACACCAGCTAGCTTTAGACCATTCATAAATCTACTATATGACATATTATTCATTCTAGTAGCAGCATTTATTCTTGTAATCCATAACTTTCTGAAGTCTCTTTTCTTTAATTTACGACCTACGTAAGCAAATCTTAATGATCTCATTACAGCTTCATTTGCAGGTCTAAACAGCTTGCTTTTAGCTCCATAATAACCCTTAGCAAGTTTTAGTACTTTTTTATGTTTTTTCTTTGCATTCATTGCTTTTTTAACTCTTGCCATTTTTCTTACCTCCTTTGCTTGTCTCTTCTATTTTATAAATATGGTATTACCTTTTTAATCCTTTTTTCATCACCACTAGATACCAAAGTTGAGTGTCGTAGATTTCTTTTTCTTTTTGCAGATTTTTTAGTCAATATATGACTTGTAAATGCTTTAGATCTTTTAATTTTTCCCTTTGCAGTAACTTTAAATCTTTTTGCTGCTCCTCTATGGGTCTTCATTTTCGGCATTCATTTTTCCTCCCTTCAACTATCTTAAGTAGAAATTTATTATAAATTTTAGAATTTATCTGCTAAAGTTATATAATGACTACTGGCTTTTAGGGGAAAGTATCATTATCATACTTCTACCTTCCATTTTGGGCTTTCTTTCCATTACTGCAACATCAGAAACAATATCGAAAAACTTATTTAATACTTCTATCCCAAAACTAGTATGACCAAGCTCTCTACCCTTAAATCTTAATGAAACCTTTACCTTATCTTCATTCTCTAAGAATTTCATAGCCATTTTTGCCTTTGTGTTTAAGTCGTGGTCTTCAATCTTCACACTAAGTCTTACTTCCTTTACAACAATAACCTTTTGCTTTTTCTTAGCTTCTTTTTCTTTCTTTGCCTGCTCGTACTTGTACTTTCCATAATCCATTAATTTGCATACCGGTGGTTTAGCTTGAGGAGCAATTTTAACTAAGTCTAGTTTTTTCTCAGCAGCTAAATCAAATGCTTCCTTTGAAGATACAATTCCTAATTGTTCTCCATCAGCATCAATAAGTCTTACTTCACGGTCTCTTATGGCTTCATTAATATCTGGCTTTTTAATAGTTGTCCACCTCCTGATAATTTTGAAAAAAGCATCAAAGATGCTTTCGCTAGGAAACCTTATGGTTTCCTTCGACGGCTGCAAAGCAGCCTGAGCACCTTCCTTAAGGCGAGCAAGGGGAATCCCCCTGCACCTCCATTTTTATCCTATTGGATAAAAAACATAAATATAAATATAAAAAAAGACGAATGTACAAACATTCGCCTTATAGCCTTAATACATAAAATATCAATTATCTAATGAAAATGATATTAGCTATATTAACCTTACAACTATATGCCGCAAGGTGAGAAACGAAGATCTCTACTTTGTTTTGTATTAATTTCAATAAACATACTTACTTTTATATATTATCAGCTCTTTTAAATTATGTCAACATTTTTTTATAAATATTATCTTTTTCCTTGTTTCTTCTTCCATGCATAAAGTCCTAATGCTACACCAATAACTCCATAGGAAATAAAGTTTCTAAAGAATTCTCCTATTTGAGCATCACCAAACATATTTTGAGCTGCCATAGGAGAAACAATAAATAAAGTATGGAAAAGTACTACCCCAAGCAAGGCTTGACCTACTGTAGCCTTTGTTACTGATGCTCCACCTATAAGTATAGCTGCTATAGAGAATAATGCAATTTGAACATGACTTCCATAGGTATTCATTATACCAATATTCTGAAGGAATATTAGCTGACCCCATCCAGCCAAGATAGTAGATATAGTTATAGCAATAATCCTAACTCTATCTACATTAATACCAGAAACACTGGCAATATGTTTATCCTGTCCAACTGTCCTAAAGTCTTGTCCTAATTTTGTTTTAACTATTAGTATATTAAATATACATAGAGCTGCCACAGCAAGTGCAGTAGCAAGTGGCATCTTCAGATTAGCTAAGGCTCTAAGACTTCTAGGCACTCCTATATCAAATATAAAGCCAAGGCTTATGGCGATCAATAGGATTCCAAGTCCTAATATGAAAGAATGCTTAAGCTTATTTGTTACTATTGTAACATCCTTATTTTTCTTTAATAATCTATATGTAGCATATGCACAAACTAGTGCACCTACTACTATTAATACATTGAACAAGGGAAGCTTTATCAAATTATCTAAAGCATACTTTATACCATCATTTTTTTCTAGGTCAACTGTATTTCTTATACCTATTCCATTGCTAAGTATAAGTACTTTATTTACCATAGGAATAAAGGTTCCTATACCAAATAAAAATATAAACTGATATATACCATTTGCAAAGTATCCCGTAATTAAACTAGCTATCATTTCCTGACCCTTTGTATTGTTTAATAGTTTACCTGTTAATACTCCAAAGATACCTGCTATGGGTACAGTTAATAGAGCCGCAAGCAAAAAACCCTGAATCCCTGGAACTTGCCAATGGGCAACAGCTATTATAGCAGCTTGACCAGCCATAGCGCCTACTGTAATGGCAAAGTTCAGTCCCATACCTGCAAGTACAGGTATAATAAGGGCAAGAACTAAAAATGAGTTTCTAAAAAGTCTTGTCAATAGTTCATTAACGATAAAGAATATTGGAAGCTCAGATAATATTATCCCTGCAACACCTAATACGACAAATAGTATTGTAACCATGTTATCAAATAACATTTGTTTGATATTTATTTTCTTTGCTGCTTCAACTTTTACTGTTTCTACATTGTTATTTTCACTCATACTAATCTGCCCCCCCTACTTTCGTTAATGCATACAGAATTATACCATTCTGTATAGTCATTCTAAGTACCTCCGATAGATTCCCAACCTTTATAACTTGATTTGCAACAGGTAAAGCCACTGTAAGTATTCCTTGAAACAAAAATACACCTATAATAACATGGGATATTTTTGCCTTCCGGGCAGAAGCTCCACCAATAAGGATAGCTGCAACAGCTGGAAAAGCCATCATAAGGGGAGACATGTATAACTGATAAAAACCATAACTTTGTGCATATACAATTATACCTATTGCTCCAAGTGCAGTAGATAATACAGTTCCTAATATTCTTGAATTATCGACATTTATACCAGAAGCAGTTGCAAATTTAGGATTATCTCCTGCTGCCTTCATGAGAATTCCCATTTTGCTTCTAGTAAATAACCATACTAATAAACAAGATGCCAAGAAAAATAGTATTAATCCTGTGGGAACAAACATATTTCCTATTTCAAATCCTAAAAAATCATTCAATATATATGCATAGGTAGAAGCTAGTGAAATTGTAACCCTTAATCCTTTTCCTATAGGCCATACCATTTCTGGATGTTTAAAGGGCAAAACTACCCACATAATACACATGAATGCAACAGCTGAGAAACCTGTATAAGATGCAACTAGCATCTCAGATCCCTTTATCTTGTTGAGAAGTATACCGTAAACCCAACCAACAATTATTGCAAATGGCAATGCTATAATCATGGCACCCCAAAAACCCATAGCACCAAGCAATCCAATTTCAAAACTGATTATACCACCAAGTATGCCGCATAGTATTCCTATAGGCAAAGCAAAGTTAGGACCTATACCCGATTGTATAGCTGGAACCATGGCTAGAACTAAGATTCCAAACATACCAAACCTTCTTATTATATCTCCCATAAGACCATCTATGGGCATTCCAATGCTTATGGCAAGTACACATAAAGCTATAAAGAATGCAGAAATTATAATTCTTGGAAGACCAATTTCACTAGTAATTCTTTTTATAGATTCAGTCATTTATATAGCCTCCTTACCATATAATTTATGATACTCTCCAGCCATCATTAAGCCGAAGTCCTTGTCACTATCATCTGGGTTAAGTATACCTTCAACCTTGCCTTCTGATATAATTGCGATTCTATCACAAATTGTTCTAAGTTCAGCTAGCTCACTGGATGTCATTATTATAGTCATTCCAAGCTCTTTATTTAATTTTACAAGTAAATCTAAAACTATTTTTTTAGCACCAATATCTATACCCCTAGTTGGTTCAGACACAAGGAGAACCTTAGGCTCTAATGTCAATGCCCTGGCTACACAAACCTTCTGTTGGTTTCCTCCACTAAGTCTTTTAGTAACCTGTTCTGGTCCTGTACATCTTATATCTAAATCCTTTATCATCTTAAGAGCATGTTCACGAATTAGCTTACTATCTAATTGTGTGAAAATACCATATTTATTTATAAACTTATCTCTTATTTGCATGGTTGTTACCGCTATGTTCAACTCTATTGAAGTATCTAAAAGTAATCCTACTCCCCTTCTATCCTTGAAACAAATGCCAAGCCCTTCATCAATGATTCATTAGTATTATTCAAAGCCAGCTTTTCTCCATTGAACACAATTTCTCCATGGGTTTCATAAAGACCCATAATACCATTTGCAATACCAATTTTACCTTGTCCCGCTAGTCCGCCGATACCTAGGATTTCTCCCCTTCTTAAATTTAAATCTATGCCTTTTACTTCTTCCCCAGGCATATCAACCTTTAAATTTTTCATCGATAGAATAATCTCCGAGTCCATATCAGTGAAATTTGATTCTTCATCTGTTTTATTTCTTACTTCTATCTTTCTACCAACCATTAACTCTGCAAGCTCTTCAACACTTGTTTCATCGGTTTTACGAGTAGCAACAAGCTCGCCATCCCTAAGTATAGTAACATTGTCAGCCGCCTGTATTACCTCATCCAATCTATGGGTTATAAACAAAATAGCAATACCCTTTTCAGTTATTCTCTTCATGGCAGCTATTAAATTATCCGCCTCACTTTCTGTTAAAACAGCTGTAGGCTCGTCAAAAACTAATAGCTTTATATTTTCCTTATCAATTTCTCTAGCAATTTCCACAAACTGCATATGTCCAACTGGGAGACCTGCAACCTTAACCCATTCCTCTATATCCATACCAAGTATATCCAAGGACTTTCGAGCGTCCTTGCTCATTTCCTTTTTATCTAAAATCTTCAAACTATCATTTCTAAATATTTTAGTCAAAAAATTATCCTTTGTTATTTCTCTATTTAATTTAATATTTTCAGTCAATGTGAACCCAGGTATGAGCATAAATTCTTGATGAACCATACCTATACCAGTTTTCATTGCTTCATTAGGTGTTTTTATATTCACTACTTCTCCATTTATTAATACTTCTCCAGAAAAACCGCCAGTGGAATGTATTACAGGCATACCAAATAAAATATTCATTAACGTTGATTTCCCCGCACCATTTTCTCCTAATAATGCATGTATTTCTCCTGGTTTAACAGATAGATTTATTCCTTTAAGAACTTTGTTTCCAAAGTATTCTTTTTCTACGTTTTTCATCTGTAATGTATACTGCTGTTCCTGCATCTATTTTCACCACCCTATAAATTTCATCACACATTAATGTAAGGCTGCCTTTATCTTGGGCAACCTTACATCATAATTAACTTTTCAATTTACTGTGTTATTTTAGTAGTTTACGAAATCAACTAATACTGTAAAGTAATTATCGTATACTGTTCCGCCTTCATCTAACTTATTAACAATTGTATCTGTACCAGCATACTCTTTGAATTTAGCTTTAAGTACTTCCATATCTACCTTACCATTAGTTTCTCCATCTATGTAAGCCTTAGCATAGTCTGCACCAGCTTCAACATACATCATGTTTACAGGAACTGGCCAAGTTGAGAATCTTCCTTCTCCGCCCTTTTCTTTTATAACCTTTGCAGTTTCATCCATCATATACTGTACGTCACCTTTTTTATCTTCAGGTATTTGTATACCTAAAGCTGATGGGAATCCATGATATGGTGAAGGACAACATGGTTGTGGATAAATAGCTCCCTCTTCTAAAGCTGCGCTGATTAGAGGTACTTGCATTGAACAGTTAGTACTAAAGAATGCAGTATCCTTACCATATTTTTCAACCATTCTCGGTACATCTTCTAATATAAATTGTTGTGCACCCGATACGCCAGCGTCTCCTGTTGGGTCTGGAGCAGAAGCATCAACAAATTCTAAACCAATTTCATCACAAGTTTCTTTCATAATGTCTCTTCTAGATGCAAGAAGTGGATATGACATATGTCTTGGGAATGAATAGTGTATAAATACTTTTGCACCTTGCGCTAAAGCTTGCTCAGGAACAGTAGTACCCATTGCTAATTCATCCATTTGTAATACAACGTCTGCCATAGCTGAGATATCGCCAGGGTTTTCGCCAGGAGTACCAGCTATGAAAAGAATATCATCTCTAATTTCTTTAGCTTTTGATATAGCTGCTGAAGTTCCAGGAACTGCTTGAACTATAACTATAGCTTTAACGTCTGGATCTGAAGCCATACTTACTACATTTGCAATAGTAGTCTCTTGCTCATCCATAAATTTAGGTGGATAAGTCATTGTTAAAATATGCTCTTCTCCATATTTCTTTACAACGTTTAAGGCTGCATTATATTCTTCTTCATTTTGAACAACAGTACCAGTCATGATACCTATTTTCCAGTTTTCATCTGCCTCAGGTGCTTCAGCTTGCTCATTATTTTCAGCAGGCTCTTCAGCAGGTTCATTAGATGCTTGCTGACCACATGCAACTACACTAAGCATTAAAGCAAATACTAATAGAATTACCATAAACTTCTTAAACATAATTAAAAATCCCCCTTCTAATTTGCATAACAAGTACTTCATGTTTCTATAACTAATATTTCATTTTTTATTTCTTGAACCACCCCCTTAAAATATATGAAAAATATATGAAATATATACTTATTGAATACTATGTAGACATGCAATATTTAATTACAGAAAAACACTTCTTTGAATTTAACAATTATTAAATTTTTGTAACAATTCCAATATATTTTTAT
>SWCB01005498.1_pt1 | contig 18650 bp, 14 predicted proteins | sample 4692901 | NCBI WGS metagenome assembly SWCB01 (sample SAMN10267276, study PRJNA491770) | bioreactor metagenome | isolation source: DHS bioreactor inoculated with subseafloor sediment | place: Japan: off Shimokita Peninsula | collected 2006-08 | reverse complement strand
CCGTACATGCGCCAAACGCGCACGAGTGAATCATGGGATCCGTATGATTGGGCAGCCGGCTTGGAATTCGTGTGCTAGATTGGCGGTGGTTTGGATCCCTCCGCCGGAAGGAGCACACGATGGCTTGGCTGCGCAGCGTGACTCTTGGATTGCTCGTGGTGTTCTCCATCTCACCCAGCGCTGCGCTTGCACAGGAGGCGGCGCTCTTTGATGAGTTGGCGATTCTCTGCCCGGACACTGACGCCGGGACGGGGCAGGACCGCTTCCGCAGCGACTCGCCGCTCGATGTGCCGATGGGCGTGCATGTGCTGGCGACCGGTCTGGAGCCGGGGGCGGCGGTGCGGGTGTCGCTGCCGACGCTGGCGGGGCGTGGCGTGGAGCCGCGGCTGTTCGAACTGCTGGCGGTGCCGGTTGAGCAGAACACGGGGCTGAGCAGCCGTACCGAGGCGTGGGATGGCAAGGAGAATCCCCACGTCGTGCGGGAAGCGCCGTTCGAGGTGTACGAGGTGCTCAAGCCGGCCGGTGCGGTGGTCACGGCGGATGAGAGCGGCTCCGTGGCGCTGCGGGTGGAGCTCTTCGCCAATCGGGAGTTGGCAGCGGCGCTCGAAGACGAGTTTGTCGCGGTGCAGCTTGAGTCCGGCGATTGGCAGGCGACACTGACCTGGCTGGTCTACTTGCATCCGCTTGCCGTGCCCGCGACCGGGCCGCAGAGCCCGGGCTATACGAACTGGTTCAGCCCGGGCGCGGTGGCGAGTCGGCATGATCTGGAGCTGTGGTCCGAGCCGTTCTGGGAGATGCTGGGTCGGTATGCGGATCTGATGCAGCGCGGCAGGCAGAACACGTTCTGGGTCCGCTGGGGTGATCTCATGACGTTGGCGGAGGCTGGCACGCCGCGGTTGGATCAGGCGCGACTCCAGCGCTACGTCGAGTTGTTTCTGGCGCGCGGCTTCACGCATCTTGAAGGCGGGCATCTGGCGCATCGACACAACGGCGATTGGGGGTCGGCGCGGCTGGACCTCATCCTCACGGGGCATGATGTGACGAGCGAGGAGGGCGCGGCGTCGCTGGAAGCACTGGTGCGGACGATTGAGACGGGGTTGGAGGCGCTGGAATTGCCGGACGGGGTGGTGTATTTGCAGCACCTGACGGATGAGCCGACTTCAACGAACGCAGCGGCGTACCAGGCGCTGGCGAAGCTGGTGCGGGCGGAGATGCCGGGCGTCAAGATCTTCGATGCGACGATGTGCACGGAGCTGGTGGAGGCGGTGGACCACTGGTGCCCGCAGGTACAGGTGTACCAGAAGCATCGGGACTTCTTCGAGGCGAGGAAGAAAGCGGGCGATGCGGTGTGGGTGTACACCTGCCTGATCCCCGGCGGCAAGTACCTGAATCGCCTGCTCGACCAGGAACGGCTGCGGCCGGTGTATCTCGGCTGGTCGCTGGTGCGGTACGACTTGTACGGCTTCTTGCACTGGGGCTTCAATCATTACCGCGGCGGGCAGGATCCGCTCAAGGCGAGCGTCGTGCCACATGGCAAGGGACCGCCCAACTTCTTGCCGGCGGGTGATACGCACGTGGTGTATCCCGGGACGGATGGGCCGTGGTCGGGGCAGCGGTTTGAAGCGCATCGGATCGGCATGGAGGACGCGGAGATGCTGCGGTTGTTGCGCGAGCGTGAGCCGGAACTGGCGGCGGAGATCATCGCACAGGTGTTCCGGGCGTTCGACGACTACGAGACGGATGTGTCGAGATACCGCGAAGCGCGGCGGCGGTTGATCGAAGCGCTGGGCGAGTGTGGTGGATGAGGAGGGTTTACTACGGAGTTCGTTGAGGGAGGCGTGTGCTGCAGTGCGTCGCTGACGGCCGGCCCTTACTCCTCATCATCCGAGTCGATCTGATTCATGTACTCGGTCAAAGCGAACCAGGTAATGCGCATGGGTGAGCTCATGAGATCTCGGGCGTACTCGCGCTTCGGCCCGCTGAAGTCGAGGTGCTCGATGTAGGCGACGCCGACGGCGTTTTGGACATCCCAATCGCCCTCATCCGAGAGCATGTCAGCGAATCGAAAGCACCGCTTGACAAGCTCACGATCGCCGCGATCGATGGCGTCCTGCGTGAAACGGCAGAAGTCCGACATTGCCATAGAGTCAGGACTATCGATGAGACTATCGCGGAGAGGATGCGCGATTTCCGGGAACTGCTCACGCAGCGCACTCACAAACGCATCGTGGTCGATCTCGGCTCGCTTGTTCTTCCTCTTCTTCTTCATCCCTCAGTCATCTCCCCATCTCGAGAGCCACCGCCGGCAACGCGTCTACTCGCCGGGGATGTAGCTGATGACGCCCTCCCAGGGGCTGGACGCCGTGGCGTACTTGCGCATGGGGATACGGCCTGCGTGGTAGGCGAGGTAGCCGGACTGGCAGGCTTGCTTCATCGCCTCTGCCATGCGGAGGGGATCCTTGGCGTGGGCGATGCCGGTGTTGAGCAGGACGGCGTCAGCGCCGAGTTCCATGGCGATGGTGACATCGCTGGCCGTACCAACGCCGGCGTCGACGATGACCGGGTAGTCGGCGTCGCCTTCCTTGAGGAGTTCCAGGATGATGGCGATGGCGGCGGGATTGCAGACGCCGCGGCCCGAGCCGATGGGCGAGCCGGCGGGCATGACGCTGGTGGCGCCGGCGTCCTTGAGGCGCATGGCCATGATGGGGTCGTCGCTGGTGTAGCAGAGGACTTCGAAGCCGTCCGCCTTGAGTTCCCGCAGTGCCTCGAGCGTGCCGACGGGGTCGGGGAGGAGCGTCTTCTTGTCGCCCAGGACTTCCAGCTTGACCCAGGAAGCGCCGGGGTTGCCGAGTTGCTCGAGGAGTTCCCGACCAAGGCGCGAGACGCGGACGGCATCCTCAGCGCTGAAGCAGCCGGCGGTGTTGGGCAGGATGGTGTAGCGATCGAGATCGAGGAAGTCGAGCAGAGAGCGACCCTCAGAATCGACCAGTCGCTCGCGGCGGACGGCGACGGTGACAACTTCCGTGCCGCTGCGGGCGAGGGCGTCCTGCATGAGTTCGTAGGTCGCGTACTTGCCGGTGCCGACGATGAGCCGGCTCTCGAAGCTGCGGGTGCCGATTTGGAACGTCTGTGTCATGGTTTAGCCGCCTCCTACCAGGGTGACGATCTCGACACGGTCGCCCTCGGCGAGGGTGGTGCGGTCGTGGTCGCGTTTGGGAACGACCTGCTTGTTGACCTCGACGGCACAGGGCTTCTGCGCCAGGCCGAGCTGCGCTAACATATCCTGAATACTGGCACCCTCGGCGAGGTCGAGCGGGTCGTCGTTGACAATGATTCTCATATCCGGCCATGATAGAAATCCGGCCTCCGCCCTGGGTCCCAGCCGGGCCAGAAGATGGCAAGATCGCTGCGAGTTGGGCACGCTGGCAAGGTGCGGGGGTGGCGGGGACATGGCGTCATGCGGGAGCCCGCGAGGTGGGGGTGACTTGGTGAGAGCCGACCAGGGGATGCGGATCGACTGGGGCGCAGATTCGTCCGATAAGCCAGGGGTGGCGCGGCCGAGCGAGTGGGCTGTCACTTGCTTTCCTCGCAACCGAAGGGCGACGGCGGGCGAATAGGAGGCGTGGACAGCCGCCTTTCCTCGCCCTAATCCGTCCTGAAGTCCCGCTGCCTGATGTTGAATACCCAGCACAAAGGATTGCGAGACGACACGGGGGGTGGGAGAATGGCGGCGTGGAGCGATGCCGGCTCGACCAGGGGCACCCCCCACTGTGGCAGTTGGCACCGCGAGCATTGAAGCAGTTTCGCCAGATAAGGAAAGGCTAGGCGAATGGCAACGAAGATCGCCGTCTCCGAACTCAAGGGTCGCCGAATCGGTCGCGCCCTGACGAAGATGGGTCGTGTGACGCGTGAGCAAGTGCACAAGGCGCTTGCCCAGCAACTCGCCCTCCGGAAGGAAGGCACGCGCACGCCGCTTGGTGAGATTCTCGTCGAGATGGGGCTGGTGTCGCAGCCCGACGTCAAGGAAGCGCTGGCCGGCCAGAAGGGCATGGACTGGGTCGATCTCGACGACTACGACATCACGCCGGAGCTGCTCGAGGCGATCCCGCCTTCCACGGCCATGGCCTACCAGGTCATGCCCATCAGCATCGAAACGAGCACGAAGCGGCTGACCATCGCCATGACCAGTCCCGACAACTTCCGGGCGGTCGATGATCTGCGCCTGCTCATGGGCTTCAAGATCAGCGCCGTGGTGGCGGACGAGGAGCAGGTCGGCCGCTACCTCAAGGAACACTACGGCGGCATGCAGGAGTCGGTGACGAACCTGGTGCAGGAGATCGCTTCCGACGAGAAGTTGGCGCTTCTGGACGGCCGGGGCGAATCGGTCGATCTCGACTCGGTTCTGGAAGCGGCGGAAGACAACAAGGTCGTGCACCTGCTGAACCTCGTGCTCATGCAGGCCATTCGCGACAAGGCATCGGACATCCACTTCGAGCCGTTCGAAGAAGAGTTCAAGATGCGCTACCGCATCGACGGCGTGCTCTACGAGATGGTGCCGCCCCCCAAGTATCTCGCCTCGGCGATCGCCTCTCGTATCAAGGTCATGGCCAGTCTGGACATCGCCGAGCACCGCCTGCCGCAGGACGGTCGCATCGAGTTGACGGTGGGCGGCAACCCGATCGACTTGCGTGTTTCGGTGCTGCCCACCCTCTTCGGCGAGTCGGTGGTGCTTCGTGTGCTCGACCGCAGCAACACGAAACTGGACCTTGACGCGGTCGGCTTCCGACCGGATGAACTGGAACACGTGCGGGAACTCGTGCGCAAGCCAAACGGCATCATCGTGGTGACGGGCCCCACCGGCTCGGGCAAGACGACGACGCTGTACGCCTGCCTGCACGAGCTCAACGAAGTCGGGACCAAGATTCTCACGGCGGAAGACCCGGTCGAATACGACCTCGACGGTCTCTGCCAGTGCCAGATCAATACGGACGCGGGCCTCACCTTCGCTCGCTGCCTGCGTTCGTTCCTGCGTCAGGACCCGGACATCATCCTCGTCGGCGAGATTCGCGACTTGGAGACGGCCCAGATCGCCGTACAGGCGTCTCTGACGGGCCACTTGGTGTTTACGACATTGCACACGAACGACGCGCCCAGTTCGATCATTCGTCTGGTCGACCTGGGCATGGAGCCGTTCCTCCTGACGGCGACGATCGAGGCGATCATCGCGCAGCGGCTGGTGCGACTGGTGTGCGCGAATTGCAAGGAGCAGTTCGTGCCGAGTGAAGCACAGCTCATGGAGTTGGAGCTCACGCCGGATGACGTGGAGGGCCGCAGCTTCTTCCGTGGCCGCGGCTGCGAGACCTGCAACAAGTCAGGCTTCAGAGGCCGAATGGCGCTCTTTGAGATTCTGACGCTGGACGACGAGATGCGTGAGCTCATTATGCGGAACGCCAGCACGCAGGTCATCCGACACGAGGCGAAGAAGCGCGGGATGCGCAGCCTTCGCGAGTCGGGGCTCATGGGAATCTACGAAGGCCAGACGACAATCGACGAGGTCGTCCGCGAAACGATCGTCGAAGAGTAGCGCAAGGCAGGCGCAGGTTGGGATGTAGGTGAACGAAACTCGTGTGGGCAGCTGGAGCAAGGCAATGCCGACTTTTACGTACGAAGCGTTGAACGCCGCGGGCAAGCCGCAGAAGGGCTCAATCGAGGCCAAGAGCAGCGAGGACGCCGTTCAGCGCATCAAGGGCCAGGGCTACTTTCCGACGAGCGTCGTCGAGCAGAAGGTGAAGTCCGCCGGCGGCCCCAAGACGAAGAGCAAGAAGGGCCGTGGCAAGAAGGGCGAGGAAACCGCCAAGACCGACGCCAAGGGGCGGCAGGATCTGACAGCGCTGAGCGAGCGCGGCAGCAAGAAGAAGAAGGGCGAGTTCTCGATCTCCATCGGGCGGGTGAAGAAGACGCACCTCACCACTTTCACGCGGCAGCTTTCGACGCTGCAGGACGCCGGCCTGCCACTCTTGCGTTCTTTGCAGGTCTTGGAGCAGCAGCAGAAGCCCGGTCCGCTCAAGAACATTCTCCTGAGCGTCGCGGAAGACGTGGAAAGCGGCGCCCCGCTGTCGGACTCGATGGCCAAGCACCCCAGGGCCTTCGACCGCCTGTACACCAAGATGGTGAACGCCGGCGAGATCGGCGGCGTGCTGGACATCATCCTGCAACGTCTCGCCGACTTCATGGAGAAGGCGGAACGCCTGAAGCGGCGCATCAAGGGCGCCATGATTTACCCGGTCGTGGTCATCGCCATTTCGGTCTTGATCGTGACGGGCATCATGATCTTCGTCATTCCCAAGTTCCGTGAGATCTTCATGGACTTCGGCGTCGACCTGCCCGGCATCACGGTCTGGCTGATGAACACCAGCTACTGGGTGTCGGGCAACCACCCGGGGCAGCAGATTCCCGGCTTTGTCTACGTGCTCTCCTTCCCCTTTGTCTTCTGGCTCTTCCTGAAGCTGCTGCGCAAGACAGGGCCCGGGCGGGCGGCGCTCGATCGACTCAAGCTGCTCCTGCCCGGCGTGGGCAACTTGATCCGCAAGTCGACGACGGCTCGCTTCACGCGGACCCTGGGCACGCTGATCACGGCCGGCGTCCCCATTCTGGAAGCAATCACCATCACCAAGGAAACCTCGGGCAACTTTGTCTTCGAACAGGCCCTGGGCAAGGTGCACGACTCCATCCGCGACGGCGAGCCCTTCGCCGACCCCCTGCGGGAAACGAAGGTGGTCGATCCCATCGTGGTGAACATGATCGACGTCGGCGAGGAGACGGGCGACATGGACGTCATGCTCATGAAGATCGCCGACAACTACGACGAAGAGGTCGACACGGCGGTGGCGGGCTTGGTGGCCATGATCGAGCCGCTGCTGGTCGTGGTCCTGGGCGGCATCGTCGGCACGATCGTCATTGCCATGTTCATGCCTCTGGTCAAGATGATCGAAGGCGTCTCCGGAGGCGGAATGTAATGTTGCGTCTGCATGCCTCACAACGAAGAAACGGCGACTCCAGATCCGCCTTCACCCTGCTGGAACTGCTGGTGGTCATCACCGTCATCGTGCTGCTCATGGGCATCTTGCTGGTGGCGATCGGCGGCGTGCGGCAAAGCGCCCGCACCGCCAAGACCCGGCAGCTCATGGAGTCGGTGAAGGTGGCGGTGATCTCCTACCGCGAGCAGTTCGGACAACTGCCGCCGGAAGTCGGGCCCACGGGCCTGTCGCGGTACGATGAGGATGAATGGGACTACGACTACGCGCCGTCCTCGCCGGAGTCAGGCACGTTCGTCAGCACGAACTCCGACCCGCTGGAGGCGACGCCGGGCAGCGACTTCACCATCGCCGCCCACCTGCTGGGACGCACCATCAGCGTGGACTACGGCGAAGGCGATCGGGAGATCGACGGCGTTGACGGCCCGGGGTTGCGGCAACCCGCCTTTAGCGGCGGCTACCTCTGGGATGGCACGACGGGGCAGAAGCCTCCGAGCCGCGGCCGCGTCTACGAGCCGTTCATCGACTCGCGCGACCGAGGGGCGTTCGTGCAGACGGCGGCGATGCCGGACTACAACAATCAGAAGGCGACACTGGTGGTCGACGCCAACGGCAACGCCATTCGCTACTACAACTTCAAGGATCCGAAGCCGCTCACCAGCAACGCCTCGCGGGCCCTCAGCCTGATCAGCCCGGGCGATGTGCAGAACGTGGCGGGCAATCCGCCGCTGACACCGACCGAGGTGGCGGCCGAACCTGAGAAGATCCCGCAGCAGTATCGCAATCTCGAGTTCGCCATCGTCGCGGCGGGCGAAGACGGCATCGCCGGGTACTGGAAGCAGCAGTACGGCGGGACCGTGCTGTCCGACGAGGAAGCATTCGAGGCACGCCGAGACAACCTGGTGGAGACGGGCCAATGACACAAAGCAAGCACCGCCGCAAGCGGGCCTTCACACTCATTGAACTGCTGGTGGTGATCGGCGTCATCGGCATTCTCATGGCCATTACGTTCGGCGTGGCCCGGGGCGTGCGCGCCAACGCCAGACGCCAGCTCACCAACTCGGCGATGATCAACCTCGAGTCGATGCTGGACGAGTACATCAGCGAGGTGGGCAAGATCCCCGCTATTCCCGACAGCGACGGTGACGGCCAACTCGACGATGGCGATCTCGAGGATTTCTATCGCTACCCGTCGGCACTCCTGGGCGGGTCGGATCCCGAGTACGTCTTCAGCGTCTCCGCCTTCCTGCGGCAGGTCCGCGGCATTGCCGGTGTCGACACCATGCTGGGCGGCATGGCGGAACGTTCCCTCGTGCGTCGCGGTGAGATTGACGCCTACGGCGACGACGGATTCGAGGGCAGCGGCTCCAACGATGAAGATCAAGCCCGCACCGTCATCGACGGCGAAGGCTACGAGATCTTCTACATCCATCCGAGCGTGCGTGACACCAGCACCTTCACCTGGCCGGATGAGCTGAACACCTCGAAACGCTTCGGCATCGGCCTGAGTGGCCGGCCCTACTTCATGAGCGTCGGGCCGGATGGCAAGGCGGGGGGACACGACACCGATCTCAACAAAACGTACCTGGAAGACAACCTCTATTCCGCCGAACCGGGCGGCGTGGAGTGACGCCTGATTGGAGATCCTCGCATGATGCCTACTCGTCATGACAACCAGGCTTCACCGCGGCCCCGAGCCTTCACCATCATGGAGCTCATGGTCGCGGTCGCCGTCATCATCACCCTGACGATTTTGACCGTGCCCACCTTCCGCTCGCTCAAGGCGAATCTGGACGCCTCCTCGGCGCAGAACACGCTGAGCGTCGTGCTTAACCAGGCCCGGAACATGGCCATGCGCGACGATCGGGGGGATACGGCCGTCGTCTTCCTCTACGACCGGGAGAAGCAGCTCTACTCGCTGATCGTCACCTCGCTGCGCATACAGGGGCTGCCTGATCCCGGCGATCCCTTCGGCAACATCTACGACGTCTTTGCCCCCATCGAGGGGACGCGGCAGCGCAACCTGCCACCCGGTTGGGAAGTGCGTGGCCTGGCCTACGGCGCCAAAGTCGCCCCTCCCAACTCGCCGCGCTGGTACGACCACACCGCCAACTTCGGGGCCGACGGCGCGGACACCGCCTGGATCTTCCCCGAGTCGGATCGCAACTTCGAAGTGCGCCAGACCTTCATGGTTCGCTTCGCCGCCCGCACCGGGACGGTCGTCACCGCCAACGAGCAGTTCAAGAACCAGGATGCGCTCGTGTACCTTGATCCGACCAGGCCGTTCGACACGCTGGCCAACTACGACTGGGCTGGTGAACTCAACGTGGAGGAGGACGCCGTCTTCCTTCGCGGCACACCTGCCTTGTCGCTCTATTCCGTCGAGGAGTTGGCGACTCGCTTGATCGAAGTCGATGTCGATCCCGGTACGGGCACGCTCTACAGCATGAACTACGGCGATGGGGTGGCGGGCAACGGCTCCTACCTGGCGGACGCGATCTACCAGGCCGCCGACGGCAGCAGCGAGCGAGCCTACGACGCCCTCTTCTACTACCTCGATGAGAACACCGACCCGATCGTGTTCAACCGGTTCACGGGCATGATCATGAGGAACCTCGGCCAATGATTAGGGCACCCCACAACCCGAAGCGGAGCCCGGCGGGCGGCTTTACGCTGATCGAAGCGCTGATGGCGATCTTCATCCTGGCGATCGGCTTTCTCAGCCTCGCGGCCGTTTTCCCTGCGGGAATTGAGCTGCAGCGGCGCGGCTCTGACGATCTCGAAGGCGTGACCGCGGCCAATGACATCTACAGCGAGCTCATGGGCAACCCGCTCCTGGCGAGCGATCGGCTCAACGAGGGTTTCAGCAGCATGGTGCGGGAGAACACCAACCGCCCCAACGACGGCTGGATGCCCGACTTCACGCCGAGCGCCGATACGGATCCGGATCCGGTCAAGGGCGACCCGGCCGAAGGCTACATCGCCGTCACCGTCCTTGTGGATGTCGCCAACGATCCGTTCGAACCCGCCCCGCTCACCGCCAATGTGAATCCCGACTTCGTGTACTACGAAGCCGACCGTGTCTGGCCCTCTTTGGGTGACCCGCGTTTCGTCTGGGATCTCCTGGTGCGCCGGCCGGACTCCACGACGACTCCCCTCGCTGATGGCAGCGACGCGGCCCGCCACATGGCCGGCGATGTGCAACTGGCCTTGATTCTGCGGCGGGTGCAGCCGGAATTCATTCGCATTATGAACGAGGCGACCAATATCGATGTTCTAGATCTGCCCCGTCCGCCCATTGCGGAACCGAACGGCGCTGACTACGAGGCGCCCCGGATGCCGAGCCTGACCAACGTGATCAGATATGACCCGGGCGAGGTCGAAGGTCGGCGTCTTGAATGGATCGGCTCGGGCAACGATGCGGATCTGATGCTGGCGGCCCTGAGCGAACCACGGCAGTGGCTGCTCGACTCGGATGGCAACGCCTGGAAGATCACTCGCATTCGCAACATCGACGGCGACACCTACATCGAGTTCGCTCCCGAGCCGACCGAGAAGCAGGCGGAGCGATTCAACGACACCGGCGTCGTTCCAGGCAAGCCCGCCCTGACCTTTGTGTACTGCATCACGCCCCCGGTGCTTGTCGATGTACGCACGTTCAAATCCGGCGCGGGACTGTGAGCGACAACGGAATGAGCGGCTCAAGCGGCCCACGCGAGGCAATGACCATGAGACGAACGATAACGAAGACAGACCACGCCAACCGGCAAGGCGGCTTTACGCTCTCCGAGCTGATCGTCGCGGTGGCGGCCGTGGCCCTGATCACCCTGGGCGTCGCTTCGGTCTTCCAGAGCACCAGCGAGACCATTCGCATCGGCCGAGCCAGCGCTGAGCTCGACACGCTCGCCTCCGCGATCGAGCGGGTCATGCGCGAGGACTTCGAGAACATCAACCAGGACGGCTTCCTGGTGATCCGCAATCGGCGCATCGACCTGCCCGACGGTCCGCGTCGCGCCGATGAGATGGCCTTCTTCGTCAACGGCAACTTCAGCTCCGCCCAGTTCTCGACCAGCGTGACCGGCGGCGTAGGGAGTTACGTGCAGTCGCGCGTGGCCCGGGTGTACTACGGGCATGGCGCACAACTGGGGCCGCTGGTTGAATGGCCGACGGATCCTCCCACAGACTATCCCACGGGCACCCTGCAGGTGGCGCTGGCGGAGAATGCCCTGGGCGTGCCCAGCGGTCGCAACGCCGACCCGCACAAGTGGGCCTTCCTGCGACAGCCGATGGTCCTGAGTGAGAACATCACCGGGCGCGAGTGGCTCGACAGCATCTTCCGAAACTATGAGGCTCGCGCAGGCGGGCTGGGCACTTCCGGTGATCCTCCCCTGGCGTCCGGACTGGTCGACATTGCCCAGGCCGACATGGGCGAGAACACCACGTATGTCTCGACGCGGTCCATCTCGACGGATCCCGAGTTCTTCTCCCCGTACCTGCTTGAGTGGACGGGCGAAGAGACGGACCGCCAGATGATCATGCGCATGGCCCAGGCCTTGCCGCACGAGCGCGCCTCGGAGTCGAACCCCGCCAACTGGACCACGCCCAACAACTGGCGCTCGAGCGGCCTGAGCTGGCGCGGCGAGGTCGTGCCCACGGGCCTGACCCGCAGCGAGATGATGCTCACCCGCAGCACCCTGGCGGTCGGCGTCAGCGGCTGCGCCATCGAGTGGTCCTACAACGGCGTCACCTGGTTCGGTCTTGATTCGCATATCACAAACAACACCGTCACGCCCTACCCTTACCGCCTCATGGACAAGGCCGGCCGGCCGATCGAAAACGGCATGAACATCGCGGTGGATCACCTCACCGTGCCGGATCCGGCGAGAAACCTCGAGGCGTACACCAGTGCCGCCACCGGCCTGCCCTACCGCGAGCGTTTGTTCGGCTTTGGGCTGCCCTCGATCGATTACATGCGCGACACCACTCCTTGGCGCGGCGTGGCGGGCAGCAGTGCCCAAGTGCGCAACACCGAGGTCGATCCCGGCGACGGCTTTGACCCCGCCTACTACGACCCGCAGGACCTCGGCACCGTGGGTAGCCCGGCCCATCAGTGGTACCTCGGCAACCTCGACTTGCTGCCGGATCGCCTGGTGGTTCCCCTGCCGCGCCTGCTGCGGGTGACCTTTACGCTTTCCGCTCACAACGGCGAGTTCACCGATGTTCCCTACACCTTCACCTTCGAGGTGCCCCAGCCGGCCCGCCTGCGGCAGACGGACCCGGCGCGGCAAGAGGTGTACCAGGATCCCATGGGGGGAGGCGTCTGATGCAGACAGAGGTTCACGAGATGCAAACCAAACGACAGCATTCGCAGCGTGAGCGCGGCTCGATCATCATCTTCGCCGTGGGCGTGCTGGTGCTCCTGGCAGTGCTGGCGGCGGTGTTCCTCACCTCCTCGCAGCAACAGCGGGAGACGGGCACCTCGACCGTCCTGCAGCACATGAACAGCCGCAGCGGCAGCGGCGTGCCGCGGGTCATGGATCACATCGTCGACATCATCTCGCGCGATGTGTTCGATCCGATGACGCCGGAGACGATGCGCAACGGGACACCGCTCGTGGCCAGCGCGCCTTCTGCATTCGAGACCTGGGACTACCCATACACTCGCGTGCGCCCCTTGCTCGGTGGTGGCTTCGAGCCGACCGTTGGGAGAGCCGACCTCTTCAACAAGGGCGGCGACGATCCCTGGCTGGCGGACATCGACCCGCAGACTCATCCCGGCTCCGGTTTGCTGGGTCTGCTCGAGAACGCCGGCAGCTACGACCCAACCTTCGGCTACTGGATGAACCTCAGCAAGATTCACCCGCTGGGCGTGTTCGTGAAGATTGGCTACGACCTGACGAACGGCGCCGACACCGGTGATCCAAGCGATTTCTTCTTTCTCACAGCGGCCACCAACCCGGAGCTCTTCGTTCCCGATGAGCCGGATGGCAAGGATCCGATCGCCGGTACCGGCATCTTCGCGACGCCGCCGAGCGACCTGCTCGACCGTGAGTGGGCGGATACGGATGGCGACGGGCACTACGACGCTCGCTGGACGACCTGGGACGGCTTGTTCAATCGGGCGGGCTACTCGTTCTACGTTGCCGCCCGCGTGATCGATCTGAGCGGCATGGTGAACGTCAACACCGCCACCAGCTTCCAGAGGATTTCGGATCCGAATCCGGACCAGGCGCCCATGACGCCCGCGGATGTGGATCTTCTGCGTTTCTTGAGCACGCCGGACTACACCCCCATCGACGGGGGCGGCAGCCTCTTTGCCGATGGCGAGGGCGCCTTCGAGAGGGCCCTGGTCTCGCTCGGCTACGCGCGCCTGCCTAACCCAGCGCCCTACCAGATCGGGACGTTTTTCCTCGGGAATGACAGCGGTCAGAATTATGCTCGCCTGGCCGTATACGACCAGTTCATGGGCCGCAGCAACGGCATCTTCGAGTTTAGCGGCCAGCATCAGGCGGTAGCCCCCTTCCAGATCGACGATGAGATCGAACTGCGGGCCTACGCGTCGCGCAACGACCCGGCCTCGGAGTCCCGACTGGAAGCCGCCGCCCTGCGGACGCTGCACGCCTCCACCGATGATGAGCTCATCACCCGCGATGACATCGATGCCTCGAACATCACTCTTCGCGTCCAGCAGTACATGGTCGATCTGCGGCACCGCTTGACCACCATGAGCAAGGCCCGCCGCCTCGGCCCGCAGACCGGGCGCTTCCCGACGGTCCACAACCTCGCTACCGGCAAGACGCAGTACCCAGCGTACCCAATCGTCGACACGAAGACGCCTTTGCCGGCGGAGTACGACGCGAAGAACATGATTCCCGGCGATCTCTTCGCTGACTACGTCGCCAAGTACTTCAAGGCCTATGCCACTGCCCTGGCGCCCTACGCGGTCATGAACACCTCCGATGGCGCCGGCCTTGCGACCTGGGGCCGCATCGGCAATGACGACTACTTGGCCTACGGCTGGGATATGCTGGTGCGCGACGGTTCGCAAGACAACGTCATGGAGAGCACGGAGCAGTTCGCCATTCGCACCGCAGCGCACCTGGCGCTGAACACGGCGGATCTGTTTGATGGCCCGCTCTACTTCGGCTTGACCGAACCATTCATCAACACGCCGCCGCGCTTCGTTCGCCTGAGCTACTCCCTCTTTGACCAGAACCAGTACAGCGTGGACCAGGCATCGCACCCGGTTCTGACGCTGGATGATCTGGGGATGGTGGCGGAACCTCCGCTCGGGGATATCGAGGGCGAGCGTGAAGTGTGGCTCTTCGGTCAGAAGCCGCACCCCTTCCTGGTGGAGGCAGCGGCGTTCGTGCTGTACCAGGACGATGAAGGCATCACCCCGCCCGACGACGAGAGTGACTCGCCGACCGGTTTTCCGACCATGTTCATAATCGACTTTGACGGTGACGGCGACGAGGATCCTTACCGGGCGCTGTATGTCGAGATCCGCAATCCTTACGAGCACATGGAACTTGAGGTGTCTCGCGAGGTATGGCTCGACCAACCGTACGAATTGCGCATCGGCGGCGATCCGATTCCCCTCAAGGGCGAGAATGACGCCGGCAAGAAGGACATTGTCCTCGGCCGACTGGGGAGCGGCGACCGCAGTGACATCATCGTTTTGGAGATTCTGAACGACAAACTCAAAGGGAAGCCCAGTCTTCGTGACCAGTACCGCGATGCGCTCGGCCTCATCGAGGCGGGCGTCGTCTACGAGCACCTCTACACCGTTGACACACCCGGCGGCCTTGATCTCTGGGACACCCGACACAATCAGGTCGAACTGTGGCGTCGTATCGCCACGGACATGGACCCGACGGCCCACGTCAAGGCCATCCCCGTCGATGTAATGGCGACGACGAGCGACTCCGAGTTCCCTCTCGATCCCGGTGACTACCGGCAGTACTACGTTAACGGTGACGAATGGGTGATCGGCATCGAGTCCTACATCCAGCGCAACGCGAAGGAGCATACGGACAATGGCTGCCCGGCGTTTGTTCTCGAAGTCACCAGCGGCGATGAGAAGCACGGTCGGAACGAGGTAGACCAGGACGTCGACGACTCAAGCACCTAAGCGATTACTTTACGAAGCCCAGTGCCCCGCGCGTCGGCCTCAAGTTCCGCGAACACGGCGACCTGAGCCTGCGCTTCAAGACGGATACCAACGATTTCGTCGGCCTGGAGCCGATTCAGCTCTTCTCCATGGTCGATCGCTCGGACTTCGAGGAGAACCAGTTCTTCCGGCCCGGCGACATTGGCCTCGTCCCCTGCGTCGGACCGGAGCTTCTCAACCCTGCTCTCCCGAATGATGCGGACAGTTGGGTCACGGTGGGTCAGCAGTTGACCCGGAAGGTGATGGATGCGGGCGGGTTCGGCAAGGAGCCGCTGTACCGGCAGCCCGGCCCGGAGACGCTGCAGTTTACGCGCAGTGTCGTGGATGGCTACCAGGAAGATGTGGACGACTCGACGCGGACGGAGCAGCAGATCCCCGCCCTTCCCGTCGCCCTGCGCGTCTTCGAGAGCTTCGACTATCCGGTGGGCTCGAACCGCAGTGACGACAACGGGGGCGACGACACCGAGGCCAGCCTGCTGCAGCCACTTGCCGGCCAGATCAACATCAACACCGCCCCCTACGAAGTGCTGCGCATGCTGCCTTTCGTGGAAGACCAAGCGATGCAGAGCCAGCACGATCTGGCGGCGACGATCGTCAACTACCGCGACGCCCGGCCGGCGCTCACGAGCGTCCCGGGTGCCGCGCCCGGCCCGGACTTCAGCGCCAGCCTGTATCGCGATGAGGAGCACGAGGTCGATTACGCCCGCGATGAGCTGGGCTTCACCTCCATCAGCGAACTGCTCATGCTGTTCGACGCGGAAGATCCCGCCCGCCCCGGCGCCATCGATTTCATGGCGGACGCTGGAAACGAACAGTATCCCAAGTACGACCTCACCGATGACGATGTCCGCGACGACGCTGAGGAAGAGCGGCTGATCTTCAGTTCGCTTTCCAACATGATCACCGTCCGCAGCGATATGTTCTGCGTGTACCTTAAGGTACGCGGCTACCGAGATGACGACCAACTCGACCGGCCCAGCGTTGAGGAACGCTGGCTGGCGATCATCGACCGCAGCAACGTGACCGTGCCGGGCGACAAGGCCCGCATTGTCTACATGCAACGAATCGAGTGAGAGAGAGCTCGCCCCCTCTCCCCGCAAGGGGAGAGTCGGGGCGGGTGTTGCGGGGCAGAGACAAGCCCCCTCACCTCGCCCTGGCGAGTCGCCTTTGGAGACCCAGCCCTCCCGCCGAGGCGGATCTTCGACTCCCCAAGGGAGCGGGAGCACTGAATCGAGACAACAAGGACCGGGTCGGCCCGTCACGCTCATCCAAGCTCGGGTCGGCCCGGGTTTTTTTTGTGTTCACCACGGAGAGCGCGGGGGACACGGAGAGGGGAAAGAGAGATGTGGAGATGGACTCTGCCAGGGCAGAGCGTCGCGCCGCCCTGGGTGTGCGGCGGCCCCGCTGGCGCGTTTCCGGTTCTGAGGTGGCGGCATTGCCACTCCTACGAGCCGCGCCCGTAAGGAAGCGGTTTTGCCGAACCGACAGACAGATCCGCGCGCGAGATGATCGTTGCCAGCCGCCAGGGGCGATTCGCCGCCGGGTGTCTGCGCGTACCGCTCCCTCACGGTCGCGGCTCGTGAAGAGGAAGCGCTGCGCCTGCGTTGAGTCTGCTCAGCCCACCCTCCCATTTCTCTCCGTGTCCCCCGTGCCCTCCGCGAAAAACCTCATCCCCGCACGCGGCAGATGCAGTCGTAGAGTTCGCCATTGAAGTGGCGGGCGACGAAGGGGTCCTTGATCGTGCCCAGGTTCCAGGTCGGGCAGGTGAAGGCGGCGGTGTAGTTGCTTTCCAAGGCCCGCCCCATGCCTTCCAGGACGACGAGATCGGCCCCCGCCGTTGCCTTGGCAAACGCCTCGCTGACCTGCGTCAGATCGATGAGCGGATCGCCGGTCCCCGTGGCGATGGGCACGAGCGTTTCGCTGACGAAGGCGCCACCGATCATCTGGTCCAGGTCGGAGATCTCAGCCAGCAACATCGTCAGTTCGGGAAAGGTGATGTCGTTCAAAGCCGGCATCGTGTTGGCGGCGAGCAGCACCCGCGCCCCGCCGCGCAGAAGCTCACGCACGAGCGGCAACATGCCCAGCACCACATCCGGGCCGGCGTTGTCGACGAAGACCACCGCCTTCTTCCAGCCGGTGAAGCGCATTTGATCCGCATCGTCGACCAGCCAGGGCCGCGGCTTGACCTTAGCGAGCGCCTGCTCGAAACCGAAGCTGGCGCCATCGAGGTAGCCCTTGGCGACTTCGACCGCGCCAAGGTCAAAGATGTTGCCCGCGAAGATGCCGCGCGCGAATTCCGCCGGGCGCTCAGCGGGGGAAAGACCGTCAAGGGTCAGCAGGCGCTGGGGCAGGAGCTTGAGGGCTGCTTCCGTCTCGCGGACCTTGATGGCCTTGAAGGCATCGGGGATGCCCGCGGCGCGAAGGGCGGTGTCACGAGCGCCGGTGAGGGTCAGGATGTCCAGCCGTTCGAGCGGCGGACCGTCGCCGCGCACCCGTGCATCGAGCTCGTCCAAGCAGTCATCCAACACCTGGCGCAGCACGAGGCACTGTTCCTCGGTCGCGCCGGACTCGAGTGAGGAGCGGCGGAAGGTCTCAAAGTGCTGGCGGAAGAGGCGCCCCCAGTAGTCGTACCCCGCCGGGTCGGTAAGCAGGTCCCACTCGCAGGCGCGGTAGTTGTCGGGGTCGGCAAGGAGGGGGAAGTTGGCCATGGGCTCTCTCGCGCGAACGAGACTGCCGACGTGTCGCCCCGAAGCGTGGCGGAGTGGACGATGGCTGGCGGTCGATCACCAAGGAGGGATTGAATGGCAAAGCGCGGGGCAAGCCCGCGCCGCTATTGATCTCTAGATGGCCACAGCGCATCGGCGAGGCCCGCGTGGCTGATGCAGGAGCGCAGCAGTTCCGGCTGCTCGGCGACATCGGCGGTGGCCTCCAGGGCGCGTTCTTGCAGCGTCTCGAGGTCGTCGATCTCGTGGTTCGCCATGCGGTGGTACTTGGTCAACGACCACACGCCTTCGATCGGATTCAGGTCCGGGGCGTACGGCGGCAAGTGATGCAGGTGCAGCTGCGGATGCGAACTCTGCACCTCACGCATCAGCTTGCCGCGATGGGCCGAGAGGTTGTCCCAGACGATGTGCAGCGGACCCGGATGTGACTTCGCCAAGTCGGTCACGAAGGCTGCCACCTTCGCTTGATCGATGTGTTCGGCAGGATGCCAATGCAGGTCCAGCCCCAGCGTCTCGCCGTCGGCGCTGACGGTGAGACCGCCGATGACGTTGATCTTGCGGTGCCAGCGGTTGCGGTGCTTGACGATCGGCGTCTGCCCCTTCGGCGCCCATTGCTTCTTGATCGCCGGGATCATCGAGAAGCCAGCCTCATCCACAAAAACAAGCGTACTTCGCCGCTCTTTCGCCTCCCGCACGATCGTCGGCCACGTCTCCTCCCGC
>SWCB01004978.1_pt1 | contig 18813 bp, 17 predicted proteins | sample 4692901 | NCBI WGS metagenome assembly SWCB01 (sample SAMN10267276, study PRJNA491770) | bioreactor metagenome | isolation source: DHS bioreactor inoculated with subseafloor sediment | place: Japan: off Shimokita Peninsula | collected 2006-08 | reverse complement strand
TTTTTCTCATGTTTATGAACAAAAAATATATTTTAAGTTGTTATCATTTAAGCCGATCCATTAAACAGTAGACACGTATTATGAAATCACCTGTCGATAAATTATTAGGCAAACATCAAGATTTGATTCATACCGATGCAATGAAAGTAACGTCTCATACTCATCGAGAAGATAATGAAAATTGGTTTTTGCATACGTTGATGATTGAAGGGTGCGATGCGCCGTTTAAATTTAAGCGAAAAAAGAGATACAAAAACCTGAAAGGGAAGCTTGTTAATATGACCTATTACGTTGATTGCGATATCGTTGCAGGTTTCGAGATTGAAACTATGCGAGTGGTTAGAATCAAATTGCACTAGGTAAGCAACATACTGCACCAACGTATGTTAATGCAGTAATCTTGTTTTTGATTAGGTTTTATCGGGTACTGATTAGATGTTTATTGTGTCTTGGTAGCGTTTTCCCAATCTGTAAGCAGTTTCATTATCTGGCGTGAATCTTTCGGTGTTGCCGCTGGTCGTTGAAGCGATGATTGTTTCTTTTCTAAGGCTTCACGAATCAACCTTACTTGATACAAGAACCCGTTACCTTGTGCGGGTACGGTAATTGTTTCACCTTGTTGCTCGTAAGTGGTGATCACCAGTTGATTGCCCTCTGCTTCTGGCAACCAAGGGTTAGAGATTAGCTGTAAACTGCCTTTACTGCCCAGTACTGTAAACTCAGCATGCAAGCCATAATCTTCAGCGGTATGAAGCTGACAAAGTGTTCCGTTTGCAAATTGAATAGTTGCCGCCGATTCACAAATGTTACCGTCTTCACCACGTCGCCCTGATGCAGTAACCGTATAGTTATCGAAAATAGTATCGCCAAACGCTTGCTGCATGATCAAATGTGCAAGCGATGCAGGGTAGCAACCTAAATTATACAGTGCACCTTTGCTTTCAGGATTAACGAATTGGGCGATAGAGGCACAATATTGACCGTTGATTGAGCGAATGTCGCCAATGACATCACTATTAATCACGTCACTGATTCTTTTTGCAAGTGGGTGCGTGAGGTACATTAAACCTTCAGCAAAGAAAACATTATTTTTAGCGACTGCGGCTAATGCTTCGTCGGTTTTAGCCATATCAACAGAGAGTGATTTCTCACAAAGAATCGCTTTACCCGCATTGGCCGCTTTAATAATAAAGTCATGATGCAGGTGGTTGGGCAGGGCGATATAAATAATATCAACATTATCGTCGTTAATCAGGGCATCGTAATCATTGTATATATGCGTAATGCCGTACTTTTCTGCAAAGGCAGCTAAAGGTGCTTGCGAACGTCCAGCTACAGAATACAGCGTTGTATTGCCTTCTTCTACAATGGCGTCTGCCATTACACCAGAAATAAAGCTTGTGCCTAGAATTCCCCAATTAAGTGTCTTTTCCATTATTTTATGTCCGCGGTGAGTAGTTGGGTTTCAAATGCTTGGACGAGATCGGTTAGCCCTGCCTGAATAAAACGCTGGGTGTGCTCTGCATGAAAGTGTGTCTCAAAAGCTTCTTGGTTGTCATAGCGCTCCCAAAAGATAAATCGACGGGGGTCTTTCTTATCTTGAAGGGGAATTGCTATTGAGCATCCTTCTTCGCTGTTCATACCATCACAAAAATCTTGAATAGCTGCGATAGCAACATTGAGGTCGCTCTCGGGTTTAATGCGTAGTTCTGCAGTAATGAACAAGCCTTGCTTAAACATAACGTTTTCCAAATCTATCAAAAGTAGCAATATGTAAAAAGTAATAAGGCTAATTTAATTGACTCTCTACAGTTGATAAACCATCATTTAGTTTGTTATTTATAAACTATAGGTTGTTAATGTGGATCGGTTGAAAAGTATGCAAGCATTTGTTTCTGTTGTTCAACACGGCAGTTTTTCAGGGGCTGCTGCTGACTGCTCTGTTACCCCAACCATGATAGGTAAACACATCAAGTTTCTGGAAGTACACCTTGGTACTAAGCTATTAAACCGAACGACTCGCAAGCAATCTTTAACGGAAGCAGGGCAGATTTACTACTTGGAATGTAAGCGAATATTAGATGATATCGCAGAGGCCGAGAACAGTTTACAAACACTGGAAAACAAGCCAAAAGGCACGGTACGTATTAACTCGCCAGTTACGTTTGGCAATATTGTTTTGGCACCAATCGTTGCTGATTTTCTACAAGACTATCCTGAGATTAATATCGATTTTACATTAGACAATAGTTTGATTGACCCATTACATGATCCTTTTGATCTTGTGATTCGCATTGGTGAACTGGCGAGCTCATCATTAATTGCCCGTGAAATAGCACGGTATGAAATGGTATTTTGCGCATCAGCAGACTATTTATCGGAATGTGGAACCCCAACATCACTCGATGAGTTGTTAAGGCACCAGTGTTTAGGGTTTAGCTATGGAGACGTTCACGCCAACCTTGCCTTGCGACTAGACACGTTAGCGTTTGATAAGCAGCATACACGGCTTATATCTAACAGCGGGCAAGCATTGAAGGTGGCAGCTTTAAAAGGTGCGGGTATCTTACTCCAACCCCGTTTACTACTAAATGATGAACTCAGTAGTGGGCAATTAGTTGAAATTTTAAGTAGCGATACACCCAAGCCAATGCCTGTACATCTTTTATATAAGCGCAAAGCATTGCCGTTAAAAACACGCGCCTTTGTTGATTTTTTATTAGCGGCAATACACCGTACGAAGAAAAACAAGCCGTGGCTATAAAAGAACTGTCCAACTATAAAGGCTATCTGTTTAGCCTTTAAGGCTACATCTGCCGCCTTTTATGTAACGAATATTGCGGTATTCAGCTGTGATAGGCAGACTGTTTGGATCAAACTCGCCAGCCCATCCCGATATTTCACTGTCTGTTGCCCATATATTCGCCATTATTCGTAGTGGGCTATCTGTACTCTTTGGAATGGGATCTGATGATGTATTTTTAACTTTGAATACAAGTTTTCCATCAATAAACCATTGAATAGCACGTTTAGTCCATTTAATACCATAACGGTGGAATTCTTCAGAGGCATCAAAATCTAAGAAGATGATCCTTGCATGATCACTGGTGTAATTATCATCGTTTGTCCAATAATTAATTTGTAGCAGATCGGTATTATCACCTAAAAATTCAATATCGATTTCGTTATGTTTACCATTGCTTGTCTCCGTTCTATCGTACGGCCCTGCAAATAAGAAAAAGGACGTAATCACGCCATCTGCAGCAGCGGGCTTAATTTCTGCTTCAAAGCATCCGTAGCTATAAAAATCATTGCTACGTAATTCCCCTGATTGAAAAGTAAGATTTTGCGGATCTATTGAGTCTGGCGTATTAGAAAGTGTAATTGCCATTCCGTTTGTTGAAAAAGAAACAGCTTCAGATTCCCAGCGATTAATAAAAGGAAAACCATTACTCCAGCCATCAGCTAGCCACCATAACTGATCATTCATATTCGTTAGCGGATCATCAAAGCTAGTTGCTGAAAATGACGGTGTAGCAACTAAAAGAGCGATAAATAAAGGCATTGTGCGAAATGAAGAAGAGGTGGTCATAGAGTCATACTTTTTAATGAGTGAAGTACAAAAGTGTAGCAGTGAGATTAAAAGATGAAGGTTGCACTGTGTGCCAAACATGAGACAAAAAAGCATTAATGGGATTTATCTGAGAATGAAGACTAGTTAGTTGTAGTGGGGGTTAAAATAGCCTTTTTGCCACGCGATTTGTACCAAATTGACACTAAAATCAGAGAATTTGTATTGATGTTGTAAGATGTATTCGGTGCGTTATTTTTATAAATACCAGTAGGAATAACACGAGAACTTCGACTGTTCTCAATAACGGCTTGTCTTAAAGCATCACTAAATGCATCTTCAAAAATAACACTTAGACCAAATGCGATTTTGTTGCTAAATACTTGTGGGTTTTCGATGGTTTTCCCCCCCGATGAGGTGCTTAACCAGCTTTTTCCATAGAAATAGATATTGTTATAAGAAAACCATGGGCTTTTATTTATCGCATCTTCAGCGAAGATCCATAATTTGTCTGATTGGTTATATTGTTGCTTATGTAATTGATAAATAGATTCAAGTTGATTCCACCATGCTGTATTTTCACCGAGTTCAATGGCTTGTAATACATAGGGATCAGTGGTGAAAAAAGGGACATTACGAGTGTCTATATATAGTGGGGTATTATCGACGTTTACGATAGCAGTGTGATCGCGGATAAAGCTGTTGGCCATATCTAACCCTGCTAACTGATAACCTTGTGCTGCGTATTGTAAATAGCCTAATCGCCCTTCCTGACGGTAAAACTCAGCATTCTTTTGATACCGCGTACCATAAAGCGTTTTTTCGTGCACAGCGCGAGAAAGTAGCCAACGTTTGGTTATTATATTTATCTGTTTTTGAAAATGTGGTTTTTGTTGAATGGTAATTTCAAGCCAGATAAGTAGCCGACCAATATCAAGTGCAGACCATCCGTTGCCATTTCTATTATTCTGTTTACCCGATGGAAGCCCTGTTTCTGTGCTGTATTCACGGTTAGGTAATTGATCATTATAAAGCGGCATCGTTGTTAAGGTGGTTAAAATACGGTTCAGTTTAGCATCTGCCTGTACGGTGGTGATCAGTTCGAGTGCTTCTAATGCAAGGGTTGCACCTATGTCGCTGGCAATATCCCACATGGTGGTATGATGGTAGCCTTGGACTGAATCAGTTAACCCCGTTTGTTTATTTTCATTTCGTTCGAAATAGTAACTCGCTTTTTTAGCAAGTAGCCATTCTTGCCGTGATATTTTGTCGAGAGACAATATTATCTTAGTGCTTACTTTTGATGAGTCCAATGTACGTAAAAGAGAGTTCTCACTCATATCTAGTAGATCGTTTTTCGATTGGACGTCGTTTTCAATGAGAATAGGAGGAGCAATAGCACGTCTTTGGAATGTAATTTTTTCTGGTGGTTGTTGGTTATTTTGTTGAGATACACTTCTACTTCCATAGAAACTGGGTTGCTCAAGTTCTTTGTTTTCTTCATTGCTATAGGCGAAAAAACTCATAATTAACAATAAGCTTGTAACATACATTTGGCATATTGTTAGTTGTGCTTTATGACATAGCATAATTAATTCTCAATCCTTTGATATAATCAATATATGGTAAATATCTGATTATTCAAGATTAATAGCGTGATGTTAGTGAGGTTGTGAGTAAATATGTGAGTTTATATTCTCTGCACGTTCGTTATCATCATAAAAATGTATCGTAATTGAGACTGCATAAAGAAAGTGTTGGAATGTTACCTTTGGATTGTTTGAACTGAGTTTGATTCGTTATTATTAAATAAGTGTCCATTTATTGTGCTAGGGATGGTTCAATTAACGATTGGTAATGAGCGAGATTTTTTAAAGTGACCAGGCAAAATAAGATTATTTTTACCCAATCGCATCCATTAAAATTACAGATAGGTGCAGATTCTTTGCGCTTTAAACGTGCTGACTTACCTCGTTCTAATCAAGTATTCACTTCGCGTTCTTATTTGCTACCTCGTTCATCGGCATTACGACTAAAAGCATACTTAAATGAAAATACACTATTTTTACAGCCTTTTGGAACGTTAGATGAAGCAGATGTATTGCTTGCATTTTCGTTTGGCGATGCGCCAACGGTAAACCAACATTTACAACAAATTGCATTAGACTGTCGAAAGTATAGGCCCTCACTACCATTATTCCTGCAGCAAGAGATCGCCGATGATGCGATATTAACTCGTCGTGACATATACAGTATCAAGGCTGCGGAATATCAGACAACCACAGATGTTGCAGCAGCAGCTTTATCCCTTACACCAAAACGAAAAGTGATGATAGTTGCACAGGCGTGGCATGCTCAGCGCTGTATCGATACGTGTAAATCGTTAGGTTGGGACGTTATAGGCTTACGATGCTCTAATTTATTTCCCAAAGATGACCCTCAACCATGGGTACGTCACCCTCTAAATTGGGTGATAAAAGAAAGCCACAGAGAACAAGCTGCTGGCCATGAAATTAGTGAGCAATTTCAGCTAATTTAGCTTACGTCAGTGTCTCAAATCCCGGCATCTGTGCCTATACTTCATATTATAAAGTTAGAGTATGGAGCAGGGATAGGAGTGTCTCTCATGGTCTTTTGGTTAAGTTTTTATGTATTCTTTTTCGTTGTTTCTGTTTGCGTTGGTTATCGCAAAGGTAACCTAATCGCGGGTGTGCTATTGGGTTATGTTCTAGGACCCGTTGGGTTTATTTTGATGTGTATGAGTAAAGATCGTAAACATATCGAATGCCCTTCGTGTCATGCCCATATTCATAAAAATTCTTATTTCTGCCCAAAATGTCGAAGTAAGGTAATGAGTGTGGCTGTTTAAACGCATTCTTAAAATGCAAAAAAATCAGAAAGTAAAAGAGTAGGCGATGGTGAAAGCACCATCTATAAACCGCCCAGTATCTTCTCCTCGGTCTGATGGATGCCAGCGGTTACCTGAGTAGTTGTTATATTGAATGGTAATTGTTCCGGGGTGCCAATCGAAGTAACCAAAGCCATAGGTAAAATCGGGATTCCAAGGCTGCTTTTGGTTGCTATCAAAATAATAAAATGCAGTCGCATTTACATACCAATTTCCAAATATTGCATATTTACACCCTAAGCTCAGAGTCTTATGACCTTTTTTGTAGGCTGTTGATGCAAGATCGAAGTATTCAGGGGTGAAGTTAAAATCTGTTTGACAGCCTATCGCCCCTTCATCTGTAAAAGACAGCCAATCAATAAACGGCTTAGTGATAGGGAACTTCCAACCCAAAGACCATGTTCCTTGATCAAAGTTCGTGACGGGTTGCTCTTCTGTTGCTTTAAAGCGATTACCACCATAGTTGGCATACATCAAGCTGAAGGTATAAGGGCGCCAATCACTGTAGCCAAAAACATAAGTAAAATCGGGGTTCCACGCTTGTTGCTGATCACTGTCGATATAGTAATACAGCGTGCTAGAGATAAACCAGTTGCCTAAAATTGTGTACTTTAGCGATAGTGTTGTGGTTGCATTATTGTTAGTCGGCCCAGTCGTGGCATTCGCGGGCAGGTTAGCTGCGGATGTTTGAAGCATAGGATAACCAAGCGAAAAATTGCCACTTAAACCGTGTAGCCATGTTCGTTCTTCATCATCGTTGTCCCATTCTTCGAACGGTAAATCAAAAGAACTGGATACGCCTTTCCAAATTAAGTCAGATTCAGCTGGCTCAGGCTCTTCATTTAAGCTAATTGCTTTTGTGAGGTTGGGTGATATCGGTTTGGGGGCTTGTTTAGCCGTTTCAGCCATATATTCACTCGACATCACAATAGATGAGCATAGTAAACAAAATAAATAGAGATATAATCCTTTATGCATATGCTTGCTTATGGTGGCTAAATTTACATACAATAGAGTGATATGAACTTACGAATAATTAATAAGTTACACCTAACTTAATCATCAAGTGGTTTTTTTGTCTAATTTTTTGGCTAACGTCATAAAGATTACTAGACTCTGTTATATATGCCATATGTTTCTGATAAATTGAATTTAATCTTAGCGAATGCAGTCGTTTTTCATGCAGAGTAAGAATGAAAAGAAGGTACGACATTTATGAGAGACATTTTATTGGTTGATGACAATCGAACAATGCTTATGTTTATGGAAAAAATGCTGACAAAGCGTGGCTTCAATGTCGTTACAGCAAATGATGGTTTGCAAGCTTTAGATGTGTTGAAAGTCAATCCACATATACAGTTTGTACTCAGTGATTGGATGATGCCAGAGATGGACGGCATAGAATTGTGTGCACGTTTAAAATCAGGTGATTACTCGAGATATATATTCTTCGTTTTGCTATCAGGAAAAGATGATCAAGATTCGATAATCAATGGTATTAATGCAGGGGCTGATGATTTTGTTGTAAAAGATACTCATGTTGATGAACTTGATGCACGTATTCGAGCTGGGTTCAGAACGCTAGCGTTGCATAATCAAATAACAGAAAAAAATGATGAGCTTGATGGTGCTTATGCGACTATTAAGAAAGATTTAGAGTCTGCAGGTGAGCTTGTTCGTCGTTTATTACCATCCCAAAAGAAATTGACAGGTGTAGAGCTAAGTTATGTATCTATACCCAGTGCTCAGATTGGTGGTGATATGTTGGGATATATGCAGCTTGATGAAGATCATGTGGCGTTTTATTTACTCGATGTTGCAGGGCATGGTGTGTCGTCTGCCTTGATGTCATTTTCTGTTCAACAAAGTATTTCAACAAATTCGGATAAAGGATCAATTGTAAAAACGCAGATCTCAGAGCCGCCGTATTATGAAATCACTTCACCAAAAGATGTGCTCAAGCAACTCAATGATATTTATTTAAGTGATGATGAAAACCTATTGTATTTCACCATTGTTTATTCTGTCTTAAATGTGAAAACGGGAATTTTATCGTTTTCGAGTGCAGGGCACCCACCTTTAGTTTGGCTACATGCCGTAACGAATGATGCTGAATTTATTGGTCAAGATAATTTTGTTGTCGGAGCATTTGATTTTGTTGAGTACCAAACTGCACAAATTCAATTGGAGACCGGTGATAAAGTTTGGATATATTCAGATGGACTTACAGAAGCAGAGAATGGAAAGAAACAATTTTCAGAAGAAGGCTTGAGACAGGCCGTTATCGATTTAAGTCATCACTCCACTGCCGTTCAAACAGGTTTATTGGTTAATCGAGTCAGAGATTGGCAAAAATCAGAGCAATTTGATGATGATGTCAGCGTACTGGCAATAGAGTGGACAGGTTATTCAGAAGGAGATCAAATATGCAATACGCAGTTATCAACAAAGGTCAATGCACAGTTCTTCAAATAAATGAAGATAGATTTGACGCTAAATTGGCACCGAGTTTTCGCCAAGAAATCGAATCTTTAGCGGACAGTATTGATTCACATCTTGTGCTGGATTTGACGAATGTTCGTTTCATGGATAGCAGCGGTCTTGGTGCTGTTATGGGCGTATATAAAAGATTAAAGGGCAAAAAAATTAGTGTTGTTAATCCGCAGCGAGCAGTAAAAGAGCTCTTGAAGTTGACTCGAATGGACAAATTGATTTTGAGTTATGAAACCGTTGAAGACGCTGTTGAGACTACTGTATAAGGAATAGCTTTATGAAAGGGATGATTCTGGCTGCGGGCAAAGGAACGCGAGTAAAGCCAATAACGCACACGATACCTAAACCAATGATTCCAATTCTTGGAAAGCCTGTGATGGAATCAATGATCCAACTCTTTGCCTCGCATGGGATTGATAAGATCGTTGTAAATACCAGCCATCTGGCTGAAGTGATAGAAAACTACTTTAGTGATGGGCACCATTTTAATGTTCAGCTTTCCTATTCTTACGAAGGGGAAATGAAAGACGGACAATTTATCAGTAAAGCGTTAGGTTCTGCTGGTGGCATGAGAAAAATCCAAGACTTTTCCGGTTTCTTTGATGAAACATTTGTTGTTGTATGCGGTGATGCTTGGATCGATCTTGATCTAACTGAGGCGGTAAGACGCCACAAAGAGTTAGGTGGTATTGCAACGATCATTTCGAAAGAAGTTGAATTAAGTGAAGTCAGTAAATATGGCGTAGTTGTTACCGATGATCACGGTCGAATTACTTCTTTTCAAGAAAAGCCAAGTGCAGAAGAGGCCCTGTCGACACAGATTAACAGCGGTATTTATATTTTCGAGCCTGCGATCTTTGATTTTATTCCAAAGGAAGAAGAATTCGATATTGGTAGCCAGTTATTCCCATTATTGGTTGAGAAAAATATCACCTTCTATGCAACTAAGATGGATTTCCAGTGGTTAGATGTTGGTAATATCAGTGATATTTGGGGTGTTACCAGCGAAATATTACATGGTAAAGTACCGGGCTATCCTGTTCCTGGCACCCAAGTTAAACCAGGTGTGTGGGTGGGAATAAATACGGTATTTGATATTGATAAATGCAACATTACCCCTCCTGTCATTATCAGTAGTGGCTGTGAAATTCAAAATGGTGCGACAATTATCGGTCCTGCCTTAATCGGTTCAAACTGTAAGATTGAATCTGAAGCAGTGATTAGCCAAAGCTTAGTATGTGACTATATTCATATATCTGGCTCTGCTTATATTGATAATAAAACTGTTTTTGGTGACTACTTCATCAGTCATGATGGTTTTACTCAATCTTTAATGGAAATGGATGCAATTCATATACTTAAAGATAGGCGTGTAACGCAATCTGTTGTTGTGAACAGAACAAATACTCCCGCTTTGACACCATAAAACTAGGATTTATATTCATTTATTTGTAAGGAACTGCCTGATGGAAACGGTTAAACACGAATTCAAGCAGCAATATAAGAGTTCCCTTGAAGTATCTAGAAATATTGCTAATGATGTTAAGGCGTATTGGGCTGGTATTGGTTTAGGCCCTGATGTTATAGATCAAATCGAATTATGCTTAGTGGAAATGGTAAATAATGCTTACGAGCACGCTTATCATTCTGAAGATGGTTGTCCTATAGAGCTTACCTCTTATGTTAATGACAAGAATGAGTTAGTAACGGAAATCTCTGATTATGGGCAATCAATGTCTAAGGATGAATTTACAAAAGCAATTAATAACGAATTTATAGAGCCTGATCCTGATGACCCTGAAACATGGCCAACATCAGGACGTGGTTTTATTATTGTCGTGCAGTTAACTGATAACCTTGAATATATAAATTTAGGCGATAAGAATACATTCAGGTTATATAAAAATACGAATAGATAATATTTAAAAGGGGTAGTATGAGAATATTATGGTTAGTAATCGCTTTATTCTCATTATCATCTTGCGCTATAAATGATTCTAATAATAACTGGCGCGTAAATACGCAAGCTTTAGATGGAACATGGCAGCTTGAGATAATTGATGAAAAGCCAAATAACGACAGAATTCAAAATGTTGATGTTCCAAATAACTGGTATTCAGCTGGAAAAGAGCATGCCGGTGTAGCCTATTATCGTAGAACATTCGATATGAGTGCTATTAATAAAGAAGCACGCTATTGGATTGATTTCTCTGCTGTAGATTATTTTGCTGAAGTTAGTGTTAACCATAAATTAGTTGGAAGCCATGAAGGGTATTTTTCTCCATTTAAATTTGAAGTGACAAATGATGTCATGATTGGCAATAATCAATTAAGTGTTAAGGTTGATAGCCCAAATGAAGAAGTAGTAGAAGATTGGTCATTAAATAAAACCTTAATTAAAGGCGTACTTAATCATCATGATACACGGCCGGGTGGTGCGTGGTCTGATAACGGACAAGACCGAAATTCTGGTGGTATATGGGGCTCAGTAACGCTACGTCAGACTGGGCCAATAGCTATAGATAACGTAAAAATAGTGCCAATAGTACTTGATGTTGAGCAAGCATTAACAACGGGCAATATTAAAATAGAACTTGATAGTGCTTATCAAGGTAGCGCTATTATTGAAATAGAACTATCTCCTCTTGCTTCTCCTAGTACAATCCCTCAACGCTATGAAATAGATCAATACGTTCATAAAGGGCGACAAAATATTTCTTGGCAATTACCCATAGAAAAACGTGAACTATGGTGGCCATGGGATTGGGGAGAGCCTACTCAATACACCCTTGGTGTTTCTGTTCAAATCCCCCAAAATCAAAATGATAAAACAGATGGCTTGAATGCATCCAACCTAGAAACGTCTGATTCAAAATTAACTAATATTGGGTTTCGTCACGTTAGATATGATCAAAAGGCGGGTGCTTTCTATGTCAATAACCAACCATATTTTATCCGTGGTACCAACTATATTGGTAGCCAATGGTTGGGTGAAATGACAGAGCAAGATTACCGTAATGATCTGGATTTAATGCAGCAAGCCAATATTAACAGCATTCGAGTTCATGCGCATGTTGCCGGTCAAGCCTTGTATAAGGTTGCTGATGAACTTGGTTTTATTATCTGGCAAGACTTCCCATTGCAATGGGGCTACAGCGATACCCCTGAATTTATTGAACAAGCAACCATTCAAGCAAAAGCAATGACAGATATGCTGTATAACCATCCATCAATCGTCTTTTGGTGTGGGCAGAATGAACCACCCTGGGATGCTGATTGGATGAAATATAAATATGAAACGTATACGCCCTCGAAAAATGTACAGCTGACAGAATCTGTATATAAACAACTGCTACTGGCTAACGATAAAAGAGTCGTAAGAAAAGCATCGTATACCAAAGAACACCCTTGGTTAGGCTGGTATTCGGGTTCTTATAAAGATTATAAAAATAAGCCAACAACCCCGATTGTTAGTGAGTTTGGTGCACAAGCAATGCCAGATTATTTAACAATGAGAAGCCTACTTGAAGATGAGTACCACTGGCCGTTAACAGAAAAAGCCATAGAAACGTTGAGTTATCATAATTATCAACCACATGAAACGTTAAATATCGCGAAAGTTACTGAAGGTGAATCCTTATCACACTTTGTTAAAAATTCTCAGGAATATCAAAGATTAGTTACAAAATATGCAACGGAACACCTAAGGTTGTATAAGGGAGCAGAACTGGCTGCTATTTATCAGTTTATGTTTGTTGATAGTTGGCCTGCAATTACATGGTCGGTACTTGATAATGAAAGAAGAATGAAGCCTGGGTATTTCGCACTGCAACAAGCTTATCAACCTGTGCTTATTATGGCTTCTGTTAATAAAGTGCCCATTTTACCTACTATTACAGTAACCGTTATTAATGACACGCTAGAAGAGTACTGTAATACGAGTTTAGTGGTTAAGAATATATATGATGATCGACGCTGGGTAATTGATGATATTGATATTAAGAGTAACGCGCAGTCATCAATAATAACAGCAGCTGAATTGATAGGGTTGTCAGAATACTTCACTTTGACCTTAATAGACCAAAGTGGTAACGAAATCAGTGAAAATAGCTATTTGTCGCAAGATTTAAAATGAAGAAAATTCAATAGGGCTAACTATGACAAGGATTGTCGCTTTACTATTATTAATTAGCATGAGCTACACGCTACATGCTAATGACTTAGTTGTGAATCAACTTGGTTACCACTCTGATGGTGCTAAAGCGGCCTATTGGATTACTGCGCCAAATATAATTACTGCACCCAATATAAAAGTAGTATCACTCATATCGCTAGATCGTGACAAAAAAGAGATTGAACTACCGTTAGGGGCGGTGACATCGTTACCTGATAAGAGAAGCGTGACTAAAATTGACTTCTCAATGGTAAATCAAACAGGTTGGTATGTATTTCAATCGCAAGAAAGCCAATCAGTTCCTTTTCAAATAACCTCGTCACCTTACCAAGAGCTAAGTGGGCGTCTTGTGCATGCATTGTATTTACAACGCTCAGGTGTTGTTGTGAATGATCCCATCACAGGCATGCAAAGGCCAAAAAGTCATGAAAAAGACGGCTTAGTGCTTCGAAAAGATGCTTTCCACAACGCTGAACAGTCATTGGATATGACGGGTGGTTGGTATGATGCAGGTGATTTTGGTAAGTATGTTGCAACAACAACTATTACTGTTGCCCGCTTATTAGAAGCATACCAGCAAGCTCCTGACTACTTTAATGCACAACTACTAGATAATAAATTAGTCAGTGTGCCGTTAAACAACAAGCAACTCCCATCGATATTAGCAGAAGCTACTTTTGGCTTGGAATGGCTCGAGAAAATGCAACGTGAAGATGGTGCTGTGTACCGGAAAGTATCTGGCAAGGAATGGCCAGCAAAAATAGCCCCTTGGCAAGATACACAAGAACGTTATGTCTACGGTATTAGTACACCAGAAACCGCTAAATTTGCAGCAACGATGGCGTTTGCTTCTCGAGTACTTAAACCGCATAAGCCGGAAGATTCCCGCCGTTATTTGAAAGCAGCACAGCTCGCTTGGCATTATTTGGAACAAAACCCTGAACAATATATTGATTGGCAAGAAGATGATGATAGTGGTTCAGGTCCATATATTAAGAATGATGAAGATAAAGAAAAATCGCTAGAAACTGATGCTGACGATAGGCTCTGGGCGCTTGCAGAGCTTTATTTAGCAACATCAAAAGACAATTATTTGGATCAATATTTCTCGCTCTATGACGCAACCCTTATCGATATTTTTGAATGGAAAAATCCCATGGTGATGGGAGCCTGGCACCTTATTTTGGCGCTTGAAGGCGAACAGAGAGAACGTTTAGTAAAAGACTTAAAGTCGATTGCCGATAAATATGTAAACCAATCTCAACAATCACCTTTTGGCGTTGCTAACCAACGTTTTATTTGGGGTTCAAATAAGATGACGGCGGAAGCGGGAATACTTGTCGCATGGTCTGACTTTGCTCAAGGCAAATCGAGCAACCATTCAACAGTTCAGGCTCAAATTAATTACTTGTTAGGAGCAAACGCTTTTAACCTTAGTTTTGTTACACAAGCGGGTACTTATTCTGTGAGAAATCTTCACCATTTGTACCGTATTGCAACAGGGGTTAGCTTGCCGGGGTATTTAGTTGGTGGCCCAAATGAGAAAGCTCAGGCCGGTATTGCTCCGAAAAATATGGGAATGCTGAGCTACATCGATAGTGAAAAATCTTATGCGGTAAATGAATTCGCTATCGATTATAACGCGAGCTTAATTGGTTTATTGGCTGTAAATCATGCCTATTTTAGGAAAAAACAACCGGAGTGATAGAAGATGGACTTTTATTTTAAGGAGTTTGAACATCGGAAGCCACCAGAACCTGTGCCGCACAGTATTCCCCGTGAATTGCTGTACCAGTATTTGGCGACGTGTAATCTCACTCTGGGTATTTGGTATTTATGGTGGCGATGGTCTTTTGCGCTTAACTATGATGCATTGTGGTTTTCTTTGCCTCTGGCATTTGCAGAATCGTGTGCTTTTATTGGCTCATTACTCTTTACGTTCAATCTTTGGAAGACAAAAGATGAGCCCAAAAAAGAGCCACCGCATAAAATTGCAGAATGTGAAAATGGTAGCGAAGAAGATAGACCAATTAGCGTTGATGTTTTTTTCCCGTCTTACGATGAAGAACCAGAGCTGGTCCGCTTAAGTATCTTAGACGCACAAAAAATAACGTACCCTCATAATATCGAAATGAAAATTTATATTCTCGATGATGGGAAGCGTCCGTCAATGGCTGCTTTAGCGCAAGAGCTAGGTATTGAATATATTACACGTGAAGGTAATGAAGGTTTTAAAGCGGGTAATCTACGAAATGCATTAGAGCAGACATATGGTGATTTCATTGTTATTTGTGATGCCGACACACGCCCTTTCCCTACAATTTTAGAACATACATTAGGGTATTTTCGAGACCCTGATGTTGCATGGGTACAAACTCCACAATGGTTCTTTGACTTACCTGAAGGTGAACGCCTTCCTGCTTGGTTAGATAGAAAAGTAGGTCGCGCGGGAGCGTTCATTGGTCGAGGGGTCGAGCGATTATATGGACCAGTGACTTTAGGTGAAGATCCTTTCGTTAACGATCCTCAGATGTTTTACGATGTAATCCAACGTCGTCGTAATTGGGTTAATGCGTCTTTTTGTTGTGGTGCTGGTTCTATCCACCGTCGTGAAGCGGTAATGGAAGCAGCGCTTCGTAGCTACAGTGAACAAATCAGTAAGGAATATGATGCTGTTGAAAAGCAGATTCGAAAGCTGACAAAAGAAAAAACAGTCGATAAAGAAATATCGAATAACCTACGGCAAGAAATTTTATTTGATACGGAATTTACGCCATATAAATTTCACGTGTCAGAAGATATATATACATCGATTGTTCTGCATTCAGATACCGAAAGAACTTGGCGTTCGGTTCAGCACCCCGAAGTTGAAAGTAAAATGCTGTCGCCACAAGATCTACAAACGTGGACGGTTCAACGTTTTAAGTATTCTGGTGGTTCGATTGATATTTTCATGAACGACAACCCAATATTCCGTAAGGGTATGGATATTAAGCAAAAGTTAATGTATGGCGCCAGTTTTTGGTCAAATCTGTCTGCTATTTGGAATATCATTTTCTTAGCGTGCCCCATCATTTACTTCTTAACAAGTATTGCGCCTGTTAGTGCGTATGACACCACGTTCTATTTGCACTTTTTACCCTTTGTATTAACGGCTGAACTGGCAATGATGGTAGGTACATGGGGGGTTGCTGGTTATAAGGGTAAAACGAATTTCTTATCCTTTTTTCCTGTGAATTTCCGTGCATTATGGACTGTGCTTAGAGGGCGGAAAATCAGTTTTCCAACCACGCCTAAAGAGCGACAAACAGGTACTTTTCTTAAGTTAGTTATACCTCAAATTACCGTCTTTTCATTAAGCCTATTTAGTATGGTTTTTGCTTGGTTTGGTTATTCGACAGGGGCTTTTGGTACTTATTCGTTTGGCGGTTTAGTCTTAAACAGCTTTTGGATTATCAACAATATGATGGCTATGTGGGGCATGATTGCGGCGGCATTTTGGACGCCCCCATCTGATAAAAAGCAAGAACAGGAATCAGAGGAATTAGAATATGGAATTTAAAAAAGCAATGGTTAATGCCCGCCACCATTTTGTGTTTATTGGGGGGTTAGCTACAGCACTTGTTATTGCGTTTACAATTGAAACGCGCGATTTTAATCAAGTGTTGGGTAATTTAACGTTTGAAACATCAGAATCTATTCCACTTCGCGAAAGTCGTATTCTAACTGAAGAAGAGTACGTATGGGCAACAACTGCATGGGAATATTTTGATAATAACTATCAGCAGAATACGGGCCTTGTGAATTCAGTTGATGGTTATCCTTCAACCACAATGTGGGATACCGCATCGTATTTAATGGGGCTAATCTCAGCTGAAAAATTGAATGTTATTAGTGATGGTGAATTTTCATTGAGGATGCAAAAAGCACTTCATACTTTGGCACAGTTACCATTAATTGAAGGCAAGCTACCGAATAAAGCTTATAACACTCAAACCTTGGAAATGGTGGATTACAACAATACGCCAACACCAAAAGGGATCGGTTGGTCTGCTATCGATATTGGGCGAATTTTAGTACCGCTTAATATATTGATTTGGCAATACCCGCAAATTAATAAGCATGTTAATGATGTGCTAATGCATTGGAATGTGAGTGAAATGATAGACCAAGGTTACCTTTATGGTTCTCGTCCTGCGAGCAAAGGTGATGGGTTTGAACTTGTGCAAGAAGGGCGTATTGGTTATGAAGAATATGCCTCGAAAGCGTTGTCGTTAATGGGGCGTGATGTCTTTAATGCCATGAAATATATCGATTACCTAGAATTAATGACCATTGATGGCGTCGAAATTCCAACAGATAGACGAGATCCTGCAAAATTTCATGCACATAACTATGTGGTGAGTGAATCTTACATTTTGGATGCGCTTGAATTTGGCTCAGATAGTGTTTCTAAAATATTTGCATACCGCGTGTATAAAGCGCAACAAAACCGTTATGACCGCACAGGTATCCTAACCGCAGTGAGCGAAGACAACGTGGATGAAGCGCCGTATTTTGTTTACAACACTGTATTTTCAGATGGTAAAGAATGGAATGCAATAAGTGACGCAGGTGAAGATATGTCTCACCTAAAAACGTTATCAACTAAAGCTGCCTTTGGTTGGTACGCATTATACGATACACCTTATGCATCTTTGTTAGTTGATGAAGCAAAAAAACTATTTGATGATAAAAAAGGTTGGTATTCAGGTCGTTATGAAGATGATGGACGAATCAATAAAGCAATAACAGCCAATACAAACGGCATTGTATTAGAGTCGTTGGCATATATTCAAAATGGCTCACTGCTAAGTGTGGGTGTGAAGTAATAAACCTGTCGTGACTGATAGGATAATAAAGCGGTATTGAGCTGCGTATATGTAGCTGTTGTATAGATAGGGAGTGTTTATGCGTTATATCACGGTTTGCCTGCTAGGTTTAATGACAGTGGGGTGTGGGAATAAATACAACAGTTTTTCTAGCGATATTGTGGAAAAGAAAAGCCATTGGTCAACACCGCAGCCTCGTACAGGTAACTTGACTGAAAAAGAAATGGATATGGCTCGAATTGCTTGGAAGTACTTTGAAAATAACTACCAAGAATCGACTGGGCTAGTCAATGCTGTAAATAATTACCCATCAGTAACGTGGTGGGATGCTGCATCGTATTTGGCTGGCATGGTGAGTGCGCTAGAGCTTGGCATAATTGAAAAGGAAGAGTTTGATCATCGCTTTCTTCGCTTTGTTACGACGTTAAACACGTTAGACCTTTTCAGAGGTGAGCTACCGAATAAAGCCTATAACACACAAACTGCTGCGAAAGTGGATTACGGTAACCAACCCGGTGAAATTGGGTACTCTGCACTCGATTTAGGTCGATTACTTATCTGGCTATATATCATTAAAAATAGATACCCAGAGTATGCGACGGGTATTGATTCTGCTTTATTACGATGGAACTACTGTAATGTCGTTGATGAGAACGGCACTATGTTCGGTGCATTACTCGAGAAAGACAAACCCGTGCAGTACCTGCAAGAAGGGCGTCTAGGTTACGAAGAGTATGCTGCAAAAGGGTTTGAGTTGTGGGGCTTCAATACAACGCAAGCTGCAATGCCTGAACCC
>SWCB01005033.1_pt1 | contig 19006 bp, 18 predicted proteins | sample 4692901 | NCBI WGS metagenome assembly SWCB01 (sample SAMN10267276, study PRJNA491770) | bioreactor metagenome | isolation source: DHS bioreactor inoculated with subseafloor sediment | place: Japan: off Shimokita Peninsula | collected 2006-08 | reverse complement strand
TGAAGCGTTCAAACATGGGATCTCCCTGCGTATTCAGGCCGTCGGGGGGTATCCAACGGGGGCGTGACGGGTGGTCACGTTATCGGCTCTATCATAGGGCCGGTGTCTATACCAACAGAAGAAGGAGGAGCAAGATTCCTGCCTACCCTCGTATCGGCAGGTGAGCCCGTCTGCTTGCCGAAGTTGGGCGATCAGAGCCGGTTGAATCGAATTCCGGACCGTCTTTGTCGGCGAAGCGGACTGCCGATCGTCGCCGCGGACGTCGTCGTCCGCTGCCGCTTTGGCAGGTTGGCAGAGGGACAGGGCCCAGAGCACTGGCAGCGCCCTGGGCCCATCCATCCAGCCGCCCACCGCGCGACCAGAGAAACGCCTTCGATTCCGGGGCCCCGCAAGCCGCCAGCCTCTGGGGACGGGTTGCTCACGGCCCCTCACGCTCGGCGTCCCGGCGGGCCTGGGGTGGGGCCGCCGGGAGGCGCGAGTTGTGGAGCTTGGGAGTGAACTCCAACACGGTCGGGCCGCGCGGAGCCCACTCGTGAATTCGTGGGGGTTGGGGGTTGGGGGTTAGCCGCCGTCCTCGATGCGCTCGTTCATTTCCTGCTTGTAGGCTTCCACGCGCCTCTCCATGTCCTCGAAGGCATCGGAGGCCCGCAAGCGCGTCTCCAACTCCTTGTGACGCTTGATCTGGTCGAGGTAGCGCTGCTCGACCATGCCGCGGTCCAGGGCCATGCGGATGAAGACGCGGTAGTTGTCCTTGGGCGTGAGATGCGTTTCCTTCTTGTCGACGTAGGAGCCGGTCAAGATGGTGTGCGTCACGGTCTCGGCGACGTCCTGGCTGCTTTGCAGGAGTTCGCGATCGCCTTCCAGCGTCAGCTGCTCGTCGAAGCCGCGCTGCAGGCCGTTCACCATGACCTCCAGATGCCGGGCCAGGGCGACACGCGCCTCGCGGGCGGCGATCTTCTCCGCCATCTGCCAGTCGGGGGAGACGGCGTTGGCGGTGGCGTAGATCACCATCTCGCTGGCCGGCAGGTCGCTGTACCAGAGGGGTTCCGCCGGTACGCGGACGGTCGGCTCGGCGAGCACCCGGTTGCTGCTCGAGGCGATCTCGCTGACCGAGGTGTCCTTGTTCTTGCAGCCCACCAGCCCCAGGCTCGAACCAGCGAGCAAGGCCAGCGTCCAGACGATCTTGTTTGCGTTTCTCTTCAACATGGCGTGAGCCTCCGAAAAGTGGGGGCGAATCCTCTCAGCCCGGTTCCGGTCTCGCCCACCGCGAGGCCGACCGGCAGCAACATGACACGGCAGACGCCAGTGTATTCGCCCAAAAGGCAAATGGATCTCGAATATGCTGTCTTTGGCCCGTGTCTGTGAAGCACCGGTGGGACGTTCCTGCCAGCGGAGGCGGGCTGGAGAGCATGGTGACACGGCTGAATCGCCAGAAACCGGATCTCGACAACGCGACACCCCCGTTCGGGGCGGTGGAGCGGTGGCGCGCTGGGCACTGGGTGGCCAGCAACCCGTGGCACCCCGGGATCCACGACGCTGTCAGCGAGCCGCCGCGTCCACGCGAGCGGTACCTTCCTTGCCCGGTTCTGCCGCTGTTGCTCCTACCGCTCCTGTTCCTCCTCGCCGGCTGCTCCTTCGCTTCCCATCGCGAGACGGTCGGCACGTTCGTCAGGCAGGGGCAGTACGAGCAGGCCGCCGTCGCCCTGGACAACGCCTGGGAGGACGGCCTGTACGGCGATGGCAACGAGCTGCTCTACCACCTCGATCGCGGCTCGCTCGCCATGTACCTCGGCGACGACGAGGAGGCCTTCAAGCGCTTCAACGACGCCGAGACCACCATCGAGCGTCACTTCACGCGCTCGGTCTCGCGCGATCTGAGCAGCTACCTGCTCAACGACACCTTCCTGCCCTACCCCGGCGAGCCCTACGAAGATCAGTACGCCAACGTCTTCAAACTGCTGATCCAACTGCAGCGCGGCGAGATCGTCGGTGGGGCGACGGTCGAGGCCCGCCGACTCATTGAGAAATCCGACCTGCAGCGGCAGCGCTACGTGCAACTGGTGAACAAGCTCCGCGAAGACCCCGACATCGGCCCGGAACTCGAAGGGTCGCGCACGCCCGTGCTGGTCGAGGAGCAGGATGAGGGTCGCTTCCTGGAATCAACCTTGGGGACCTACCTCTCCGTCCTCACCTGGGCCCGGGCAGGGGAGTATGACTTCCAACAGACTGCGGCCCAGCGACTTGCCTCCTCGATCGAACTGCAGCAGGACATCATGCCCCGCGTGCAGGCGACGCCCTTTCAGGGGTTGCGCTCGGTCGATCGCGAGGAACTCGACCTGCTCCTGATCATCTTCACCGGCCGCGGTCCCAGCAAGCGGGCCGAGACCCTGCGGGCGGGCTGGGGGAAGGTCGGCACCAAGGTGGAGTGGCCCGTCCTGGAAACGCACCCGAGCCTGGTGCACAGCATCGTGGTGCGGATCGACGATGAGCCGCCGCGCGAACTGGCGCTGGTGGAGAACCTCTCCGCCGCCGCCGCCGAGACCTATCGCCGGCAACTGCCCCTGATCTACGCCAAAGCGGTGGGGCGGGCGATCTTCAAGTCGATCGTGCGCTACGCGGTGATCGAGACAGCGGAGGAGTACCACAAGGATCGTGTGGAGAACCAGAAGCGCAACACCGGCGATGATCTGCTCCTCGTCGGCAGCCACCTCCTCGGTTTCTTGATTTCGGAGACGGAGCAAGCCGACCTGCGGTATTGGGCCTCAATGCCCGGGCAGGCGCATGTCGGTACCTTCGACCTTGAGCCGGGCGAGCACCGGGTGAGCCTGGAGTATCGCCAGCGGGATGGGTCGAGCCTGGGCCAGCCCAAGGAGTACACGGTCACCGTCGAGCCCGGACGCATGGCGGTCCTCACGACCTACAAACCCCGCTGAGGGAATGCGTTCGCCCCTCGGCGTGTCCCGAAACGTGGGCCGGCCCCGCGCCGCGCCCCTGACCCAGAGACTCGCGAACCTACCAACGCAGGCGGCAAGCACCCATGAACGCCAACCCCATGAACGCGATGACCCTGCTCCTGGCAGCCTGCCTGATGCTGGTCGGCTGCGCCGCCACGCCGGGCGCTGCCAACCCCCAGGCAGCAGCCAACCTTGTCCCGGCCTGGATCCTCGATCCCCACGCCGACCACCCGCCGGTCCGCTACATCACCGCGGTGGGCAGCGGCCTGACGCTCGATGAAGCCGAGCGCGACGCCCACGACAAGCTCGGCCGGCGCTTTCGCGTCATGCTCGATTCCAGCGAAACCCATCGCGACACCTACCAGGCGACGACCGGCTCCACGCACCGCGATGCCGACTGGGAGCGCTCGACCTCGCTGCTCTCCACCGTGCGCCTGAGCACCAACGAACAACTGCTCAACGCCCAGATCCTGGAGCGCTACCAGGGCGACGACGGCCGGTTCTACGCCCTCGGCGCCCTGGAACGCCTGCCCACCGCCCAGTTGTACGCCGAGCAAATGCGGATTAGCGCCGATCTCGCCGACTCGCACTTCCAGGCGGCCCAGGGCACTTCCGCCGGCCAGAAGATCAAGCGCCTGGCCCACCTCAAGGCCGCCGAACGCGCTGCCCGCAACTACTACGGCCTGGCCCACATCCACGATGTGCTCAGCGGCATGGGCGGCCGGGGCCTGCTGCCCGGCTCCGAAGGGCCCGACCTTGGCGCCATCCAGTCGGCCTACAGCGAGTTGCAGCACAACATCACCGTCAGCCTGACCTGGAAGCGCGAGCCGCCCGCCGGCGTGCGGACGGAAGTGAAGCGCGTGGTCAACGATCTTGGCCTGGCCATGCGCCAGAGCGGCAAGGCGGACCTGGTTCTGGAACTCGACTACACCGTATCGCTGCGGAACATCAGCCAGTACAACCTGGTGCGGGCCGACTGGCGCCTGACCGTGGGCGTGCTGGATGATCGCGAGCAGCAGATCGGCACCATCAGCTACGCCGAGCGGGATGGCAGCAGCGACCAGTCCGGAGCCCTGCTCCAGGCGGAGCAGCAGGCCGCCCGCATCCTCGCCGACCGCCTGCCGGGCGATCTCATCCGGGCGCTCTACAATGAGACCGCCCACTAAAGGAGCGAACCAGATGAAACGCCAACTTGCCATACTCACCCTCGCCGCCTTGACCGCCCTCACGGTCGGCTGCAGCAAGGACCCGCGCGTCGAGATCACCCGGCCCAATCCGGAGACCCAGATCGACATCGCCCCCCAGTGGAACGATGTGGACTCTCGCGATACCGCCCAGAAAATGGTCGCTGACTCGTTGGAATTCGATTGGTACCGCGACTTCCGCTTGCAGGAGAACCGCAAGCCGGTGCTTGTGGTCGGCCCGGTGCGGAACCTCAGCCGCGACTACGTCGACACCGAGATCTTTACCAAGGACATCGAGCGCGAGTACATCCGCCAGGGCGATGTGCGCGTGGTCGCCATGTCCGGCCCCGAGCGCAAGGCGCTCTTCGGCGAGATCCTGGAACAGCAGGAGTTCGCCAGCCCCGCCACCGCCAAGCGCATCGGCAACGCCACCGGCGCCGACTTCATGCTGCTCGGCCGCATCGGCTACATCCATCAGACCTCGGACGACGGCTTGCGCTCGATCCGGTATTACAAGGTGGACCTGGAAGTGATCCACCTGGAGACGACCGAAAAGGTCTGGCTCGCCACGCACGAGATCAAGAAGGACGTCGTGCGTCGCAACCACGAGCCTTGAGTGGTTCACCACGGAGTGCATTTGTTACGCACCCCATTTAGCGGCGGGGTTCACCCCGGGCTCGGCGCGGAATCCACGGCGAAACGCGGGGCAAGCCCACGCCGCTAAATGGGATTCTTGCAGCAACACGAATGAGGAGTGTGTGAATCGCCACGCCTCCGCGCGTGGATTGGGCGCAAGGCGCCTGCCGTCATGCCCGCGCCGGCGGGCGTCCAGGTCCGCTCCGAGAGCGCCGGGTATCCACCTGGATTCCCGCCTGCGCGGGAATGACGATATGTAAGCACGCGACATGCTGGTTGGGTCACGGCTGCGGCTCCGTGTCGGCCACGATCTCCTCCTGCAGCCACGGCGGTGCATCCTCCGCTGGGATCCAATGCACCGAGCCGTCGGTCTTAGCGACGAGCAGGCGCGGGCCGTCCACAATCTCGTGCACAGAGGGGCAGTACAGAATGACATGATCCCCCTGCCACCAGAAGTCGTCCGACTCCTCCGGAGAGGGATTGAGTCGAAACTGCTCGCCGCAGAGCCTGCAGCGAAACAGATCCGCGCCCGCCTTGTTGAGCACAGCCCGGTACGCATCGGGAAACGTGGTGTCCGAATCGACAGATTCAATGAAGACCTCGGTAACCGCCTGCTTCATGTGACCACCAGCTGCCATCTCCGACCCACGGGGATACGCCTCGCAACTAAAGAAGGCGGCGATGATGATCACGAGAATCAGTATCGCCAGGCAGGCGACCGCGAGCGCCTCTCGGTTGCTGAGCCGTTTGTCTCGCGGTGTGCCTTCGTCCTTTGGCCGCCCCAGTCGAATCACAAAGACATCCCGCGAGAGCACCTCGCGGCCCCGGGCGATTGCCCAACCCGCCTTACTCGCTACAGCACCAATCACATTCCGCCGCATAACGCACCTCCGAGATGGCTGTTGGTCATGGTACAGCCTGGCGCGGGCGTACACCCTTGCCGCGAGGTGAACCGGAGGCGTTTCCGTCGGTAGACAGGGGTGGCCGGTGGTCACGTTCGCGAGAGCACCCGCCTGACTGGACCGGCGCACTTGGGATCTCCCCACACATTCGCGGAGACTCTTCATGTCGATCGCAACGAACTCAATCGTACGACGAGGCGGCTGGGGGCTTGCGGTTTCGGCTGCGGCGCTACTTGCGGCGGCCGCGGCGCCCGTTGGTCACGCTGCCCCGGAAGTCGACCTGTCGCCAGCCGGATGGCAGGACGGCGAGATCGAGCAGTACCTGGCGCTGGAGGGCGTGCTGGGCGAAGTGAAGCCGCTGGCGGAAGGGACCTCGGGTCTGATTGCCGGCAGTTCTTCGACGTTGGCAATGCGGGCCGGGCTTGAAGCGCTACAGCAAGGCGGGTCGGCTGCCGACGCGGTGCTGACCGGGGCGATGACGCAGATCGTGATGAACGCCGGCGCGTCCGTGAGCTACGCGGGCGTGTTGGAGTTGGTGTATTACGATGCCGAGTCGGGTCAGGTCTATTCACTTGATGCCGGTTTCAATACCGTGCGCGCCGAGGATGACCCGCTCACCATCCCGCCGCTGCGCCCGGGTCCGGAAGCGACGCCGGAGCCGCGGGGTCGGACGGTCCTGGTGCCGGGCTTCATGGCCGGCGTGCAGGCAGCGCACGAGCGGTTCGGCAAGCTGCCCTTCGAGCAGATCTTCGAGCCGGCGATTTACTTCGCGGAAGAAGGCATCCCGGTGACGCCGCGGCTGGGTCGCTGGTTTGGCTATCGCCAGGAAATCCTCTCGCGCCTGCCCGAGACGAAGGCGGTCTTCACCCAGGCAAACGGCGACTTCACCAAGGCCGGCGATGTCTTCAAGCAGACCGCGCTCGCAGAGACGTTGCGGACGGTGGCGCGGGAGGGGGCGGCGTACATGTACCAAGGCGCCTGGGCGGAGAAGTTCATCGCGGCGGTTCAGGCGGATGGCGGCAAGATCCGCATGGACGATCTCGCTTCCTACGAACCGACCTGGGCGGAGCCGCTGCACGTCACCTACCACGGGCACGATGTCTACAGCATTCCCGAGGCGTTCGCCTTGGCGGGCGGGCTGAACCTCCTGGAAGCGGGCAACGTGTCGGAGTTGGGGCATTACAGCGACTCGCCGAAGACGCTCTACTGGATGCTCAAGATCCTGCGCGAGGTGCGGTTCAATCCGGACCGCGGGTTCTTGACCGGCCCCGGTGAGCCGACAGCCTGGCTCGACAAGAACATCGCAGCGGACGTCTGGGAGGGCTGGCAAGCCGAGCGCGATCAGGTGCCTGCCGCCTCGGGGCAGCCCGGCCCGGGACACTCCAGCTCGATCGTTGCCATCGACAAGCACGGCAACGTGGCGGCGGCCCTGCATTCGATCAACACCTCGCTCTGGGGCGAGAGCGGCCTGGTGATTGACGGCGTGTCAATTCCCGACGCGGCGGCCTTCCAGCAGTACCTCATCAACAAGACCGGCCCGGGGCGGAGGCTCCCCACCCAGATCGAGCCGGTCATCGTGCTGAAGGACGGCAAGCCAATCCTGGCGACTAGCGTCATCGGCTCCGCTATTGACTACGACACGATCCGGGTGCTGTTCAATGCGCTGGACTTCGGCATGGACCCCAGGGCAGCTCTCGACGCCCCGGCCCTGCTGGGGGCGATCGACGAGCGGGACAAGGTGGCTGAGGGCGACTTCTCCGGGCCCTTCCTGGAGGCGGTGCGGGCCCTTGGATTGGATCTTGAGGTAGTCGAACGGCGGCTGGCGGGGCGGTACCACGGCTCCGGCGTGCTGCTGACCATCGATCCGGAGAGCGGTCGCCTCACCGGCGGCGCCTCGGCCTACCTGAACGGCGGAGCGCTGGCGTACTGAGGCCGCCAGGGAGGGCTCGGCAGGCTTCATCCGGGGGAGGTCGATGGCCCTGGATTTAGGCGGGGCCAGGGTTGGCGTCCCAGGGGCGGTCGGCGGCGGCTGGCGGTACCATGTGCTGCCAGAGAGTGAGTCAGCCCGCAGCAAGGACCCCACGCACATGCGTCCAGCCAGCCCAGGCGAGCTTCCCGCCCTGTCCCCCGAGATCCGGGGGCCCCTGTCTCGTTTCCTCAACCAACCCTGGGTGCGAGGAGTCATGGCCCTGGCCTTCCTCTACCTCTTCCTCTGCGCCATGCGTTTCATGTCGCACGGCTTCAAGGGGTTGGCCAAGATCGATGCGGCGAATGACTTTATCGAGTCCACCTTCGCCCATGCCTCGAACCCCTTCATCGCCCTGACGGCGGGGGTGCTGGCGACGGTCATCGCCCAGAGCTCCAGTTTCACGACGAGCCTGATCATCACCCTCGTCTTCGCCGGGCAGCTCAGCTTCGACGCCGGCGTCTTTGCGGTGATGGGAGCGAACATCGGCACCAGCGTCACCAGCACCATCGCGGCCCTGGGCTCGCTGCGGATTCGCCGGCAGTTCCGCCGATCCTTTACGGCTGCCATCATCCACGATGTCTTCAACCTGCTCTCCGTGGCGGTGCTCTTTCCGCTGGAATGGAGCACGGGGATCATCCGCCGCACCACGCTGTACGTGGCTCAGGGCATGGGCATCAGCGAGGTGGAGAATCCCACCAACTTCGTCAAGACCATCACCAAGCCGGTGGTCAGCTTCGGCGATTGGCTGGTGCACCTCTTCACTCAGAACGAGCTGGCAGTGCTGATCACGCTGGCAGCCCTGGGACTGCTGCTCTTGCTGCTGTCGCTGGGGTTGCTGGTCAAGAACCTCAAGGGGGCGCTCCTGCATCGACTGGAGGGGCTGTTTCGCAAGGTCTTCTTCCGCAACGATCTTGTCGCCTACATCACAGGTGCGATCACGACCGTGTTGGTCCAATCGAGTTCGATCACCACCTCGCTGATCGTGCCGCTTGCCGGGGCCGGGGCGGTGAAGCTGCGCCGGGTGTATCCCTACGTGTTGGGGGCGAACCTGGGCACGACCGTGACGGGCCTGCTCGCGGCGACGGCCAACCCGCAGGTGGAGGCGGTGGCGGTCGCCTTCGCCCATGTCACGTTCAATCTGCTGGGGACGGCCCTGTGGTATCCGCTGCGCATCGTGCCGATCACGCTGGCCCGCAAGTACGGTAGGCTGGCGGCGAAGAAGAAGGCCTACGCCCTGGCGTACCTGTTCACCGTGTTCATCGTGATTCCCCTGGTCGGCCTGCTCATTACCGAGTTGATCCTCTAGAGAAGGAGGACGCCTATGTTCAAGCAATTGCTCAGTGCCCTGGCGGCATCGCGCCAGATCGACGCTGATTTTGACAAGATCGACCAGATGTTGGACCACGGTCGCTGGATGTTCGAGCAGGCGGTGCGTGTCTTGCAGCGCGATGCCGAGCCTGCAGAGGTGGAGTCGGGACTCTACGAAAAAGACATCATCATCAACAAGCTGGAGCGGTCGATCCGGGCGGACCTGGTGCGGCACCTGTCGGTAAACCCGGGCCAGGATGTCGCGGTCAGCCTGACGCTCATCAGCATCGCCAAGGACGCCGAGCGCATCGGCGACTACTGCAAGGGTGTCTTCGAGGTTGGGCGGTTCTACACCGAGCCTTTCCGCGTCGAGGCCTACCACGAGCCGCTCGAGAAGCTGTACGCGGAAGTGGCGGTCCTTTTCGACGCGGTGCGCGAGGTGCTGCGGAATTCAGACCGTAAGCAGGCCCGCGAGGTCTTCGAGACGATCGACGGCATCAAGCGGCGCTGCGATGACATCAACACCCGCCTGCTTGCCGACTCCGCTCAACTCACCACGAACGAAGGCGTCGCCTATTCCCTTCTGGCTCGGCACTTCAAGCGCGTGGCCGGGCACCTGGGCAACATCTGCACCGCCCTCTTCTCCGACGTCAAGCACCTCGGCTACCTGCCCAAGAAGGATCGCAAGCGCCTCTTGGAGGCGGCGGCGGCCCAACTCGACGACGGTGACGACGACGACGGCGAGGATGACTCGGGAGACGAAGAGACCCAGTAAGCGGGTCGATCGGCAACTTCTCGGAGGAGGCGACGCATGTCCGACATCGTGATTGATCTCGTTGACCCGGCGGACACCAAACTCCTGGTGCATCTCTACAACCAGATCTTTCGCCCGGAGCGCACCGAGGAGAACCTCGTCAAGCGCTATCGCGGCCGCAACGATGTGCTCATCATGGTCGCCCGTTACAAGAACGACGCCGTGGGCTTCTACGCCGGGTTTGAACTGAAGGTCGGCGTGCACTTCGGCTGGCTCTGCGGCGTGGTCAATGACTTTCGCCGGGAAGGCATCGGCACGCGGCTCATGCAGGCGGCGGAGGACTGGGTGCGAACGCACGGCTACCATTGCATGCGCCTGGAGTGTTACAACCAGCACCGTCCCATGCTGCAGTTCGCCATCGCCTCCGGCTACGACATCGTGGGCATCCGCTGGGACGCCGACGCCAACGCCAACCTCATCATCTTCGAACGAACTTTCGAGGCGGAAGAATGACACAACAGATAAGCGGTCGTCCGGCGGCTCGACTCTCGACCCTCCTGGCCCTGGCGATTGTCTGCCTCGGCCTGGGCGCCTGCCAGCGCGCTTACTACGGCACCATGGAAGCCTTCGGCGTGCACAAGCGCGAGATCCTCGTTGATCGCGTCGAATCCGCCCGCGGGGATCAGACGGAAGCCAAGGAAGAGTTCCAGACCGCGCTGCAGAAGTTCAGTGACGTCGTCAACTTTCAAGGTGGCAACCTGGAAGCGAAGTACGAGGAACTCAAGAGCCAGCTCGATCGCTGCGAGAACAAGGCGAGCAATCTACGCTCGCGCATCAAGTCGATCGAGAGCGTCGCCGAGGCCCTCTTCCGCGAGTGGGAGACCGAGCTTGAGGAGTACGCCAGCGCGGATCTGCGCCGGCGCAGCGAGGAGTCGCTGCGCGACACGAGCGCGCGCTACGACAAGCTGGTCAGCGCCATGTACCGGGCGGAGCGGAAGATGGAGCCGGTTCTCGCGGCTTTCCGCGACCAGGTGCTGTACCTCAAGCACAACCTGAACGCCCAGGCGATCGCTTCTTTGCAGGGCGAGGTGGTGACGCTGGAGTCGAACGTGGCGGAGCTCATCGCCGAGATGGAGCGCGCCATCGCCGAGGCGGACTCCTTTATTCAGAACATGGGGTGAGGGCGAGGGGTCTCTCGCGCGGGGACTGAAGTCCCCGCGCCCACCTGGACATTCCTAGCAGGGTCGAACCGGCGCGCCGACGTGGTGCACCAGCAGGCGGTCCGTCTCGCCGGGAATGCCCAAGGGTTCGCCCATGACGAAGACGATCGGATCGCCTTCCCGGGCCCATTTCGCGCCCTGCACGATCTCATCCGCGGCGGTGATGAACGTCGCCAGGTGATCCGGGGCCGGTAGGCGCTGCGGCGTCACTCCCCTCAGTAACGCCATACGCCGCAGGGCCGAAACGCTGTTTGAGAAGGCGATGATGGGGATGTGGAAGTTGTTCTGGCTGAGGAAGCGAGCGCTGCTGCCCTGCTGCGACCAGCAGATGACCAGCTCCGCGCGAATGTCACGGGCGATGGACCAGGCGCCGCTGGCGATCGCCGCGGTGAGGTCCGCCGTCTCCCGCGCCTTGCCGGGCGCGCTCTCAGCGAGGTCCACGCAGGCGCGATGCTCTTCCGTTCGCTGGATGATGCGGCTCATCGTCTCCACGGCGAGCTGCGGGTACTTGCCCACCGCCGTCTCCCCGGAGAGCATCACGGCGTCGGCCCCGTCGTAGACGGCGTTGGCGACGTCGCTGGCTTCGGCGCGGGTGGGGATGGCATTGTCGATCATTGTCTGCAGCATCTGGGTGGCCACGATGCAGGGCTTGCCGTGGTAGCCGCAGCGCTGCAGGATGCGCTTCTGGATGACCGGCACCTCCGCCAGGTCCATCTCCACGCCCAGGTCCCCGCGCGCCACCATGATGCCATCCGCCGCCTCGATGATGGCGTCAATGTGCTCGATGGCCTCGGGCCGTTCCAACTTGGCGATGACGGGAATGGCGCTGTCGCTGGAGAAGGGCGAAGACCGATCCACGCCGCACGCCGCCTGCCGGGCGATGCGCTCCTTGAGCAAGAGAATGTCCTCAGCCCGGCGGACGAAGCTGAGCGCCACGTAATCGACGCCATGCTCCATCGCCCAGTCCAGGCAGCGCTCGTCCTTCTCGGTCAAGGCCGGGGCGCTGAGGTCGGAGTTGGGCAGGTTGATGCCTTTGCCGCTCGTCACCAACCCGCCCACCAGGACGCGGCAGATGAGGCTGTCCGCATCCTTACTGACGGCGAGCATGCGGACGGCCCCGTCGTTGATCAGGATCTTGTGGCCGACCTCCACTTCGTCGATGAGCTTGGCGTAGGTGCAGGTGAAGACGGGCGGTTCGCCCGGCCGGGCGGGCGCCTCGCCGCGCTCGAAGACGACGTCGCTGCCCGTCTCGACGTAGATGCCGTCATCAGGCACGTGTCGAATGCGCATCTTGGGCCCGGAGAGGTCGCCGACGACGCCGATCGGCCGCTCGATCCGGTCCTCGACGCTGCGAATGCGCTGCAGGTTGCGGGCGTGGTCGTCGAGCGTGCCGTGCGAGAAGTTGAGTCGGAAGAGCGACACCCCGGCTTCCACCAACTTGGCCAGCATCTCTTCGGATTCACAAGCGGGTCCCACGGTGGCGATGATCTTGTTCAGCGTCGGTTTGGCGTCAGCGCTCCGTCGGTCGGCCATGCCCGGCTCCTCAACTGGGATGTCTGTCACCGTCGCGACAGGGCGACGATCTCTTCGTAGTTCTCGCGGAAGAAGGTCGTGTAGGCCAGCCGCACGTCGTCCGCTCGGTTGCGCGCGGATCCGATGTCATCGACGATCGCCGCCAGGTTCGCCTGCTCCGCGAGGTCAAGCTTCGCCCCATCCGCCGTGTGGTGCATGGGCAACGCGTCGAAGAGCGCCAGCATCTCGGCCCGGACCGTCTCATCTTCTTCCTCGTTGATCGCCCGCCAGGCCGCCTGCAGGTCTTCGTGGATGTCCATGGCCATTGACGAGAAGAGGATGGCGATCATGCTGCGGACGTTGCGATCGGTGTTCTCGAAGGGCTCCGCCAGCTCGAAGGGATTGACCTGGTCGCGGAAGCGGTCTCCATAGTCGCGGTACATGCTGCGCTTGACCGGCATGCGGCGCAGCTCGAATTGCCGCGGCCCCAAGCCCTCTTCCGTCCGCGGAAACTGCCATAGCGCCTGGGCTTCATCCGTCAGGCAGAATTCCACGAAGCGCTCCGCGAGCTCCCGGTGCGGCGCCCCGCGCAGCACCGAGATCGGATCTGGGTCGATCGCCGTCAGGTTGGGTGGATCCACGTAGCCCACGCGGTCGCCGTATTCGAGCTTGCCTCCCTGGGCAGCGTCAAGAACCGCCTGGCTCTGGTATCGGCCATAGAAGTCGATGCACATGCCCGCCGCCGCTTCGCCCTGGCTGACATCGATGGGCACCTTGCTGGAGCTGGCAGCGTAGTAGCGGCTGTTGGCGGCGCAGCGGCGCAGCACCTTCCAGCCCTCGACCCACCCCATGCGCCGAAGGATGGCGTCGTAGGTCGTCATGATCGAGCCCGACTGGGCCGGGTTCGCCAGGCCGCACCAGGTGTAGTAGCGATAGTCCGTCAGATCCGCCCAGACGAGCGGCTCCTTCTCGATGCCCAGCGTCGCCAGGGCGTCCCGGTTGTAGACGATGCCGAAGGCGGACAAGGCCGTGCCGCACCAGTACTTCTCCGGGTGGTAGAGCCGTTCGCCGCTGATGTCGTTGTCGCCGTAGCGCTCGTCGAACCAGGCCTGCTCAAAGCGGACCGGCTGGGAGATGGGGATGGCGATGCGTTCTTCCTCGAGGAGCGTCGAGTAGCGGACCAGCTTGCCGTGGTCGTAGGTGCCCCCGCCGAACATCAGATCGAAGGACATGCTTTGCCCTGCCGCCAGGTTTCCTTCGCGGTCGATCTTGCCCTCGCGCAGGGCGGCGGCGTAGGAGGCCTCGAGCTGCTTGCGGATCTCGCTCGTGCCGCCCGGGGTGCGCCAATCGACATGGACCGGCGTGCCGTGCTCGCGCTCGTGCCACTCGCTGAAGCCGCGGCCGAACTCGTAACAGATCTGCTCGTTGTGGGGCGTGATGATGATGAGCCGTTCGGCATTGTCCGGCACCGCCGCCTCTTCCGGGCGGAAGAGGAAGGGCACGCCAATCACGATGAGCAGGGCGAGTACCACGCCGATCTTCGTCGCATCCATGCCCCCAGTGTACCGGCGGCCGCACCCGGGAGGACCGGCCCCGGCGGCCCGGCTACCATGCCTCGCACCCGCATCCAGGAGACCCCTCCCATGACCAGCAAGACCGCCATCATCACCGGGGCCGGCAGCGGCATCGGCCGAGCCCTCGCCATCCTGCTCGACAAGGAGGGCTTTCGCCTGGGCCTGGTGGGCCGGACCGAGTCCACCCTGCGCGACACCGCGGGGTTGCTCGCCGGCGAACCCCTCATCCTCGCCGCCGACATGACCGACGATCGGGCAGTCGGGGCCCTGGTGACGCAAGCCAAAGAGGCCTGGGGCCGCATCGACGTCCTGGTCAACAACGCCGCCGCCGTCTCCTCGTTGATGATCGAGCAGACGACGCCCGAGCACCTGCGGCAGATGATGGCGGTCAACGCCCTGGGCCCGGCCTACGCCATCTGTGCCTGCTGGCCCGTCTTCCTGGCCCAGCAATCCGGCTGCGTGGTGAACGTCTCGTCGATGGCGACGCTCAGCCCCTTCCCCGGCTTCTTCACCTACGCCGGCACCAAGGTCCCGGTGAACCTCTTTGCCCTGTCGGCTGCCGAGGAGGGCAAGAAGCACAACATCCGCGCCTTCGCCGTCGCCCCCGGGGCGGTGGAGACGGACATGCTCCGCAGCGTCTTCCCCAAGGACATGCTGCCCGAGACCAAGACGCTGCGCCCCGAGGATGTCGCCCAGGTCGTCGTCGATTGCATTCAAGGCAAGAACGACGATCGGGTCGGCCAGCTCATCACCGTTCCCAGCCCGTAAGGCAAGGCGCCAGGGCAGGGTCCCCAAGCCCGGGGCAGAGCGCAGCGCCGCCCTGGGTACTGACGTACTCCCTCTCCCCCGAGGGGAGAGGGCTGGGTCTCCAACGGCGACTCGCCACGGCGAGGTGAGGGGCTCTCTCCAATCGCCTCACGCGATGGATATCATGCCACCGCCGTGGCAGATCCTCGCGAACAGCCCGACCCCCTCGCCGTCTTCCGCGTCAAGCGCTGCCTCAAGTGCGAGTACGACCTCGCGGGCTTACCCCCGGACCATGCCTGCCCCGAGTGCGGGGAGACCTTCTCCAAAGACACCCTTTGTCTTCTGGGATGGGAGCAACTCGGCCAACTGCCCGGCAACGCGCTATGGATCGTCCGCTGGTTCTGGTACATCTTTCTGTGGGTTTGGCTCATGGAATCTGCAGCGCGACTTGGATTCCGGGCCATCGGCGGATGGTGGTCTTGGATCGTGCCTTTCTCTCTTGTTGTTGGCGGTGCCGTTCTCCTCTGGCGACGAATCCGGACGAGAAGCGAGAGGCATGAACGGCGCTGGCTGGTCACGCACGAGGCCTTAGTCACCACCGACAACCTCAAGTCATACCCCTCCGAGCAGGAAGCGCCGGACAGCATTCAGATTCAACTGGACGCCGATTCGCATCAGTTCAAGGCCGGACGCCGTGGCCCGCGCACCTGGGAGATTCGCCTCGTCACCGCTGGCACCGCTGTCGATCCGGACGCGCCGACAATCTACTTGCGCTGCGATGACAAAGAGGCACATGCGCTCGCGGAGGAGCTGCGCCGGCGAGTTGCGCTCGCGCCAGGGCGGAGCCCGGATTGACACGCTCGGTGTGTAGCGCTCTATCATCTCACCGTGACCAACGACATCCCTCGATCCGATCCACCGCCCGGGCCCGACCCCCTCGCCGTCTTCCGCGTCAAGCGCTGCCTCAAGTGCGAGTACGATCTCGCCGGCCTGCCCCCGGACCATGCCTGCCCGGAATGCGGCGAAGAATACACCCGCGGCACGCTGGCGCTCATCGGCTGGTCGCAGGCGGAGTACATCCCCGGCACCGGCATGTGGTGGCTGCATCGCATCGTCTATGCCTTCCTCTGGCTGCTCGGCCTCTTCATCGTCGGCGGGCTCGCCATCCCCATCAGTAGCGCCTTTTCCAACCTCGTCTGGTTCGCCCCCCTCGGCTACATCGCCTTCACCGGCTGGCTGTTCTGGGAGCGGCGCAAGCAGGTCAAGGCGGGCGGCAACAAGCGCCTCCTCGTTAGCGAGGCCGAGGTTCAGGTGCTCGCCGGACCCCAGCACCGCCTCCTGCAGAACGTCAAGGTCTCCAAGACACCGTTCAAGCTGGGACGCGCGCTGCGCCGCGTGCGCCTGACCAGACGCCGGCACGATGTCTGGGAAATCCTCCTGCACGCGGGTTCCCTGCGGGCGTTTCTCATGGCGGATTCCGTGCAGATCGACCTGCGCTGCACGGAAGAGGAAGCCCAGGCCCTGGCCGGGGAATTGCGCTCGCGCATCGCCCGCGCCCTTGAGCATAAGGAGCACGGGTGAGCACCATGCCCCAGGCCCCGAACCAACCAAACATCCTCGACGGGGCGATGGGCAGCCTGCTTGACGAGCGCGGCATCGACACCACGCTGCTCCTCTGGTCCGCCCGGGCGCTGCTCGACGCCCCCGAAGCCGTCCTGCAGATCCACCACGACTACCTGCAAGCCGGGGCGCAAGTGCTCACGACGAACACTTTTCGCACGCATCGGCGCAGCCTCGCCAAGGCAGTGCTGGGCGATCAGTCGGCGGAACTGACGCACCTCGCGGTGGATCTAGCCCGGCAGGCTGTGGAGTCGTCTCCCGGCGCCAGCGAGAATCTCGTGGGGGTGGCCGGCAGCATCTCCCCCCTCGAAGACTGCTACCGCCCCGACCTCGCGCCGGATTACGACGAAGCGCTCGCCGAGCATCGTGAGATGGCCCGCGACCTCGCTGACGCCGGCGTCGATCTGCTGCTCGTCGAGACGATGCCCGCCTGGCCCGAAGCGCAGGCCGCCTTGACCGCCGCCCTGGCGACGGGGCTGCCGGTCTGGTTCTCCCTGCACACGCGCGAGCCGGGCGTACTGCTGGCAGGTGATCCCCTTGAGGAGGCGTTTGCCGGTCTCAACATCTGGCCAGACGCCATGCTCATCAACTGCATCCCCGCCGAGCGCGCCGAGGCCGACGTGCGAGCGCTGCGGGCGATCGTCCCCGCCGCGATCCCCATCGGCGTCTATGCTAACACCGGTCACGTCGACCCCGTCAAGGGCTGGTCGACCGAGGATCGCATCGACCCAGAGCGCTACGCCGAACTTGCCGCCCGCTGGTTCGAAGCCGGGGCCTCGATCATCGGGGGGTGCTGCGGCACGACGCCCGCCCACATCGCCGCTCTCGCAACTACACTTGGGCATGCGAATCGTCTGCGCCCCTGACAGCCTCAAGGAATCGCTCTCCGCTGCCAACGCCGCCAACGCCATGCGGGACGGCCTGGAAGACGCTGCCCGAGCGCTGGGTGTGGCCATCGACATCGACTGCTGCCCCATCGCCGACGGCGGGGAAGGCACGGTGGAAACACTCGTCGCCGCCACCGATGGCGCGCTGCACCGCGCGACTGTCACCGGTCCGCTCGGTCACCCGATCGAAGCGCACTGGGGCATGCTCGGCGATGGTGAGACGGCTGTCGTCGGCGTCGATCAAGCCTGCGGCCTGCAACTGGTCCCGCCGGACCAACGTAATCCAGAAAAGACCACGACCTATGGCGTTGGCGAACTCATCGCCGCCGCCCTCGATGCCGGCTGCAAACGCCTCATCGTCGGCCTCGGCGGGTCCGGCACCACGGATGGCGGCGCGGGTCTCGCCTCGGCGCTCGGCGCACGCTTCCAAGGCGCGCCCAGGAAGGTGACCGGCGGGGACCTCGCTGCGATCGAATCCGTCGACCTCACCAGCCTCGACCCGCGCCTGGCGCACCTCGAGATTCGCATCGCCTGCGATGTGAACAACCCCCTCACCGGGCCCCGCGGCTCCGCTGCGACCTACGGCCCCCAAAAGGGCGCGACGCCCGAGCAAGTCGAGCGCCTCGATGCAGGCCTCGCCCACCTGGCAAAGCTCAGCGCCGCCGACCCCGACACGCCGGGCTTCGGCTCAGCGGGCGGTCTCGGCTTCGGCCTGGCGACGTTCCTGGGTGGCAAGCTGCAGCCGGGCGCCCCGATGATCCTCGAGGTTGTGCGCTTCCGCGAGCGTTGCCGGGATGCGGACCTCGTCCTGACCGGCGAGGGTCGCCTCGACGAGCAGACCCTCAGCGGCAAGGCAACGCAGGCGGTGGCGGAACTGGCCCGAAGCGAAGGCGTCCCCACAATCGCATTGGTCGGGGCGGTTGGCACAGGCATCGAGCGCTGCACCGACCCCACCGCGGGCGGCCCCTTCACCGCCTGGCGCTCCATCGTCGATGGTCCCATGACCTTGGATGAAGCCAAGGCGAACGCGGCGCTGCTGATGCGCCGCGCCGCGGAACAGACGTTGCGTCACTGGCTCGCCGCGCTCTCTTGAGGGCGTCTACAGGGGCTGCTTTGGCTCTTCGCGCCGCCTGCCGAGCACTTCCTCAATGGTCCCAATCAGTCGCTCGCCCTCGACGGGCTTGTCCAGGAACACATCGACCGGCAGGTAGTCGTCATCCGGGGCGAACCGGTAGGGGACTTGCTTGGCGTGGTGGATGGCCGAGAGGATGACGATCGGCAGTTCGCGCAGCTTGAGGTTCTCTCGGATTGCTTTCGCGATCTCGAAGCCCTCATGCCCTTCCGGCATCATGACGTCCAAAACCACCAGGTCGTAGCGGGTCGTGCGCAGCTTCTGCAGGCTCTCTTCAGGCGTCAACGCCGTGTCCACTTCGAACTGTGCGGCGACAAGCGTCAGACGCGTCGAGTCCAAGAAGTCCTGGTCATCGTCGACTAAGAGTATCTTCGCCATGGCTTCCTTCCCTGTCTGCAAGTGCGGTCAACCTCGCTGCCGTCTCTGCTTGATCGCCATCTCCGCCAGGTTCACCAGCGGATAGACAACCGGGGAGGGCGTGAGCGCGGGATGCGTGCCGATCTGGAACGTCGCGATCTCCTCGGCGTTCATCCGATTCTGGATGCAGGCGGAGACGGCGTTGATCAGTTCCCCCGCCGCCGGTCCGCCCCGGACCTGGGCGCCGAGG
>SWCB01014305.1_pt1 | contig 19056 bp, 15 predicted proteins | sample 4692901 | NCBI WGS metagenome assembly SWCB01 (sample SAMN10267276, study PRJNA491770) | bioreactor metagenome | isolation source: DHS bioreactor inoculated with subseafloor sediment | place: Japan: off Shimokita Peninsula | collected 2006-08 | reverse complement strand
CGCTTACCGCTTTCTCTTCGGCTTGGGAGCGGCGACGAACCTGAACGGCAGCTACCCCTGGGGCATCTGGATCGCCATCGACGTGGCCTGCGGCGTGGCCTTGGCGGCGGGCGGCTTCACCACCGCCTTCATCGCCCACATCGTCCATCGCGATGAGTTTCACGCCCTGGTGCGGCCGGCCTTGCTCACGGCGGTGATCGGCTACACCTTCGTGGCCCTGGGCGTGGCGACGGATCTCGGGCGCTTCTGGGCCATGTGGCACATGATGCTGCCCTCGATGTGGCAGGGCAACTCCGTCCTCTTCGAGGTCGGCATGTGCGTCATGTGCTACCTCACGGTCCTCTACATCGAGTTCCTGCCCATCTTCTGCGAACGCTTCATCGGCCGGGTCAACTTGCCCGGGCCGCTGGCCAAGCTCAACGAGCGCGTGGATCGGGTGCTGCGGTTGCTCGACAAGGGCCTGTCGAAGGTGATGACGGTCTTCATCATCCTGGGCATCATGCTCTCCTGCATGCACCAGTCGTCGCTGGGCACGCTCATGGTCATCGCGGGTCCCAAGCTGCATCCGCTCTGGCAGACGCCGATGCTGCCGCTCATGTTCCTGCTCTCCGCCTTCGCCGTGGGCTTGGCGATGGTGATTTTCGAGTCGACGCTGGCGGCCCGATCGTTCGGGCTGCCCTCGGAGCGGAAGGTGCTGGGCAAGCTCGCCAAGTATCTGCCGGTGCTCCTGGGCGTGTACTTCGCCGTCAAGGCGATTGATATGGCCAACCGCGGCACGGCGGGCATGCTCTTCGAGGGAACGCTGGCGAGCAACCTCTTCCTCATCGAGCTTCTCTTCGGCGTGGTGCTGCCCTTCTTCATCTTCCTGAGCGATCGCCTGCGCAACTCCTCGCGTGCCCTGTTCCTCGGCGGCTGCCTGGTGGTGGGCGGGGTGGTGCTGAATCGGCTCAACGTCTTCCTGCTCGCCTACACGCCGGCCTACGACGTTGGTGGGTACTTCCCAGCTTGGACTGAATTCGCCGTCACCTTCGGCTTCATCGCCATCATGGTGCTGATCTACCGCTTCGTGGTTCTCAACTTCCCGGTCATCGAACATCTTCAGGAGGTGGAGGCATGACCGCCCGCACACTTCTCATTACGTTGGTTCTAGCGGCGGTGCCGGCGGCGGCGCTCGTGCACAGCGTCGTCGAGGCGAAGCCCGCGGCGCCGAATGCCTCGCTGCCCATGTGCGACGCCTGTCACGCGGCGCTGCAAGAGGCGCAAGAGGCGCAAGAGGCGCTAGAGGCGCCAGAGACGCCGCTCCAGCGCGCCGCCCACGCCCACGATCCGGTCGTGGATGAGGGCATCGTCACCGAGCGCGACAGCGAGAACCCCGACCTGCTCATTCTCGATGGGCTGGCGCGTTTCTACGGACCGGTGCCTTTCTCGCATCGCATCCACGCCGGTATGTCACAGATGAATGGCAGCTGCGCCAATTGCCATCACGAGTTGGAGACGGGTACGGAGATTCTCGCCTGCGTGACCTGCCATCCGGCGGAGCTGGGCGCGACGTTGGCGGTGCCCAGCCTGAAAGGCGCGTACCATCGCCAATGCCTGGGCTGCCATCGCGACTGGGCCCACGCCAACGCCTGCGGCTACTGCCATGAGGAGACGGAGAGCGCCCCCACGCAGGCCGCCCCGGCGGACCGGACCGATATCATCGGCATCCCCCACCCACGCATCACCGCGGAGGACAGCTACGTCTATGAGACGGGCCACGAAGGGACGCCGCTGGTGACCTTCCATCACGTGGACCATGTGCATCTCTATGGTCTGGCCTGCGTGGATTGCCACCAAGGCCACACCTGCGGTCGCTGCCACGATGAGACCATCTCCCGCGAGCAGATTAACCGCATCGAGACGTGCGGCGGTTGCCACGACTGCGACAAGGAGCAGAGCTGCGACTTCTGTCACGCCACCGAGCCTCGTCCCAAGTTCGATCACAAGACGTCGACAAACTTCGCGCTCGAGCCGAACCACACGCAGGTGCCTTGCGAGAGTTGTCACGGCAGCAGCAGTGAGTTCAAGACACCCTCCGACAACTGCCGCGTCTGTCACGGACGCCTGCCGGCGGGCTGCTTCGATCACGGCGTCACCGGCGTGCCGCTCGCCGGCAGTCACTCGCACTTCGGCTGCCAGGCCTGCCACGTCGCCCGCGATCCGGAAGCGCCGGCGTCCTGCAACGGTTGCCATGCGAACTTCGACTACCCGACCTACAACCCCGGCGTGTTGAATCCACACGGATAACCGTAGATCCCCAATCGACATCTGGTGAGCGCGGCTGTGGTGGTCATGGCTGGGCACACGGAGGATTCGGCCACCGCAGCCGCGCACCTTGCCAACGACAACAAGCTCGGTTCGGGTGCCATAGGCTGCTTGTCAGCCAGTGCTGGTCACTGGTTGGCGTCCAGATACTCACGTACGAGACGCAGGCTGTGGGTCGATGGCTCCGACTCGCCGTCCACAAGTTGCGGCAGTGGCGTGCCATCAATCATCGTCCTGTGGGGATCGGCTCCGCCTTGCAGCAGAATCTCAACAAGGCTCGGCTGGTCGCGCTCCACGGCCATAGCGAGTGGTGTCCTCCCCTCATCGTCGGCGATGTTGGGATCGGCCCCGGCGTCGAGCAGCAGCTCGACGATCGCTGGTTGCTTCTCGCGGCAGGCGTACAGCAAGGCGGTGCGCCCTCGATCATCACGGGCATCGACCACGACGCTGCGGCGGCGCAGATCCTGAAGGACGGGCAGATCTCCTGCAGCCGCCGCGAGCATGAGAGGAGTCTGTCCTTCTGCATCCGGCTGCCCCGGATCGGCACCTGCCTCGAGCAGTAGCAAGGCCGCGGCGCTTCGGTTCCCAGCAGCCGGCAGATACCCCAAGCCAGAGAAGCCCCCCAGAGCGGTGTGCAGGGCAGTCCTGCTGCGCAGCCCCGTTGCATCAACTCGCGCGCCGGTATCCAGGAGCAGGCGAACAAGGTCGTCACTCCCTTCGGCGGCAGCGTAGACCAGCGGCGTTGACTCGAAGCCCACATCGACCTCAGTGTCCGCGCCGGCATCCAGCAGCAGTTGGAGCATTGCCGCGTCGCGGTAGCGGCAGGGAGTCGCCAACGCCGGGTAGCCCCACCGAGGCGAGAGGTTCACATCCGCGCCGAGATCAAGGACAGCCTTGGTCAGCGTCAGATCGCCCGTCTCGACGACCATCAAGAGTGGTGAGGACTGTCCTGAGAAGGTGGTGTTGATGTCGTCCAGACGACGCGCCTCGCGGAGTATCAATGCCGGGTCGCTCTTGGCGAGCGCATCGGTGAACGGGTCGACGCGTCCGTCGATGGGGTGGTAGTTCTCCAATTGCCAGGCAACCAGAAAGTGCAGCCCCACGATCGCGATCCACCATATGCAGGCGACCCACGGCCAGCGTCGTTTGAAGACTCCATGCAGTGAGGCTTCATGGCGAAACAGGAGCCAGATCCCCACGCCGAGTACGGGCAGGTGCGCCGTGGCCACGATGAGCGACAGCATCTCAGCTCGTTCCCACCAGGCGTACTCGAATGTGTTCCACCAGTAGCTCGTGATGGACCAGGCTGCGAGAGAGAGCGAGCCGATCATCGTCCAGGCAAGAACGGGCGAGGCAAGCGATACACGACGCTGCCTCGAGAGTTCCTTGCCGATTTCCTCGATCCCCCTCCCACACTCCGGACAGTTGTCCGAGGTCAGCCCGCGCAGGCTGTAGCCACAGAATGGACAGTCCGGCTCGGACGAGACGACCTGCTCTCGCAGTTCCACGATGTCCCGAGTATCCCCAGTCATGGAGCCGGCAGTCTAGCAGGTTCCTTGGCGTCGATGCGGCGGTGTCACCTCAGCCTCGTTTGTTCCTTGCTCTCGTCGCCTAGCGCCGCGTCTTGCCGCGCCTTCGCCTACTCGCCCTGCAGCAGATACATGCGTACCTCGTACACATCAATGGTGGGCACAGGTGTCCAGTCTCGGACGATCTGGGCAAGCGAGAAGCCGTCGATGATCACCTTCTCGGGATCGGCGCCGGCCTGCAAAAGCGCAATTGCGGCGCTCGTCCTGTCGGGCGCGTAGAATGAGCGGCCGGAAGGCGGATCGAGCACGAGGGAGAGTGGCGTGCGGCCGTCGGCATCAGGGGCATCCACATCGGCGCTAGAATCCAGTAGCGTCTCGATGACCTCTAGGTATCCCCGCTCGGCAGCCAGCGCGAGCGGCGTGCGGCCGTCGGCATCAGGGGCATCCACATCGGCGCTAGCTTCCAGCAGCGCCTCGATGACCTCCAGGTATCCTTCCTCGGCAGCCAGTGCGAGCGGCGTACGACCGTCGGCATCAGGAGCGTCTACGTCAGCGCCGGCTCTCTGTAGCGCTGCGATGAGATCCGGGTATCGCATGGCGGCGGCCAGTGCGAGCGGCGTGCGACCGTCGGCGTCGATGGCATCCACATCGGCGCCGGCTTCCAGCAGCAATTCGACAATCTTCAGTTTGTCCTCGTGACTTGCCTGGTTGAAGCGAGTGTTCCCCCACCTGCAGATCAGCGCAAGCGGCGTGCGTCCATGACCGTCACGAGCCTCTGGGTCCGCGCCGGCTTCCAGCAACATCTCGACAATCCTCCGGTAGCCGAGAATCGCAGCCAGTGCGAGCGGCGTGCGACCGTCGGCGTTGGCGGCATTCACATCGGCACCGGCTCGTAGCAGCGTCTCGACCGCACTCAGATACCCACGGTCTGCGGCCCTGGTCAGCGGGGTGTGTCCTTGGGAATCACGGGCATTCAACTCAGCGCCGGCTTCAACCAGGGTCTCAATAGTCCTCGGACTTCTACTCAATACGGCGTAGGCAAGCGGTGTGATCCCCCCGTAGTCAGCAATGTTGGGATCGGCTCCGGCATCAAGCATCAACTCCGCGATCACGAACTCCCCTTCACGAGCAGCGTATGCGAGCGCGGTCCTACCGCGATTCTCGCGCGCGTTCAGATCTGCGCCGAGTCGAATGAGTTCACGGACCACATCGAGCCCCGCACCCTTGGAAGCGAGCATCAGCGGCGTGCAGCCAGAGACGTCGATGGCGTGCGGATCCGCGCCGCGTTCGAGCAGGAACAGGGTCATCTCGTCTTGCCACGGCGGGTGGTAGTCTGGTCGACCCAAGTCGTGGCTATTCAAGGCAATGTGCAGCGTCGTGCGATCGTTGCCAACGCGGCGATGCATATCGGCCCCCGCGTCGAGCAGGAGCTGCGCGGTCTCCACGCTACCCGTGCTGGCTGCCAGACCGAGTGGGAATCTCCTGAAGCTGTCGGTTAGTCGATTGGGGTCGGCCCCGGCGTTCAACAGAGCCTTCAGAATCTCCAGACTACCGCTACGGAAGGCGCAATCCAATGGTGACTCACCAGTCTCTAAGTCGTGGTTGACGTCTGCTCCTGCGGCGAGAACGGCGCGGACCAACTCGGGATCGTTCGACTTAATTGCCATCGTCAGAGGCGTATCCCAGTGACCGAAGTAGTCGTTGATATCGGGCAGCCGCTTGGCTTCGCGCAGGACGAGGGCCGCGTCGCCGGTGGCCAAAGCATCGTAGTAGGGACCGAGGCCGCGATTCTTGATTGGGTGCAGCATCGGCAGTTGCCAGGCCACCAAGAAGTACAGGCCGACAACGGCCACCCACCACACTGAGGCAAGCCAGGGCCAACGCCGGCGGGGGAGACGGTAGAGCTGTGGCGCGCGACGACCCAGGATCCAGAGACCAATGACCAGCAGCGCGAGATAGATGAGCGTCGTCAGAAGCGACAGCACTTCCAACCACTCCCACCAGCAGTAGTCGAGGGTGCTCTCCACATAGTCGGCAGCGGTGAACAAGGTCACCGGAATGGCGAGGATCATCGTCAGGCCGAGGATCTGGCCGGCGAAGGAGGGGTTGCCCTGTCGATCGATCAGCGCACCGATCTCCGCAACTCCCTTCCCGCACTCCGGACACTGATCCGAGGCCAACTTGCGCAGGCTGTAGCCGCAGAAGGGGCAGTTCGCCTCCGATTCTGCGATGTGTGTGCGCAACTCCACGATGGCCCGCGTGTCCCCTGACATAGGCCATCAGTCTATCGCATTTTCGCGTTGGCGCGCACCTCGATCGCGCCTCCGAGCTATATCCCGGGTCTCGCGAGCCGCGTCGTCCACGACGGCGGCCTGGGGTATTGAACCGGCAACACGGGCGCTCCGGACCGCTCGCGGGGACGCGGCGGCTCGCTCAGTCGGTCGACACAACCTCCGCAGCAACTGGGGATTCGCCTTAGCCGGCGGGGGCTTCGACCGACTCCGCCTCCGCCGCTTCGCCTTCCGCGCCCAAGTACTCATCCGGCAGGTTGAGGCCGTCGCCGGGGCGCTCGTAGTCCCACATGACAGTGACGATCCACCAGCGCTCGCCGTTGGTCATGAGCTGAATGCTGTTGATGCCGCGGGAGTAGGGAGCCTCATCGGCAACGGTGTGCCTGGAGGCATAGGTGCTAAAGGCGTGGGCGATGTTGCCGAACTCTTCCGTGACGCGGTTCACTTCGCTCTCGTGGTAGCCGGAGCCGGCGAAGTAGCTCTGGTTGAACTGCACGAACTGCTCGGGCGTGAGCGACATGGCGCTGGTGCGGTCGCGGACTGTGCGAACGCTCACAAAGCGAGCATCGTCAGCGAAGAGCGACAAGAAGCGCCCCCAGTTGCGCTCTTCATCCTTCTCCGCGGAGAGGGTGTCGTAGTAGGCGGTGATGATCGCGTCGACGCTCTTGACGTCTTCCGGATCGGCGGGCGTGGCCTGCTCGCCGACCGGCGGATGACCGGTGGGAATCTGCGGATGGTTCGGCGGCATCTCCTGGCCGGCCGGTTGCATGGCGACGGCGTAGGAGACCACGAGCAGAACGGTGATGGCAATGGAAGATCGGATCATGATGCAGGGCCTCGATGAGAGGTGGTGAAGTCTTTTCTTGGTGTCAGGAGTCGGCGCGTCGCTGCCCTTCGCGCCGAGCCAGCAGCCTGGCGTCGAGCCACAGTTTGACCCCGTAGCCGAGCAGAACGCCAACGCCCACAAAGTAACCGAGCAGCAGGTATTGGTCCGGGGTGAGTTTCATGCCAGGCCTCCCTCAATGTCGACAGTGCCGACCGGCGAGTCATCGTATTCCTGCCGCAGGGCCCGTTCTCGGCAATTGAGACGGTGGCGGGCGTACAGGAGACCACACATGAGCATGGTCACCGGAATGAACCACAAACCCAGAGTCAATTGCATGCTCGGTTCCAGGGCGATTGAACTCGGATGCACGTCCGGCATGAGCTTGACCGAGAGATACACGAGCGGCACGTCGAGAAAGGCGACCAGGCCATAGACGGCGCTGACCACCGCCCGCCGCTGGGGCGACTCGATGGCCAGGCGAACGACGAGGTACACGACATACAGCAGGAAGAGGGCGAGACTGAAGGTGAGGCGAGGGCTCCAGGTCCACCAGGCGCCCCAGGCGCTCTTGCCCCAGATCATGCCGGTCAGCAGCACCACGCCGCAGAAGACGACCGTGACCTTGCCTGCTGCGTGGGCGAGATCGTCCCACCACAGGCGACGCTGCCAGAGATAGCCGACGCTGGCCACGCAGACGATGAGGGCCGCCAGGAAGGTGTTGATGGCGACAGGCAGATGCAGGTAGAAGATCTTCTGCACCGGCCCCATGGTCCGCTCGATGGGTGTGTAGGTGAAGACCATGACGATCGCCCCCGCGAAGCAGGCGAGCGTCAGCAGCCAGTAGCCGATCAGAATGGGGTTGGCTTTCTTCATGCCTATCCTCGCTACGGCTCCAGGACCAGTTCGAACGCCAGCCAGCTTACCACCAGGAAGATCATGTCAAAGGCGATCAGGATCGCCAGGGAACTCACGGTCAGGGCCTCTCCCTGCTCAAACAGTCGTCGCATGAGCTGCGTCGAGGTAATCACCACGGGCAGACTCAAGGGGAAGACCAGGAGTGCCAGGAGGCCTCCTTGCAGTCGCGACGACGACACTGCTGCTGCAAACAGCGTTCCAACCGCTGCAAAGCCGGTCATGCCCAGCAGCATCACCAGGCAGAAGCCCCAGGGATGGGCGGAGAGGTCGAAACGGAAGAGCAGAATGGCGACGGGCGTCACCACCAGGGCCAGGATCAGCATCAGGACCAGGTTCGTCACCAGCTTGGCGAGGTAAATCACCCCGCGATCGAGGGGCGCGATCATCAGCCCGGCCAGGGCCTCGTCGTGCCGCTCCACCGCCATGGTCTTCTCGAAGCAGAGCACCCCGCCAAAGAGATAGGCCACCCAGAGGATCGAGGTCGCGGCGAAACCACTTACCGGAGCACCGGCGCCGAGTCCCATTCCCAGGACCACGATAATCAAGACGCCGAGCACGACCACGAGCCCGAGCGTCTGCTTGCCGCGGGCCTCGATCAGCAGGTCCTTGCGAATGAGCAGCATCGTTTGCCGGGCCACGTGCATCATGCGGTGGTGACCTCCCGCAGGATCGCCTCGGAATCAACGCCTTCGGCCGGCTTGTCGAGGATCAGGTCTCCTTTGCGCAGGACAAGCACATGCTGGACGAGCCGCAGGCTCTGTTCGATGTCGTGGTTGCAGAGGATGACGGTCTTGCCCTCATCGCTGAGCTTGCTGAGCATCTCCTCGAGCATGCGCGTCGAAGGGGCGTCCAGCCCGGCGAAGGGTTCATCCGCCAGCAGCAGGTCCGGATCGTGCATCAGGGCGCGGGCGATGGAGACGCGCTGCAGCATGCCCCGGCTGAAGGTCTTGACCGGGTCGTCGGCCCGAGTGGCAAGCTGCACGTATGAGAGCAGTTCCCGGGCTCGTTTCTCAGCGGCAGGAACACCGTAGAGTCCGCCAAAGAAAACTAGGTTTTCCAGCGGAGAAAGATCCCGGTAGAGCATGGCGTTGTGGCCGATCAGGCCCAGCCGAGCCCGCACCTGGGCGCAGTTGCGCCGGGAGTCCCCGCCGAAGATGGTGATCTCACCCTGGCTTGGGGGCAGCAGGGTCGCCAGGATTTTGAGCAGCGTCGTTTTGCCCGCGCCGTTGGCGCCGAGCAGCGCCGTGAAGCGGCCTTGGGGAATGGCGAAGGTGATGTCTCGGAGGATGCGTTTTTCGTCGAAGCTCTTGCGCAACCGCTCCACCGAGACCGCTGCGACGGTCGGGGTGCTGTCAGACGCCGCTGGCTGGGTCTCGAAGCTGGTCATGGTGAGCGTTTGGGCGAAGCGGTCAGGAGGCGCTGGGCTTGGGCGATTTCATCAGGATGATGATGATGCCGATGAGCAGCACGATGCCGCCGCCGATGATACCGATCTTCTTCGCCATGTTCTGCGATTCGGCCTCCTTGGCGACATCGACGGGACCGGCGACGGGAGCGGTGGCGGCGAGAAGCAGGCCGGAACTCTGGCCCGGGGCGATGTTCTCCTGCACGTACATGTCGGCTGGCGTCTGGCCCATGGACTGCGTCCCCATGCTCTGCAGCCCCTCGATTTCGGAGGTTTGGAGCCCCGGGGGGAGCATCAGCACCAGGTTCTGCGTGCGGACTGGGCAGGACACCGCCATGCGTGCAGCACCGTCCTGGGCGGGAACCAAGTAGGAGATGCGCATCCGCGACTCGCCGGGCATGAGCGGCAGTTGGTTGATAATGGTGCTACCCATCTGCACGGTGCAGCACCAGCCGTGGAAGCCTTGGCCCAGTTCGACGTTGGTGGCGTTCTCGGGGATGGTGAAGCTGGTGGTGTTCCGCTCCTCGCCGCCCGCAGGCGTGCCCAGCCAGGTGCGGTCGGCCGGATTCATCAGGACCACGAGTTCCTGGACGCGAAAGCCGCCTTCGACGGGGACGGCCTGGACATGCCGCATCCCGACGGTCCAGTCCGGGACGGTCTCGGTGACTTCGTAGCAAGGGACCACGAGCTTCTGCTGGGGAGCTTGTCGGCTCATCGTGTCGCCGACCGCCGAGTAGGTGACGCCCGCATACTCCAGTTGCACGATCGGCAGGAAGGGCGTGTCCAGGGGCAGCTCTTCCAGCATGATGACGCCATGCTCGTCAAGCTGCGTCTCGATTGTCTGCAGGATGGCGCCCGAGCTGGGCTCGTGCAGTTGCACGACAGCCTTGACCGCGCCGACGGCGGGAGCGCCTGGGGTCTGCTGGAGCGCTTGGATCGCCAGACCCACCGGCGGCAAGTCAAGTTCCTCTGCGGCGGGTGGTTCCTGATTGAGGAACGGGAACTTGTCGCCGCCCTGAGCGAACGCCGAGGCGGCGATCGTCAGCAAGAGACACGAGGCGGTAAGAGTGCGTGAAATGCGGTTCATCGTTTGGCCTCTGCTTCCTGTGCCGCACGAGAGACGGGGCGTAAACCGCCCGCGGCCTGTTGACTTGGATCAGGTTGCTTGGACTGCCCCGGGTTCTGCGCTTCGGTCGTTGAATCGTGAGAGTGACGGGGCAGGAACCGCGGCAACATGGCGTAGGTGCCGCCCGCCGCCAATACGATGCCGCCCAGCCAGATCCATACCACGAGGGGACTAACCAGGACCTGCAAGCTGACCAGCGAGCCGTCCGGCTCCGAGCCACCGAGGATGAGATACACGTCCTTCGCTAAGCTTGAATGCAGTGCGACTTCGGTGTTGATCTGCCTCTGCCACTTGTCGTACCGGCGCTTCTCGGGTTTGAGCGTCAGTGTCCTGCCGCTGGGGCCGGTGACGTCGACCACCGCCGTCCAGGCGTCGTAGTTCGGTCCCTCCGTCGGGCCGACGGACTGCAGCGTCAAGGTGTAGTCGCCGACCTGCGTCGGCTCACCCCGATTAAGAACCAAGTGGTGTTCCGTCTTGAAGAGGCTCGACCCGACAACGCCCAGGATGATGAGCATGACGCCAAGGTGCGCGATCTGGGCGCCGTAGCGGCGCTTGTCGGCGTCGATGAGACGGAGCGGCGCCAGGAGCAGGTTCTCGCCGGTGCCCTTGCGCCTGGCCGCGACCGTCTTGATGAAGCCGATGATGACGACGAAGGTGCCCAGCGAGGCAATGAAGACGGTCAGGAGCGCCCAGAGAACGGGCGTCAGTACCGTGAACGCCTCCGACATGCCGGATTCGTTGAGGGTGGACCACGCCGAAGAAAAGGCGCCGTGGAGAGTCGTCCACAAGATCGCGGTGAGCAGGGTCACCACGAGGGCGCTGATCCCCGCGGGCGTGACGTCCTTGATGATCTTCTTGGGGGCGGACTTGCCAAAGGCGAGCAGCGGGCCATGCGCCATGATGAAGGCGAGCAGCACGCCCATCGGTGCGACGATCTTGTTGTAGAAGTCCGGCTTAACCGTGATGGACTCGCCGAAGGGAGCGCTCAAGATGGGGAACACGGTGCCCACGAGCGTCGTGAGCATCATGATCACCAGCAGGATGTTCCCGAAGAGGAAAGCGCCCTCGCGACTGATCAGCCCTTCCAGCCGGTGTTCCGACTTGAGCCTGGGGATCCGGGCAAGGATGAGGCCGCTACTTCCCAGGACCAGCAGGATCAGGAAGGCGAGGAAGATCTTGCCGATGTACGACTCGGGGAAGGCATGCACCGATTGAATCACGCCGCTGCGCGTGAGGTAGGTGCCGAAGATGCAGAGGATGAATGATCCCGCGACCAGGCTGGCGTTCCACAACTTGAACATGCCGCGATGCTGTTGGGCGATCATGGAATGAAGCAGGGCGGTCCCGGTCAGCCAGGGCAGCAGCGAGGCGTTCTCCACCGGGTCCCAGGCCCAGTAGCCGCCCCAGCCCAGCTCGACGTAGGCCCACCAGGCGCCCAGGACGATGCCGATCGTGAGAAACACCCAACTGGCCAGCACCCAGCGACGCACGTCGCCCAGCCAGCGATTGTCGCGCCGGCCCACTGCCAGGACGCCGAGGAGCACCGCGAAGGGCACCGTGTAGCCGGCGTAGCCGAGGAAGAGCAGGGGGGGATGGAAGATCATCCCGGGGTCCTGCAGCATGGGGTTCATGCCGTTGCCGTCTGCCGGGATGCCGTGCGTGACCAAGGTGAAGGGGTTGGTGTAGCCGTCGATCGGATCCGAATCGAGGATGAGCACCATGGCGAAGAACCCGCAGACGAGCGCCATCACCGCCGAGGCGACGATGAACTCCTTGCCGGTCTTCTTGCGGTACTGCCAGGCGGCCATGGCGCACATGACGCCGAGCATCCAGGCCCAGAGCAAGAGGCTTCCCGCCTGCCCGGCCCAAAAGGCGGCATATTTGTAGCCAATAGGCAAGGCTCGTTCGGTGTAATCCGCGACGTACTGGAACTGAAATTGGCTGTCGAGGATGCCCTTGAGCAAAGCCAGAGACGCCGCTGTGAAACAGAGGGCGATGGCCACAAGGCCCCACCGCGCCAGCTTCGCGCCCCAGGGGGCGTTGAAGCGCAGGGAGTAAATGCTTGCAAGGATCGCCCCGACGGCGACGAGGATCGCCGCGCTCAGGCTGAAGTTCCCGACGGTTGAAATCATCCGGACGGCTCCGTTGGCGTTTCCTCAGGCATCTGGGCGGGATGGTCCGCCGGCCGGTCCGACTCCTCCGAGGAGACGTACTTGCTGGCACACTTGGTCATGAGGATATCCGCCTGGAACGTGCCGTTCTCGTCGAGTTTGCCTTCTACGATCACTTCGTGGCCGGGTTGGAACATGTCCGGCACGATGCCCGTGTAGCTCACCGGGAGCCTGTCGGTCTCTCCAAGGAGGTCGAAGGTGGCGACGCCCAAGGCGCTGCTCACGTCGACGTTCTCCTCGCAAACCACGCCGGTCAGCCGGGCCCGCCTGTCCTGGGCGGTGTCGCTGCTGACGAAGTCATCGACGGGCATCATGTAGACGTAGCTACCTGTCGCCGCTCGGGCCAATAAGACCACAGCACCGAGGAGGATCAGGAGGGCAATCGCTAGTTTGAGTCGGACACTGTTCATAAGCAGAACCACTCTATGCGGGTGGGGTACGGCGATGCAAGAACGATGCCAAGAATCGGCTACGACGAGGCGCCGTCCCCAGCTCCGGGGGGGACCGGGGAGCAGCGGCTGGCGACCGCCCGACGATTGAGAGCAAGATATCAAGAATCCCTATTCTGGGACCGGAGTTGCGGTGTATTTCCCGGCCCCAGGAATCACCCCAAGATCACAGGTCATGGCAGGAGAGGCACAGGGCGCTCCGATCGTTCGAAAGCACCAGGAGATCCTCGGTCCGCGCGTACATGCTGTGGCAGGAAGCGCACTCGACTCGCTCGTTGAACAGGCGAATGCGATCGTCCAGCATGGCCGGCAAGTGCAGCGGGGAGCTGTCACGCTGCCCGGCGCGATACTCCATGCTGATGGGGTGGCCGGCTTGGCCGAAGGGGACGCCACCCAGTCCGCTGCCAGCAGTCATGCGGTCGTGCCCCACGTCGGAGGCGACCGACCCGTCGTGGCAGGTGAGGCACTTGGTGCTGTTCTCGGCCTCTGAGAGCGGCTCCAACCCGCCGCCAACCCCGCCAAACGTGCGAGCCTCTCCCCAACGGAGATGGGCCACGCCCAGCATGGAGCCGTGCAGGTCGGTCCGATCACGCCCGACTTGGTCGTGGCACTGCAGGCAGAAGTCGGCCCCGCTGGCCTCGCCCCGCAACAGGTCGGTTCCGTTCTGGCGGGCGGCGGCGTGGGCGGCTGCGGAGGTCGAATCGTGGCAGGTGGCGCAGGTAATTCTGCCGTTGAAGAGCGGGAAATCGGGGGGTAGCTCGAAGGAGGGGCTGACGCCGACTGGATGCGAGAAGAGGTCGGTCGGGGTGTGACAGCCGGAACAGTCCGGGTTCGTCCAGGTCGAGGGCGCGGTGCGTTCAGCAGGCTCGACGGCCCCTGAGGCTCCCGCTGGTTGGACGGTACCCCGAACGGGGAGGACGCAGCACATGGCGAGACCCCCGACGAGGGTGACGGCCCAGGCGATTCGGGAGTGCAGGTTCTTCAGTCGATTTTCGGACCGCGTGCGCCTTGCCATGCCATCGCCTCCGTCAACCACGAGTGTGCATCGGGGCTTCGGCACGAGGCATCGGGAAGTTGGGTAAGAAAGCGGAGATAGGTCGGGTCGGTGGCTGGTCTTTCCAATCGTCGGGAACGTGCGGTCAGGGCGATTCCTGCTGGTAGGACGGCGATTCGGACGCAGTGGACGGAATCGCCGCTCCTACCTGCCAGAAGGGGGAGAAAAAGGATCTGGTTTTGGCACGGACCTTGTTATCGTGAAAGGGTGAAGACGAAGTCGGAAGTTCCAGTGGCAGCGATGTGCGGAGCCCATTCCGACGTTCCTTGCCCCCTGAAGAAGTGAAGTCTGAGAAGGAGTTTAGAGATGACTCGACTGAACAAAGCCCTGCTGGCCGCCGCCGCGATCATGGGCTCCTATGCCGCTGCTACGTCGATGGCCGACATTGTTGGGACCGCCCACGACTTCAGCCCCTTCGGCTGGTCGCAAGGCCGGATCTGCCTCCCCTGCCACATTCCTCACCATGCGGACACGACTGTGGATGACGCCCCGCTGTGGAACCACACGTTGACCACGGCGACCTACACGATCTACGACGGCACGACCGGCGTCGCGACCGAGGACGCCCTCGACGGCCGCTCCATCCTCTGCATGTCCTGCCACGACGGCACGGTGGCCCTGGACAGCTTCGGCGGCACCAGCGGCGTGCAGTTCATCGGCTCGGCCGGCCTGATCGGCACGGACCTGATGGACGATCACCCCGTCGGCGCCACCGGCATCTATCCCGACGTTCCCTACATGAACGATCCCGCCAACTGGGAAAACACCCCGCACGGCTTCACCCTGCAGGACATGGACATTGGCGGCACGATTGAGCGCGTCGTCAGCTGCACGACCTGCCACGAGCCGCACAACCGCCACAGCCAGCAGCACATGCTCTGGATCAACAACGGCGGCAGCGCTCTCTGCCTGACCTGCCACCTCAAGTAAGACGCTCTCAGCGCCTTCCCCTTCGTCTCTCCGAGAGCCGGTCCATCATGGACCGGCTCTCTGCCATGCGCCGGGCGTGCCTGATTTTGGGCCGATCTCCGCCGGGGGCCTGGGAGGTTCAACACTCGCGGCCACTGCGGTTGAGAAGACACTCTCGCTGGCACGGCGTTTGTACTTCACTCAGTTGAGGCGCCCCTTTGAGCCGATGATGCGAACGAGTCGATCGCGGTCCCCGCCGAGACGCTCGAGCCGATTCCGGGGCCGGCAGTCAGGGCGGAGCGGGTTGCCCACCTCGGTATGATGCCGAGCATGAATCCAAGCCACCTCGGAGACGAAGCAATGGATGGTTCGCGACAGAAACAAGGCAGGCGCACGAGGACGCTGGTGCTGGCACTGGCGATGGCGGGACTGGCGTTGCTGCCTTCGCTGGCGGGGTGCGCGCCCGGTGGTGGCTCGTCGGGTGCGGCCCGACGTCCGGAGACGTATTCCTTCTGGCCCCTCTTCCCCGCCGAGCCCCGGATCCAGTTTCTCACCTCGTACCGTTTCAGCGATGATGTGGAGCCGGTTCGCAGCGGTCTGGAGGACATCATCTACGGCGAGGAGCGGCGGGTCCTGCCCATCAACAAGCCGTACGGCTTGGACATGCGGGACGGTCGAATTTACGTCTGCGACACGCGGAACAGGGGCGTGATCGTGCTGGACCTGCGGACCCAGGAGACGCGCCTGATGGGGGCCACGGGCATGGCCCGCACGCAGAGCCCCACAGATCTGGCCATCGCCCCGGATGGCATGATCTACGTGTCGGACTCCGCCCGCGGGGCAGTCTTCGTCTTTGACAAGGATGAGCGGTACGTCACGGCCATGGGTCTGGAGAACATGCGACCGACCGGGATCGACGTCTTTGGCGATGAGGTGTTCGTCTGCGACTTCACCGCCCAGGGCGTGCAGGTCTTCGACCGACACACCGGCGAACATCTCCGCATGTTTGGCGGCCCCGGCGACGGCGACGGGGAATTCGTCCGGCCGCTGGGCATGGGCATCTCCGAGAACGGCACGGTCTATGTGAGTGATGTCATCCAGTGTCGCGTGCAGCGGTTCTCGCCGATGGGCGAGTACCTTGGAGACTTCGGTCAGATCGGCGATGCGATCGGCACCTTTAGTCGCCCCAAGATGCTGGCCGTCGACGGGGAGGGGATCGTCTTTGTCGTCGATGCCGGCTTTGCCAACGTGCAGATGTTCAACAGCGACGATGACTTGCTGATGTTCTTCGGAAGCACCGGTGGCCATCCGGGCAGCATGTATTTGCCGGCCGGCGTCGAGTGCCACGACGGCGATCTCGATCTCTTCGACGACTACGTCCATCCGGCCTTTGAGGCCGAGCGCTTGATTCTGGTCACCAATCAGTTCGGCAACAACAAAGTCTCGGTGTACGCTATCGGCCAGTTGAAGGAAGGTAGGACCGTGCAGGACATCGCCACCGTCCGCGCTGAACAAGACACCGGCATGCTCGGTGAGGGCGAGTCCGCCCGCGACCAGTTGCTGCCGGAGATTCCCGGCGCCGAAGAAGAAGAGACCGGGGCGGACGTGGTCGACGAGGAGCCGACACCGCCCACGTCCGACGAGGGCGAGAACTCGAACTAGGACTCGCCATGCAGCGTTTCTTGGGTAAGGTCGGAGTCGGGCGGAAGGGCTTCCTCAAGAGGCAAGCCCCGGGCGCTTTGCTGGCGCTGCCGCTCCTCTTCTGCATCTGGGCCGGCTGCAGCGTAGAGAAACACTACGAGATGCTCAGCTTCTTCTTTGACGGCGTGCCGGATCCGTTCGCTCCCCTGGGAGCGGGCATGGGGAGCGGCGGGCAGCGGATGCCGGGCGTCAAGTACTTCACGCACGAGCCGTTTGCCCAGAACGCCTGTCTCGAGTGCCATCGCAGTCCCTCCCAGTTCAGCATGAGTTGGGAGGACTCTTCGATGTGCCTGGGGTGCCATGAGGACATCAAGTCGGGCTACGCCTATCTGCATGGCCCGGTGGCGGGGGACGCTTGCCTCTGGTGCCACGCTCCGCACGAGTCCACGATCCGGCCACTCCTGCGCGTGGGGGGGGCGGAGCTCTGCATGCAGTGTCACGGCTTGGAAATGGAGTCGACGCCGCTGATCCCAGAGCATGAGGACTTGGGTCGCGATTGCCTGGAGTGCCATCACGCTCACGGGGGAGATGATCGCTTCTTCATGAGGGACACAGTCGAACTGCCCGAGGCAGCCGGCGAAGAGACGCCCAACGCGGAGACGGATGAGTCAGCCAATGGGTGACCAGTGTGTTCGGCGACGCGTCGCCTCTTCCAGCCTGGTGACCGGCCTGGCCCTCTGCTGCTGCGCGCCCGTGGCGCGCGGGCAGGATGTGGGGCGGGACTCGCAGGACACCATCGTCGTTTCCTCGCGCGATGAGCTCGAGGGCCTGCGTTTCCTTACCTGGCGCGGCTTCCTCGAGGTCAGCGCCCGGCGCGAGATCGATGAAGTCGACCAGCAGAACGGCGACACGCAGCGAGAAGTCGAAGACCGCCTGGAAGAACGGCTGACCTTGGAGACGGAGGGGTACTACATCCACCCCAATCTGCTGGAGTTCACGCTGGGTGGCGGAATCCGCTTGCGCCAGGAACGGCTCGATGTGGAGGGTGACGACCAGGACGACAGGAACGATGAGTTTCTCAACGAGTTCAATGTCGATCTGCGGTTCTTCAAGCGAACCGACAACCCCTTCACGCTCTACGCCCGCCGTAGCCAGAACGTCATCAACCGCCAGTTCGGCTCCTCGCTCGACAACACCCTCACCGAGTACGGGGCGAGGGTGCAACTTCGCTGGGAGGACGCTCCGACGCTCTTGCAGGTGTTTCACCGCGAGCAGGACCAATCCGGCGGCGGCGGGGCCGGCGAATACGACCTCGTCCAAGACACGCTCATGTGGCAGACGCAGTTCAAGCTGGCGGAGCGCCAGGACCTGACCTGGGACTACACGCTTGATTTCGTGGATGAGTCGGGGAATGCTCGCCGCGATGACAACTACGAGCGGCACGACGCCCTGGCCGTGCATACCTGGGAGTTCGGCGAGGACCTGACGCTGCCACACCGGCTGCGCTCGGAGCTGCGTTACTTCAAAGAGACGGGCCTCTTTGCCACCGAGCGTCTGCGTCTCTACGAGTCACTGGATCTGCAACACTCCCGGACACTGCAAACGCGCTACGACTACAGCTACGAGGACAGCGAACGAACCGGCCGCACGCAGCGCATCCAGCGAGGCAGCGCCGGACTGCGCCATCAGCTCTTCGATAGCCTGCTCACCAACGTCGATATCGGCGCCAGTCGACTTGAGATCACCGACACCGACTTCACCAGCGACGAACAGTTCGGCAGCGTCGCCTTCGACTACACCAAGCAGGTGCCGCTGGGAGAGCTGAATGCGGGACTGACGATGCGTCTCGCCCAGCAGGAAGACAGCGAGCAAGGTTCGGACCTCCAGGTGCTCGACCAGGCACGCAGCTTTGACAACGCGGATCGGATCCTCTTCAGCCGCCGCAATTTCGTGAGTGGCTCGCTGGTCATCACCGACATGTCGGGACTCATCAACTACACGTCAGGCCTGGACTACGACGTCACGGTGACGGGTGATCTCGTGGAGATTCGCCGTATCCTGGGCGGCTTGATCTCCCCGAACCAGACGGTGCTGCTTGACTATCGCATCGGGCCGGAGCCGGCGAACTCAACGGACACCTTCGTGTATGGCTTGACGGCTCGCTACGACCTCTTCGAAGGGCCGTTGTCAGGGCTGGGCGTGTACATCCGTTACACCGACCAGGACCAGAGCCGAGACAGCCTGGGGCGGGAGGAGCTGGTGCCCAACGATGTGCAGACGCTGGTTTACGGGGCGGAGTATCGCGTCTGGCGGTTGTACTTCCAGGCGGAGCAGGAGTCGCGGGACAGCACCCTCTCGCCATTCGACGCCACCCGACTCGAAGCACGTTACCTCGACCGAATCAACAGCACCGATGCCGTCCTGTTCGGGGCGACG
>SWCB01004546.1_pt1 | contig 19084 bp, 20 predicted proteins | sample 4692901 | NCBI WGS metagenome assembly SWCB01 (sample SAMN10267276, study PRJNA491770) | bioreactor metagenome | isolation source: DHS bioreactor inoculated with subseafloor sediment | place: Japan: off Shimokita Peninsula | collected 2006-08 | reverse complement strand
CCCCCCCCCCCCCGCCCGCTTACTCGCGGCGAATTATGTAAGCACATTTCTTCGTGAAACCATATTTCTTTTTATCACCACCCCTTTCTTTTTGCCAAATTCAAGTATATTTATACTTGGGAAGAATAAGTTTATCCAAAAATCCCACTTCATATTTCTGGGTTGGTATGAAGTGGATAAAATGCATTGAATCAACCTAAAATTCTTAGATTATTAAGTCACTAAAAACATTTACATTATGAAAAAGCTAATCGTATTGTTAACTTTCTTTTCTTTTTTGGCAATTGGTTCATCCAATATGGCCCAAGCTACAGAACAGAATCCATGTATAACTGTTAGTGCAACATGTCCTAATGGAACATCTTATACCGCGCTGGTTTGCAGCGGTGAAGACTGGGCTTTTTATTCCGAGTATTTCTGTGGACTATCCATGGATTAATCGCAGTATGCTGTAATTTGATTGCATGTATTATGTTTTTGCTTATTTGCAAGTGGAGATAACAGTTGTTGTCAAATAACCAACTCGTGCAATTTAATTGGAGAGATATAAAGAAACAATTTGCCTCTGGCTCAAAAAAGGAGGCAAATTGTTCTTGTTAAAATTACTTCAACGGCCACAAAAAACTTGCGTTTCCCTTATTCATACATTTTTTGATCAAATAAGTCTTAATCAAAACACAAAAATAAACATTCAAAATATTTAACCATGCAACGAACCAATATTTGCCTTCTAATTTTCCTGCATTTTATTTTACATTTTGCCAATCCACTACATGCCCAGTTTTACGATCAAAACCCGGTAGTGCTGGACACGGCCGATTTACTGGTAACCTATTCTATGTTGTGGAAAGAGGATACCTTAAATCGTGATTTTCAGAAGCAGGAAGATATGTTATTATTGATAGGGTCAAACTTCAGTCAATTTGTAAGTAAGAATTCTTTCATGACCAACCTGGAAGGAAGAAAGATGGAAAAAGAAGGAAGGTTACAAGAGTTTTTTTCGGAAGTGAAACCAGGTCACATCTCCAGATTTATATTTCGGATTTACAAAGATTATGAAAACAATAAAATCATTTATTGGGGACATATCGTGCCAACCCGTTTCAAATACGAAGAAGAAATGAGTGAAATAAAATGGAATCTGGGTTCAGATACGGCCCGGGTTATGGGTTATTTAGTAAATCAGGCCTTTACGAGTTATGGAGGAAGAGAGTGGGTTGTATGGTATGCTCTTGGTCTCCCGATTAACGATGGACCCTATAAGTTTAGTGGATTACCAGGTTTAATATTAAAGGCTTATGATTTAAAAAAGGATTATATTTTTGAAGCGGTTAGCATTGAAAAACTCATGGAACCAGCGGATATTGAAATGTCGGAAAGAGATGCTGTGACAACAACAAGGCGTAATTTTTTGAAAGCAGAAGATAATCTGAGATATGATATTATCAACCGGGCAAAGGAGGCTGGTGCAGGGAATGAACTGGAGCAAAGGATGGCACGAAGCATGCAAAAAAGAAACAATCCTATTGAATTGGAATAGACCCTAAATTCAAGGTTGTGAGAAAACTTTACTTCTATCTTTTCCTTTTGCTAACCAGCTTTGCTTCATACGGGCAGGTTACGCTTTCAGGCAAGGTTGAAAACCAGAAAGGCGAAGCCCTGGGAAATATTAATGTTTTAATTTATCCGACCCATTCGGAGATGCTTGTGGCATTTGGAGTTACCAATTCTAAGGGAGAATTTCAGGTGCTTATGAACATAAAGACCGACAGCGTTGAAGTTCAGACCAGCTCCATTCATTACGAAAAAAAACGGATACGGATTGGCAATCATACACAACAACTAAGTTTTAAACTTGCCCCGGATGTAAAACAACTGGAAACTTTTACCGTGCGTGCAACGGCCATAGACCGCCGCGGAGACACACTGAGTTTTATGGTAAGTTCCTTTGCCCGAGAAAAAGATCGGGCTATTGAAGATGTAATCCGCCGTATGCCTGGCATTGAGGTGGAACCCGGCGGACAAATATTATATCAGGGCAATCCCATTCAAAAGTTTTATGTGGAAGGGCTCGATTTGATGGGTGGCCGCTACGCCATAGTGAGTGGAAACCTGCCTCACGACAATGTTTCAACCGTTGAAATTCTTGAAAATCATCAGCCGGTTCGCATTCTCGAAGACCGGGTTAGCTCGCAACAAGCCTCACTTAACATCAAATTGAAGCACGATGTTTCCATAACAGGCAGGGGATATTTGGGTACCGGCTTTGCTCCGCTATTATGGGATGCCAACATCACGCCCATGATGTTCACCAAGTCAGTTCAGTTATTGGCCTCTTACCAGACAAACAATACGGGCAAGGATGTTTCGAAACAGATGCAGGTACTTACCTTGGATGATTTTGCACGCATGGCCGAAAGACCTTCTGAAAAGCCTGGATTGGTTAGCCTGCCAACACCAGGTCTGCCCGATTTTAATGAAAACCGCTATCTTGACAACAATATCCATCTATTAAACCTCAATGGACTAATCAAGTTAAACAACGACCTTGAGCTACGTGCTAATATGTACTTTTACAACGATTTCCGGCAGCAGGAATCGGCTTATAAGAGAACGCTTTACACACCCGGAGATTCATTGGTTTTCGAAGAATCCATAAAAAGCCAGGAAAACGCTAATTATTTACAAGGGGAATTTACGCTTTCGCGCAATGTCAAAAAGAACTTCCTGAAAAACATATTGAACGTAAAAGCCGATTGGAACAATCAACACGGGCTGTTTGTCAATGATATGGAAGATGTGCGGCAATCTTTGAAAAAACCTTTCAAAGCCATTAGCAACGACCTCAAATCCATCAATCCAATAGGAAAGCAATTGATTGAATTTTCATCCTATATTTCCTATGATTATAGCCCCTATGAGCTGTCAGCAAAGCCTGGCCGCTTTGAAGATATTTTGAATGAGGGAAACGCTTATCCCGAAAGCCATCAAAAAGTGGATTTACAAAGGTTTTATGCCAATCATGCAGCCGGTTTTGTGTTCAACCATGGCAAATTCAATTTCACGCCACGCATTGGGTTTTCCATAAGGAAGCAGCTACTTGAAAGCACCCTTGATATCATTACCGCCGACTCACTTTTTACTGCCGGGGATGTATTTGCCAATGACCTGGAAGGCTCACAAACACGGGCTTACCTGCAATCTGGGGTAGAGTACCGCAATGGCGGTTTCACACTGAAAACTAGTTTGCCCCTAAGTTGGCAAACCATAAAGATGGAGGATGCCATTCAGGAGAAAGGCCAGTCGCTGGAACATTTATTCTTTGACCCGGGATTATCCTTTTCGCTTAAATTCAAAGGATTCTGGCAAATTAATGGTGGATGGTCGTTTAACAACCGTCTGGGTGATATGGATAACCAGAATTATGGTTTTATTTTACGCGATTACCGCAGCCTAAACCAAAATGCCACTCCCATTTCTGAAATCCAAAGCCACCGCTGGGTATCTTACCTCTCATATAAAAACCCCATTACTTCTTTCTTTTCCTCATTCAACTATCTGTTTAGCAACAGCCGCCATAACCTGATTTATAGCAACGCGATTTATGGAAACGGTTCCAATGTTAGGCAGGCTTTGCTTATTCCAAATACTTTTATTATTCACAGCTTTTCGGCACAATCCAGTCAATTTTTCCGCAAAATGCGCACGAGCATCGCCCTAAAAGTGAGTTATAGCAATCAGGCGGGTAAATCGTTGGTAAATGATGTCCTGTACAAAACCGGCAATCAGTTCTTTCAACTCAATCCAAGCATCAGCGTGCAGCCAGTTAAGTGGCTAAACATGGAATATAACCTCAAGCTGGAATACCTGCAAACTGCTATTGAGGCCATGAAATCAAATGACATAACTACCTTTACCCACCAGTTTGCAATGTTTACCCTTTTTCGCGAAAAGCATCAGTTTGGCTTTAATCTGGAATTTTATGACCAGCCCTCCAACAACGCATTTTTTGCCGATTTGAATTACCGCTACTCCATTAAAAAGACCAAAACGGACATTGAACTGGTATGGAACAATATCTTTAATGTAGATAAATACGTGAGCTACCAAACCAGCACTTTTGCCCTCTATGAAACCCGCTATTTTTTGCGTCCGGCACAAGTGTATGTAAAAGTGGGATTTAGGTTTTAATTATATGTGCTAAAACTGCGGCAACTCGAATAAAATCGTGGTAGTAAGGGTGTCGATTTTAAGTTTCTAATAAAAAAGGTGGCAGGATAGGATTCTGCCACCTTTTTTGTACAGAATCAGTTTTGCCTAAGCATCAGTATTCAAGAAGAATTGAAAAAACCTTAATCATAATTGATTTTAGAATAGAGGAATTTCGGGAAGGAAATCGCTTTCAATTGGTGGATAGGTGCAAGTATTATATTTTGAGTTTTGGAATTTTGTATATTCGTGCTTATCAAATTTGATCCTGAAAAGGTTAAATAGGGGGCTTTTTGTTTCTTTGAAAGAGGTTTTATATTCTTATGAGCATAACAAAAGAGTGATATTAGCGGGATACCTGACAAAATAGAGTGCCATGAACAATTTCAATACCCTTGTATCATCCATACAACAATTGCACATTCAATTGCAGCAATCGGCTGTAAATGCCGTGAATCAGATGTTGACCATACGCAACTGGCTGATTGGCTATTACATTGTTGAATTTGAACAAAATGGGAAAGACCGGGCGGAATATGGGGATCAACTAATTGAAAATATAGCCGCTGAGTTGAAGAATATTAAAGGGATTGACAAACGTTCGCTTTTCAGATTCAGGCTCTTTTATCTTTTTTATCCAAATCTCGCAGAAGCAATTCGGGGCTACTTGCCATTAGAATTCCGGGATGGACAAAAAGTGGGGACACTGACCCCACAATTGCAATTACCTGTTTTTGAGAAAGTGGGGACACTGTCCCCGCAATTCCAAACCACGTTGCTGGTTCCGGGAGATAGAATTATTAAAAAACTTTCCTATTCGCATATCGAGTTACTTCTAAGCATAAATGAACCGCTTAAAAGAACTTTTTATGAAATAGAATCTATCAAAGGTTCCTGGAGCGTTAGGGAACTGAAAAGACAAATTAACAGTCAATATTTTGAAAGAAGCGGTTTGTCAGAAAAGCCTGAAAAGTTGGCAGAAATGATTCGTCAAAAAATAAAACCACAAGAGCCAACCGACATTATTAAGAACATTTATGCTTTTGAATTTCTCGATTTACCTTTAAAAGAAATTGTGGAAGAATCTGATTTGGAAAAAGCATTGCTCGATAACTTACAACAGTTTATTGGTGAACTTGGATATGGATTTTGCTTTGAAGCCAGACAAAAACGCATCCTGATTGGTGAAAAATACTACTTCATTGATTTGGTTTTTTACCATAGGATCCTGAAATGCCATGTTCTAATTGATTTAAAAATTGGAGAATTTGAACATGGTGATATCGGGCAACTAAATACCTATTTGAGCTTTTACAAAAGTGAAATTCGCGAACCGGAAGATAAGCTGCCTGTAGGAATCTTGTTAGTTGCCGAAAAGGATCATTCCCTTGTAAAGTACGCCACTGCCGGAATGGACAAAAATCTTTTTGTACAGGAATATATGCTAAAATTACCTGATGCCAAAATACTGCAACAATATATTGAAAAGGAATTGAAAGACATGTGATATCTTAACTTCATGGTTGCTCTTTTCTGCCTTTTTTAGGAAATGGTTTTACCCTTTTTTATGCCTTTCGCAAATAGCACATATTGCTGATAAACAACAATATGCGCTATTTAAGTATGTCCCTGCTCAGGCAGAAACAGGTTTAACAAAAAGCATAAGTGGCTTGTGTTCAGAAAAAATAGTAAAAAGCCACCAATAGCCTGAGATTGGAAACCGAAGACAAATCTGAATTTACAACGCCCTGAGCATCTGCTTTGCCATATTCGGCAACGGTATATTCAAATTCGGTTGAAATACGCAGTTTTTCAAAATTGCCAACAATACGGGGCGAAATACGATAAACTGTATTGATGTTTGACCCTCTGCTGTAATAAATGCCCAGATTATCCTCAGCAGTACCCAGGTTCTTTGTAAAACCGCCAAAGATTCCAGCCTGAATTTTACCATTTGTTGAAAGCTCACCCCAAACAGAGAACATATTTGCTGCTGTGTATTCAAATGCTAAATTTGTGGAGTTTGGCGCTGCAGTAACTGCATATCCACCCAACATGACCAAATCAAACAGATTGTTTCCATAAACAAAGTGGGCTTTATAGGTGAGGGGGCGGGTTTTCACCTTTGTGTAAACCGAAAAGGCATAGGAAGAAACCGCATTGTCGCCAGCATTATAAATGCTATCCACACCATCACTCCAACTTTTATCATATTGAAATGACAAGCGGGGAACAAGCATTTTATATTCACCCCCGACACCAATTAAGAACTCATTTTTTTCGGCCCATTTACCAGTGTACTGCCAATGCATATTTAAATCAGGTAAAACAGCATTGCTTAAATATTTACTGTTTCCTCCATCAGGACCAGTGCTTGTAAAATCCCGTTGTTCGGCAACCGCCAGAATCATTTTTAGGTTGTCAAATTTATGGGTAAGACGAACCTGTGGATTACGGGCAAACGGCTGAAAAGGTGCGCCTGTATTAAAGGAAACAACATCCGGAAAACAGTCATATGCAAACATTGGATGCCAAAACTGTCCAACAAGTAATTCAGTCTTTTCCCAATTGAGTTTTACAAAAGCATGTCTCAGCCTGAATCCGTTAACATCACCAAAATTTCCATTTTCATTGCCAAAAAAATCTGCTTCGAGCAAACCGGAAGTCTTTGCATTGAGCACATCAGGTCCGGTAATTTTTCCTGTCAATCTTGATTGGATTGAAAGAATATTAAAGTGGCCTTTAGCATTGATGTCAACATTATTCACATCCAGCTTTTCTTTATCAGGATAAAGATTAAAATGACCTTCGCGAATATTTACCGTCTGGCGGGTGTCGTAAAAAATATCCGTTTTAACAAAACCCGAAAAGCTGATGCCAAACTTTGGTTCGTCTTTCTTTTCCTGTGATCTTACAATTAAGGAAGAGAAAAGAAAGAATACTATCATTAATCTTTTCATAGCAAATGTGTTATGCGGTTATTAATTGAAATTTTTGGTTGCATTGTCCTTTTGGGTCAATAACGAGATAATAATCAACGTTAAGGTGGCCAAAGGAATTGAAATAATCCCAGGATTATCCAATGGAATAGGCGCGGAACTCGCCAGAAGGCCATATCTTTCGTACATGGTTGGTGAAAACAGGATGATTCCGATGGATGAAACAATACCAACAATAATTGACCAGGCAATGCCTTTGGCCGTTGTTTTTTTCCAGAACAAAAGGAACAATATTGCCGGAAGGTTGGCCGAAGCAGCCACAGCAAATGCAAGTCCAACAAGGAAAGAGACATTCATCCCTTTAAAAAGAATTCCCAGAAGAATAGCGAAAAGACCTACGCCCATAGCAGCCATCTTGCCGGCATTGACTTTACTCTTGTCGGTCATTTCAACCTGCAGGTATTTGTCAATAAAGTCGTGGGCAATAGCTCCTGAAGATGCAACAATAAGCCCGCTCACAGTGCCCAATACCGTGGCAAAGGCAATGGCTGAAATAATTGAAAACAAGCCGACACCAATTGATTTAGCCAAAAGTGGCCCTGACATATTACTACTTTCCATGTCCAAAACACCACCAACCATTGCGCCGAGACCCATATACAAAGTCAGGATATAGAAAAAGCCGATTGCGGCAATGGCCACGATGGTAGATTTTCGTGCTGCCCTGGCACTTGACACCGTATAATACCTGATTAATATATGCGGCAGTGCAGATGTGCCTAAAAACAAGGCCAACATCAACGACAAGAAATTCATTTTGTTCCAAAAAGTAGCTCCGGATTTCTTTGAAAGTTTGTAAAGCAGACCGGGTTTCATAACATCTTTCCCCTGGGTTACATTTTGCGACCAAACGGTAACTTTATCTTCGCCATCATGAAAAGTGCTTTTTGCGAAACGAACAATTTCACTGTTCTCAATGATTTTTATAAACTTGAAAGGCCCGACAGGACCGGTTGAATCCACTTCAACACCATCAACTACGATTTTACTGAGATGACCCACCTGAAAGAACTTTTTCTCCTCTTTTGGTGCTCCATTGTACAACTTTTCGCCATTGGCCTTATCAGTTGTCGAAAGTGACTCAGTGAGTATTGCATTTCCGTCTTCAGTGGTCAGTTTATACCACAAGCCGTATCCGTCTTTTTCGAGTTTTACAAATACTTTGTTGCCTAAAACAACGGTATTGCCCATCTTATAGGTTGAATCACTGATGCTTACCACGGTATCATTTGCTACCATGGCATTTACTTTGTTGAATTGGTGGTAATCTTTATTCGGCGTGAGGGATAAGCCGTTGTCAAGGATGTAAAAAGTTAGAATTGTAGAGAAAATCACCAATAATCCACCCTTAATAAATTGCACGTAAGTGGTAGATGTCATACCGGCAGTTGCTACAATAAAAATTACAATGGATCCAACAATCACAACGCCCATCCAATGTGGCAGCCCCAACAATGGCACAACAAGATCGCCCGCGCCTACCATTTGTGGAATTAAATAAAATATAGATACAATTAAGGTACTTATTGAAGCCGCAAGCTTGATTGCTTTTGAATTAAAACGCGAATCCAGCGCATCGGTAAAGGTATATTTTCCCAGTTTTTTCAGTGGCTCGGCAACCAAAAATAGTGCAACTACCCAACCTGCCAGGTATCCAATAGAATAAAGGAATCCATCGTAACCTGAATAGGCAATCATACCGCAAATACCTAAAAATGAAGCGGCTGAGAGATAATCGCCGGCAAAAGCAATTCCATTTACTGCCCAATGTATTTTCCCGCCTGCCGCATAATAACTGGCTGCTGATTTTGTTTTTCTGGCAAAATAGAAGGATAAACCTAAAACCAAACCAACAATGAACAGGAATATAATAATCGCCAAATTTGAAACTTCGTAAATCATGTTTTTGAGTTTTTGGTGTTAGTCCTTGTTCATTTTATCTTCATACCTTGTGCATATATAGTTGTAGATGAAGCCCATAACTATCGCAAGCACAATTAACCCAAAACCATAGATAATGGCAATGTTTTGTCCGCCTATCAGCTCTAAGCCCATTAATTCGGGTTTGGTGAGTCCAATAAGAACAAAACCTGCATAAACAATGGTGTAGATAAAAAACATGATAACACCCAATTTTGCCTTCTTTGGTGCGGCTTTGTCGGTGCCAATTTCAACTGATGGTTCGTGAAGCATGGAATATTGTTTTTATGAATACTGAAAAAATTAAGATTCAAAGGTATTGTATTAAACTGCTGGGTTGTTTTTAATAAAAGTTGAAGTTGAACATTGTTGTAAATCAACTTTTTTGCTAAATTTGACAAAATTTGACTGTTGATGAAGTTCTCCAAAAAGCAAAACTGTAAGAATTGTGTGCTTAAATGTGACATTTATTCAACCTTGTTAAACACTGAAAATTCTGAATGCTACAACGAACCGGTGCATGCCCATCTGAAAAAGCATGATGTGATATGCAGACAGGGTACAGAAGTTACCCATGCCCTGTTTTTGGTGAAAGGATCGGCAAAATTGTACATCGAAGGGCTTAACAACCGTAATATTATCTTATATATCCTTAAGCCTCCGGCATATATTGGTTTATTGTCTTTTTTCGAAAGTCCACATTATTCCTATTCGGTTACTGCCCTGGAAGACTCGGAAGTTTGCTTCATTGAATTGAGCCTTGTGAAGAAGCTATACATTGAAAACCATGATTTGTTGCTGAGCCTGAATAAAGCTTTTGGGAAATCGGTTGCCATGATTATGCACAAGATTATCTCGCTGAACCAAAAGCAAATACGTGGCCGGATAGCTGAAAATTTAATCTATTTGTCCGAATTTCACCATAGCCACAGGTTTTCTGTCTGCCTCACACGAAAAGAAATTGGTGAGATGGCCGCTATTTCCGAGGAAAATACGGTCCGTCTGCTGACGGAGTTTTCCAGGGAAAAAATCATTGCCACCAAGGGCCGTGACATTGAAATACTTGATATGCCATTGTTGAAAAAAATCAGTGAAGTTGGCTGATCCTGTTCTAATTTTGCTAAAAAATGAAGATACAATATTGCTCTGATTTGCACCTTGAATTTGAATACAATAGCAAGTACCTAACTACCAACCCATTAAATGTATGTGGTGAAGTATTGGTTTTGGCCGGGGATGTTGCCCCTTTGCAGGATGTTTATCTGAACAATGCGTTTTTCTCCATAGTGTCAAAGCAGTACGAGAAGGTTTTCTGGGTTCCCGGCAATCATGAGTATTATCATAAAGATATGGCTGAATTCAAGTCCTCTTTTAATATTCAACTGCGCGATAACATTCATATTGTAAATAATATAGCTTTAAACTACAAGGGTATTCGTTTTATATTCAGTACCTTATGGTCTCACATCAGTAAACCCAATGAGAAAATTATTGAACAGGGTGTGGCCGATTTTAATTATATAACCGTGAATGGTAAGAAATTCAGGGCCTCCGACTATAACAAGCTTCACAGGGAGAGTCTGGATTTTCTAAAAAAGAGCACAACCGCTTCTTCAGGACAAACAGTGGTGGTTACCCATCATTTGCCTTCACAACTTTGCAACTCAGTTGAACACAAAGGAAGTAGTATAAATGAAGCCTTTTGTGTTGATTTAACTGAGTTTATCAGCGGGTGCAACGCCAATTTCTGGATTTACGGACATAGCCATTTCAATCAGAAACCCTTATTTATCGGCGATACTATTTTGCTAACCAACCAGTTGGGAATGGTTCAAATAAATGAACATACACATTTCAATCCAAATGCATTTTTCTCGGTATAATCACTCTAATCGTTTAATTCAATCCATTTAATACTTCCACTTATTGGCCAGTGCCACCAACGAAAGCATTACCGGCACTTCAACCAAAACGCCAACAACAGTAACCAAAGCGGCCGGAGATTGTAAACCGAACAATGCGATTGCAACGGCAACGGCTAATTCAAAGAAGTTGCTTGCACCAATCATTGCTGAAGGCGAACATATGGCATGTGGCAATTGGAGTTTTCTACCCGCAAACCAGGTAATGAAAAATATAAAATAGGTTTGAATAATCAGGGGAACTGCAACAAGCAGTATAATCAGCGGATTCCCGGTAATTGTATTTCCCTGAAATGCAAACAATAAAACCAAGGTGAGCAACAGGGCCAGGATGGAAACGGGTTTGAACTTTGGTAACAAGGTGTTTTTAAACCATTCTTCACCCTTTTTACGGATCAATACTTTGTGCGTAATATATCCGGCCAATAATGGAACTACAACAAATATCAAAACACTTGAAACCAATGTGTTATAAGGAACCTGCACATTTGTAATGCCTAAAAGCAAGCCGACAATAGGTACAAAGGCCACCAAAATAATGAGGTCGTTAACCGATACCTGAACCAATGTATAATTAGGATCTCCATCCGTGAGAAAACTCCATACAAAAACCATTGCTGTACAAGGCGCCGCACCAAGTAAAATTGCACCTGCAATGTATTCACCGGCCAATTCCGGTGTAATAAAGGCGACGTAAATTTTCGTGAAAAATATCCATGCAAAAAATGCCATGGTAAACGGCTTTATCAGCCAGTTAACGACAAGTGTCAGGATTAATCCTTTGGGGCGTTTGCCAACGTTTTTGATGCTTGAAAAATCCACTTGCAGCATCATGGGATAAATCATCAACCAAACCAAAATGGCAACAGGTATATTTACGTTGAAAACTTCCATTTGGCTCAGAACGGCCACACTTTCGCCAGCAAAATTTCCAATAACAATACCTGCTCCAATACATAAAGCGACCCAAAGTGTCAGGTATTTTTCGAAAAAACCAATTCGTTTTTTGGCCTCCATAATTAAAGCTTTGGTTTTATTTCTTCAACATACAGTTTAGTGAATCCTTCTTTTATTTCGTTACGCACACGAATAAACTCACTCCATATAAAATCATCGGTTCCTTTGGCGTGTGAAGGGTCGTCGAACCCAATGTGCAGGCGGTGTATTACTTTTCCCACAAATGCGGGACAAGCCTCATTTGCACCGCCACAAACGGTAATTACATAGTCCCATTCATCGTTCAGGTACGCATCCACTGAATCGGAGGTATGGTGGCTGATGTCAATACCGATTTCTGCCATGGCTTTAACCGCTTTGGCGTTCAGTTTTCCCGAGGCTTCGGTACCTGCGGAACGCACGGTAAGGTTCTTGTCAAACGATTGTAAAAAACCATGAGCCATCTGGCTTCGGCAACTGTTGCCAGTGCATAAGATTAGAATTTTCATAAAGTTTCGGGTTTAAAAAGCATGGTAATTAAATCAATTTCGAGGTCAACCTTTTTTATAACAAAAGATTTTTTTGCACCCCAATTTGAAATGCAAATGAATTTGTAAGCTGATATCCGTTTACATATTTATAAACCGGAACATCAATAAAACCAAGCAGGTTCCAGGTGTTATGAATTGAAACCTGAACTTGAGGTTTTAAGTATATTACAGAGCCACCGGTAGATTCAATTTTCAGGTTGTTTTCGCGCTGATCCCGCTGACGTGCTTCGACCCTGGTGGCGAGTGATGCAACAAAGTTTGATCTTTTCGAATAAAACCCGGAAACTTCCAACATGTAGAAGTTGCCATATTTATATATCAGAAAGTTTTTATCAATGTTGTTGCTCCATTCGATAAAAGCAAAACTGCTCCAGCCGAAATGCGCATCATTTTTTTTGTGTGAGTAAAATAAACCGGAGTTGATTTTGAACGCACCGGAAGATGGTTGCAGGGAAAGCGGGATAATAACGCCATCCATTTCTTCGTTGAATGCCCCAATGGGCAATCTTCCCCCAAAGGAGTATATCAGTTGATTCTCTTTCATAATTTTTGCCGGCAACAGACTATACCTTAACGACAGGGAAAGATCGCCAACCCCCGAAGCCTTTATCGTTTCATTGCCGCTACTCAGTTTAATTGCCTGAATTTTGTTGAAAAAGTATCCCATTTCAGAATGGATGGTGAATCTCCAGTTTAATCCGTAGGTTAGCGATAGGTTACCGTAGTTATAATAACTTTTGTCAATATGCTGAATGTCTTCCTTTTTATTCAGATGGTAGTAATCATGAGAATAACTTGAACGATAAGCGGTAAAAATTCGTAGTTCGCTTTTTTTCAGGCCATCCTGAGAACCATCACCACCTACCGGATTGCCAGCCGAGCAGCATTGCCCCCGGACAGTTAGTTGTGCGAAAAATAAGAGAGGCAGGATGGAGAAGAAAATTACAATAGATTTCATGTACATATTATTTTAGGTCAACCTGAATCATTATAGTATCGGAAACTGAGCCGAAACTGTTTGTAACTACACATTCTACTGTGTTTAGCCCAATGCATGAATGGCATCCCCAATATCTGACTGTTGCTGAATCTCTCCCAAGCATACTTCCGTGGTTCGTACGCCATTGGTATTCCAGGTTTTCGCCACGGGCATGTGCAGTAATCAAAATCTCCTCCCACACTATAATATGTCTCTTTGTTGTGGTTATGCTGTCGAGCGAAAGGTCAACAGATGGTTCAACTAAGGGTTTTTGTTCTTCTTTTTTGCAAGCTGCAAAACAGATAACCAAAATTGCAATAAATAAAAAGCTAAATAATTTAGTTTTTGGCTTCATGTTCGCTTATTTGATTTGATAATTCTTGTGTACTGATATATCCGGTATGCCTGAAAAATTCTTTGCCAGTTTCGTCCAAAAGCACTTGTGTTGGAATGGCGGCAATTCCGTAGAGTTTCATCAGGTTTTGGCTTTCCGGTTTTAAAACATTCAGGAATACAACATTTATTCTGGCATATTTTGAGCTCATTTCTTCCATTACGCTTTCCATACTCTTGCAGGCGGAACAACCTTTCGCACCAAATTCCAGAAAGGTTATTTGGTAATTCTGTCCGTTTACTGAGTAGTTGTAAAGCGAATCAACCAACGCATTTCCCGATTGGGTTGTTTCAGTGGATGCCTGGCTTATCATCATCTCAGAAATATAGCTATTCATGTTGTCTTTCAAAGAATAGCCGATAATGAGTAATGCCAGAAGCAAAACAAATGTTATCCACGGAAGAACTTTTTTCACCATGCCATTATTTTCTTTTTTAAAACATGTATTCCATACTTAACAAAATGCTATTCGCACTTTTAAAGCACCAGGTTGAATAAATACCCAAGTAGAATTATAAATAAGCTTATGGTGCCAAAGAAAATACCTATCAGCTTCCACTTCATTACTTTCTTCAATAAAGTTGCCTCTGGCAATGACAATCCAACTACTGCCATCATAAAAGCAATGGCGGTTCCCAGCGGTACACCTTTGGCAACAAACACCTGGATGACAGGAACTATACCTGCTGCATTCGCATACATGGGCACAGCAAGGATTACAGCCAATGGAATGGCATACCATTTATCGGCCGACAAAAATCCGGTAAAGAAATTCTCGGGGACATAGCCATGCATGGCCGCTCCAATGGCGATACCAATAATCACGTACAGAAGTACTTTCCTGACAATATCCCATCCATCTTTTATAATGGTTGGAAGACGGTCCAAAAATGAGGCATTTTCCCCTTGCCACTCTTCGTTTTCCTGAATTGCATTTTCCTGTATCTGACGCACCCAATCACTCAGGTATTTATCAAGATTAAGTTTGCCAAGAAATAAACCTCCAACCGTGCCCATTAAAATCCCGGCTCCGGCGTAAATAACAGTAGCCTTTATACCAAATAAGCCGAGAAACATAGCGACCGCTATTTCATTAACCAGCGGAGAGGTTATTAAGAAGGAAAAAGTTACGCCCAGGGGAATGCCTCCTTTCACAAAACCAATAAACAAGGGAATGGATGAGCAGGAACAAAATGGAGTGACTGCACCAAAAAATGAGGCGAAGAAATACTCCAATCCATACATTTTTTTTGTAGTCAGATAAACCCGCAAACGATCCACCGGAAAATACGCATTTATAACGCCCATCAAACTGCTGATCAGGAAGAGCAGAATTAAGATTTTTATGGTGTCGTAAAAGAAAAAATTGATCGCAGCACCTAAATGTGACTCAGGTCTGAGTTTGATAAGATCATAAGTGAATGTATCAACCAGATTAGGCAAATAATGATACAGCGCTATCAAAAGTGGTAAAACAACCGCAACGGAAGCGACCAATAGCACTTTGCTCTTATTGCCCTGATCTACTTCCTCAGGACTTTCAAGAGCACAGGCAACATCTTTTGCCTTGTTCCTGTTTTTTATTTGCATGCTAAGCTTATTCATTTTTTATTCTTTTTACTGTTCGTTAAACAACGAACGAATAATGTAAATTTTTTTAGAAATAAATCGTAATAATATAATACAGACCAACCACAATAAACGAAACAGCAACCACCCGTCTGAACCACAGTTCAAAGGTTTTTAGTTTATTGTAAACATTGCCGATTGAGCCTAAGCTAAAGGCAATAAGCCATGCAAAAATTATAACGGGTATTCCTGTGGCGATGGCAAAAATCAGGGGCAAATACAAACCGCTCGCGCTGCTGATGGTCATGGGCATGAGCATTCCGAAATAAAGTACGCCGCTGTAAGGACAAAATGCCAGTGCGAAAACAATACCCAACAAAAGAACGCCCCAAAAACCGCTGTTCGATTTGTTCTCCATTTTTTCGGTTAACGAACCAATGCCAGGGATTTTGAGTTTTAAAACACCAAGCATAAACAAGCCGATGATGATTAAAAGCGGTCCCAATAGTTTTTCGCCCCACTCCTGAAAGAACCCTGCAAACTCGAATTGGCTTGCGCCAAAAAAGAAAAGTAAACCAATCGCGGTATAGGAGATTGCACGCCCTAAGGTATAGACCAGGCCGCTAATAAAGACTTTGCGTTGACTTTCAATGTCTTTGCTTATGAAGCCAATGGCTGTAATGTTGGCTGCCAGAGGGCAGGGACTTATGGCGGTCATAAGTCCCAGAATAAATGCCGTGAATATCGGAAACTGCGATGTTTCCAGGAAATTTTGTAGTACCTCCATGCTTACATCATTGAATCAATGGTGGATTTTATTTTGCTTTTTAATTTTTCGGGTTTGGTGCGCGCATTTAGAAACGCATCATTGGTCAGGTCCACCGTTTTATCTTCGTTGACAATTAAAAGAGATGTTCCACTGATTTTATATTTTGCCACTAAAGCGCTGTTTTTTTCTTCATCATTGTTAATCGACTCAAAAGGTACCTTGTTGCCATAATATTCTTTAAGGGCTTCTTTGGTAACTGCTTCAACGGCTTCGCAAGTTGCGCAACGACGGGTTGCATGAAAATAATAGGCTTTTACATCGCTTGTTTTTTGAGTTTCAGCCTGTGCTGCTGTTGATTTGGCAGATTTGCTGGCTGTAGCAACCTTGCTTTGTTGCGCCGAAACGGTGATTATACCCATAAAAAGGATGAAACTTATAGTGCTGATTAATTTTTTCATTTTCTGAGGGATTATTTGGTTAATAATTTTGCAATTTCATCTACCGAAGGAACCCTGCCTTTTACCAGTACTTGTCCATCAACAACTAAGGCAGGTGTGGTCATAACACCAAGATTCATAATTTCAACAATGTCTTCCACTTTTGTGATGGTTGCAGTTATGCCGGCTTTCTCAACGGCTTCTTTGGTCACTTTTTCAAGCGATTTGCATTTTGTGCATCCTGTGCCCAGTACTTTGATTTCCATATTTGCAAATTTAAATTGTTTAAATTCAGGTTGTTTATTGTTTTCATTCGTTATTCGCAGAACAACGAACATTGACTTCAAAAAATTTTAGATTCCCAGAAACTGCTTAAAAAGCAATTGTGCTTCTTTCCAGTTTTCTTTGTTGATGCAGTACTTAATTCGTGGAGATTCAATTTCACCCTGAATTAATCCGGCGTCTTTTAATTCCTTCAGATGTTGTGATAAGGTTGATTTTGCAATGGGCAATTCTTCGCTTACATCGCCGCTGTAGCAGCAACTTTGCTTTGAAAGTAGCTCCAAAAGATACATCCGTACAGGGTGTCCCATTGCTTTGGCGTATCGGGCTGTTCTTTGCTGCTTATCTGTGGTAACTGATTTGATAGTCATTCCTGTTCGTAATTATGCGAACAAAGGTAAATGCTTTTTTTTAGCTGCAATACAAAAATGTGATTTTTTTTTCGTGGGAGGTGAAAATTGCAGGATTTTGGAGCCGATGGGGACGGGAATAAATGTTGGGTTCGAGGCACAAAACTGTCTGCCACCACAAAACTTGATACAAAGCACAAAGCTTCATTTAAGCACTGAACCCGCTTTTTTGCCAAACACCAGTTAGCCACAGTAATTCTTGTCCTAATCAATATTTTGGTCTTGCCGTTACTCGCTTTTTTCTCCTTCGTTGTTTAAGTCAAGTTGCCCAACGTTGTCTTTGATAATTGGTTCTATGTCAAATGTCACAGGAATATTATGCACTCTTCCAAGTAAATTTGTCCCTTTGTGAAATTTATTGTTGCTAATTATTACTTCGTTTTCATACCAACAGTCAAAGAAGTTGACGAAATATTTGAAGTCATTATTTGAAATAACTACTGGATTTCCAGCTTTGTTATGCCCGCCTGCTTGAAAGTCCAAATAGTTGTCAAAAGTGCAATTGTCTATTGTAAGTCCACCCAAAAAGTAAACGAATGTAAATTGGCAGTTTTTGAAATGGCAGTTTGTTAGTTTAACAGGTTTGTCAAATTGTTGGCCAATTGCAGAAAATTTTTCTACAATACAATTTTCAAAAACAACTTCTTTGTCCCAATTGTCACTGACTTCAATCTTCAGTTTTCCTTTTACATAAATGTTCATCAAGGGCAGTCCGTCTTTTAATAAGTCTGTCGCCCTTTCAGTTGAGATGTTATGTGTCGGTTGTGTCTTCATATTTTTACCGGCAACTCTTATATACCAGCACAAACTTACCACTTTTCTTCTTTCCTTCCACCCTGGAAATCATCTCATCTAAATCTATTCACAATAAAATACCTTATGCCCCTTTGCATCTGGAATAAACGTTGGGTTCCTGAAAAGTCGGGACAGGCATTGAATAACGATCATATTCCTATTTATTGAAATCGGTGGTTATTCATTTTTTTCATTCGTTTCAAGTAGCCAATTAAATACATTCATGTGTCTTATTCCGCTTCGATTTTGTGTAAATGAATCTGTTGTGAGCAAATATTTTGGATAGTTGTCGTTGATTTTTTCTAATGCCCCAAACTCACGTTCTGCGGTGCCTTCATTTGTCATTTGCCATGCCACTTGATAGTAATCAATTTCGCCAGTTGGGTTTTTGCAAACAAAGTCCACTTCAGTATTTCGGGCTGTACCTGTCCATACTTTGTTACCTCTGCGTATCAGTTCTAAATAAACAATATTTTCCAAAATGTGGCCTCTTTCTGTTATTCTATCTTTGCCAGCCAAAATATTTAATAAACCTGTATCCACCAGGTAATATTTTTCTTGCGTAGCCAATTGTTTTCTGCCTTTCAAATCGAATCGGTTTACTTTATAAAACACAAAACTCGCCACCAGGTACTCCAAATATTTTTCTACAGTAGCATGATGTATGTTTTGTCCGTTTTGCTTAAGTATTTTGGAAATATTACCTGGCGAAAGTTGGTTTCCAATATTAGAAGCCACAAATTTTACAATATTTGTAAAAGCACGCTTGTCGTTTATTTGATGCCGTTGTGTTATGTCTTTTTCGATTATTGTTGTGTAAATGGCATCAAGATATTCGTATATCTTGTCAAAACCGCTTTCACGCAATTCGACACCTTTGGGTAATGAAGTCTCGTTTACGTAATCAAAAAA
>SWCB01009269.1_pt1 | contig 19088 bp, 12 predicted proteins | sample 4692901 | NCBI WGS metagenome assembly SWCB01 (sample SAMN10267276, study PRJNA491770) | bioreactor metagenome | isolation source: DHS bioreactor inoculated with subseafloor sediment | place: Japan: off Shimokita Peninsula | collected 2006-08 | reverse complement strand
CCTACGAAGCACGATCGACCGAGCGCCTGCGGCGCGACTTTGAGGACAACGATCGGGTCTGCTTTCCCGAGGTCTATCCGCAGGCCAGCACGGACAAGGTTCTGGCCCTCGAGGAGATCAAGGGCGAGTTGCTCTCGCGCGTCGAGCCCGGCCGGTTCACGCGGGAAGAGCTGGAGACGATCGTCTCGACGGGCGCGGATGCGGTCTTTCGCCAGTGTCTGGAGACGGGCTTCTTCCACGCCGACCCGCACCCCGGCAACATCTTCGTCCTGCCTGACTGCCGAATCTGTTTCATCGACTGCGGCATGACCGGGCACATCGAACCGGCGACGGCGGAGCAGTTGGCGACCCTGATCCAGGGCGTGGTGGGCGCCGACCTGGACCGAGTCATCGACGTCGCTATCAGCCTCACCGATGCCCACCCGGCCATCATCCACGATCGCGGCTTCCGCGCGGACGTGTGGGAGTTCATCTCCCGGTTCGCCAACAGCTCCTTCGATCAGCTCGATTTCGGCGAGCTCCTGCAGGACTTCTTCGAGAAGCTGCGGCGTCACCATCTGCGCTGCCCCGCGGACTTGGTCTTTCTCATCAAGGCCATCACCACGATCGAGGGGGTCGGCGAACAACTCGTCCCCGACTTCGACATCATCGGTTGCGTCCGCCCCTACATTGAACGGCTGGTGCGGCGTCGCTTCGGCGTGCGGGCCATGCGCCGGCGACTGCAGAACAGCATGGTCGGTTACTCGCAGATGGCGGAGGAACTGCCACGGCAGGTTCGCTCGCTCCTGGTCAATCTGGAGCGGAACCGCCTGACGATGAACGTCAATCACGAAGGTCTGGATCGCCTGGGGCAGCGCATCGACCGGGCCAGCGTTAACATCGCCGACGCTCTCTTCGTGGCGGCCCTGGTGGTCGGCTCGTCGATTCTGATCCTGGCGGATGCGGCCGACGACACGACGGGGCTCTTGACGATCCTGGCGGTCATCGGCTTCGCGGTCGCGGCGGCCTTGACGGTCATGCGGATCGTGTTCAAGCGCCGCCGCTGACCCAGCCGCACGCGGCGTCGTTGCGGTATCATCGCCCTCTCACCTGACCGAACGAGGGATTGATCGACCCGATGGCCGAACCGAAGCTCACCCCGGCGATGCGGCAGTACGACCGCTTCAAGAAGCAGCACCCCGACTGCGTGCTGTTCTTTCGCATGGGCGACTTCTACGAGATGTTCAACGAGGACGCCCTCACCGCCCACAAGGCCCTGGGCATCACCCTCACCCAGCGGACCGAGGGCGTGCCCATGGCGGGGGTGCCGCACCACGCCGTCGACGGCTACCTCCGCCGTATGATCGAAGCAGGCTACCGCGTCGCTGTCTGCGACCAGGTGCAGGATCCCAAGGAGGCGAAGGGGGTGGTCGATCGGGCGGTCACGCGGGTGGTGACGCCGGGGACGCTGGTGGAGGACTCGCTGCTCGCCGACGGCAGGCAGAATCTCGTGGCAGCGGTCGCTTTCACCGAGTCCGGCGACGATTCGCCCGGCGTGCTGGCCGTGGTGGAAGCCTCCACCGGGACATTCGAGCTTTCTGACACGCACGCAAATCGCTTGGCGGACGACTTGGCGCGGCTGTCGCCGAGCGAGTTGCTCTACGCCGACACCGCGAATGGCCAGATCCCCCCGCGCCTGGCCCGCGCCCTGGCGGAGGGATCGCTGCCCACGACGCCGCGCCCCGCCTGGCACTTTCGTCACAGCGACGCCCGGGAGGCGCTGCTCAAGCATTTTGGCGTCAACACGCTTGATGGCTTTGGCCTGAGCGCCGACGACCCAGCCCTCTCCCCTGCCGGCGCCGTGCTGCTCTACCTGCAGGAAACGCAGACGCCACACGAAGCCGACACGCGCCTGCATCACTTGCAGCCCCCCCGCCGCCGTCGCGCCGATTCGCACGTTGTGCTTGACGCGGCGGTGCTGCGCTCGCTGGAACTCGAACGCACGATGCGTGCGGGCGAGGTGGAGGGCTCGCTCCTGGGGACGCTCAACAAGTGCCGCACCCCCAGGGGCGGGGGGTTGATGCGCGGCTGGCTGTGCTACCCCTTGCGTGATCGCACGCAGATCGAAGCGCGGCTGGGGGTGGTCTCGACGTTTGTCGAATCGGCCCCACTCGCGGATCGTGTTCGCCAGGAGATCGAAGGCATTCAGGATGTGGCCCGCATCGCCGGCAGGCTGGGGATCGGCCGGGCCACGCCGCGGGATCTCGTGGCCCTGGGTCGTTCCGCCGCCCGGGCGCGGACGCTGGAGGCGAGCCTGGAAGGCGCGACCGCCCTCGCCCCGCAGTCGGCGCGACTGGCCGTGATCGCCACCACGCTGGAGGACCTCGCCGAGCGCATTGGCGCTGCCTGCATCGACTCGCCGCCAACGCACGCCCGGGAAGGGGGCATCATTCGCGATGGCTACGATGCGGAGCTCGACGAGCTGCGCACGCTGCAATCCGATGCCAACAGTTGGCTCGCCACCTACCAGAAGCGACTGATCGACGAGACGAACCTGAGCAAGCTCAAGGTCGGTTACAACCGGGTGTTCGGCTACTACATCGAGCTGAGCCGTACCGCCGCCGCCGATGCCCCCGACAGCTTCACGCGCAAGCAGACGCTGAAGAACGCTGAGCGCTACATTACGCCGGAGCTGAAGGAGTTCGAGAACAAGATCACCAGCGCGGAAGCGAAGGCGATCGAGCGGGAGAGGCATCTCTTCGCAGCGCTCTGCGCCGCCGCGGGGCAGCACGTGCGCGAACTGGGCGCCTTCGCCGAACTCGTCGCGGAACTCGACATCTTGTTGTGTTTCGCCGACCGGGCTCGCAGGCTGGGATACGTTCGGCCCATGATCGTCGAAGAGCCGGTGCTGGACATTCGCCAAGGCCGCCACCCGGTGCTCGATGAGCGGCTGGGCGAGAATTTTGTCCCCAACGACTGCGAGTTGGGCAACGTCGAGGGCGCGGAAGAACCCTACTCGCTGGCCTTGATCACCGGCCCCAACATGGCGGGCAAGTCGACCTACATCCGCCAGAACGCGCTCATCGTGCTGCTGGCGCACGTGGGTTGTTTCGTTCCCGCCGAGTCCGCCACGATCGGCCTCGTCGATCGAATCTTCACCCGGGTGGGCGCTTCCGATGAACTGCACCTGGGCCAGTCGACCTTCATGGTCGAGATGACCGAGACCGCCAACATCCTGCACCACGCCAGCGAACGCAGTCTGGTCATCCTTGACGAGATCGGCCGGGGCACCAGCACCCTGGACGGTCTCAGCCTGGCCTGGGCCATCGCGGAACGGTTGGCCGGCTGTGGATCGCGAACGCTGTTCGCCACGCACTACCACGAGCTCACCGATCTCGCCGAGTCGCTCCCCGCCGGACAGGTGGGGAATCTGCACGTCGCCGTCCGCGAATGGGAGGGCGAGGTCATTTTCCTGCACCGCATTCTGCCCGGACGCACCAACCAGAGCTACGGCATCCACGTCGCCAAGATCGCCGGCGTCCCACCTGAGACGATCGCCCGCGCCGATGCGATCCTGCAAAACCTGGAACGCAGCCATCATCACGGCCGGGACTTGACTCAGGCTGCAGACGACGCCAACGATGAGCAAGGTCACTCGGGAACGAGCGGCGGGCGGCGCGTTGTGCGTGAGATGGAGCAGTTGCCCTTGTTCACCGAGTACCTGCCTCATCCCGCGGTCGAGTTGCTGCGGAGCGTCGACCTGCACGCCCTCACGCCGCTTGCCGCCTTCGATTTGCTGCGGAAGCTCAAGCAGGAGCTTGACAGCCCGGGCGAGACAACCGACGCGGAAGCCTAAGACCACCGACTGGCCCACACCCCCGGAGACGCGAATGGACCCTGCCACCCTCGAAAGCAAGCACCAAGCCGGCCTGACCTACGCCGACTATCTCGACTCGGGCACCCCGGATCAGAAGAACGCCTGGACGGAGATCTACGACCGCATCACGCTTACCGAAGCGCAGCAAGCGCTCGTGGCCAGTTTTGTCCGCAAGATGAAGGTGCTCTGCGTCTCCGGCATCTGGTGCGGGGACTGCGTGCAGCAGGGCCCGCTCCTGCAGCGAATCGCCGATGCGAACGACTGCATCGAGCTGCGCTGGCTCGATCGCGATGAACATATGGACCTGGCGGAGACGCTCAAGATCAACGCCGGCACGCGGGTGCCGGTGGTCCTCTTTTGCGCTGAGGACGATGAGCTGGTGTCGATCTACGGCGACCGAACGCTGACGCGGTATCGCGCTATCGCGGCTCGCAAGCTCGGGGCGCACTGCCCGCTCCCCGGCGCGCCCGTGCCCAGCGAGGAGTTGGAAGCGACGTTGCAGGACTGGCTCGACGAGTTCGAGCGCGTGCACCTGCTCCTGCGCACCAGCGCCCGCTTGCGCGAGAAGCACGGGGATTGAGCGCACCCGCGTTATTCATTTAGCGGCGGGGCTTGCCCCGAGCTTGGCGCCATGTCCACCCGAGAACGCGGGGCAAGCCCACGCCGCTAAATGTGTGCACATTCGTACTGCGTGAATTCAGAACGATACCAGGCAATGCCAGATGAAGGCGTAGCCGAACTCGTCGAGGTTCTCCCAGATGCGTTGGGCCAGGTCCGGCCTCGCTCGCAGGAAGGGCAATTCCGCGACCTTCTCCTGCCAAGGCACACAAACGCCGGGCAGACGCTCGGTTGACCAGTTGGACATGTCGGTGGGCACGTAGCCGGGCTCGGGGCCGAAGGGACCGGGCGCATCGGCGCAGGGCTCGCCGCCGTAGGAACCAAACTCGCGCCCCGCTTCCAGCATGGCCATGACGTTCTCGACCTTGGCATCGTTCTGCACGATGGCGCTGGCGTCTAGGATGTAGCCGCCGTCCCGGCCCACGCATTCAATCACCTTGCGGCAGCGCGCTCGGATCTGGTCAGGCGATCCCATCGACAGCAGCGTGTTGGGCACGCCGCCGCTGATGCAGAAGCGCTCGCCCAAGCAGTAGTCCGCCGCTGCTATCTCACCCTGATCCACGTGGTAGATGATGCTCCCCGCCGGCAACTCAGCGAAGGCATTGAGATGCGCGTCCCAGTCGCCCTCAGCGTAGAACAGCGTCTGGTGTCCCGCCGCCCACAGTGACTCAACGATGGGCCTAAGCGTCGGCCAGTGAATCTCCCGGAAGTGATCCGGTGTCACGAAGGGCACGCAACTGCGATGCATCCAGTGCCCGATGGGCAGCAGCTTCTCCGGGTCGGCGCTCGCCTGCGCCACGTGCGCCAGGTGCGGCGCCAGCGCCTGGCAGGCCCGCAGCACCTTGTCCGGCTGATTCCGCAGATCCTGCACCAGTCCCAGGTACCCCCGCAACTTGTCCGCCAGGATGTCGAGCGGTGCTTTGAGAATGCCGCAGAGCGCACCCGGCATGGCGCATTCAGCGCGCATGCGCTCCGCCTGCGTGCCGAAGGCCAGGAAGTAGTCCCACATGGCCATGGCGCTCTTGACCAGCGCCACCGTGCCGCGATAGCTCGCGCCCTCTCCCCCGCTGCCAATCTCCCCCGACACGCGCGGCAGCCAGACGGAATACAGATAGCCCGTCGGATCCTCGATGAGGTGGTCGTACTCCTCCGGCTTCATCCAGGCCTTGTCGCGCGGTGGTTCGATGTATTGAAAGCCGTGGTCGGCGGGGCAGTCGATGCCCGGCGTGCCGTAGTACTTCAGCCCCAGCGCCTGCGTCAACCCGGTCCAAACGTAGACCATGTTGCCGACCAGGGCGTCGCAGTCGAAGTCGGCGGCGACGCGACGTACCGCCTCGAAAGCGAGGTCGCGGTCGTGCGTCACCTGCATGCAGTCGTAGCCGGCGTACCGACCGCAAAATTCCGCCAGGAAGGGACGAATCGGCACACGGTCCGCCTGGCCGTTTCGCATGGTGGTGACGTAGCGATGCAGACGGTGGCGATAGAGTTCCGCCTTGTCTCCCTCGAACGACGACGCTGCGACAGTCGAAGCCATGGCTTGTCGTCCCTTCGTTCCCCGGTAGGCGCCGGACGCTGGCGGACCCGTTAGTCCTCAGCGCCGGCGGACTCCTTAATGTACGCCTCGTAGCGTTCAGCGACGCGGCCGGTTTCGACGTCGCCCCGATGCACCAGGACGCCGACGCGCCCGGTCAGCGTGACGCCTTGCTTGAGGACGAAGCCGCTGCCACTGTATTCGTCGGGCCGGCGCGGACCGAACGTGCCGTACTCGCGCGTGAGCCACTTGTGCTTCTCACCGTCGGGGTAGATGAAGACGGCGAGTCCTTCCGTAACGCCGTCCACGGTGTTGCTGTAGTCAATCCACTTGGCGTACTTCTCGTTCGTCTCCGCCTGGCCGGTGTGGCCTTGGTCGTCGGTGATGACGCCGCCCGCCTCGCCGTTGAACTGCGGGTGCATGCGCAGGTAGGGCCAGGCGTAGTGCACCCAGTCGCTCCGGAAGGTGACATCGCCGTAGCTGGCGGTCAGGGAGAAGGAGAGGTCGATCAGGTACTCGCCAGAACCCAGCCGCTGCACCTCGATGTCGCGGTGGTCGTCCAGGATCGGTTCGGTCTCGTTGACGATCCAGCGGGCATCGACGCCGATCTTGATCCGATCATCCTCGATGGAGCGCTTCGTGAAGCCGACGTGCTCGATGAAGTGTCGATAGCCCGACTCGGGCTTGCCGTCTTCCTTGTAGTTCTTCCAGCAGTGGTAGAAGTCGACCTCCGGCAGGTCCCCCATCTGCACGCGATCGACGATCCAGAGGGAGCGGTGATGCGGGTAGGGCTCGGTCTGCTGCACCGTCAGGAGCTTGCCGCTCGGGCTGCGCAGCGGGTGGATGTGGGGAATGGCCCACTCATCGCCGTACTGGTAGCTGAACGCCTCCTCGCCGTCGATGTGGGCGCTGACGAACTGCTTCTGCTCGTCGCTGACGATGCCCAAGCTGGGCGAAACGGTTTCTTGAGCGGTGGCGGTGGAGCTAAGCAGTAGTGAACAGAGAACCATGGAAACGATCGCACTCATGAGTATCACCTTCTGAAGCTGGCACGCTGGTGTTCTGGAAGATGGCGACCAGATGCTGAGTCCAATGGTACCGCAGACGGCCCCGGCGCGGCTCACGCCCCGCTCCCGCCGCAATGCTTGCCAGAAATGATCGAGCCCGCCACAATCGCAGCGTGATGAAACGACGAAGGTGAGGAGGCGATCCGATGCCGCGTTTTGCTCTCGCATGGCTCATGGTGACGACCCTCGGCGGCCACGCTGCCCCCGCGGCGGATCTGGCGCTCTGGTACGAGAAGCCCGCGGCCAACTGGAACGAGGCCCTGCCCATTGGCAACGGCAGCCTCGGCGCCATGGTCTTCGGCGACCCCGCCAGTGCCCGATTCCAGTTCAACCACGACACGCTCTGGGTCGGCGAGCCACACGACTACGCGCACGAGGGCGCCTGGAAGCAGCTTGAGCCCCTCCGCGAGCTGCTCTTCGCAGGTAAGCGAGGCGAGGCGGAAGAGCTGGCCATGCGCGAGTTCATGTCCGTGCCGCTTCGGCAATCGGCGTACCAACCGTTCGGCGACCTTCTCATCAAGACCCCGGGGCACGAGAACTGCAGCAACTATCGCCGCGAACTTGACCTTCAAGACGGCGTCACCTCGACCAGCTACGTCGTTGATGGCGTTGAATACACACGCCAGGCCTTCGCCAGCTACCCAGACGGCGTCATCGTGGTGCGCCTCACCGCCGACGCGCCTGGAAGCCTCAGCTTCGAGGCGATGCTGACCAGCCCGCACGAGGAGAGCCGCGTTCGAATCGTCGATGTGAACACCTTGGCGCTTGCCGGCACGGTCGGTTCGCTGACCCTGCGCGACTCGACGTTTGCCGGCGCCATGCGGTTTGAGGCGCGCCTGCAGGCGGTCGCCGAGGGCGGAGAGTGCCTGGCGACCGGGGCGGGCATTCAGGTGCGAGACGCGGATGCGGTGACGCTCCTGCTGGCCCCCGCCACGAGCTTCAACTCCTATCGCGACATCTCCGCCGATCCGGGCTCGCGCGCCGCCACGACGCTCAGCGCCCTTGCCGAGCGTTCGTACCCTGAACTGCACAAGCGACACGTGGTGGATCACCGTTCCCTCTTTGATCGCGTGTCGCTGGACCTGGGTACGACCGATGCCGCAGCGCTTCCCACCGACCAGCGGCTCGCCGAACTCGGTACGCACGATGACCCGCAGTTGGTGACCTTGCTCTTCCAGTTCGGTCGGTACCTGATGATCGCTTCCAGCCGACCCGGCGGCCAACCGGCCAACCTGCAGGGTCTTTGGAACGAGCAGCGCCAGCCGCCCTGGGAGAGCAAATACACGATCAACATCAACACGGAGATGAACTACTGGCTGACCGAGCCATGCAATCTGGCGGAGTGTGGCGAGCCGCTCTTCCAAGCAGTCCGTGAACTCGCCGAAGCCGGACGCAGCGCCGCGAAGGAGCACTACGACGCCCGCGGCTGGGTGACCCATCACAACTTCGACCTCTGGCGCGGCTGCGCCCCCATCAACCACTCGAACCACGGCATCTGGCCGACCGGAGGGGCCTGGCTCACCCAGCACCTGTGGTGGCGTTTCCTCTACTCCGGCGATGAGGCCTTCCTGCGCGGCACCGCCTATCCCGTGCTCAGAAGCGCCTCGCTCTTCTTCGTCGACTACCTGATCGAGGATCCCCGCTCGGAAGAGCACTGGCTGATCAGCGGGCCGAGCAACTCGCCTGAGAATGGCGGCCTGGTCATGGGGCCGACCATGGACCATCAGATCATCCGCACCCTCTTCAGAAACACGGCAGCAGCGGCGGCGGTGCTGGATGTCGATCCAGCGTTGCGCGGGGAACTGCTCGACAAGGCTGCACGCATTGCCCCGAACCAAGTCGGCCGGCACGGACAACTTCAGGAATGGCTGGAAGACAAGGATGACCCGGACAACAGGCACCGACACGTGTCACACTTGTGGGGGTTGCATCCGGGCGAGGAGATCACCCCCGACACGCCCGACCTCTTCACGGCGGCGAAGCAGTCGCTCCTCTACCGCGGCGACGGCGGCACGGGCTGGTCACGCGCCTGGAAGATCAACTTCTGGGCCCGCCTGCGCGACGGCGATCACGCCCTGCTCATGATCCGCAACCTCATGACATTGACCGGCTCGGCCCGCACCGAGTATCGCGGCGGCGGTCTGTACCCCAACATGCTCGATGCCCATCCGCCCTTCCAGATCGACGGCAACTTCGGTGCCACCAACGGCATCGGGGAGATGCTCCTGCAGTCACACATCCGCAGCGGCGACGACTCGCTCGACTATCGCATCGACCTGCTGCCCGCACTGCCGACTGCCTGGTCAACGGGTCGCGTCACGGGACTGCGCGCCCGTGGCGGCTTCGAGGTTGATCTGGAGTGGGACAAGGGACGCCTGGTGTCAGCAACGATCGAGTCACTGCTCGGCCGCCCAGCCGTCGTCCGCTACGCCGACCAGGAGCGCGTGATTGAGACCGAGGCGGGCGGCCAGTACGTACTCAACTTCCGTGAGGGCTGAGCCTGAACAAACGGCTACCGACTGGCGTAGCAGCAGCATGAATGCGACCGAACAGGCGGAGCGGACGTCGGAGACGGAGTCCAGACGGGTGGCAGGAGGCGCCCTGAGCGCCTTGGTCGGCGGTCTCATCACGCTCCTCGGCGTCGGCGCTGCGACGCTCTTTCTCCTGGGTGGTCTTGGACGGTGGTGGTGGGTCGCGGAACTCTGCTCGCACTTTCGACCGCACTATGCACTCGTGCTCGGCCTGACAGGGGCAGCGCTTCTGTTCTGGCGACGCTGGCGCAGCTCGGCATTCCTGCTGCTCACCGGGTTGATCGCGGCGCTACCGGTGCTAGCGCTCTACAGGGAAGGGGATGGCGCTCCACCGGGCGTTCCGACGGTGCGCCTCCTGTCCGCCAACGTGCTGACGAGCAACCGTGACACTGGTCGTCTGCTCGCACAAATCAAGGCAGAAGACCCGGGCCTCCTGGTGCTGCTTGAAATCAACGAGCGCTGGCGGAGCGAACTGACGAGCCTCGAGGCGACCTATCCGCACCGCTTGCTGAAGCCGCGCGAAGACAACTTCGGCATTGCCGTCTTCAGCCGCCTGCCCGGCACCGCGTTGGAGCTGGAGCAGTTGGGCGAGACACGCCTTCCCTCGATCGTCGCCACCTTCGAATGGCAGGGCGAGCCCATGACCCTGATCGCCACCCACCCCCTGCCACCGCTCGGCAGCAGCGGCGCTCGTCGACGCAACCGGCAGCTCGAGGCGATAGCAGAACGAGCAGCAGCAACGGCCGGGGCAGTCATCGTCATCGGCGACCTGAACATCACCCCCTGGTCACCGCACTTCCGTGACCTGCTGCAGCAAGGCGAGCTACGCAACAGCGCCCAGGGCCACGGCCCGCAACCCACCTGGCCCGCTGGCTCGCGGCTCATGCGGATTCCCATCGACCACTGCCTGCACTCCGCCGAGCTCGTCACCGTGGATCGGCGCGTCGGCTCGGACATCGGCTCGGACCACTTGCCGATCGTGGTGGATCTGGCCCTGCGGGGCGAGCCACCCCCCGCAGCCGAAGGCGGCCCGAGGCAGTGAGAGCACGTGCGGATGAGCCACACCCCGCAGACAGCCGTAATGGACATCCGAGTCCCGCATCCCTGCCCTCAGACTCCCGTGTCAGGATCCGGTCATCCACGCGGCTAAGGCATGCGGTGGCAATGGGTCACAAGTCTGCGCCTTCCACGGTGCGAAGGAATGTCATGGCATGAGCGCGGTTTGTCAGGTGGTCTTCGTGGTCCCTGACGCCCCGGAGTAGATCAAGGCCGAGCGTTCGCAGGACTGCGCCCCAAAACTTCGGCGTCCAGGGAGCTGCGTCAATCTCGAAAAAGTCGTTTGCAGCGTTCGCAACTTCAGACCAGATACTCCCATGCAAACTCGCGAGTTGGCGCTTGAACTCAACATAGTCTGGAACGAGTGTTCTCTGTGCCACGACATTCGCATGCTGCAGCACCTCCGCGACCGGGGCGTCGGCTGACAGACCATCGGCCAGTTCCCTGCTCATCGACTGGAGGTGCATGAGAAACCCCTCACGTGTCGCCTCCACCTTGGACCGTAGGTCGAGAATTCGCTCGCACGCGAGATCTGGGACCCTTGGAATGACGTATGAGACCGCCGATGCTGCCAAGGCGGCGGCTAACACCGGAACGTCACGGGTGGGCCGTCGAACGTGAAACAAAGCGGGAGCATCGATGTCATCACGGAAGCCGTGCTGCAGCATGCTTGACGGGATGTAGAATTCGTCTTTCGAGCCACTCTTGAACAGACAGTCCGTTCCCATGATCAGAGGGCGTAGGAAGGTCACGTCCTCCTGGCGGGCAACCAACTCGTACGCCGGATCACATTCGGGGCTCGGCTGTGGAGCGCGGCGAAGGACGCCGACACTGAACAACTCGTGATGCGTAACATCCCACTCGTGCAACTCAGTCAATAGTTGGGTGATCGCAGGGCCGCTCGAATCCATGACTCCGTTTACCATCATGGCACCTTCGTGCTCTGTGATTACCAGATTCTGCGTGCGCGGCAGCGAATCGTCCGTGAACACGGGGCGAGGCGGGAGAATCACAGAGTCATAGACAAGCGACAGCGTGGACAGAATACGGCTGTCTTGAATCGTAATGCCACTGGTATAGCGGATCTCACGGTGGTTGCTGATCATGCGATCCTCCAGTCTAAACCCTGCCTCAAGTCCCGATCATGCTGACCGGGATGGGCCAACTTGATCTTGGCCCGTGGCCATGCTTGTTCAGCACTAGATACTTGTACGTGAACGGCTTTCGAAGCTGTGTCCAAGAAACGAGAAGATACAAAAGGACGGGCAGGTACGTTCGAGTTTCGAAGTAGAGAGAGAAGAGCGATGTGAGCCCGGACCGTCGCAACGGACCTGGCCGCAGCGCAACGAGATCGCCACCGATATCATCTGAACTAGGCCCACGTGTCGTCCCTGCTCACAAACTCAACTCCCGTAGTTCGGCTACCAGTTTCTGAACCATGAAGTAGAAACCAGGAAACAACAGGAGCCCTGCCTCGGCGTCCTCCGCGGCTACCGACTCGCCGGTAGGATGCCCGCTCTGGTTTCGCAGACCTCTGGCATGATCGAAGACAGCTGACAGCCTTCGATCTAACCCATCGCCTAATCCCCTCGAAAGCCTCTTGCTGGCTCTGAGTTCCGAGAGTGTTGTGCGAATCTCTTCGAACAATGAAGAAACGAACACGCGCCGCCTGAGTGCACTTGCCAACTTGTCGGCATGCGGCAACCCCTCGTTAGAAGCAATCGCCTCCGCCAGTAGCAGAACTAAACGTTCGCATGCACAGCCTAGCATTACAGTCGACGAACGATGCAGGCCGCAACGCCAAGCCTCTACTGCCTCACAGAGATACGACATCGCCACGTCATCAGGCGTCCCCACCCTCGTCCTGACCGCCGCAAGGTATCTGTCAGGACTATGTGGCGAGTTCTCTCCTTGCTCAAGGAGGCAACGACCACGCTCAGTCAACATGAATCTAGGAATCCCACCGAAGGAAACGCCTCCAAAGTCCCCCCCCGGCACCGCCACAGCCCCAATCCTCGCCAGGTCCCAGAAGTACTCGAGGACGACAGCTCCATCGAAGTGGCCAACTGCACACTTCGCGCGATGTCCAACTTCGTTGAAGAAGTTGTGGACGCAATCCGCGCCCCCCCCAAGGAGGACCTCATCGACAATCCTCCGAACTTGTTCATTCTGGTTGTTTGTGTCCATTCACAGTACTCCTCGCCCTGAGATCGCTGGTCTGCGAAGGGGCCGCTGGCCAGACTCTCAAAGTTCCCCAATCCGGTCATGGCCACGTTAGCGAGTTGGTCCGTCCGAGAGGCAATGTTGTCCGGGTCGGAGCCCTGCCGTTGCCTCATCTGGATGAGCTCAGCCGTTTTTTGATCGGATTTTGATAGGTATTCGCGAGCCTGACGGTGTTCCGCCACGATCGATTCAGGGGTCGAGCCTGCTTCAGCCCCAGGTCCGATTAGGCCGATGAGATTGACAGCGGACCTGCTTTCTTCGTACTCTAAAAGGTCGCCCGTGGTCCGGACGCTGTGATTGTCCGCCCACACATGGAGATGTGACGCGATGGAACAGACTGGTACACCTGATGTGTAAACCCATCCATCGTCGAGACCGTTTTGATTCGCGCGGCCGGAAGCCCGCCCCCGGGAGGTTACCAGCCATGACGTAGGCCCTTTGACCTACAGCGCGAAGAACGCCGGCGGCCTGCCCAATTCGGGCGGGGCCACACGCCGGTGCTGACGGTCACGCTCTGCGCAAGCAGCGTGGCCGTGTCGTTTTTGGATAAATCCGCCGCCTTTCGTTTCGGCAGGCGACGGCAGATGACAACAAGACAACTTGGATGAGGGTTGCCCCATGAACGGCCCCGAGATGATTCGAATCCTGGACAACATTGCTCGCGAAAGGCGCATCGATCGCGAATCGCTGTTCCTGGATCTGGAGGCAGCGGTCGTGTCCGCTGCCCGCAAGCACTTCAACGCCTTGGAGACCAGCGAGTTCACCTGCACCATCGATCGCTTTTCGGGCGAGATCACGCTCTTCCGCCTGGGCGAGAAGGTGGACATCTCACCGGCCGATTTGGGCCGCATCGCCGCCCAGACCGCCAAGCAGGTCATGATTCAGAAGTTCCGCGAAGGCGAACGAGCTTCCTTGCTCGACGAGTTCTCCAAGCGGGTCGGCGAGATCGAGACGGGCATCGCCCAGCGCTACGAGGGCGGGGCGCTCATCGTGCAAATCGGCCGGGCGGAAGGATTCATGCCCCGCTCCGAGCAGATCCCCGGGGAGCAGTTCCTCCCGGGTGATCGCGTTCGCTGTCTCATCCTCGATGTTCGCGAAGCCAACAACCAGGTGAAGATCGTCCTCTCCCGCAGCCACCCTGACTTCATCCGCCGTCTCTTCGAGGTGGAAGTGCCGGAAGTCGCCGAGCGCGTGATCGAGATCAAGGCCATGGCCCGCGAGGCCGGCTACCGCACCAAGCTGGCGGTCTCCTCCATCGACTCCAAGGTCGACGCGGTGGGCGCCTGCGTGGGCATGCGAGGCAGCCGCATCCGCAACATTGTCGACGAACTGGGCGGCGAGAAGATCGACATCGTTCGCTGGAACGAGTCGAGCCAGATCCTCATCCAGAACGCCCTCAAGCCCGCCGAGGTCGCGGAAGTCAATCTCTGTTTCGAGCTGGGACGAGCCACGGTCGTCGTGCACGACGATCAACTCAGTCTCGCCATCGGCAAGCGTGGCCAGAACGTCCGTTTGGCAGCACGGCTGACGGGGTGGGATGTCGACATCCTGACGCCGGCCGAGTTCGCCAAGGGCCTGGAGATTCTCGAAGACACGCTGCTGCCCGTGGAAGGTGTCAACGAAGAGATGCTCGACCGCCTGGCGGCCATGGGCATGGTCTCCGTCTTCGACATCGAAGAGGTGGGCCCGGACGTGCTCATGGACGAGTTGGAGCTCGAGGAGAGCGTCGCCGCCGAGATGGCCGAGCGGGCTGCCGAGCGCGGCAAGCTGGTGGCGGAAGAGATGGAGCGGGAGAAGGAGCGGGCGGAGCAGGCCGAGGCGGCCGGCGAGCCGCTGGAAGGCGACATGAGTTCGCTGGACCAAGACGCGGACGCCCAGGCGGCGGCGATCTTGGGCGGCGGCGGCACCCAGCGCGAGGAAGTGGAGCCGGCAGCGGAAGCCGACGACGCCCCCGCGGAGGACGCTCCCACGGCGGACATCGTGGGGGCGGAAGACGAAGCTCGAGCGGCCTCCATCTTGGGAGATGGCGCCGACTTGGGTCCGACGGCAAAGCAGGGCCAGGACGGCGCAGGCTAACCCACTTGGCTGACGTCGGCCCGAGGGCCGACGCATGACGAATCGCATCAGTTCAGACCCGGTCAACCGGGCGAGCACGTTCCACGAAGGAGAGTCCCTTGGCGAAAGCCAAACGTGTCTTCCAGATCGCTAAAGACCTTGGAGTAACCTCCAAGGACATCCTGCGCAAGTGTGAAGCCGAAGGTCTCGACAACATCACGAATCACATGTCGACCGTGACCCTCGGTTTGGAGGAGACGCTGCGCCAGTGGTTCGGCGAATCTGAGGAGGGACACGGAGCCACTGCTGTGGAAACCGCGCCTGCGGTCAAGGTGGAGCGCCGCCCCCAGCGGCGAGCCGTCGCCAAGAAGCGTGTGACCACCGAGGAAGAGCCCGAAGCCGCCGACGAGCAAGCCCCACAGGCGCCCGCCCCCGAGGAGACTCTCGAGGTCACCGAGCCGGTGTCTGCGGAAGAGGCGGCCCCCACCGAGGCGTTGCCCGTGGAGGAGCTCGCTCCTGTCGCGGCAGAGACGGTGGAGCCCGCGGAGGTGGTGGTGGCCGAGCCGCGCCACAGCGATGGCGACGCTACGACTCCGGCGGAGGCGCCTGTTCGCGAGGAGCCCCCCACCGAGACGACCTTCGAGGCACCGGCCGAGACCGAAGCCGAGACCCTGGCTCCGGCCGCAACCGCGGCAGCGCCGTCAATCGAGACGGACGCTCCCGAGATTCTCGAGCCGGTCTCCCCCGCAGCCGAGATGCCCTCTGAGGTATCGGCCGAGGCCGCGGAGGACGACAGCGCCGGGCCCGCCGGCGTGAAGAACGTCCCGCGCCGGCCCGAGGATATTGCCCCGGCGGGACCGCAACTCGAAGAGACGAAGCCGGCCAAGTTGCGCGGCCCCAAGGTCGTGCGCATCGAGCAGCCGGACGTGGTTCGCGCCCCCCGACGTCGACCCAGCGGCCCCGGTGGCCCGGGCGGCCCGGGCGGTCCCGGCGGCGGCCCCATGCAGCCCGACAACCTGCCGCCCAGCGATCGCGGCGGCGGCGCCAGGCACAGCCGCACCAAGCGCCGCGGCGCGCCCTCGGGCGCAGGTGCCGGCGCCGGCGGCGCCGGCGGTGCCCGGCGCGGCGCCCCCAGCAGCGGGCAGCAAGGCAAGTGGCGCGAGCAGGATCTGCGCGAACGCCAGGCACGGCTCAGCGGCGCCGGCGGGTATTTCCGCAAGCGACGCCGGGAGGCCAAGCGACAGGAAGGCGGCGGCGATCGACCCCAGACCGCGGCCCAGACCGGCGGTGAGGTCAAGATCCAGGCCCCCTTCACCATCAAGGACCTCAGCGCCGCGACCGGCGTCAAGGCTGCCGACATCATCAAGAAGCTGTTCTTGCAGGGCGTCGTCACCAACGTCAACTCCGGCATCGACGTTGAGAAGGCCCAGGAAATCATGATGGACTGGGAGATCGAGCTGATCGCCGAAGAGCGCAAGAGCGCCGCCGAGCAGGTCGAAGAGTCCTTCGAGCTGCGCGAAGTCGTCGATTTACGCCCCCGCGCCCCGGTTGTCACCATCCTGGGCCATGTCGACCACGGTAAGACTTCGCTGCTCGACCGCATCCGCCAAACCCACGTCGCAGAGGGCGAAGCGGGCGGCATCACCCAGGCGACGAGTGCCTTCCGGGTGCCCGTGACCGCCGGCAACGTCGAGAAGACCATCACCTTCCTGGACACCCCGGGCCACCAGGCCTTCACTGCCATGCGTGCCCGCGGCGCCCAGATGACCGACATCATCGTCCTGGTGGTGGCGGCGGACGACGGCGTCATGCCGCAAACGATCGAGTCGATCAACCATGCCAAGGCCGCCGAGGTGCCCATCATTGTGGCCCTCAACAAGATCGATAAGGCCGAGGCCACCGACTCCAACATCCAGCGCATCCTGGGTCAGCTCGCCGAACACGGCCTGAACCCCACGGAATGGGGCGGCAGCACCGAGGTCATCAAGACCAGCGCCGTGCAGAACTCCGGCATTCAGGATCTGCTCGACACGATCGACCTGCAGGCTGAAATCCTGGAACTCACCGCCGACTTCGGCGGCCCGGCCCGCGGCAGCGTGGTCGAATCCAAGTTCGAGGAAGGCCGAGGCCCCACCGCCAACATGCTGGTGCAGGAAGGCAAGCTGCGCCTGGGCGACTTTATCGTGGCCGGCCGCGGCTACGGCCGTGTGCGCGACATCACCAACGATCGCGGCGAGCGGATTGAGGAAGTCGGCCCGGCGACGCCGGTGCAGATCTCCGGCCTCGACGCCCTGCCCGACGCCGGTGACAAGTGCTACATCGTTGACAGCCTCAAGAAAGCGCAGCAGGCGGCCGAACAGCGGCGCGGCCAAGAGCGCGAGATGGAGCTGTCCCGGCCCAAGGTCACCCTCGACAATCTCTTCACCCAGCTCAAGGAGGGCGAGGTCAAGGAGATGCTCGTGGTCATCAAGGCCGATGTCCAGGGCAGCGTCGATGTTGTCCGCGATGTGGTCGAGAGGATCGGCGGCGACGAAGTCCGCGTCCGCGTCTTGCATGCGGCGGTGGGCGGCGTCAACGAGAGCGACATCATCCTGGCGCAAGCCTCCCAGGCCATCATCCTCGGCTTCAACGTCATCGCCTCCTCCAGCGCCCGACAACTCGCCGAGCAGAAGTCGGTGGAGATTCGCAACTACCAAGTGGTGTACGACCTGGAAGAGGACGTGCGCAAGGCCGCGGAAGGCCTGCTCGAACCCGAGCTGCGCCAGGAAGTTCTGGGGCATGCGGCAGTGCGGCAGGTCTTCAGGATCTCCAAGGTCGGGGCGGTGGCGGGCTGCTATGTCACGGACGGCAGCATCTTCGTCAATGCCAGCATCCGCGTCACCCGCGACGAAATCATCATCGAGAACGACCGCAAGCTGGAGCAGCTCAAGCGCTTCAAGGACGACGCCAAGGAGGTCAAATCGGGCCAGGAATGCGGCATGAAGATTCACGGGTACGACGACATCAAGGAAGGCGACGTGCTCGAGTGTTACAAGACGATCGAAGTCAAGCGTACGCTTGCCTAGCCGGCCGCCAGATCGCCCCACCGCGACGAGGCCGCCGCGTCGGCCACGCCCCCGCAGGAACGCCATGATCATCGGTGTGCTTCAGTTCGAGCTGCTCATGCGCGGCAACGAGTCCCTCAAGGACAAGCGGCGCGTCGTCAAGAGTCTCAAGGATCGGCTGCACCGCAGTCACATGGTCTCCGTGGCGGAGATCGGGGCGCTCGACGAGCGTAATGTCGCCCTGCTGGGGTTGGTCCTGGCGACGAATTCGGTCCGCCACGCCAACAGCGTCCTGGATCGCATCCTCGATGTGCTGCGCGGCCTGACGGACGCGAAACTGGGCCAGGTGTCCCGTGAGGTCCTCACCGGGCAGGAGGCGGGCCGCCAGAGGACCGAGGAGCTTCCCACACAATCATGAGCCAACGCACCGAACAGATCGCCTCCGTCCTCCGCCGCGCCTTGCAGCGGATCATTGATCACAAGCTCAGCGATCCGCGTCTGAAGGGGAAGGTCACCATCACCCAGGTGGGAATCGACACGGAGTTCACCTTCGCCAAGGTGCAGATCACCATCTCGCCGGAATCTGCGGAAACGGTGACGCTCGGTGGACTGCAGGCGGCGACGGGACACATCCGCAGCCTGCTTCGCTCGGAGATCGAGATCCGCCGCATTCCCCAGATCAACTTCCGCATCGACGAAGGGCTCAAACGAGAGCAGCAGGTCCTTGCCGCCATCAACGAAGCGGTGAGGGATCTACCGGAGCCGGAGAGCGACCCGCCCGCCGAGGACGAGGAAAACACCACCTCGAAGGAAGGAAACGAGCAGTGAGCCAGAAAGACCACGCTGCCGACCGCTTGCAGAAACTGCTGCAACGACTGCAGAAAGAGTACGGTGAGGTGACGGAGCCGCAGCGCAACGACATCGACGAGTTGATCTATTCGTTCCTGCTTTGCAACAACACCGCCGCCAGGGCCGAGGGAGCGCTGCACAAGCTCCGCGAAGGCACGGTCGACGACAACGACTTGCGCATCACGCTCACGCTCGACCTCATCCAGATCATCGGCGAACGCTTTCCCAAGGCGACGGAGCGGCTGGACCGCGTACGCG
>SWCB01009984.1_pt2 | contig 19135 bp, 9 predicted proteins | sample 4692901 | NCBI WGS metagenome assembly SWCB01 (sample SAMN10267276, study PRJNA491770) | bioreactor metagenome | isolation source: DHS bioreactor inoculated with subseafloor sediment | place: Japan: off Shimokita Peninsula | collected 2006-08 | reverse complement strand
CGCCCAGGATGCTGAAGGCAACATCTGGATCGGCAGCGGCAGCGGCTTCTTGGGGGCCTACCGCTGGGATGGAACCGGCTGGAAACACTTCGGCCCCGCCGAGGGACTGCGGACGCAATACATCCACAAGATCCGCATTGATCACCAGGGCCGGCCCTGGTTTCTCTGCATGTCGGAGCACCAAGGGGGCAGCGCCGAGGAGCCTGGGGCGTTTGTCCTGGATCAGGGTCGGTTCCAGCGATGGGGCGTCGAGGAGGGACTGCCAAACGGCCGAATGTATGGCTTTGCTGAGTCGTCGGATGGGGCTTACTGGTTCGCGAGCAGCGGCGGGCTTAGCCGCTGGCACGAGAACTCCTGGCGGCACTGGGATGCCAGCACCGGGCTGGTGGTCGACCGAGTCTTCACCTTGGCGATCGACGGCGAGGGGCAGGTCTGGTTCGGCGATCAGTTGCACGGCTTGGGCCGCATCGGGAGTGACGGGGAGGTGCGGTACTACACCACCTCCGACGGTTTGCCCTCGAACCGTGTATGGGATCTGCGTTTTGGCCCAAGTGAGCGACTTTGGGTGGCCACCGGAGACGGTGTTGCCTGTCTCGATGATGGCACCTGGTCGATGTTCACTGCGGCCAATGGCCTGAACAACCCACTGGTCATGTGTGTCCAACCGGATGCCTGGCGCGTCTTGGCAGGTACCGGAGGGTCGGGAACGGCGGTGATGAACCTGGAGCCCGGGTCAGAGCCCAGCGCCCCGCGCATCGTGGTTCATGAGCCGACGGTCGGCTCGTGCGGCCTTCGGGCCAGTTGGGATGTCTACGCGCATCAAGGCGTCTCGCGGCAGAGCGGTCTCAAGTCGCGATATCGGCTCGATGGTGGCGACTGGTCGGAATGGACGACGGATCAGCAGGCCACGTTCGCTGACATCGCCTACGGGGCGCACGACCTGGAGGTAATGGCACGCGGTCCGGGTGGATTCCTGGAGACGGCCACCGTGACACAGGTGCTTCGCTATCGTCGGCCGCTGCACCGCCGCCCCGCAGTCGTGGTGCCGCTGGCGCTGGCGTTCCTCGGTCTGACGGCGTTTGCCGGTGTGCAGATGACCCGCCGTCGCCGTGCGCGGGAGGCGCTGCGCACGACAGAGCGGCGCTACCAGGGCTTGGCGGAGTTTGCCTCGACGTACCTCTACATCGCTTCCGTGGACCAGGAGGGTAACACCCACTTGGATTGGGCCAGCGCTGGGTTCAAGACGATCTACGGCTGGACCGTGGAGGAGTACAACGCTGACGGCGGCTGGCGGTCGCGGGCCCATCCGGATGATCGAGAAGCAGCAGAAGATCAGCGGCGACGCCTGCTGCGCGGCGAGTCGACCGACGCCGAGACGCGGGTTGTGCGGCCGGATGGCGAAGTGCGCTGGCTGCACGTCGCCAGTCGACCGGAATTCGACTCCAGCGCCGGGCGCGTGGTCCGGATATTCGGAGCGGTGCGCGACATCTCCGAACAGAAGGAAGCCCAGGAGGCCCTGCGTGAGAGCGAGCGGCGGCTTGCGACGCTGCTGAGCAACCTGCCGGGCATGGCCTATCGTTGTCTCGCCGATCGCGACTGGACGATGCTTGTCGTTAGTGGAAACGCCGAGGAACTCACGGGATACAGCCCGGAGGATCTGCAGGGCAGCAAGCGAGTCGCTTATGCGGGTCTAATTCACTCAGACGATCGGGCGATGGTAGAGCGGCTGGTGAACGAGGCGCTCGAGCAGGGTTCGGAGTTCGAGTTGGTGTATCGAATCCAGACCGCCTCGGGGGAGGAGAAGTGGGTCTGGGAGCGTGGCCGAGTGGTGAGCGAGGAGGGGGTCGAGCCCGTCGTTCTGGAGGGGTTCATTGAGGATATCACCGAGCGTCGACGGGCGGAGGAGGCAGCGCGGGATACCGAGGAATACTTCCGAGCTCTCTTCGAGCAGGCCCCCGCCGGCATAGGCGTGACGGCAAAGGACGGGAGCATCCTGGCCTGGAACCCCGCGGTGCTGGAGATGCTGGGGCTCACGCCCGAGCAAGCGGCCGAGCTAAACGCGGAGGAACTCTATGCTGATCCCGGAGAGCGCCAGACCGTTCTGGAGGCCTTCGCAAGGGATGGAGAGGTGCGCGAGTGGGAGTCTCGATTCCGGAGGGGAGACGGTTCGGTCGTCTGGCTGACGCTGACGCTTGTGCCCATTCACTGGCGAGGCATGGATGTGCTGCTCGCCACGCTGATCAACATCGACCAACGCCGACGCGCCGAGGAGACCGTCCGGCGGAGCGAGATGCAGTTCCGCGCGCTCTTTGAGCGGCTGCCCGTGGGGATCGGGTTGGCCTCGGCTGACGGGGAGGGAGGCGTCCTGAGCTGCAATCAGGCGGTGCTGGACATGCTGGGCTACGAGTCGAGTGAAGTCGAGGGGCATCCGGTCGAGTCGTTCTATGTTGACCCCGCCGAGGCTCAGCGGCTCTTCAAGGAGTACTGTGAGGCGGGCCAGGTCGAGGGGCATGAGGTCGGGCTGCTCGCTGCCGACGGCTCCACGGTCTGGGTGAACCTGACGATGGTTCCCTTTGACTGGGACGGGAGGAACGTCATTCTGTCGACGCTCGTGGATGTCAGCACCCGGCGACAAGCCGAGGAACAGTCGAGACAGAGCCAAGAACGAATGCTGCGGGCAGAGAAGGTGGCGCGGATCGGCAACTGGGAGTGGGACTTGCGGACGGATGCTGTGAATTGGTCGGAAGGCATGTACCGGGTGACTGGGATCGACCCCAAGAAGTCGCCGGTGAATGCCGACCTGGTGCGTACGCAGGTCGTTCACCCCGAGTATATGGAGGTGTGGGATCGAGAGATCGCGACGACCTGCGAGACCGGGGGTCGCCTGGACGTGGAGGTGCAGTGTCTGCGCCCCGATGGTGAGCTCTATTGGTTGCACCACGAGGCGGAAGTCGTCAAGGATGAGAGCGGAGAACTGGTGCAGATGTTCGGCATCGCGCAGGACATCACCGATCGAAAGCAAGCAGAGGAGCGGCGTCGGCTAGCGGCGGAGCGTCTGGAGTTGACGTTGGAGTGTGCGAATGTCGGGGCCTGGAGCGTCGATTGTGTCAGCGATCGGCTGGAGCCCGATGAGCGGACGGCGGGAATGCTGGGGTACTCGCCGAGTGAGATTGATCCGTCGGGTCAGTTGTGGCTGACGAGGGTACATCCGGAGGATCGTTCGGGAGTAGAGGAGGCCGTGAGAGCACACTTGGCGGAAGAGACTCCGCTCTTCAGGACGGAGCACCGCCTGCGCACAAAGTCGGGGGACTGGAAGTGGGTGCTCCACACCGGTCGGGTTGTGGAGCGGGACGCACAGGGAACGCCCCTCCGAGCTCTGGGCATCAACATGGACATCGACGATCAGAAAGCGGTCGAGCAACGGCTGCGCCAGAGCGAAGAGAAGATGACGAGCATCTTCCGGGCCGCGCCCATTGGCCTCGGCGTCGTGACGAACCGCGTGCTGCTGGACGTCAACGAGCGCCTGTGCGAACTGACCGGCTACAGCCAGGAGGAGTTGATCGGACAGACGGCGCGCATGCTCTATCCCAGCGACGAGGACTTCGAGTATGTCGGCGCCGAGAAGTATCGGCAGATTCAGGAGGGTGGTACCGGAACCGTGGAGACTCGCTTCCGGCGGAAGGATGGGACGATTATTGATGTCCTGCTCAGCTCGACGCCCTTCGACCGGGATGACTTGGTCCATGGCGTCACCTTCACTGCCCTCGACATCACGGAACGAAATCTAGCCGCCCGCGAGTTGGCCTCAACCAAGAGGATGCTGGAGGCGGCCATCGCTCAGTCACCCGCCGGCATCATCATCGCCGACGCTCCGGACGTGACGATTCGCGTGGCCAATCAAGCCGCATTCGGGGTGCGCGGTGGGGTGCCGGGACTGCTGATGGATATCGATCTTGAGCAGCACTCCCAGCGTTGGCGTGTGCACCGTCCGGACGGCACGGAGTATCCGCCCGAGGAGTTGCCTCTCTCCCGGGCTGTGATGCTCGGTGAGATCTCTCAAGGCGAAGAGTTCTACATTCTTGACGACAACGATGAGAAGCACTGGGCGATCGCCAACGCCGCTCCCATCCGCGACTCCGAGGGCAAGATCGTAGCCGGCATCGTGGTGTTTCCGGAGATCACCGAGCGTAAGCAGGCGGAGGAGGCCCTGCAGCAGAGCGAGGAGAAACTCCGCTACATCGTCGAGCACAGCACCAACATGTTCTTCTCGCACACGTCGGAGCACGAGCTGACCTACGCCAGCCCGCAATCGACCGAGATACTGGGCTGCCCGCCAGAGGAGGCGATGGTGCGTTGGACCGAGTTCGCCACGGATCACCCGGTTAACCTGCATGGCTTCGATCTGACGCAGAGAGCCATCGATACGGGCGAACGACAGGAACCATACGAGTTGCAACTGTGCACACGCGACGGCCGCATCACCTGGGTGGAAGTGCACGAAGCCCCGGTCGTCGTCGATGGCAAGACCACCGCCATCGTCGGAGCCCTCACCGATGTGACCGAGCGGCACAAGGCCTTCGAGCAACTGCAGAGGCAGGCGGAGCTCGAGCGCATGCTCCGGCGCGAGTTGGACCACCGTGTCCGAAACAACCTCACCTCGCTCATCGCCCTGATCGATCTCGGCGCGCAATCGACCACGGATGTCGAGAAGCTGGCCGCCTCCATGCGTTCTCGCGTCAATGCCATGGCCGCGGTGCACAGCTTGCTGTCCGATGAGCAATGGCGCCCGGTTGACCTGAAGACGATCCTGCAGCGGGCGCTGACGGCGGAGGACTCCTCCCGCTTCGCACTGGACGGTCCCGACATCTCGGTGGTGCCTGAGCGCGTGCAGGCGTTCATCATGGTGATCAACGAGTTGGCCACAAACAGCCGCAAGTACGGCGCTCTGTCAATCGGAGAAGGCAGTGTGTCGCTCATCTGGAGCTTGGAACAGCGCGAGGACGAGACGGTGCTCCGGCTTCATTGGCGAGAAGAAGGTGGACCGACCATCGTCGGCGACCCGGAACTCGGTGTCGGTCTGCAACTGGTCAAGGGATTGATCGAACGGGAGCTTGGCGGCGGCGTGGAGTTGGACTTCTCGCCCCGCGGGGTGCGACACACGCTTTGGATTCGCCTGGATCCATAGGTCGCCGGGCGAGATTCTCTCGGCTGGAGCAAGGGGCGCTGCTATCATGAGGCTGCCGCTGCCATTCGGCAAGGCCTCTGCTTCGGGCCGCGGAGAACCAGCTCATCCGTACGACAAGGAACCTCGCCATGACCGAGCGAACCTCGCCACGTCGCAGGCTCTGGACAGTCGCCGCCTCGCTCTGTGCTCTCCCGTCGGTCATTGCCGGAGCTGCTCCCCTGGAGGAGGCCGGCTGGTACCACGAGCATCGCCTGGTGGCGGTCACCCTGGCCGACGCGACTGACATCGAGACCATGCTCAGGATCAGCGGCGACCACTGGACTGAGGCGGTGGGAGTCGGGACGCTGCCGTTCCGCGTGCCTCCCGAGCGGATGTGGCTGCTCGACGCCAGCGGTCTGGAATACCGCCTGCTGCATGCCAACATCCAGGATCTGGTCGATGCCGAACGGGAGGCAATGCAGCACGCTGGGAGGGGCTGGTTCGACAACTACCGCAGTTACGACTCCATCTCCGGCTACATCGACACCCTGATCGGCGTGCAGCCGGACCTGGTGACGCGGTATGTCCTCGGGGAGTCCGTCCTCGGCCAGGAGATTCACGGCTTCACCATTTCCTCGCCGGCAGGCCCGGCTGAGAAACCGGCGATCCTCTTCAACGGCACCCAGCACGCCCGGGAGTGGATCTCGCCGATGACGGTCATGTTTATCGCGGACAAGCTGGTACAGGGGTACGGCAGCGATCCGCGGATCACCCAACTCCTCGACGCTTGCGACTTTCATATCGTCCCTGTGGTCAACCCCGACGGGTACGAGTACAGCCGTAACTCCCAGCGCCTCTGGCGCAAGAACCGCCAATTCAACAGCGACGGCACTCGTGGCGTGGACAACAATCGCAACTGGGGATTCCGCTGGGGCGGTCAGGGATCCGGGAGCGCTCCGGGCAGCGAAACCTACCGGGGCACGGCACCCTTCTCGGAGCCCGAAAACCGGGCCATGCGCGACTTCATCCTGGACCACGCCGAGATCGTGGCGCATATCGACTTTCACAGTTACTCACAGCTCATTCTCTCGCCCTGGAGCCACACGGAAGACGAACCGGAGCAGCCTGATCGCGATCTCTTCCGGGCGCTCAACGCCAGCATGGAGTCCGCGATCGAAGCGACGCACGGCAAGGACTACCGATCCGGCCCCGGCGGCAAGACGCTCTACCTGGCCTCCGGGGTGGCCCCGGACTGGTCCTATGGCGAACGCGGCATTCTCGCCTGGACCGTGGAACTGCGCGACACCGGACACTACGGCTTCGTCCTGCCGCCCAGCCAGATCATCCCGACTGCTGAGGAAGCGTTTCAGGGAGCACTGGCGCTCGGTGAGTACGTGGCGGCGCCCATCTTCTACGCCTTTCCCAAGGGCTTGCCCGAGTACATCACCCCACGCGTTGGGCAGCCAGTGGCGATCTCGCTCTTCTCAGAGCTGCAGACGATCGATCCCAGTTCGCCGACGCTGTGGTGGCGGTCGCTGGGCAGCGATGCCTTCCGACCAGCGCAGATGCAGTACCTCGGCGGCCCAGAGTACGCGGCGCTGCTGCCTGTCCTGCCCTGCGGCGCCGAGCTGGAGTATTACTTCGAAGCGGCGACAATTGAGGGCGTCACCGTGCGTTCACCCGAGGCGGCGCCGGCGACGACGTACCAGGCGACAGCCATCTTGCGCGCGATGCTTATTGACGATCTGGAAACCGATCAGGGCTGGATCGTGGGCGACGGTGGTGATGACGCCAGCGAGGGCGTCTGGACACGCGTCGACCCGATCGGCACCGACTTCTTCGGCCCCTACGGCGCCCACCCCCAGCCGGAGGACGATCACACCGAGGATGGCACGATGTGTTTCGTTACCGGCCAAGGCGAGGCGGGTGGCGGCCCCGGTGATGCGGATGTGGACGGCGGCCAGACGACGCTCGTCTCGCCGCAGTTTGATGCCACCGACGGAGAAGCCACGATCCGTTACTGGCGCTGGTTCTATGCGGAGCACGACGACCTGACGATCGACCTCTCCAACGACGGTGGGCAGTCTTGGATGAACCTGGAGACCATCGCCGGCAGCAGTTCCGAGGCACGCGGCAACTGGTTCGAGTTCTCACGGCCCCTGAGCCAGATTGGTCTACCGGCGACGACGAATATGCGATTGCGCTTTGTCGCCCGTGATGAGGATGCCGACGGAATCGTGGAAGCAGCCGTCGACGATCTGGACATCTGGGCCCTCAGCGCTTGCCAGCCCCCGTGCTTCGGCGACTTGGATGGCGACGGTGAGATCGGCCAGGGCGATCTGGGCGTCTTGCTGGCAGCCTATGGCGTCGGCTGGGAAGGCGATCTTGATTGGGACGGTGACACCGACCAGGCAGACCTGGGGTCGCTGCTGGCAATCTACGGTCAGCCCTGCGACTAATCGCCGCCGCTGTCGGCGTTCGTCGGCCCGGCTCACGTTGCCGACGACCGCACCGGCGAGGGGGAGATGTTGCGCAGGGCCGGACCCAGGCGACGCTGGGCGCTAAGCATGACAACCGCCCCGACGAGCGCCAGGCAGCCACCGACCCATTGCCACTGGACCAGGACCTCCTTGAAGATCAGCAGCGAGGCCACGGCGACGACAAAGGGATGCAGTTGCAGTACGCCGGCTGAAATTGCCACGCCCAGGCGATTGATGCTGATGTAGTAGAGCACGTGTCCCAGGGCGATGCCGATGATCGCCGAGAGGATGAGCAACCAGAAGTCAAACCGGGGCAGCGCCAAGGCCGTCGCGCCCGCCTGCTCGCCGAGGGCGAACATGAGCAGCACCATGGCCCCGGCGGTGTACTGACTGATCACGGCAAAGGCGGTGACGGCGTGCACGCCGTGCATGTACTTCCGCACCATCAGGCCGTACCCCGCGAAGAGCGCCCCGGAGCCAACGGACATAAGCACGCCCGTCAGGTGGAGCGAGTCCAGAGGGTTCTTACCCGCGAAGACGGCCATGCCGGTGCCCAGCGCCACCGCCGCCAGTCCGCCGAGGTAGCGGAAGGAGAGGATTACCCGCCGTTCCTGGGGAAACAGTAGATAGGCCCCGACAGCGACAAAGACCATCTGGCTGCGCAAGCCGAAGGTGAGCAGCCCCGGATCGATCTTGTAGTGTGCCCAGGTGAAGAAGACTTGCCCGCAGGCGTTGAAGATGCTGGGGACGATGGCGGCCGCCCAGATCCAGCCCGGGGCCCGCCCGCGTCGCATGGTGTACAGCAGGTAGGGCGCCCAGATCAGGGCGCTGATGCCGTACCGCCAGCCGTTGCTTGTCCAGGCATCGATGTCCTCGACGAAGTAGCGCAGGAACAGGGGGATGCTGGACCAGCCGATCAGCGTCAGGACGATCGTGATCGTGCCGGTCAAACGTGACGAGGGCGAGAGCTCTGGCGACATGCGCCCAGTGTAGACGCTCTGGGCAAGTGGGCGCAGCGAGCTCAGGGGCAGTTAGCGCCTCCGGTGCAAGACGAGGCGGTGGCGAACGACGGGTGCCTCGTAGCAGGTGAGCCAGGCCTCTGCACCAACCGCCGGCATCGCCTCCCGGAATCCGAGCAGGACCACTTCGATCGGTTTGCCCGTCATGTCGGGGCTGAGGTGGAAGAAGTAGGTGTAGCCGCGCTCACGCTCGACGTTGTAATACTCCCAGGTGTTGGAAGGGAACGACACGGCCCGATCGTGTGCGCCGATCAGCTTGCCGCCGACTCGAAGGGCGGCGTAGGCGCCCTCATCGCCATGCTCTCCGTTCACCGCCACCGCCAGGATTGCCCCCGGGGGAATCTCAGCCAGCTCGATCTTGGCCTGCCAGGAGTGCCTCGCGGGTCGACCCTCGTAGGGGTGAAACAGATTCGATGCTCGCCAAGCGCTGCGGTCGAGCAGTTCACCATCTCGGCGTGCTTCCACCTCGGCAATGCGCAGGCGAGCGCCCTTGGCTCGCAGATACCGAACCGGCTGGTCGTCGGGCATCGGCAAGACAGCGATCGTGCCTACGCCCCCCCAGCGTGGCTCCAATGCGCGCCAGGTGCGCAGATCCGCCGACACCTCCGCGACTGCACCTTCGGCGAATCGGTACAGATCCGGCGCCAGATTGGCGCTCTCGCGATCCCGCATCCGCAGTGTGACCGTGTCGATGAGCATGGGCGCGCCAAAATCAATGCGCAAGGCCCGATCTTCCAACCGCGCCTGGAAGGCCGTCTCGATGTCACCGTCGAAGAGGTTGCGATCCCAGATGCCGCGGTTGACGAACATGGGCTGAGCAAAGAACGCCTGCCGGGCGGCGATCACCTCCGAGATCTCGCTCGGACCGGATCGCTGCACCGCTCGCACTTCCAGGGCGTTGCTGTCGGCGGCGAAGCAGGTCGCTTCGTACAAGGCTTCGGCGTCTGCCGGCATCGGGCACGGTCTCAGCCTGCCCAATCGGCGATGCCAAGACTGCCGTGGCGCCTTGCCCGGGGTGGTGACTTCAAGCGGCTCCTGTGTCTCAGATCTCGAGATCGGAGCACCATCAAGTTCAATCGCGCGAAAGCGATGCGCGGCGGGATCCAGTCTTGCCGTCAGTGTCTGGCCGGGCTGGCCGAGCAGATCGATCAATACCGGCTTGTCCGGCACGTCGCGGACGATCTCGTAGTCGCAGCCGACAACGCCGATCTCGCCGATCTCCGCGGTGGAGGCAGCCAGGAGGCAGGAGCGGAAGGGGGGTACCTCGATCGTCACAGTCTCGCCCCAGGCAAAGTCGCCATAAATACGCTCGCTCGGGTGAAAGCGGCACAGCTCCACGGTCGCCGCCCGTGCCAGGCCGATCGATTCGTCGAGTCGCACTCGATACGCCACGGGCTCCCAGGTGAGATTGCGCAGCGTCAGGAACCGTATCTGCCCATCCCCGCGCGACAGCGCGTACGGGCCGTAGAGATCCTCAGGTAATCGCAATGCCGACACCAGCCGCTCGCGATGACGTCGATGCAGGTTGAACAAGCGCGCCAGCTTGGGAAACTCATCGTCACGCAGGAACCAGGGGTTGCCGTAAATCTGGGGCGAAACGACCGAGTTGCGATTGAACGCCTGGAGAACGAGATCGTCTTCCCAGAAGTCAAGACAGGAGGAGAAGCAGACGCCATGATCCTCGAGCAGCCGCGTCAAACCGGGAATCGTCGGTCGGGCCAAGGCCCCGGCCCGGTGGTGCAGCGCTGTGTCGTCGTTGCTCATGAAGACGTCAATGTAGGTCTCGGCCCCGGCCCAAAGCGAGGTGGTGGTGTGCGGGGCCGCTTCGCCCAGCGTCACTCGCTCGTTGAGCACGATGAGATCCGGACAGTGACGCCGACACTCTTCCAGCGTCTGCGCCAACGTCTGCTGCTTCTCCGGGCGCAGGCCGCCAGCCACCGTGTCGAGCTTGAACATGAGAAAGTTGTAGTCACGGCAGAGTTCGACCATCATCTCCCGTCGCGTGCGTTCCTCCTCGGCGGTCGAACCGAAGCCGTCCGGCCCCAACCAGATGCCTAGTCGGCAGTCGAATTCCGCAGCGCGATCGGCAAGCGGTCTGAATCCCCGAGGAAACTGGGCCTGGAATTCCGGGGACTCAAGCGAGCCGTAGTGGGCGGGAATGTGGCGACCGACGCCGGCGGTGTAGGGGCCGTCGTCGATGTTCCCCACGTCCAGCGAGTAGACGTCGAGCTGCATGCCATAGGCATCGTGCAGCCAGCGGAAGAAGGCGAGGTTCGTGAGCGTGTGCGCCTCGGTGGAGCCCTCGTACTGGCTGTTGATCCAGTCGAAGAAGTGGGAGCGCGACGGGGTCGTCTCCGTGACGCCGCCCTGCTCGGGAAGCACTTCCTGCCCGTGCAGCAGGAAAGGCCAAGCGCAGACCGCCGCGGTCAGGCTGAGCCCCAAGAGGAGCGATGCCTTGGACTTGACAGTCCCGTCAACGGTTACGCGGTCGTGATTCCTCATGATGCTCCTCCCAAGTTGAGAAGAGGGCAGTATACCGTTGGGCGTCAGGCGTTTGAGCGTTGTTCAGCCGCCGTCTCCCCCGCGGTGCTGCGGGTCTCGGAGGAGCGGCTTCGCGTGTCTCCCAGACGCCGGCTCCCAGGTCAGGCGGGCTGGACTGGCCGATTCAGGCTTCTCCCCGTAGCATGAGGCCGTGCAGTCGCACGCAGGAGACACCGCATGACGCAATACCACGCACCCATGGACGCGGAACAACAGTACGGCACGCCGGTCCGCACGAGCGGCATCGCCATCGCCTCGCTTGTCTGCAGCTTGATCTTCTTTTGCCCGATCACCACGATCATCGGCCCCATCCTGGGCTTGGTTGGTCTGGCCACCATCAGCGAAGCCAAAGGAACGAAGGGCAAGGGACTTGCCGCTGCCGGCCTGATCCTCGGGGTGATCTTCACGATCGCTCAGGGTGTCGCCGGTTACAAGGCCTGGCAGTTCTTCTATGGTTTCTACGAGGTCGTGGAGCAAGGCCCCCGACCGGCGCTCACGGCGGGATTCGCGGGAGACTTGCAGGGCTTCCAGGATGGATTCTATGGGCCGGGCGCCAACGACCCTGAGGGAGCTAGCGCGTTCATCGCAGAGTTGCGCACACGCTATGGCGAGTTCGTAGACAGCCATTTGCCGTCGAACGCTCAGCCGCAGCAGCCCAATCAGCAGGATCCGAAGATGGTCGTGCCTTATACCATCACGTTCGACAGCGCTGAGGTGGCGGCGGAGGCGGAGGTGATCTTTGCTGACCCCAACGCCACGCCGGGCGGCCCCGTGTTCATTAACAAACTGGGCTACCTCACGGTGTTCGATCCGGAGTTGGGCGATCTGAAGTACCCGTCGACGACGGGTGCGACGATTCCGCCCGCGGATGAACCCGGCGACGAGGGATAAGCCACCCCCCCTCCGCTGCGCTTCGCGGCTAAACAGGGACGATGAACGGCCACTTCTGAGCGGCTCTGCCTTCCTTCAGAGGGTTCTGCTCGACGTATCCAATCGCGCGGGCGATGCCAACGTCGTCACTCAGGAATACCATCCACTCGCCCGTGGCCCACGGCTTAGGTGTTCGGCCCTGTCTGTCGCGATGGTCCGCCAGTGGGTGTCGTCCCGCCTCGTTCAGGGCTCGTGTGGCAGCGATGCGGAACTGCGTGGCGAGCTTCTCGCAGGGCAATCGGTGACGCGCCAACACAATGTGCACGTGCTCGGGCATGATCGAACATGCATACACCTTCACTGCGCTTCGACGAGCGTCGTCAGCAAACCCAGCCGCAACCGCCTTGATCATGTCCTCATTGAACGAGACCGGCGGGTAGTGCAATGCCCGCTTGGCTTCTCGCCGCGCGGTCGCATCGTGAGCTGCCGACGCGACCGATTCACGGGTACTCGTCTTCGTCGCCGCTCCGAAGCGGCGCAGCTCCCATGCTCGCACTACCTCCGACCACGAACCACGAGGATCGTTGGGCAGCCAGAAGCCGTAGGCGCAGAAGATCAGGTGATAGGCACGAACCACAACCGGATGATAACCGTCTAGCCCCGAAGCGAAGCGGAGGGCTTCTGCGGATCGCCCCTCGGTTCACACTCGGAATATGGCCCCGAGCTTCTTACCCAACATCAGCGAAGCGCCCACCAGTGTCACCGTCAAGAGGGCCATGCCCCACACGCCCATGGCGCTGGCAATGTATTGCCCGTCGCCCAGGCGGGCCGCGAAGGTGTAGATGGCCTTGGTGATGGGGTAATACTGTGTCTGCTGGGCCAGGATGAGCGAGTCGCTCACCTCCAGCATGGCGAAGCTGAACGTGAGCAGGCCGCCGGCGATGAGATTCGCCATGATGAGCGGCACCACCACTCGACGCATGGCGTAGAACTTGGAGGCGCCCAGGTTCAAGGCTGCCTCTTCCATCTCGTGCGAGGTCTGCTCCAGCCCCGCGACCGTGGAGCGCACCACGTAGGGCAAGCGCCGAATCGCATAGGCGATGATAAGCAGCGTCACCGGGTTCGGCGTCTGGCCCACAATGTCGAAGGCCCCGGCAATGGGCACGAACCACTGGCCCCAGGCGGGCGCTGTCTCCGCCGTCCAACTGAAGGGCGGCTCGAGCGTCATCGCCACATATCCGAAGGCCATCACCAACCCCGGCACGGCGAGGGGCAGCATCGACAGCGCGTCAAGCAAGCCCCGCCCGATGATCTTCGTGCGCACAATCAGGTAGCCGATCGCCACCCCCAGACCGATGTCAATGACCATGGCGGTTGAGGCGTAGAACAGGCTGTTGCGGATCGATCCCATCGCCAGCGGGTGGCCTAGAGCGTCGCCGAAGTGTTCCGTCGTGAAGACGCGCGGCAGCACCGAGCGATACCAGGCGCCGTTGCCCGAGAACGAGGACAGCAGCACGCCCAGGTGCGGCAAGACGGCGAGGAACGTCACGATCGCGAAGAGGGCCACGGCGAGCAGGGCCCCGCCCGTTCCCAGGCGCTTGGTGGAGGCGGAGATCGAGGCCTTGGAGTACATGGCGTAGGCTCGCCCGCCGAACACCATCTTGCCCATGATGTAGAGCATCGCCGCCGAGAAGAGCATCACCACGGTCAAGGCGTAGGGCTTGGCCGAATCCTCGACCTCCTTGATCCGCTGGAAGATCTGCACCGGCGTGACTTCGTAGAAGTCGAACATGAGCGGCGTGCCCAGTTCCGTGAACGACCAGATGAAGACGATCGTGGCGCCGGCGAACAGCCCCGGGCGAATGAGCGGCAAGGTCACGTGGAAGAAGCGCTTGGTCGTGCCCGCCCCGAGGTTCTCCGCCGCCTCATCCAGGGCCGGGTCGAGGTTGGCCAGGGCCGCCGTGGCGTTGAGATAGAGGATGGGGTAGAGGTGCAGGGCCTCGACGAGGACCACGCCCCAGAATCGGCCGCTTCCCAGGAAGTCGATCTCGGTGCCGAGGAGGGCGTTGATCGCTCCGAACCGGCCCAGGAGCTGCTGCATACCGATCGCCCCGACGAAGGGGGGCAGGATCAAGGGGATGAGGATGACCGCGTTCCACAGCTTCTTGCCGGGGTAGTCGAAGTTCGCCGAGAGCACCGCCAGGGGCAGGGCGATGATCAGGCAGGTCAGGGTGGTGGCGACGGCGATGAGCAGGGCGTTGACCAGGCCGCCCCGCAGCACCGGGTCCTGGAAGACCGAGGCCACATGCCGCAGCGTCCAGTCGCCGTCGACATCGACGAAGCCCCCGCGCACCGTCAGGAGGATCGGGTACACCAGGAAGACCGCGAAGATCGCCAGCAGCAGGAGCAGCAAGGCGTAGCGACGAAGACTCTGCGAGAACATGCGCTGAGTGTAGCGGCGGAGGCAGGCGATTGCAGCCAGGCTGCCAGGCCTGTTCTTCTCGGACGGAGAGCCCGGGCGGACGCGGTCGATAACGCTGCCGGGGAAGCCATGAGGACCGGGCGAGGCTGTTATCCGGGGCAGCAAATCTGCCGATGCAAGGGGGGCGATTGGCGCTTGCAGGGTGGGGAGTCCGCGCCGGGTGTCGAGGCGGCCTTCCGGCGGTGATCGGCGCCTGACCTGATCGAGGCATTCATGCAAGGTGGACCCATGCGAATCAAGATGCGACAGCAACGGTGGATGCCCTGGCTAGTAGGGGCCGGCATCGCCCTGGCCACCGGGCCGACGTGGACGCAGGCCAGGGAGGAGACCGTCCCGGACAATACCGACGAAGTCCCGGCCGAAGTGCCCGCGGAGGAGATGGTCCAGGAAGACCAGGTCGTTCACACGCGTTTCTACTGGCCCAAGTATGCCTCCGCACAAGTCGTGGTGGAGCAGGTCGAGAACGACCAGTCGGTCCGCTACGGCATGGAACTCTACGTCACCCCGTCGGGCAAGGATGACCAAGGCCGGGCGATTCGGCTGACCGGACACGAGCTGCAGTCGCTTGGTGGCATCGCCATTGCCGCTCTGGATGAGCACGACACCGATCGGGAGATCACGGAGTTCAAGCTGCGTCTGGCCCCGGCGCGCTATCTGGACGCCAAGGGCGCCTACCAGGGTTGTGACAACGTCTCAGATCTAGTTCAGGCAAACCTGTCCGTTATCGCCGCCAGCGACCAGGTCGACCCCGTGCTGCGCCGGCGACTGCAACGCGAGATGACCAGCAGCGCCGTCGCCCGTCAGATCAAGGACGCGGTGAATCGTGAGATGCTGGAGTGGGCCGGCTACTGGAACGACGTCGAACTGGCGCAAGGCCAGCCCCGCACCGTCAAGCGGCTGATTCCCATGGCGGAGGGCGGCCAGGTGCAGGTCGATGCGATTCTGCTCTGGCAGGGGCAGGTCGAACGCGACGGGAAGGTCTACGAGCAGATCTGGTTGCGGGCTCGGCTCAAGGACGAGGTCTTTCGCAAGGTGGCGGCGAGCCTGATCCGCAGGTCCGGCATCGCGCTTCCCGAGACCGCGCAAGGCGAGCAGGTGATCACCGCCTGCATCATCACCGATCCCTACACCTTGCTGCCGGTCGAAGTGACCGCCCAGTACAACACGGTGATGCAGGCCGGCGAGGTGGAGCGAGCGCACGTGCTGGCGCGCAAGGCGACGTTCACCTGGGAAAAGGGCAAGGATGTCCTCACCCACGCCGAGGGCGACTCCCACGAGTAGGTCGGTCACCACAAAGTGCTGAGTGGCGCTTGCTGGCTGCGTCGTCCTTGCCGGCCGCTGGCTACACTGCCGCCATGGCTACGCTCATCATTGAGAACGCACAGATCTGGACAGACGCCGGCGAGCACTTCGCCGAGTGTGCTGTCGTCGACGACGGTTGCTTCACCTTCGTGGGTGCGGCAGCGGAGGCGCCAGTTCTGTCGAACGCGAAACGCCTGGACGTTGGCGGCCGCGTCGTCTTGCCGGGTCTCATCGACAGTCACATCCACATGCTGGGCGGGGGCATGGGGCTGAGTACGCTGTGCCTCGCTGACGCTCGTTCACGACGAGACTTCGTCGAGCGCCTGCGCGCCTACGCCGCGACGCTGGGACCGGACGAGTGGGTGATCGGCTGGGGCTGGTCCACCGAGAGTTGGAACGAGCCCGAGGATCCGACCAAGGAGTGGCTCGACGAGGCCTGCGGGGGCAGACCTGCCTGCCTGAAACGCATGGACTTTCACTCGGCGGTCGTGAACAGCGCCGCCCTGAAGCTGGCCGGCATATCTGCTGCGGGGCCGGACGATCCGGAAAGCGGCCAGATTGACCGCGGCCCAGACGGCGAGCCGACCGGCATGTTGCGCGAGCATGCCATGCGCCTGGTGCAGAATCACCTGCCCAAGCCGACGCCGGCGGAGCAAGTAGAGGCACTGCGGCGAGCCGAGGCGCAGGCGCTCCAGCACGGCATCACCGCCGTCGCCGACATTCCCTTTCTCAAGGAGATGCCCGCGTACGAGAAGCTCGCCGCGACAGGCCCGGGCCTGCGTTACTTCGTCTATCCCGTGACGCAAGACTGGCGGAAGGGCGCTGAGCAGCTCGCAGCCTGGAGGGGGCAAACGGGCCGCGTCCGCCTCGCCGGTCTCAAGACCTTCATGGATGGCAGCCTCGGGTCGCGCACCGCCTACATGCATGAGCCGTTCCTGGATGAGGCGGGCAAGCCGACCGACAACCGCGGCCTTCTGAGCGACGGCATTGCGGAGGGGGCGCTGCAGGAGAAACTGCGGGCAGCGCAGCAAGCCGGTCTGCAACCCATGATCCACGCCATCGGCGATGCGGCGAATACGTTCCTGCTCGACGCCTACGAGGAAGTGTTCGGCGAGGCGAGTCGCGAAGCTCGGCCGCGCATCGAGCATGCCCAGCACCTGGCGTACGAGGATCTGCCGCGCTTCGGCCTGCTCGGCGCGATTGCCTCGATGCAGCCCTACCACAAGGCCGGCGAAGCGTTGTATGCGGAGGCCGTCGTGGGGCGGGATCGCTGCGAAACGACCTACGCCTTCCGTGCGCTGCATGAGTCGGGAGCGATGCTGGCGTTCGGCTCAGACTGGCCGGTGGTGACGCTCAACGTGTTCGTCGGTATTGACACCGCGGTAACCGGGCGCGGACTCGATGGCGAGATCTGGCAGCCGCAGCAGAGCGTGACGATCGACCAGGCCCTGCGCGGGTACACCAGCGGCGGCGCGTACGCAGTGGGCGCGGAGACCGAAATCGGCCGCATCGCCCCCGGATATCGCGCCGACTTCTGCATTCTCGATCGTTCGCCCTGGGATGCGGAGGCAACGATTGCGGAGACGCAGGTGCTGGCGACCTACCTCGATGGCGAGCGCGCCTACGCCGCGGATGGCTGGTCGTAGCCACCACCCGGTCGATCCTAGAGGCCATACTCAGCCCAGCGCGAATCGACCTTGGCAAGCGTTGCTTCATCCATGGCAGCAATGGGGGGGTAGTCGCGAATGATGCGGCCGGCGACGCTCTGCTCGGGGCTCTTCAGCGTGGCGTTGAAGCCGATCTTGTCGCCGACCCGAACCATGTCGCGCCCGGGATCGGCACCAGCGCAGAGGTGGAAGAACACATCCTCAGCGTCGTGGACGTCAACGCTCGAATCCACCGCGATAGCGAAGTCGAGGCGAGTCTCCGCCGCGGCGTCCAGCATGAACTCGAGTGCTGCGTAGGAGTCGGCGGCGCTGGCGGCGTCGAGCGCCACGAAGACGGCGCGGCCGCCCGCGAAGTCCGGTAGCGCCACCGCGCTAATCCCGTGCTTGCCAAGCAACCCGTCAGCGAAGTCAGCCCCGGGCGCCGGGCGCTCGGGGAACGGTGGATCGATCGGGACTTGATTCACCTCTTCGCCCGGGACCTTGCGGGTGGCGTCGAGGCCAAGCTTGCAGCCGACGCCCAAGCTGGGGGCAGCGTGGTCGAGAATGTCGAGCGGCCCGTGCACCATCTCGATGTCGCGCCCGAAGTGGCAGTTGGCGAAGACCGCCCGCCAGACGGCCTCCATGTCGTGCACCTCGACATCGTCATCGACGACGATGATGAACTTCGTCCAGGCCATCTGCCCGGCACCCCAGATCGAGCACATGACCCGCCGCGCCTGCAGCGAATAAGCCTTCTTGATCTTGACGAAGACGCAGTTGTGGAAACAGCCGAACATCGGCAGGTCGTAATCCTCGATGTCCGGGATGAGCGTCCGCAGCATGGGCAGGAAGATGCGCTCCGTGGCCTTGCCGAGGTAGTAGTCTTCCTGCGGCGGCGGGCCGACGATCGTCGCCGGCAGCACCGCCTCGCGCCGGTGGGTTACTGCGGTGACATTGACGATCGGGTAGCGATCAGGGAGCGAGTAGAAGCCGGTGTGGTCGCCGAACGGTCCTTCGAAGACAGCGCCCGGGCCGAGCGGCTCGCCGTTCCGCGGGTCGTAGCCGATGTCGCCGCACTCCGTCGAGACAAATCCCTCGATGACGATCTCGCTGTTGGCCGGCACGTCGAGCGGCACAGTGGCGCAGCGAACGAGCCGAATGCCCCGGCCGTTGAGGAACCCCGCCATGAGCAGCTCGCTGATGCCGGGCGGCAGGGGAGCGGTCGCCGCGTAGGGCAGCACCGCCTCGCCGCCAAAGCAGATGGCGATGGGCATGGGCAGGCCGGCCCGTTTCCAGGAACGCCAGTGGGCCGCCCCGTCGTGGTGGATGTGCCAGTGCATCGCCAGGTGCGTGGCGTCGAGGAGCTGGGCCCGGTACATGCCGATGTTGCGGCTGCGCGGCCGGCGCTCGCTGCGATCGTCGGCGTGGATCGTGTGCATGCCGGCGAAGGTGATGTACCGCCCCTTCCCCGCGGCCGTGCCTGCTTGCTCCGGCGTCAGGTTGTAGCCGACTGCGGTCGGGTCACCATCGAGCGGCCAGCACTTGAGGAGTGGCAGACGCGTCAGGTCGACTTCGCCGCGCTCCACCAGTTTGACGACCTGCTGGCAAGGGGCACGGCGGGCGCGTTTGGG
>SWCB01011252.1_pt2 | contig 19141 bp, 14 predicted proteins | sample 4692901 | NCBI WGS metagenome assembly SWCB01 (sample SAMN10267276, study PRJNA491770) | bioreactor metagenome | isolation source: DHS bioreactor inoculated with subseafloor sediment | place: Japan: off Shimokita Peninsula | collected 2006-08 | reverse complement strand
AGACAACTCTATTTACAGCCTCTTGGAAGGCCGCGTCTCTTATGTCCTCACTGGGCGGATGCTCTGCTGACACAGTGATTTCAAGAAGCATATCGAGAGACTTCTTTTTATTCTCGTAGTGCTTATTGAGAAGGATATTAGCTATAGAATCTGTTATTCCTAATGATCCTGCAAAAATCAAAACTTCCTCGACAGAAGGCCTATACTCCAAACTGGAAATTTCTTCGAATAATAAACCTTCAGAGAGGCTTGCAAGGTACCTTCCAGCAGCATACTCCATAAAAGTTTTATGTATGAAGGTATATAGCGAGCCTTTTGAGTGGTGTATCTTTTCAATCATCCCTCTTTCTTCCCAATAGCTTGCACATTTATCACAGATGGATCGTGCTTTAAGCTGAGTGCAATCGAGTTCTTTTTTTATCTGGATCGATACATTATTAATTATCACAGCTAAATTAGCTGTTGGGTGCTTGATTAATTGCCAGCCTAGATAGCTGATGAAATAGTCTTGTACTGCGGAAGGGATACCTGTATCTATCTTCCTGTTGGATGGGGAACCTTCAATAAGCTCAAACAGGTTCTTGTATAGCTCTGTTTTAGTTTTTCCTAAGGGGACTTTTTGGGTAGCTAAACTAACAGTTAACCCCATCAATAGAGGGCTTCTAATAATTGCCTTACTATATTTACTCTTCTCTAATTCAGATTTAAGAAATTTATTTGTCTTCTCGAGCTTTTCTTGTTCATTTTTATATAAGCTGCATACAAGTAATTCAATATTATTTTGTGCCTGCTGCTCTTCTAAAGGAAGCATTTCGTAATGACGCCACGTTTTAAGCAGTGTTGTTTGATAGCCAACTGGCCTAGTTGTGATTATTACTCTGATTGATGGAAAACTAGACGTGTAATTTACGATAGACTGGCAAATAGACTCTTGGTAGAGACCACACTCATCTAATCCATCAAATAGTAAAACCCAGTCTTTAAAATTAGAATCTATAGCTTCTTTGGCAGTAATCCCTGCCGTGTCCAAGCCAAGGCTAAATATACTTTCCTCGAAACCAGCTCCGGTTTGGTTTATCCTTGCCATTAGCAGTGGAAGCCGAATAACAATTGAAGGGCGATTTTGGCTATTGTAAGTTCGAAATAGCTTTTTAAGTAGTGTGGTTTTACCCATGCCGGGGCCTGCAACAATTACACAGAGACGAAAATACAAACCTATGGTTGTAGGGTTGACGTCAATAGCATCACGAGATGACGCTTTTTTCTCCCAATCATGGTAACCATTTAATGCTCCTTCTACATCTTCGACTTCATCTGTTTCTTTCTCTTGAACAATTGTTTTAATGGGAATCCAAGACTCGTCAATTGACAATGGATGATCAATGCCAAATATCGAGAACTGACTGTATGCAGATTTAGACCAAGCTATTACTTTGTTGATAAAAGGAATCGGTGATTGATTGGATATGTGATTCGATAGAGACACTCTACTGCTCGTTAGTATTTGAACGAGATCTGAGCAGTCTCGTCTTCCTCTCAGCTCAATAATTCTAGTGGCATCTTCGTAAAGGCTAGACCAAGCGTTTTCTGCATCTTCTACGCTTGAACATATTGTGGTCAGTTTGGCTTTGGCTAGTTCTATAGATGATCTATCAGATAGCAGTGCATTTGACACCACTATCCGTATTTTTTTGCACACATTCGTATGAGATAGTTGATGTTCATCTAATCTCGATAAAAAATCGACAGTAATAGCTTTTAGGTTATCTAACCGACCTTGACCAACCCTGATAATGTCTTTGGATAGATCTGATTTAATACTATTACTGCTCACAGGGCAGACAACTAAAATTCCATAATCTAACTTTTTTTCATTTATGGCTGTAGCGAGCTCTATCAGAGGCTCCCATAGTCGTTTAGATTTGGTTAAGCCTTTTTTGACTTGCGCCTCGGCCCTCACGCCATCAGTGAACTCCAGAGCTATATCATCTCCAGCTAGCCCTGTCTCAGCTGCTAAGGCGATAGGAATATCATTAATGAGCCCATCAAGCCAATTCAGAGGTGAACCTTCAAGTATATGAGAATAAACAATTGCTGATGTTGCAGCCTGAAAATTTATACCTCCAGCTGTTGCACTTCCACCGGATAAGTTTTTCTTTGCTTGCTCTGACAATGATCTTCCTTAGGAGTATTTATTTTTCCATCAATTATAGTATTAGCATTATCTACGACTGTAGGCATACCGCAAAATCTGCCTAGATGTATTAGGATTAAACGTTTGAATTAAAGGTTCGCTTTGGATCGACAGCATTTACTTGGAACGTGCCGTATAAAAGTATTTCAGACCGAATTTTCATTAAAATCTCTCAGTCTTCACTCAATAGTTTGGCAATCATCTCGCACAACGTTTTAATAATCAACAGGTTGTAATTAAGCTCTCAACCTATTCATGAATGCTAACTCTGGATTAAGCAAGAGTGAGAATCATTGTCTTATTAAGGTCCTACGGCTCACAGCAGATGATCGCATAAACTAAGAAAAATATTATAATGACTCAGAATCTTGACTAGCTTCGTAACAAACTTGGGGGCATTTCTCAGTTATACATTTGACACAATTAGTAAATTACGGATTATCTGAAATATGTCAAATGGTGGTCGTCCATGTTGAGTAATTCGATGGAGCTAAATTAGATGCTTAAGGTCTGTTCGGTTATACCACTTATCATCATACTTAAATTTCTTTATAAAACAATTAACTGGGAGCGATTTAGAAAAACCCACTGAACAATCTGTGTTTATACAATTATTATGATTTGTCTTACAGCGCTCCCGCACATTCAAGCATGAAATTTAGAGACTGGTCTTCACTGACCTTAGGGCATGATCTTGCATAAATTGTTACGTCATACCAACCCCGCCCTTGAGTAAGCCCCGATCCTCTACAATAGATTGGCAGTGTTATTGTTGCTCTATCGCTTGATATAGAATAATTCCTTTGTCCGCCATCACTATTAGAATGGACAGCGTAGGAAACCTCAGGGTTATCACAAAATACCCTATCTTCACCAGCACCCAGCGTAATATTATCATCTCTATTGTGCCTTCGCTCACGTGGGGGAATACCGACAATATCTGCTGATGGACAAACAACATTTCCTCTTTTGCTAACTGTGGAGGCATGTGAATTAATGTAACTCTGTTTCTTCTGATTTACACAAGCCTTGACTAGATCTTTTTTTGTTGTCTCGCTGTAACCATTCACAGGAAACATTGCAATTGACAGAACGCAGACAGCTAAGTATTTCATGGTTTGTCTCCTTTGATCACTTTAAATCATCAATACATGATTCAATATCTGATTTGCTTCGAGCATTACTTAAACAATTCTTGTAGTCATTGTTTTCTATGCTTAAGTATTGAGGTGTCGTTTTTTGTTCTTTTTGTTCTTTTTGGTCTGGTTCGGGTGCCTCACTTTTAGTTTCCATTGGAAGCACTTCTCTATACGGAATAGAGCTCTGTTCCAGAGACTGTTCGTAAGCAGGATTGGGGGCATCTCTCTTAACTAAGGTCGTCAATGCTAATTCCGACACGTCGGAGATAAATTTGTTTTCAAACTTAGGGAACACCAGACTGAGCAGAAGCATGGATACTGATATACCGAGAGAAATAGTAATACTGAGTACGGTAAAGACCACACACCAACTTGATACTGTTTTAAGGGAAGGGCTATGAGCAATCGCTGAAATGAATCCTTTTGTAGCATATAAGATCACCATTGCGACAACTGAAAACAAGAAGTACATCAAAAATAATATAAGCCCATATCCATAATAAATCTGACTGAGGATTGTAATAGGCAGGAGCAATAGGAGCATCACTGAAGTAATAATTGCAAGTTCGGGATACTTAACTGCCAACCTGAAGAGCACGCTTACAATTTTATTAGGGTCTCGTGATTTATTATTCTCTGCCATGCGGTTCATTCTCACGGGTTTTTGATTTGGCTGTGTACTTGCTTTTAATCCTAAGGCTTGGTATGGCGACTTTTTTTGTCTAACGTTCAGTCTAGATTGTGACATTGAAGTGCGCAACTAAACTGATATCAGAGCATAGAATGAATGTTGTTTAACCATTACGTAAGAAACTATGGAAAAATAGGTATGAGAACCAAATTCAGTGCCATTAGCTCTAGTAAGGCAAAGGCTAATTAACGGATTGTGAATAAGCTTTTACTCTAAGTGAGAAGGGGGCACATTCGGTTTATGAGGTGATGATATCACCTGTGATGATATCACCTATAACTAGGTGGCCAGATTCACCGTACCACTACAGGTAATAATTAGTACCTCATCACGCCTTCTTTCTGGAAGCTTTTCACGTGAGACGGCATTTCTTAATTTACTGATTTATATAAATAAAATATAAACCTTCGTTCATTAGATAAATCTTATAACTTTATCTTTTGACAAAGTCTGTTATTAAAAAGCGCACTTATCTTAGATGAGTGCGCTTTTAAAATTTACGTTTTGTCTTAACTCTAAATGTCCAAGCTTAGAGAACCGTTTTAATTTCATCAATCAGGCCAACATAATGTTTCTTGACTTGTTTTTGAATGTAGTAGGTTTCTCCGTTCCAACCTGTATTCCATCTATCGCTACTAAATGTCCATGCATTTAGCTCATTGAGTTGTTTATTCAATGATGCAAGACTTTGGTTCAAGCCTGACACTGAAGCAACGTTGGAACTAGCCGACATGCCTTTCCAATTCACATTTTCAGCGGCACTGAAAGGAATAGGATATAGAACAATATTTAAATCCTCATGCTTAAGCACTTTATTATCATTATCACAGGTAAACTTAATATATTTGGCTCGACCCGGTTTAGTAAAAATAGCTTCATGATCGTAAATCGCACTTAACCCGCCTTGTTCAGGGCCAAAAGCCCATACTTCCTCGTCAGGGGTGATTAAAGATAGTACTTTATAGTACTTTGTGAAGGCGGTGTAATTTCCGTCTTCAGGGTTAAATGGGCAAGGTGTTAGGGAATAAGGTTGGCTGGTTTCACTTCCCCCGCCCTCAATTGAATTAATCGACTTTGAGATCACTTTACCATTTTCCTCAAGGTTTCTTATTAACCCAAATGCCAGTTCTGCATCTCTTAAAAATGGATGCTTGTTCCAGAAACGGTATATGGCCTCTGCGGAGTTTCCTAGTCCACGAACAATTTTCTTGACCTCTTCAACGTTACCGGAGTTTTCTTGCAATATAGCGGCTGCATGGGCAAAGCTGTTACCTATATCCAGAGTTTCAATGTTCGGTAATGTACGGTCTACTCGTTTGATGGATGTGATTCCACTTGAGTCTGCTGTGTAGTAAAGGCGGGCAAGCGCTTGAAAGTCTTGAAGCATAACCCGTTCTCGTAATTGTTCAATACCATCTAAGTGCTCGATACTATTGTAGTAACCTTGCGCCATCCAAGGAAGTAAGTCTGCCCAATTGCTGATCCACACTCCAAGGGGAACATAATCACTTAAATCAGCATTAGCTGAACTGGATAATTGTACGGTATTTGCTGGCTTATTCATTGAAGACTTTGCAAGTCCCGGTACTTGCGAAGCTTTATCAATAATGCCCAAGGTGTCGATTTCGTTTTCACTAACAGCTTTACGCAGCTCTTCCAGTTTCTCTGTATAGGCGGGCTCTTCACTTTGTTTTAGGAAGTCGTCCAAGCTGAGGTTAGGATCGGTTTTTTTTGCTCTATCATACGCTGACGCCTTTGCAAGTGCCTGTAAACCGTTGAGATCTTTAATTTCCCCTACTTTACTGGTAATACTGCTACTAGGTTGGGGTTTCTCAAACTCCGGAATAACAGGAGCACCCTGTGTGATAGTCATGTTCGGTGCCAGTTCCATTACCTTCACATCGGCTAATTCTGCAAAGGTTTTATTTATGACTTGATCTAACCACTTGTCTATTTGGGGCACTAAAATACTCCCACTGACATAACTGGTACAAGCGACTTTCACATCTGCGTAATTGCTAGAATTACTGCCGTCATAAGTCGCTTTTACTGCTACAGAGGAGCCTACACCAGCATATGAAAAATCAGCTTGCCCACCATATTCCCAAGAATTCGCTTGACTTTCTGAGGTTATCTCCATCGTAACGGAACCAAAAGCCCCCCAAGCAACCCCAACAACAAGACCATCGCCAAAATTTTGTACAAACAGTTCAGAAAGACTTACCCAGTGCCCAATGTAAGGTTTTAACTCTTGATAGGCAGGACTGTCCTCAGAAGGTGGGTTACGTAAATCAATATCTAGTTTTTCTGCCTCTTGAATCACCGCGTTGTAGGCATCAAGCACTAAGATTGCATTTTGTTGTGTGGCCTTATCTAAACTTGCAAGAAAGTCGCTGGCGGTCAACATGCCGAAGTCAATGTATTCAACACCAGCAACCGAAAGAGCATTATAATTAACATTAACGGACTTACTGCTACTAGCTGAAGAGTTGCCTACGTACGCTGATAGTGAGGATTTCAATTTGGATACACCGGCAACTCCATAGGAACCAGACATACCGAATGAACCTTGATTCATCATATCTGAGTAGACGTAGCTACTTTCCCCTGACATGCTTTTGTAGGTTTCTATTTGACTATGCATCACACTCACGGGCTCGGTTACTACACCAGCTTTGAACTCACCATTGAGTGAGGACACTGTGGAGCCTATCGTGATACCGTATAAAGGGTTGATAGTTTTTTTGTTCACAATATTCATTCCTTAGCGTTATCATCATGAAAGTTATATTGAATAATGCTTGAGGTGGTAGATTTGTTAACGTAGTCGATATAAACAATGTTAGGGGGTGGTTGATTTAGGTCACGTATTTGCAGTTCTAAGGCTTTAGGCAAGGCCGTATTTGCTTTTGCTGCAAGTGCTTCAATGCTGCCACTAAAGAAGGTGCCGACTCCCGGTGTCAGTGTCCACGACAATAAAAATAATCGTTCTTTACCTAACCCAGCAAATTTATTCCACTTCGCAATCTGATCTTGCTCCATGGTATTTAAATCAGATGTCTTTGAGTACTCATCACACACAGTCAAATTAGGGTCACGAAACTTGCAGAGGCTCTGTTTATCACTAATTTCTTCAAACCCATCGTGATAGCGAAATTTACCTTGCTTGGCACTAGTATTTTCGTCGTAGTCAAATACCAGAATCACTTTTCCTCGACTGTCACCGAGTGTGACTGTCGTCAGGTTCGTTTTGTAATCTTGACTTGTGTATAGATAAGAGCGATATTTTGGATTTGCAAGAAACTGATCAATACGATCTTTAGTTTCTCTCTCCTTATTTCGATTACTTCTAATGTGTGAAAATTTAAAGATAAATGTTTCAGATTGGTACTGAGATAAAAACGTAATGGCTTGATCCATGATGGCTTTAAGTGGCTGCCCATTACATCCTAAATCCCCGGTACGATGGTAAGTAACTAGTTCTTTATGGTCATAATCCACTCGAATATCAAAATAACGTGAACCAGCAATTAATTGATTCTTTATATCAAGTTTTTGGGTTTTTACCATTCCCTTATTCATTTTAGAACCGACATCACAGTGATGAAGCTCCGACATTCCTGCATCATGGCTACCTGGTATAACTAGTTCGTTAATTTTCTTTACATCACTCAGGTTTGCCATCCAGTTGTTCGTATTAAAGGAAGTTTCAGCCCCTAACACGCTGGCTTGTACAGCGAACTGTATGAAAAATAATGAGTAAGCGACTACTGTGGCTAGCCGTTTTCTGGAAGTTCTACCTTTATCTGAAATAGATTGGCTAAACATAAAATTCCTCGAAACCAATTTTAGTTGGCATATAGCTCAAAAGTGATGTCTTGGTCATGACCTTTAAAACTGCCTTTGATATCGTATGTAATCGCATCGGAAGGAGTCGGAGATACTCGATATGAACTCGTCGCTGATCCATAAGGATGGTTATAGTAAAACTCAACGGTAAAACTCTTGTCTTCCGCTTCATAAACTACGGTGCCTTCAGGGCCTATCATTGCACCATCACGAGATGAACACTTCCATGTTCCTGATGCTTCAATACGAGTAGGAGGGTTATCAACAAACTTACCATGTTCGTCATTTTTAGATTTAAGTACTAATGTTTTGTTTGTGTAATTTTGGACAGTCATTTTTACTGGTCTTGCGCTCATGTTTATATCCTTATATTTTTTGTGACAGGTTTATATATCCCCTCAAAATACAAGCACAAGAACTCAAAATGTGCAACTAATTGCATAAATTATATGACGCTCATTATAAAACTAACCTGTAGGGGGGAAAATAATACTGAGCTTTAACAAGCTATTTTTCGTACAGGATACAGCGTAGAATCATGTATATAAGCGTTAACTTGTAGTTAAAGTCCGTCAACTTAACTACAGGTTGTAGGCAAACAATAACTGTGGTGAGCTCCCTAAACACGTTTTAGAGCAATACTAGCCAGCAATGATTTGCTAACTCAATACTGAACACATTCAGCTTAAAGTGACAATTAATGAGTAATTGCCTTAACGAGGAATGTAGCAGAAACGTTTTAGTATGATCACATTTTTTCTGTGATCACCGTTGGTACGCCTCTGGACAGAAACACGTAGGCTTACGCTCTAACTCAGACATGCCGGATTAAGGAAAGTATCCAAACGACCAAGTACTGATCTGTTACCAACATCGTTATTCACACAGCTACGCTCCCAAGCTGAAATTGTGAACATAATTACTTCTACATTCCATAATATAGAAATACTAAGGGAAGTTGGCTATACAGACATACTCAATCGCTCGGTAGCATCGAAAATTCTTGCTCATAGCTCTGTTGTTTGAGCCAGCGGCCTAATTTTACAATAGCAGGTTGTTTTTCCCGTGTTTTCTTGTAAACAAAATAAAAACTATCGCCGGTAAGTAGTTCATGCATAGGAATACGAACAAAATTATGTTCACGATCATGATCTGTCATTAAGTAATTGTTAATCAAGGCAATGCCATGATCATAGCGAGCCGTTTCGACAGCCAGCAACATATGACTAAAGTGATTTATTTTGGCATGCTCCGGTAATTCAAATCCTCCACTCTTAGACCAGCGTAACCAGTCTTCACCTAGATCTTCACCAAAAGACGAATATTGCACTGAAAGCAAAGGATGCTGCCATAACGTATCGGGAAGTGGTTTATCTTTGATCTGTTGCCAAAGCTTATGTCCACATACTGGATAGAGGCGCTCAGCATATAAAAATTGGCTAACGAAGTTACGTTTCGGCGGATTCACGGTGATAAAGCAATCAGCGACCGAATCAGTGCAGTCCGGCTCGTCTGCTACCATATTCAAGGTTAATTCAATTTCTGGATGTTGTTTACGTAAATCGTCTAATCGTGGGATCAACCATTTTACTGCCAGTGAGCTGTATAACGCCAAGCGAATTTTACCCGATTTACCTTCTCGGATTTGTTGGCTTACATTCGATAAAGACCCCAATGACTGATTGACCTCATCAAAATAACACTTACCAACCTCGGTCAATGAGAAAGATCGCCCCTGACGATTAAACATAGCTTCACCTAGATACTCTTCCAGCAACTTAACCTGGTGACTAACCGCACTCTGAGTCACGTTTAGATGATCGGCCGCTTTTGAAAAGCTGTTTAAACGAGCCACCGCTTCAAAGCATTGTAGCGATCGCAAAGGAGGTAATTTCATTATTAGTTTGGCTCATACTTAAAACAATTATTATCATTATACATAATAATTGCTCATAGGCTATATTACTAAGCATCACCAAACAGGAATTAAAAAGGTTCATAAAATGTCGACACAATTATTTAATATGGTACGTACATACTTGGCATATATCCAACCGATAGCACTAGGATCAAGGTATATCATTGGTGTTAAGCTACAAAATAATAACTTACACATCAAAAGAAACATTATATATTAATAAAATGCTACCTTTCAAAAGTGACCCGTTACTTTCTACCATCACTTAGCGGTAACATATAGTCGGAATGATTCATCTCGTAACCACACTTGTTTCACGCATCACAGAAAAACAACTTAAATAAAACAGGCGGATTTCACCCTTACACAACCAATTAAATCAAGATAGTAATAACACAGCAATACCCATTACCTTTCAATAACTTATAGGCAAAACAAACAAACCGTTAGTGGCTAGACACAAAGGAACAATTAAACAAAACAAATATAACCCAATGGGATTAGTAGAATTCAACATTCATTGCGACTCTCTTACAATGAAAAAATTAAGATTATAGAAACACGCATCCCTTTAAATAAAGCAACCACCTTCAGTGGTTCATAACTTAAACCCTAGCGCATTGTTTTTATGATAATAATCACAATAATATTTACACATAATCATTAACAACCACCACCAACAGGACTTTACGTGAATTAAATCACAACAATTCATTACATTCACTGCACATGGGTTTAAATTTAACAATAAACGAAATATTACATTTATCAGAATATAGCATTACTAACAGATACTAAAACCAACATATATGAAAACAGTGTAAGCATACCCCAGAAAAAAACTGCGTCGCTAAGTTATTCTGGGGCAAACCTATTTAGAGCTCGGCTTACTTGGGTAACTCTAACTATAAGAGCATCATGGTTGAATACGCGTAAATCGCACCTTTTTAATTAGGCCGTCTACTGACAGTTTTTCTGCCCTATCGGCTTGAAAATAGTAGGGGTTGAGTGGCATGGCACTGTTCTCTGGCCTCGCGTAATAAAGTTCGGCAGGTTTTCCGTCACTTTGCTGGGCATAAAGGTAACCAATCAATGCGTGCTCGAATTGATGGTAGCCATTACCCCAGTGGAATGCTTTGGTCGATTTCGGGTTGAGCCCCACACCACCATAAACATGATCCACCCAAGCATCCATAAATGTAGGTAGAGTATATTTAAGCGTATCTTTCATCGACCCATCAACAAGCGAAACCGTCATCGCTGCTTGATCTAACTCACCCCACTCCCACGAAGAGCTGCCATTAAAGTATTTTCTGGATTTCCATGCTGGAATTGATGAACCTTGCCATTGATACTTCAGTTCATCAGAGAATAAGTGCTGTACCACCTCGAAATTTTGTTGATACTGCGCTTGTTTTAGGGTGTGCTTCATACCCTTGAACCCAGTCTGAATTATCAAGCAGTCGCCCACTTAAATACGTCATCCAGTATGCCTTGATAGTATGGCCAAAATCATTATGTTTGGCGTCCGGCATCATTACCGCTTTATGATGTACAGCACCATAAAAGCGCTGCTCTTCATTGGAGTGATAATCTTCTAGCAACACCTGTGTTAGCCATCGTAAATCCTCTTTCCATTTAGCTTCTACGGGTGCAGGAAGTAACGGAGCAACAAGTAATAAATAACCGTTAATTTGATCGAGTTGAGCGACGAGTTCTCGCTGTTTCGTACTGTATCCATCACCATCTTTTAACACCCATGCTAGCCCCCGATTATCTTTAAGGCGGTATTTATCAAAAATGAATGCCTGCTGTTTTATGAGTACTTGTTCTACCTTGGGGTCTTGCGTCAAATAGTAATACATCGCTAAACCAACTAATGCATAAGCTTGATCTTGAGAGGTACGCTGTTGCCAATCAAGCCCTGGCTTACCGTTTTGTGTATAGCTAACAAAACCACCATTTTGCTTATCTTGCAGATAGTTAATCAAATAGTACGAGCCCTTCTTTGCAAGCTCTAATGCCTGCTTATCTCCAGTGAGGTGGAAAAGGACTCCATAGGCGTAAGTTTGGCGCGACTTCATTCGTGTATATTCGCGATTGAAGTCCGGACTTATCCACCCCATATTTAATTCAGAACAGGGATGTTGTGCGTCCAGTATGGTGCCATCGTCACAACGAAAGGTCGGAAAATTTCCAACAGGAATCCCTTGTGCACTCTCCATCATCCAATAAGGTGCTAGGCCTTGAGTTGCATGATTTAACCAATCGTCACCAGAAGGAGCCAGTGAAACTGACTATCGCGAGCATTAACACAAAAAATTTACGATACATAAAACCACTATAAACCATTGAATTTAAATCATTATAATCAACCCTACCCTCACACTTTGCCAACGCAATCACATCCCTTAATATTGGTTAAACGCATAACAGCAACATAAATTAACTCGGGCATAGAAAAATTGCTTAACGGCGTGCCCTGTCTTAACGGTGTAAATCATTTACGATATGTATCAACACGTGTACAAAGCTTAAGGTGGGGCTTGATTTGAAAGGTACTGTTTATTAGTATGAATTACATGACATATTTAGCTACGTTCACTCACCCAGTTTGTTGCTGCTGTAATCATTTTGATTTACGGCGGCCTGTGTGTAGCTATTAATTAGCAAAAAATTATCACATTACTTCGAGGCCGCTGATGTTTTTCATCTGCGGCCTTTTTGTATTTAAAGGAATAAAATATGAGCCAACCAGAACTTCTACTATTCGACACGATGGCGCGCGAACTACGCCCATTCAATTCCATTCGGGCAAATAAAGTGGGGCTGTATGCTTGTGGCCCGACCGTTTATGACTATGCTCACGCAGGCAATTTGCGAACCTATCTTTTTGTGGATGTATTACGGCGCACACTTGAGATAAATGGCTATGAAGTGAATCACGTTATGAACATCACCGATGTTGGACACTTGGTATCTGATGCCGACACCGGTGAAGACAAGATGGAGAAAGGGGCTCGAAAACAGAATAAATCTGCCTGGGAAATAGCTCAATTTTTTGAACAAGCCTTCTTCGATGATCTCAAGCTGCTGAATATCTCAACGCCTTCTGTTACTTGCCGTGCGACGGAGCATATTCAAGAACAAATTAAATTTATCCAAGAGTTAGAAACCAAAGGCTTTACCTATCAAACCTCTGATGGTGTTTACTTCAACACCGACAGATTAGCCGACTATGGCAAACTCGCCAGACTTGATAAACAGGGATTGGAAGCTGGGATTCGAGTCGAAATGGCAGAAAAGAAACACCCTACCGATTTTGCTTTATGGAAATTCAGCGGTGATAAGCCACGACAGATGGAGTGGAAAAGCCCTTGGGGTATTGGCTTTCCTGGTTGGCACATTGAGTGTTCCGCCATGGCAGAAAAATACCTAGGAGATGTATTCGATATTCACGTTGGCGGCGAAGACCACATCCCAGTTCATCACACTAATGAAATAGCGCAGTGCCAAGCGAAAAATGGTCATGTTCAAGCCAATTATTGGCTGCATGGATACTTCCTACAATTGAAGAAAGAGAAGATTTCTAAATCAGGTACTTCACTACGGTTGGACGCTTTGGTCGCAAAAGGTTATGAACCAATGGCGTATCGTTATCTTACTTTGACTAGCCATTATCGCAGCCATCTGAGCTTCACGTGGGAAGGGTTAAGTGGAGCACAGAAAGCTTTGCACAGGTTACGTAACAAAGTGGCATTTTTACCGAGTAACGGCAACGTCGATGAAAGTTACCGCGAATTATTTATGAGGCACATTAACCGAGACCTCAATATGCCTCAAGCACTTGCTTTAGTTTGGGACGTTTTGAATAGCGAACTACTTCCAGAAAACAAGAGAGCGACAGCTTTATTCTTCGACCGTATTTTAGGGTTGGATATTCATAAAATCGAAACGGTTGAAATACCAGAACATATTTCAAGACTGGTGGAGTTAAGAACACAGGTGAAACGGCAAGGAAATTTTAAAAAAGCCGATGCGATTCGTAATCAAATACATGACTTAGGTTATCAGGTTAATGATTCAGGCGATGGTTCAACGGTAACAATACGCTCATGACTTTCTTCATTGCACTTCGCACCGTGGTCAGCAGGCAATACAGCTGAGATTTTAGCGATAGCGTTTAAAGGTGAGTCAGTGAAAATATTGCTGACTCAATCAAGGAAAAACGTTTTGGAGCGTGATCTGACAGATTCCAACTTATTATGCTTGAATTCGTTTAAAGCAACACACGCGCGTGTGATCCTGTTTCACCTTGCACTCATTAATCAATTTATCTTTTAACTCTAAACGCGCTCGACGCTGGATTAACTCGGTAGCAGGAAGACTCAACTCATTACGTTTAGCGTACTCAAGCTGAGTTAATCCATTAAGATCACACTCTTCGATAATATGCCTGTCTTTTGCTGACAACTTAGGTAAAAGACGAGGAAGACAAGTTTGCAACTGTGTCATTACGGGTAGAACATTATCCGGAGCAACAAACTCACCAATGTCCTTACAATCAACCTTACGGCGTAAATAATCGATGAAGTGATTCTTAGTGATCTTAAAAAGCCAAGACCTGCTATCGTCTAAGGTGCAAAAGCGCTCACGATTACTCATTGCCTTCAAAAACACCTCTTGCATGATGTCTTCTGTTTCATGTTGGCTTTGAGTTTGCTTCATTAACCATCCATAAAGCACGGATTCAGTCTCGTCCCATGCCTTCATCAAACACTTCACTGCCTTTATCCTTTTACAAAACAACAAAAGTCGCGACACCACAAACAAGGGTGCGCGACTTCACTCATTATAGCTGAGTATAGACTCTAATGCGCGTAAGTTACTATATCTTAAGCAAGAAGTTCACGAACTTGGACAATACTAGGCACAGAGCCTGTGTGCTTAACAAAACCATCGATAGTAACGCCAGGGGTGCTCATGATACCTGCCTTCATGATCTCTTCTAGGCTCGTTACCTTTTGAAGCTGAATTTCTTGACCAAGCTCTTTCGCTACCTCTTCAATACGCTCTGCTGTCACTGTGCAGTTCTTACAACCAGAACCGTAAACCTGAACAATTTTCATAATATACTCCGTTAGTTTAATTTAGTAATAAGCGTTAAACAGCCACCCAGTAATGGAGATGGCAACGAATAAATATCCTGCAATCACCCCCAATAAACGGTACTGCATTACCTGCTTTAGCATCATAAATTCGGGCAGGCTAACCGCCACCGCCCCCATACAGAAAGCGAGTGTAGTGCCCAAAGGCATTCCTTTATCAATAAGAGAGGCCATGATAGGAACAACCCCAGATGCATTGGTGTAGATAGGGATCGCACTCAATGTCGCTAATGGCACTGTCCACCACTCTCCATTCGCTAGATTTTGCTCAAACCATTGCGCCGGAACAAAGCCATGGATAAATGCACCTAAGCCCACCCCAATAATTACCCATTTCCAAATACGTTTAACAATGGCGCTAGTCTCGTTGACGGCAAACTCGTGACGTTCCTTATAGGTCATAGCGATAGTTTGGATGTCATGAGTTACTTGGGTGCTAGTGTTTTCATCTTGTTGATAAGCCTTGGCAAGAAAGGGTTGCAACCAACGGTGTGCCTTGCACATATCTAGGATCACACCAGCTAATATACCCAATAACATACCTATGATTATGTACATAAGAGTAAACTTAAACCCAAGGATACTGCCCAACATAATCACCACTACCTCATTAATAAGCGGTGAGGTAATAAGAAAGGCGATAGTTACACCAATAGGAATACGTGCCGACACAAAACCCATAAATAGAGGAATAGAACTGCAAGAACAAAAGGGCGTAATCGCACCAAAAAGAGATCCTAAAAAATACCCAACTCCCCTATTCTTACCCTGTAGATAATCACGAACCTTGTCTACGCTAAGGCTCGCACGCAGATATGAAATACCATAGATTAAACACACTAATAAAACTAAGATCTTACTGGTATCTTCAATAAAAAAATGTAGGCCGATACCCATAGCGGTATTGGGGTCGAGCCCAATAATTGTATAGGTTAGCCAATCCGCTAACTGAGTGAAAAATTCAAACATTACTGCACCCTTAAAACGTGTTCACTACTATCAACACGTATGAGATGCCAAAAGGATGCAAATTTTTTGATTATTATTTATTTTTCCGAGCAAAGACTCGATTTAGTATGGGAACTAAGTAATAAATTATAAGCTGAAATTCAATGACATATAAAGTACAGGATACAGACCAATGGTTACCTTTACCTAACTCAACAGGCTCTTAACCAATTTGAGCCGATGGCATATCGCATGCAAGAGACACCAAGCATCCAGACAGCATTCCAAAAATGGCGTTAGGGAAATTAACTCAAGATGGTGATCGCATGAGAATGCCTCTTTCGATAGAAGTACACCACGGGATGATGGATGGTCTTCATGTCGGCCAATTTATTAACATCTTACAAGTATTATTCAATCAGCCCTCATTGTTAAATTTAAACGATTAATGGGTAAAAGAAGGAGATTGTTTAATTACTTAACTTCCATATTCACCGTACCACTACACACTATGATCCCAACAGCGATGATTTTGGCTTCTTTTCTATAAACCTACATATCGAACAAAAATGCGTACCGTTCATCAATATCGAAGGTGTACTAATACTCAATAACGAATATTTAAGGCTGTACAATTTTCAACAATACAATGAGAGAAAATTTGAAGCGATTAAGCTAGACAAGAGCAGTGTTCAACGCTTGATTCAGTTCTTAGATCATACAGGAGCTGTTATCGCTGTGCATTCTTGTTGGTGGCATACGTTAATGTGTTTATTAACTATCACTTAGTATGAATATATATTTACAGATATATTTATTACCAAGTGGCTCAATTCTCTTCTACTCACAATCGATATGTTCATTCGCATCAAAAAGCGTTTATGATGTTCCTCCCATTTTTAATGAATAGTATTCATTTGATACCCCTGCGATATTTATTTTCGCGAAAGTATTCATATAAATTATGACTTATGTCGTGATAGTCTAATGATATTAGAGCTTTAACTTTAATATCATTATTATTAAAATACCTTAGGGGTATACAATGAATAAAATAACACCAACATGCTTATTATTAAGTTTAGTGCTTGCTGGATGTCAGTCTGATGACACAACCTCCCATCAATCACCTAGTCAAAATGCCGATACGATTACACAGCAAAAACAAAAATTAGCCAAACAGCTAAGTGAAAATTACACGGATATTGAGCAAACTCTCAAATCACAAATATCCGATCAGAAATTAACTATTTCACTATCAACGCTGTTGGCGGAAGAACCACAATCGCCATTTACGCAGCAAATGCAAAAAACCGACACCAATATTCGAACAGTAAAAGGGGTGTCGAATTTCACTAATGAACTGCTTGAGCTGAGACTTGCTGACACATCCATGGTACAGGAATGGAAGGAAGGCCAAAGTCCTTTGTTTGCTTTTGAGCCTACAGGGGATGACGAGTCATGGCAGTACATTGAAGCCTATGATGTCTATGGTCAGCTTCACCAACTTGATGTATACCAAATACCAGAAGTACCAGTGTTTGTAGTTGACAACAATAGCGCTAAGGAGCTCAAAGCTGGGCTGCAAGCAATGCAGGCTGAAATGAACAAATTAGGGCAACCTGCTGCATTGCATAGCTATGATGAAAACACACAACAAGCTCAATTGAAGAGCAGTACTCGCAGCCTTTCAGCAGCTCCTATCTCAACCACTGTCATTAAGAAGATTCGTTTATCTGATGATGAAGAACCGTGGATTTCTGGTAAAGCCGAAGTGTACGCAATCGTAACCGGAGTTAATCCGAGCCGAGACGAACCAACTATCGACTTAGTAGAAATGCCCTACCTAGATTATGATAATAAAGATTACTACCCTAACCAGGTTGTTATTCATTGGTCTCGTTATCGCTGGGGGGCTGCCGATATGATCTTGATGGAACAAGATGACGGCACTGATTACAAAGAACTGGCCAAACTTTTAGTACAAGTCGCAGAAGAAGTATTGAAAATGATCCCGGATCCAGAAGTTCAAGCTTACGCTGTGATTCCACAAATTACAGGAAAAATCATTGAAGCAATCCCTGATGGAGTGCTAGTTAATGATGATGATTTTGTCGATGTTTACTATACACTATTGCAAGATACTTCTTATGTTGACCACCCGGCGGCATCTGGTAATGCCGTCGTAACGTTAGAGCCATTAACTATCTCACCGACACGTCCGTAATTTCATTTATTTGGGCACTACGAATTACGTAGCGCCCAAATAATCCCGATCAAATATGATCTCTCACCTATATAATGCTGCCATCAAGCCACCAGCACATAGTGTTGCTGAAACAAACCGATGAGAACAGGCCATATCACACGTGAGCTGGAATTCCCTTGTGCATCTAGATAGTCAATCTCAGCTTTATATTGTTGTTTAATGGCATCTCGAATATCAGATAACCCTGTCGTTAATTCTGGCACTTCAATAATAGAAGCTACACGCATGACATCTTCATTGCGCTTCGCACCATGATCAGCAGGTAATACGGCTGAGATTTTAGCGATTGCGTTTTTTGCTGCTTCACTAAATTCGCCATTCGCTTGTTTGGCAACCCAATCAACCCCCAACAAAAGAACTTCTAACTCTTCCATTGAAAACATCAACGGAGGTAAAGTAAATGTTGGCTTCTAGACATGAAAGAACTTTATTTAAGTAAACAGAAAGGTTACTGCATCAATATATCCAACGCTACCTTTAACTAGAAATGAGTGGTTACTTATTTAAAACGTAGAGCCACTAGGTCAATAAATAAGTGCCTTGCCTAGAGCCCAACAAATTCTCGCTGAAACGAGTGTCTTAAGGTAACTTAGGTACAACAATACGAAAGATAAAGGATCACGTAATGGGACTATTTGACGCTATTTTAGGTAATGCTGGTGAAATGAGCATCGCAGATGCAACAGAAGAGCTTTCTACCATTCTAGGGCCTAACGAACACATAGAGATCGCATACAAATTAGTTCGCGATATGATTGTGCTAACCGACCAGCGTTTACTGCTTATCGACAAACAAGGATTAACCGGGAAAAAAGTTGAATATCGCTCGATTCCTTATAAAGCGATCACCATGTATACCGTTGAGTCTACTGGCCACTTCGATTTAGATGCAGAATTAAAAGTATGGGTTTCAGGGCAATCAGAGCCCATTAGCCTTGAGTTTAATGGCAAAACCAATATCTACG
>SWCB01004373.1_pt1 | contig 19145 bp, 15 predicted proteins | sample 4692901 | NCBI WGS metagenome assembly SWCB01 (sample SAMN10267276, study PRJNA491770) | bioreactor metagenome | isolation source: DHS bioreactor inoculated with subseafloor sediment | place: Japan: off Shimokita Peninsula | collected 2006-08 | reverse complement strand
GGGCCTGTCGATCGTGACGGCGGTTCTGGTCGCAGGGTCGCTGAACCTGGTGGCCCTGAGCCACATGCAGGCGGGCGGCATGCAGGACTGGCTGGCCTTCCACAACCCCTTCCTCTTCATCGCCTGCATCATCTTCTTCATCTCCTCACTCGCCTCCGTGAAGCGGGCCCCTTTCGACCTGCCGGAGGCCGAGTCGGAACTCGTCGGCGGCTTCCACACCGAATACTCGGGCATGCGCTGGGCCTTCTTCTTCTTCGGCGAGTATGCCGCCATGGGCATCGTGGGCCTGATCATGGCCGTGCTCTTCCTGGGTGGCTGGAACAGCCCGCTCGGCGCTTACGACCCGATCTACATGCTGACCGGTTACGCGCCGACCGAGGTCGCCCGCGGCTACTTCCTGGGCTCGCTGGGCACCGACATGCTGAACCAGTCCTGGACCGCCACCTCGACGCAGATGGGGATGGGCGAGGGCTTGATGTCGCTGTCACCGGCCGTCGCCGCCGTGCTGCTGAACGCTTATGCCGCCTTCTGGATCGTGCTCAAGTGCGTGGGCGTGCTCCTGGCGCACATGTGGCTGCGTTGGACGTTGCCGCGGATGCGCATCGACCAGGTGATGCATGCCTGCGTGAAGTACCTGCTGCCCTTGTCGCTGGTGACGCTGGTGGGCAGCGCCTGCTGGGTGGCCTTCGTGCCGCAGGCGACGATCGCCGGCGTGGAGATCGAGGGCGGGGCCCTGGGCCCGATCTACATCGCTCACGCGGTCGGCGACACGCCGATCTTCCAACTGATCGTGCAGTGGCTCCTGGCCTTGCTGGGCCTCGGCGCCATGGGCTGGTTCGGCGGCATCGTGGCCTACGCGTTCCTGATGCGGAAGAAGGCGGTGGGCAAGAGCTTCTTCCCCGAGTTGATGCCGGTCGGCAAGGATGCGACCTTCCAGCGCGGCGAGAAGTACGTGCCGGACGCGGACCGCAGCCTGGCTTCGGAGTAGGTAAGCAATCGATTGGGTGCCGCTTCTCACTTGGGTTGCGCGAGCCGTGGCGTCCACGCCAGCGGCCCGAGGCGCGGCAGTGGCAGGTGGCGCAGAAGAACCGCTCGCGTGGACGCGGCGGCTCGCCCGGACCGGTGCGGCCCATTCAGCACTGCTCGCGATCAGGGTGAGGGCGCTCGTTGCTGTTGCATGCGGCCGAGCGTGAAGCCCACGACGAGCCAGACGCCGGCGACGGGGATGGCCACCAGCGCCAGGCCGAACAAGCTGAGTCCCAGGGCCTGCAAACCGGTGTAGATCCAACCGCTCGCCGTGTCGCTGCCGCGGTAGATCGCGGCATCGATGAAGGCCTTGGCCTTGTACTTCTGGTCGCGGGGCACGACGGTGAAGAGCGTCTCGCGAGCGGGCTTGGCGAGGGCGTAATTCGCGGCCCGCCTGCCGACCTGGAACGCCACCAGGATCGCGAGGATGGGCACGACGCCCGGCTGGGCGTAGCCCAGCGCCAACAGCGCGAAGCCGATCATCGCCACGACGGGCAGGATCGAGAGGGCGATGCCCACGCCCAGTCTCGTCATGATGCGACCGGCGAGGAAGCACTGGATCAGCACGGTCAGGACGTTGACCGCCAGGTCGACTTGGCCGAGCAGCTTGCGTTTGCCGTTGCGATCGTCGCCGAATACTTCGCCGATGATGTCGGCCTGCTGGTAATAGGCAAAGGTGCTCAAGGCGCAATACAGGATGATGAAGGCGCAGATGAGCAGCAAGTAGGGGGAACGGAAGACGACCGCCAGTCCTTCCCAGACCGAACCGCGCACGGGAGCGTCGGCGAGGCGTTCGGGTCCGGATGACGACGTCGAGACGTGCGTGCGCTCGCCCGCCGCCAGCGTGCGATTGAGCAGGAAGACACACAGGCACGCACCTTCGAGCAGCGCCGCGGAGACGAGCATGAGCGTGGTGTGTTTGACGCCGACGATGCCGAGCGCCTCAGGCGGATCGAGCAGAAACGCCACAGCAGAGGAGCCGAGGATCCCGCCCAACGTGCCCCCGACCGCGATCAAACCGAACAGGCGTTTGGCTTGCTCGCGCGAGTAGATGTCCGCCATCATCTGCCAAAAGACAGAGACGACGAAGAGGTTGAAGACACTGACCCAGATGTAGAAGACGCGATCCAGGCGCACGAGTGCTTCCGGCGACAGCGTGCGGATTAGGACGTAGAAGATGACGATATTCAGCGTGAAGAAATGATAGACGAAGGGCACGAACTTCCGTCGCGACCAGTGTGAAGTGACCCAGGCGTAGATCGGTACGACGACAAGCATGACCACGAAGACCGCCGTCCAGAGATACTGCAGGTTTCCTCGGTCGGCGGAGCTGATCTCGTCGCGCATGGGCCGCAGGATGTAGTACCCCGCCAGGATGCAGAAGATATAGAGGGCCGAGAGCAGGACGATCTTGCCCTCGCCCGGCCGCATCTGCGTCAGCGCCTGCCAAGGTCCGATGCGCCCCGGAGGCGCGGCGGAATCTCGCTCCCGGATTTCGCGTGGGGCGTGGTCCATCTGCAGCAGCCTACCGACTCGAGGCGGCCCGGTTGAGCCTCGCCCGGCCAATCCAGCAACCCACGGGACAACTTCCGGTAGAGTGACTAACGAAGCAGGCAACCCCTTTCGTTGGAGAACCGCAATATGGCCACCACACGTCGAGCGTTTTTGCAGGCATCCGCGGTGGGGGCGCTCAGCGCCGCCGCCGCCGCCACCCAAGCCAGCGAGGAGGAGACCGCCGTCGCCGGCGTCGAGAAGGCGAGCAAGTCGCTCGACCTGCTCATCCTGGGCGGGACGGGCTTTCTGGGGCCGCACGTGGTCGAATACGCCCTGGCCCGCGGCCACAAGATGACGCTCTTCAACCGCGGCCGCTCCAACACGCACCTCTTCCCCAACCTGGAGAAGTTGGTCGGTGACCGCCACGACGACATCGAGGCGCTCAAGGATCGCAAGTGGGACGCCGTCGTCGATACCACCGCCTACGTCCCGCGCCACGTCACCGCCACCGCGGAGCTGCTGCGGGACAACATCAAGCAGTACATCCTGATCTCGACGCTGTCGGTGTACGCCGACCAGAGCGTCCCCTACCAGACCGAGGACGGGGCCGTCATCGAGCTCGACCAGGAGACGCTGGATTCCGTCCAGACGATCCGCGAGTCCATCCCCCATTACGGTGGCATGAAGGCGCACTGCGAGAAGGCCGCCGAGGCAGCCATGCCCGGCCGCACCTGCGTCATTCGGCCCGGCCTCATCGTGGGACCGCGCGACAACTCGCGCCGATTCACCTACTGGCCCGTGCGCATTGAGCGCGGCGGTGAGATCCTGGCGCCCGGCGACGGCAACGATCTGGTCCAGTTCATCGATGTGCGCGATCTGGCGGAGTTCACCGTCAAGATGATCGAGGACGGCAACATGAACACCTTCAACGCCATCGGACCGGCGCACCCCTTGAAGATGCTGGGCATGCTCTACGGCATCAAGGCGATCACCACGGGCGACGCCCACTTCACCTGGGCCGACGCCGACTTCCTCGCCGAGCACCAGGTTGCAGCCTGGATGGATATGCCGGTGTGGATCCCGGCCCGCGACGGCTACGAGGGATTTCACTATCGCGACAACCAGCGGGGCATCGCCGCCGGCATGAGATTCCGCCCGCTCGCCGACACGGCCCAGGCCACTTTGGATTGGTACCACGCGCAGCCGGAGGAGGAGCGGGAGCGGTACATGGGCCGCTTCACAGCCGAACGCGAGAAGGAAGTGCTGGCCGCCTGGCACGCCCGTGATACAGCGCCGCAGACCACGGAGGCGGTGGAGAGCACCGAGGAGTCCTCCTGAGTTGAAGACGTCCTTCGGGACGCGTTTGCGACGCTGAAATCGAGCAGGCCCCGGCATCCGCCGGGGCCTGTTCTTGCTAGTCGGCGAATGACGCCTCCGTCATCTAGCAGCGGGGTTTACCCCGAGTGTTGCGTCCAACGAAAGTCAAGCCCGGGGCAAGCCCCGCCGCTAGATGTGGATGGTGACGAATGAACAACCGGGCACCGATCGGTGCCCGGTCTCAATCTCATCGTGTGACGAATCGACGGCTACTCTTCTTCGTCGAGTTCGATGCGCCCGATCTGGCCGCCGGCCCGGTGCACGCGTTCGGTCAGCTCGCCGGGGTCCTTGCCCTTGTCGATCATTTCGTCGGCAGCGATCATGCCGCGGGAGTACAGCGCCCAGAGGTGGTCGTCGAGCAACTGCATGCCGAACTTCTTTCCGGTCTGAATCGCCGAGTCGATACGGAAAGTCTTGTTCTCGCGAACAAGGTTGGAGATGGCGGGCGTGACCACGAGGAACTCGTAGGCCGCCACCATGCCGGGCTTATCGATGCGGCGCAGGAGCACCTGCGAGAGCACGCAGATGAGCGAGGTGGAGAGCTGCACCCGCACCTGCTCTTGCTGATTCGTGGGGAAGGCGTCGATGATTCGGTTGATCGTGCCTGCCGCACCGGTGGTGTGCAGGGTGCCGAACACCAAGTGGCCTGTTTCCGCGGCGCGAATGGCGGATTCGATGGTCTCGAGGTCACGCATTTCGCCGACGAGAATCACATCCGGGTCCTGACGCAGCGACCGGCGCAGCGCCTCCGAGAAGCTGGGCGTGTCCACACCCACCTCGCGCTGATTGATGATCGACTTCTTGTGCGTGTGGTAGTATTCGATCGGGTCTTCGATGGTGACGATGTGCCGATCCATATTGGTGTTGATGTAGTCGATCTTCGTGGCCAGCGAGGTGGTCTTGCCCGAGCCGGTGGGACCGGTGACGAGGAACAAGCCGCGAGGCCGGCGGATGAGTTCCTTGCAGATGGGGGGCAAGCCGATCTCTTCGAAGCTCAGAATCTTGTTGGGAATCTGCCGGAGCACGATGGCGAGGTTGCCCTTCTGGCGAAACACCGACACACGGAAACGGGCCGCCTCGCCGTAGGCGAAGCCGAAGTCGCAGGTGCCTTCTTCCTGAAGTTCCTGCTGGGACCGTTCCGGCGTGATCGACTTCATCAGGGCGACCATGTCGTCGGGATCGAGGACTTTGGTCTGCAGGTCGATGAGCCTGCCGGTCTTGCGCAGACAGGGGCGCCTCAACACGGTGAGGTGCAAGTCGCTGGCGCCCTGCTTGACGACCGTATCCAGAAGTCGGTCGATTTGAATCGTGGACATGGATCAGTTTCCTGAAGTAGGCCTCCGCCGGGGAGGCGCCAAGAAGAAGGGCGCGTCATTCCGCCTGGGCGACGCGGGCGATCTCCTCCGGGCTCGTATCGCCGCGCAGAATCTTGATCTTGCCATCGCCGAGCAGCGGCCGCATGCCCTGCGAGAGCGCCGCGGCCCGCAGTTCGGAGACGGTGGCCCGCTTGAAAGCCAGATCACGAATCTCCGGGTTCATGGTCATCATCTCGAAGATGGCCTTTCGACCCCGGTAGCCGGTGTGGTTGCAGGCTTCGCAGCCCTTGGCCTTGCAGACGGTGTTCGTCTTCAATTCCTCCGCCGAGATATCCACGAGCCGCAGCAGCTTGGGATCGGGCTCGGGGTGCGGCTCGCGGCATTCCTTACAAAGCATGCGGATGAGTCGCTGGGCCATGATCGCCTGAATCGAACTGGCCACCAGGAAGGGCTTGACGCCCATATCAATCAATCGCGTGACCGCCGAGGGCGCGTCGTTGGTGTGCAGGGTCGAGAAGACCAAGTGGCCGGTGAGAGCGGCCTGAATGGCGATGTCCGCCACTTCCTGGTCACGAATCTCACCGACGAGGATGATGTTCGGCGCCTGACGCAGCATGGAGCGGAGAATCGCTGTGAACGTCAGACCGATGGCTTCTCGCACCTGGCACTGGTTGATGCCGGTGAAGTTGTATTCGACCGGGTCTTCCGCGGTGATGATCTTGCGGTCGGGCCGGTTGAGGACGTCCAGCGCCGAGTAAAGCGTCGTGGTCTTGCCCGAGCCGGTGGGCCCCGTCACCAGGAAGATGCCGTTGGGCCGGCGAATGATTCGGTTGAACGACTCGAGGTTGTCCTGCTCAAAGCCGAGATTCGCCAGACCGATGCGAACCGAGTCGGGGCGCAGAATACGCAGCACCACGGACTCACCGTGGTAGGCGGGGCAGGCCGACACGCGGAAGTCGACGAGGCTCTCATCGACGTTCATCTTGATGCGGCCGTCCTGCGGCACGCGCTTCTCGGCGATGTTCATGCCCGACATCAGCTTCATTCGCGCCAGCACGGCCGCCTGCATGCGCTTGGGCAGGTTGTCGCGTTCGATGCAGACGCCGTCGATGCGATAGCGCAAGCGCACGCGGTCGGCCATGGGCTCGACGTGAATATCCGAGGCCCGGCTGCGCACCGCTTCGATGATCATGCGGTTGCAGAGCTTGATGATGGGCGCTTCCTCGCCGGTCGCAGCGATGTCGATCGACTTGTCAACGGAGCGGTCGACGGACTGGTCGATCGAATCGGTGACCAGCGACTCGCCGTCATCGACCATGCGGGGAGCGGAGGCGCCCTTGCTGTCGAGGAACGCCCGGATGCGCGAGGGCGCCGCCAGGGTGATGTCCACCTCGGTGTTGAGGCGGAAGCGAAGCATGTCCTGGAATTCGAGATCGAGCGGATCGCTGAGGATGACCCGGAGCCTGCCGTTCTCCTTGGAGACGGGCAGAACCTGGTGCTTCTTGACGAGATCGTCGGGGATCAGGTCGAGCTGAACGCCGGGGTCGGTGGAGAGATCGGTGTAAGGCAGGCCGAACTGCTCCGCCAGGGCCTCCTCGACCTCCTCCTCCTTGGCGAAACCGGCGTCGATGAGGGCTTCCCCGAGTCGCTTGCCCGCCCCCCGGGCGATCTGGACTGCTTGCTCGATTTGCTCGGCGGTGACGGTCCCCTTCTCCTGGAGCACCTGGCCGAGCTTCTTTCTTCTTCGTGCCATAATCGATCACCGATCCTGGGGGGGTGTCTGGGCCAGTTCAACCGAGCCGGCTGGAGCCGACCGCCCAATGGGGAGGGGCCATTATGGGCGTCCCCCTACGGGCTGGCAACCGTTTCGACTCGTCAGCCGCCCTGCTCGCGCGCCTTGCTGCTGGATGATACCTTTCTCTGCGTTCTGCATCCCGAATCCTGGTCGAGGAGCCCTCGCATGTTGCGACCCCCACTGCTCATCACCGCCGGTCCGACCTTCGAAGACATCGACCAGGTCCGCTTCCTGGGCAACCGCTCCTCCGGCCGCCTGGGCCTCTGCCTGGCCGACGCCGCCGCCGCCCGCGGATGGGAGACAGCGATCGCCGTCGGCCCCATCTCAGGCCCGTTGGAATTGCCTTCGTCCGTGCGGGTGCTGCGGTTCCGTTCCACCCGTGATTTGCAGGACTTACTGCACCGGGAATGGCCTCGCCAGGCCGGATTGATCATGGCGGCGGCGGTGGCGGACTACCGCCCGGCGAGCACCAATCAGGGCAAGCTGCGCCGGCAGGCGGCGGGCCTGACACTCGCCCTGGAGCCCACGCCCGATCTGCTGGCCGAATGCGGCCAGACCAAGCGGCCGGACCAGTGCCTCGTGGGCTTCGCTCTGGAGCCGTCTGAGAGGCTGCTGGAGTCGGCCCAGGAGAAGCTCCGCCGCAAGAACCTCGATGCCATCGTGGCGAATCCCCTGGCCACCATGGAGGCGGGCGAGATCGAGGCCACGATCCTCCGCCCAGGCCGTGCGCCGGTCGCCGTGCCGCGCCAGTCCAAGGAGGCCTTCGCCGGCTGGCTGCTGGACCACCTCGCCGCAGACTGCTGAGCCGATCGGCAGGGGAGCGCACCGGCCGACTCGACCCACCAATGCGTTAACTTGGGCAATCTAGAGGGCCGATTCGGGTCATACGGTCTGTGACCTTGCTTATTTTGGGGCTTCTTTCCTTGGCAAGGGCCGGATCCGGAGTAGGCTTACCCTGCACGGAAGTATGGAGTCGGGATTCATCGGTCCGCACAACCGGTGGTCCATCGAAACAAACGAATACCACGCACAGGGAGCATTCTCATGCGCCTGAAGTATCTATGGGTGCCAACCGCGGCCGCGGGACTCTGCGCCGCCACCGCAGGGGCGGCGACGTTCAGCTTCGCCTCAGATGACAATCACGACGGCCCGACCTGGCTGTTCGACGCCGACCAACTCTGGACGTATGGCGATGTCGGCGTGGATCTCCTCGTCGACGTCGATGAAGATGGGCCCGGCGAAGCCGTTGTCTTCGAGGACGCTGTCTTCGAGGCTGACATCACGCTGGACTACCAGTCGACCGCCGACCTGGGTGGCGGCTTGTACCTGCATATCTTCACTGCCTCCGGGACGGCCAGTTGGAACGATCTCGCGGGTGGAGCCTTGCTCGACCTGGAGTTCTTTAGCGGCGTGATGACCGCCGTCAGTGACTCCGCCGATGCCATCAGCTCCACTGCCACGCTCGCCGGCGAAGACTTCGACATGGGAGCCGCCGTGTACACCCCCGGTCAGCCGCTCATCGACCTGGGTCTGACGCAGCTCGTCGATCCGCAGGACTTCGCCTTCACGCTCACCGACATCAACGACGGCGCGGGGGCGCCCCTGGACAACGGCCTGCTCGGCCCCGGCGATGCGGAAGGCAGCTACTCCGGCTCGGCCAACATTCCCGCTCCCGGCTCGCTGGCCTTGCTTGGCCTGAGCGCCCTGACCTTCACCCGCCGACGCTCCTGACCGGACCGCTTGGCCGCCCCTGCCGCACGCATCTTGGAGCACACGAATGCGACACCTTCTTCCGGGTTCCTTGCTTGCAGTCGCCACGCTGGCCGGTAGCGCCAGCGCTGTGACCTTCAGTTTCGATGCAGGCTCCGATGCGGACGGCCTGATCTTTCAGCAGTCGAACGACGCCCTGGCGGATCACAAAGACGATGTGTTTGTCACCGTGCAGGTGGACGTCGATGACGACGGCCCTGGCGATCCCCTCGTCTTCGAAGAGTCCTACCTCGTCGCCCACGCCAGTCTCACCTTCATCGAGACGCAGACGCTCCCTGGCGATGAGTTCCTGCATGTCTTCTCGGCGGATGGCATCTTCAGCATTTGGGAAGATTGCGGCTGCCGCATGATGTTCTACTGCGAGTTCGATGACGCCCTGTTCAGCTCCTTGAGCGACAGCCCCGACGCCATCGGCGCTTCGGCGACGCTCTTCGGCGAGGACACCGGCCGCGGCAGCGTCTTCTACGCCCCGGGCCCCTTGCTCATGGACATCGGCATCACCGAGCTCTACGCCCCCTTCGATTTCACCTTCGAACTGAGCAACATCAACGGCGGCGCGGGCGCGCCCATCACGAACGGCAGCATCGGCGACTTCGAGTCGGACAGCAGCTACGCCGGCGCCGCCGTGGTCCCGACCCCGACGAGCGCCGCCTTGCTGGTCCTGGGAGGCCTGACGGGCACACTTAGACGTCGACGCTAGAGAGCGTCGGCGAGAACAATAGATTTCTTCCCTTCTTACACGGGCACAGGCATAGGAGTCGTGTCCGTGTTTTCTTGCGCGCAACAACCCCGCTCAATCTCCCTCGCATGCCAGGACAGAGCGCAGCGACGTCCTGGGTACGCTCAAGAGCACACGCCACCCGAAAGTGATCAGCGATCCTCTGGCATCAGATCGACCGCGAGGGGATAGTGGTCCGAGGCATAACCCTTGGGCGTCGGGTCGGTACGCCAGTCGTGCCCTTCCGGCCGGGCGGGGGTGGAGAAGATGAAACCACTGCCCGGACGAATCTCGCGCAGCAGGCCGCTGTTCACCAGGATGTAGTCGATCGTGCGGTTCGACTCGTGGGTCACGAACGGCGGCATGGAGGTCTCGCCGTAGCGAGCGCGATGGGCGAAGGTGTCGACCATGCCCGCCTCCAGGTACCCAAGCACGGAGTGATCGCTGGGGACGGCGTTGAAGTCGCCAAGCACCGCGATATTCACTTGATCGTTCTCAATCTGGTCCGCCTGGATCAACTTGACGACGCCCTGGGCTTCCGCCTCGCGCCAGTACTCGTTGCCCTGCCCCGCCTTGTGATGCACGACATACAGCCGCAGCGTGTAGTCCTCGCGCACCTCGATGTCGACGCGCAGGGGCGAGCGGCGGAAGAGGAGCGGATCGCCGTAGTAGCGATTGGAGCGGCCATTCCAGAGCCTCGGGTGCTCGCCCTCCAGTTCCATATCGAGCCAGACTTTGGTATCGCTGATGGGATAGCGGGAGAGGACGGAGTTCTCGATGCCGCGGTAGTAGCCGACATCGACGGAGGCGACGTGCTCGTAGCCCATGCCCTTGAGGTACTTGTCGCGGAACCAGATGAGGGCATCGAGCGACTCGACCTCTTCGAGCGCCAGGATGTCGGCGTCGACGGCCCGGATTGCCTTGGCCACCGCTTCCAGCTCCGAGGTGGGCTTGGGCACCTCCGAGTCGTGCTCCAAGTCGGGGTCGTCGATGCCGTCGAAGAGATTCAGCACGTTGTAGGTCGCCAGGCGCACGGCGCTCTTGGGCTTGTCGGGGACGTCCGGGGTGCCGTAGAGCAGGGTGTCATCCTCAGCGGAGGCGACGGCAGTCAGACCGGCAAGCAGGACAAGCGAGGCGACTAGGAAACGAAGCGGCTGGGTCATGGCGTGGGACTCCTCTCCGTAGGGGCATGAGTGCGAACCGAAAGCGTAGCACACCGGCAGGATTCAAGACCCGCCCTGAGGGGCCGCAATCCGCCTTGAGCGGGCCCCGCAGGCATTCAATCGCAGGTTTGTCAATTCCTTAGCCGGGAAGATCGCATTTCGGAGCCGCCTGAGACCGCCTGCAGGGACGCTGCGGAGGGGGCAAGCGTGCGGGTCTGGAGCGTGCCGAATCGGCTTCTTTGAGAGCCCTCGCCTGGAGAGAGGCGATCCAGGGAAGAAGAACGGTCGATGGGTGTCTTCTGAGAGGAGGCGACTGTTCAGGAGGCATCTGGCCTTGTCGGGTGGAAAGGCCGAATCGCGAAGCTCCGGAGGAGCGGACCATGTTGCAGGACTCACAACAAGCCCCCCCGATCGACAAACGTCAGCAGGCCGCGCACCGCCTGCCTCAGAGAGCCCTTCTGGTGACTTGCTTCGCGACGCTCGGACTCGCGCTCGTTGGCTGCAAAGCCACGCCCTTCGACCATTGGCAGGCGATGTCATCCAGCCGCGTGCAGCCGCTGGAAAGCGAACAGATCGCCGCCCTCGACGACTGGCGCATGGATGAACCGGTCACCGCCTTCGTCCGCGCCGGGGCCATGCGGTAGGCCCGACGCCCCCGGGTCAGGCCTGGGCCATGCCGGGGCAGAGCGCAGCGCCGCCCCGGGTACTCTTCAGAACATCACTCTCTCAGGACACCGGCGCGGGGTGCAGCGGCGCGAATTCCGCGGTGAAGTGCCGCAGGGCCGGCGGCTCTTTCACGATGCGGTAGCCGGGCAGCTTGTCGGCGTATTCCTTGACTTCCAGGATCACCTCGATGACGTAATCCATGTGCGACTGGGTGTACACCCGCCGCGGGATGGCTAAACGCACGAGTTGCATGTGGGCCGCCTCGCCCATCATGATGGAACCGATCTCGCAACCGCGAATGCCGCCGTGCTCATACAGCGCCACGGACACCGCCTGGCCGGGGAACTCGAGGTTGGGGATGTGCGGGCAGAAGTCAGCCGCGTCGATGTAGATGGCGTGCCCGCCGGGCGGCTGCACGATCGAGACGCCGCCCGCGAGCAAGCGCTCGCCGACGTAGGCCGTGGAACGGATGCGGTAGCGCAGGTAGTCCTCTTCCAGCACCTCCGTGAAGCCCTGGGCCATGGCCTCGAGGTCGCGACCGGCGAGGCCCCCGTAGGTCACATAGCCCTCGGTCAGGATGAGCAGGTTGCTCGCATGCTGGAAGAGTTCCTCATCGCGAATGAGCAGGATGCCGCCGATATTGACGATGCCGTCCTTCTTGGCGCTGACCGTGGCCCCATCCGCGAGGTCGAAACACTCGCGGACGATGTCGCGGACACTGCGGTTCTGCTGGCCCGGCTCGCGCTGCTTGATGAACCAGGCGTTCTCGGCGAAGCGGCAGGCATCCAGGAACAGCGGCTTCTGGTAGCGATCGCAGACCGCCCGCACCTCGCGGATGTTCTGCAGGCTGACCGGCTGGCCGCCGTTGGAGTTGCTGGTGATGGTGAGCATGACGACGGGCACATCGTCGGCCCGCTCTTCGAGCAGCTTCTCCAGCTTGCCGACATCCATGTTGCCCTTGAAGGGGGCGACCGTGTGGGCCGACTCGCCCTCGGGCGTCAAGAGGTCGAGCGCCTGGGTGCCGTGGTGCTCGATGTTGGCCCGGGTGGTGTCGAAGTGGGCGTTGTTGGGCACGACCATGGTCTTGCCCCGCTCGCCCGGCCCCAGGAGCAGTTCGAAGAGCATCCGCTCACTGGCCCGGCCCTGGTGCGTGGGCAGGACATGCGGGATGCCCGTGATGTCCTGGATGACCTCCAGGAAACGGAAGAAGCTGGGCGCCCCGGCGTAGGACTCGTCGCCTCGCATGATGCCGGCCCACTGCATGCTGGACATGGCCCCGGTGCCGGAATCCGTCAGGAGATCGATCAAGACCCGCTCGGAGGGGATCTTGAAGAGGTTGTACCCCGCCTCTTTGAGGTATTCGCGACGCTCAGGAGCCGTCGTCATGCGAACCGGCTCGACAGACTTGATGCGGAAAGGCTCGATAATCGTCTTCATGCGCGGAGTATAGACGATGCCGACTGCCGGTAATACGATGAAAGGGACTCGAGACGGGCAATGCCAGAGGATCAGACAAACAACGCGAGAGGGTCCGCCGGCTCCGGGACTGGCACCAGCCCCCGGAAACGCCGAAGAATGATGCGACGGTGTGGCCTTCTTCTCATCCTGGTTATCGGCTTCTTCATGCTGCGCTCCTGCGGAACACTCGATCGACTCTTCTTCTACGGCGGCCCGGACCCGGGCCCCCCGCCTGCGGGTGTCGAACAGGTGTACTTCGCCACCGACTCGGGCCTGCAGTTGCACGGCTGGTGGACGCCTGCCGACGGCCCGCCCAGCCAGGCCCTGGGGACGATCGTGCACGCGCATGGCAATGCCATGTCCGTGGACAACCACTACGAGGTCACCGCCTTCCTGGCGGAGTACGGCTTCAATGTGCTCCTCTTCGACTACCGGGGCTACGGCCGCAGCGAAGGCAAGATCCGCCGCCGCGAGGATGCCCTTGCCGACCTGCACGCGGCCCTGGCCTACGTGCGGACGCGCCCGGATGTAGAGCCGCGGCGGGTGGTCTTGCTGGGCAGTTCGATCGGCGGGGCGCTCTCCCTCATGGCGGGGCCCGACGAGCCGGAACTGGCGGGGATCGTGGCCGTTTCTCCCTTCGCCTCCTGGCGCGGCGTGGCGGCCAGCGTTGTGGGTGGCGATCCGCCGAACCTTCTCGGTCGGGTCGTGAGCCGGGCATTGGTGCGCCGTGAGGCCGAACCGATCGATCGGCTCGTCGAGATTCAGCACTGTCCGGTGCTGCTGGTGCACGGCACGCGCGATGAGGTCGTTCCCCACAGCCACAGCCAGGCGTTGCTGGCGGCGGGGCAGGCGGCCGATGCGCCCGTGAGCTTGCGAACCATCGAGGGAGGCGATCACAACAACCTCCCCCTCAACGAACCACCCCTCGCCGAGGAACTGGCGGGCTGGCTGACGCTCGTCCTGCAGGGAGCCGAACCGACGGCCCCACCCCAGACGCCGGAAGAGCGGAGTGTCGAGTCGATTCCGGCTGGCACACCGGACGGCTGAGCGAGCGGTGGTGCGCGGGCTCTCTGGGCGGTTTCGAGCACGACACCGATAACCCCCCTGGCGGACAAGATCCTCACTTGGCCCCTGGAGTCGAGTGGCAGCGGTATCGATCGCAGGGACGGGAAGGCCCCCGGGAGGTCGATCCCGCCGGGAGTGGCGGAACTTCGGCCGGCCCTTTGCCGATACCTCAGGAAGTGACCCCAGCGGAGCGCACGTGCCGACCCTCATCCCGGCCACCGGGGCAACGTCGGCCACGAGGACGCAGAGGAGACGGCCTGCATGGCACCTGGCTCTACGCAAGGCGGATCGGGATCGACCGGTGACGTCGCCGACAATCGGCGCAGCCACCAACGACTGGCCTTCGAGGTGGGCCAGATCACCGTCGCGGTCATGCACCCCGGCGGGACGCTCTCGAAGTTCCGTGTCGTCTGTCGCGACCTCTCCTCGGGCGGGGTGGCCTTCCTGCATCGGGGCTTTCTCTACGAGGGCACCGAGTGCCAGATCAGCCTGCCCTTGATGACCGGCGGCGAGCGGGCGGTCGGCGGCAAGGTCGTGCGCTGCTCTCACGTCAAGAAAAACATCCACGAAGTCGGCGTCTGCTTTGATGACCAGCTCGATCCGCGCCAGTTCATGGACGTCGGCGTCGAGTACGCGGAACTCAACGACAAGCCGATCGAGATGCCCGACCTGCAGGGACGCCTGCTCTTCGTCGGCGCTGAGGCGCTCGACTTCGCCTTGCTCCAGTATCAGTTGCAGGGCACCGCGATCGAACTGGTGCATGAGGCCAGTCCGCAGGAAGCCGTCGCCGAGACTCGCCGCACCGCCTTCGATGCCGTGATCTGTGACATGTTGTTGGGGACGAGCCAAGGCGGCGAGACGATCGCGGAGATCCGCACCACGGGCTTTCGAGGTCCGATCATCGCTGTCACCGCGGAACGCGACCAGGCGAGCCTGCGCAAGGCGAAGCAACTGGGCGCCAGCGAGGTGATCCTCAAGCCCTACAGCCCCGCCACGCTCATTGGCGTCCTCTCGGAGCACCTCAACGCCCGCGGCTTCATCAGCAGCAGCGCCGAGCCCATCTTGAGCACGTTGCCCCGGGACTCCTCCCTGGCGCCGCTCATCGTTGACTTCGTCAAGGCGGCCAAGGCCGCGGCGGCGGCGATCCGCGAGGCCATGGAGCAAGACGACGTGGAGCAGGTGCGCAAGCTCTGTCTGCAACTGCAAGGCAATGGCTCGTCTTACGGCTTCAAGACCCTCACCGACCTGGCCGGGCAAGCGGTGGAAGCAATCGGCGCGGCCACGTCGCTCGACCAGGCGGGGAACGCCATCGAGCAACTGCAGGCCATCTGTCGGCGCATGGACGTCTGCCAGGTCGCGTGAAGACGGGCTCCCGCGGCGGGGGTCCCGCCCATGGGACCAGTACAGCGGCAGGAACGATCAGCGAGGTGAGTTTCGATGAGCACGAGCACGAACGGAGGCGCCGGCGAAGCCAGCCAGGGCGGATCGGGAGATCGTCGGGGCGAGCCGCGCCTGTCCTATGAGCGATCGAGGATCGCCGTCGCCGTGATGCATCCCGGTGGGACGCTCTCCAAATTCGACGTCACCTGTCGCGATCTCTCGGCGGGCGGCCTCGCCTTCCTGCACCGAGGCTTCCTGCACGCCGGTACGGAGTGCCAGATCCGACTGCCCCTGTTGACGGGCGGCGAGATGACCGTGCATGGCCAGATTGTCCAATGCGCCCATGTCCAGAAGAGCATCCACGAAGTCGGCGTCGTCTTCGACGAGGCGATCGATCCTCGGCAGTTCCTGGACGTCGGCGCCGAGTACGCGGATCTCAACGAGGCGCCCCTGGACCTGCCCAAGCTGCAGGGGCGTTTGCTCCATGTCAGCTCCGACCCACTCGCCTTCGCCTTGTTCGAGCATCAACTGCGGGGCACGGGGATCGAAGCCCGAAGCTGTGCCCATCCGCAGCAGGCCGCGAACCAGTCACGGCAGACCGTCTTCGATGCGATCTTCTGCGACCTTCCCTTCACGGACGTAACCGGGGAGGCAGTCGCGGCGAGTCTGCGGCGAGAGGGCTATGCGAGTCCCATCATCGCCGCCACCGCCGAGCGCCAGCGGACTCGCTTGCAGCAGCTCAAGAGCGCCGGTGTGAACGAGGTTCTGCTCAAGCCCTTCAATCCGACGACCTTGGTCTGTCTGCTCTCCCAGCATCTGCAGGACGGCATCCTGCTCTCAAGCAGTTCAGGGCCGATCCTGAGCACCATCCCGGAGAACTCCTCGATGGCTCACCTCGTCGCGGACTTCATCGAGTCGGCGAAGTCAGCCGCCGCCAGCCTGAAGAAAGCGGAGGATGCCGGCGACCTCCACGCGGTGCGCGTCGTCTGCCTGCAATTGCAGGGCCACGGCTCGTCCTTCGGGTTCAAGATGCTGACTGAGCTTGCGGCTGCTGCCGTCCAGGCCCTGCAATCCGCGACAAGTGTGGCCGACGTGGGCAGGAATCTGGAGCAGCTTCAGTCGGTCTGTGAGCGTCTGCAGGCGAAGAAGGCAGCTTGATCGATGTCACCGGCCTGGCGCGCCTAGCGATCCGTCCGGGCGAAGATGAAGACGCCGAGCAGGTAGCAGACGACGCCGACGACAACGAGAAGCAAGCAGGGCAGAGCCATCTCCGCATAGCTGAAGTTGCGCCAGGTCGCGCCTTCGAGGGCGTTGATCGCCCAGCGCACGGGGCTGACGTGGCTGAGCGTCGCCAGCCAGCCGCGCATGAAGAAGGCGGGGATCATGCCGCCGCCCAGCATGGCCATGATGATAAAGGCCCCCCAGCCGGCCCCGGCGACGCCCTCCTCGGTCTTCCCCAGGACGCTCATCAGCATCATCATCCCGACAAAGCACACGCCGACGCAGAGGATCGCCAAGGCGAGTTTGTCCGGCGGCCCCAGGCGCAGACCGAAGGCGACCTTGCCGATCGCCAGCAACAACAGGATCACCGCCGCCACCGCGATGAAGCAAGCCAACCCCTTGCCCGCCAGGATGTGAGCCCGGCTGAGCGGCGACACGCGCAAACGCAGGAACGTGCCCTCGCGCCGCTCCTTGACGATGGTGATGGCGAATCCGGAAGTGCAGCCGAGGATGCCCCAGAGAATCGCCTGCGGGAAGGTGATCTCGAAGGACTGTTGGGGAACACTCTCGTCGACTTCCTCTTCCTCATCGACGAATTCGATGGCTTCCTCGGCGCTCAGGTTCAGCCCTTCCCCGTACAGTTCCGGATCGAATTCGCCCAGGAAGGAGTTGAGCGAGTTCATGAACGCCATGAGGATCATCTTCTGCACGGGATCGATGCTCTCCGAGTCGCGAAGCTGATCCAGTTGCCCCTGCACTTGCGCCTGGGACCACTCCTGGTCCATGAAGCGATCGCGCAGGGAAGTGAACATCGCCTCCATGATCATGCCCTGCAGGTAGCCGGCTTCCGCCTTGCGGGCCGGATCGACGTGCACGACAAGCGACGAGTCGCCACCCCCGCCACCGAAGAGGAAGCCCATGTTGCTGCCGAACCCCTCCAGGACGTGCACGGAGGCGACGACTTGGCCGCGGCGCACGGCGTTCGCCGCCTCTTCCGCCGTCCGTTCCTGGTTGACGTTGAGGGCCTCCGATTCGTCGAGCTTGGCGACGAAGGCAGCCGACTCGGTGGACTGATCTTCGTCGATGACCGCGATGTTCATCGCCGCCGTCCCGCCGCCGTCGCCGAAGTTGAAGATGGCCCCGAAGAACAGGCCGTAGATGAGCGGGAAGCCGAGCACCCAGAACATGCCGAACTTGTCGCGAGAGAGGAGCCTCAGATCCTTGAGCGCCAGGTGGAGTACTGCTTTCATTCGTCTCGAAGCCTCCGTCCAGTCAGGGCCAGGAAGACCGTCTCCAGGTCCGGCTGCTGCACCTGCAGGGTGCGGAACGCAACACCTCTGCCAGAGAGATCACTGATCGCTTCCAGGGGCCTCGCCGTCTCCAAGCGCAAGGCGGTGCCGTCGAGTTGCCCTTCCAGCTTCACCCCCTCGCCCGGCGGTTCCTTGAGTTCCGCCATGACCACCGAGGTGCCGCCATGCGCCGCGATGAGCTCGTCGATCGTCCCCAGGGCCAGGATCGAGCCCCGGTCCATGATGGCGACGCGATCGCAGAGGCGCTCGGCCTCTTCCATGTAGTGCGTGGTGTAGATGACGGTGAGGCCCGCCTTCTTGAGCACCTCGATACGCTCGAAGATGTGGTTACGCGACTGCGGGTCCACGCCGACGGTCGGCTCATCGAGCAGCACAATGTCCGGCTCGTGCGCCAGGGCGCAGGCGAGATTCAGTCGGCGCTTCATACCTCCGGAGAAGGTCTTGACCTTGCTCTTGCGCCGCTCCTCGAGGCCGGCGAACTCCAGCCCCCAGTCGATGCGCTCGTGCAGCTTCTTGCCCGCCAGTCCATACATGCGGGCGAAGAAGGCGAGGTTTTCAGCGCAGGTGAGTTCGTCGTAGAGCGAGAGCGACTGCGGGGCCATGCCCACGATTCTCCGCACGCCGGCCTGCGTGGGGTCAGGCTGGCCACTCAGGGCGACGCTGCCGGCACTGGGTTTGAGTGCCCCGATGAGCATGTTGATGGTGGTGGTCTTGCCCGCACCGTTGGGGCCGAGCAAGCCGAACATCTCGCCCTTGGCGACCTCGAACGAGACATCATCCACCGCCACCAGGTCGCCGAAGCGTTTGGTCAGGTTCTTGACGTCGATCATGGCGTCAGTGTAACCACGTGACTCGACTGCGCACCTGGCGCCTCACCACAGAGCACGGCCATCTTGGCCGTGCTGCCCTGCTCGCAGCGCCGCCATCACCGCCTCCCGCCCCTGCAGCGCTTCGGCCGGCCGGGGTTCGTCGGGAGTGAAGACGAGCAACTCCTCCGTTGTCAGGATCCTGATATCCGACTCGTCGATGCCGCCGTCGAGCTTCGTCACTGCCGCCAGATCGAGCCCGAGATGCCGGGCCAGGAAACGAAGCATCGGTGCGCGCTTGCTCGGGCCATAGTCGTGGCCTTCACTCGCCCGGTGCACGTTGGCGACGTCCTCACCAGCGCCGAGCGTCTGGTAGACGCTCTGGATGTAAGGAAACTCCACTTCGGGCGTGTTCTTGGTCCAATCCTCGCCGCAGGAGACAATCAGCTGCGGCCGGGGCGCTGCGAGTGCCGCGATCTCGCAGTTGTTGGTGCGGTGCAACTCGCTCTCGTGAATGAGCTTGCCGGATTCGCAGAGGCAACCGCCGAAGAAGTGAGCTGACACCATGACGACCGGCACG
>SWCB01009199.1_pt1 | contig 19172 bp, 14 predicted proteins | sample 4692901 | NCBI WGS metagenome assembly SWCB01 (sample SAMN10267276, study PRJNA491770) | bioreactor metagenome | isolation source: DHS bioreactor inoculated with subseafloor sediment | place: Japan: off Shimokita Peninsula | collected 2006-08 | reverse complement strand
GCCCAAGCCCATCAACTCCGAAGTCGATGTGCGGGTTACGGCCAGGCAAGTCCCCGCCGATGAGCACCTTCGCGAGGCGCTCTGGGAGGAGAGCGCCCGCGTCCTCGACGCCCTCATGAATCGGCCAGCCTACGAGCGGCTCCTTGCCGCCGGACTGCTTCGACCGGAAGGGGAGGCGAGTCCCGATTCGGCGGGGCCTCCCGCGTTCACGCTGGGCGCGCTCAGTGATGTCGATGTGATCGTGCATCGCGGCGAAGACACCAAGGGCGAGTTCGATCACCACGTCACGATTGCCCTGCACCAGGGCTCCTTCCTCTACGAGCACTTCACCTACCCGGTCCGTCTGCGGCAGGGCACCATCATCGTCACCGACAGCGACGCCTGGCTGGAACTGCCGGAGTTGTTCGGGCCGACCGGCGAGCGGCTGGGCAGCCTGAGCGGCACCGTGGTTCTGAGCCGCGACGGCGTGGAGGTCTACGAACCGAGCATCGAAGTCAACGTCGATGCCATGCCCATCGATCGCTACCTCGCCTATGCCCTTCCCGACTCAAACGAGGACGCGACCGGGCCGGACACGGCGCCGCTCTCACGGGGCGGGCGGCTCATCGAGGCCTGGGGCATGCGGGGGTTCACCTCCGGCTCGGCCCGTATCACCCCCGATGGCGCCGACGGTGCGGACTTTCGAGTCGAGTGCATCGTCCGCGATGCTGCGGCAACGCCGGGCGACGGCTCTTATCCACTTGAGCAGGTGGACGGACGCGTCATCGTGACGAAGGACGGCATTCAGATCGAGCAGTTGACAGCTCGGCACGGCGAGACGGAGTTCGTGGTATCCGGTGCTTTCTCATCCTTGGGCGACGACTCGGAGGATGCCGAAGTCGTCTGCGATCTGGGAGTCGAAGTGTTCGCCCTCGCCGTCGCAGAGCCCTTCGAGCAGGTGCTGGAGCCGTTTCTCGAGAGTGATCTGCTGCGAGAGTCGCCGACCGAGGAACTTGCGGCCTTACGGGCCCGGTACCAGCCCACCGGCAGCGCCGACGCGACGGTGCGAATCACTGCGGGGCAGGGGCAGGCTCCCGGTTACGAAGCGGATCTTCGTCTCCGCGATCCCGCGTTTCAGATCGATGACACGCGGATTCGGCTCGGCGGTCTCGTCGAGGGCATCACCGTCGCCGAAGGCTGGGCACGATTCTCCGGGACCCAGGCCCGATTGCTGGATGGCGACGCGACGGCCGCCGCCCTGGACGTCACCGGTAACTGGCACTGGGCGAATCCGGGCGAGGCCGGCGACGATGCCGGAGCGGCCGAATCGACCCTCAGCCTGCGCGTGGATCAGGCCGATCTCGCCTCCGAGTCGCTCCGCCAGGCACTGCGTCTGGCTGGGGACGGCATGCTCGTGGATCTGCTGCAGCGCTACGCCGTCACCGGACTGGTCGGCACTGATCTGGTGCTCCATCGCCAGGGCGACGGCAACATTGACGTGCGCGGCGAGGTCCAGCCCCTGTGGCTGACCATTGACGACAAGCGGCTGGAGAGCATGACGGGGACGGTCAGTTTCGGCGACGACCGGGTGGAACTGCGAGAGCTGGCGGGAGCGTTGAATGGCGGCCGCTTGACGATGGCCGGCGACATGCAGTTCGAAAGGATTGGTGCCGAGGATCAGGCGAAACGGCTGACGCGGGTCGATCTTGGCTTCGAGGGAGAGCTTGACCGGTTCGTCGCGGCCGAGTGGTCGACCCTGCTCGGGACGTTGGGGCAGCGCCTGGCCGATGTCGAGTTTGCGGCGAGCGAGCGGTTCCGCGTGCAGGAGGGGCAGTTGCGCTACGTGAGCACCGACCGACCGGAGGAGGATCGCCTGCGCGTCGAGGCGCGGGTGGAAATGCTGGGCGGTTCTTTCAACCTGGGATTGCCCATCGAGCAACTGAACGGCGACGTGGATGTCCAGATGGACAAGCGAGCTTGGCAGGAATACGCCGCCGTACAGGTGTGGGGACGCGCCGACACCTTCCGCCTGCGCGGCGTGGACATGGCCGATCTGCGCTTCCGCCTGGCGAACGGCGATGAGCCTGGCGAGCTGCTCGTGCCGCATATCGAGGCGACCTGCCACGACGGCAAGATCGCCGGGCAAGCTCGCGTGCTGGTGGGCCGCGAGACCGACTACGAGTTGCAGTTGCAATTGGAGAATGTGCGGCTGGGGCGCACCCTGCGCGATTTGAGGCGGGTGGCGGAAGAGCAGGCAACGAAAGCCCCGCCGACCGAAGTGGCAGAGGAACTCGCCGAGCGCCAGCCGGTCCAGGGGCGCGTGGCCGCCACCGTGGCCTTGCGGGGGACCGTAGGTAAGCCAGAGGCGCTGAGCGGCCGAACCACCGCCCGCGTCGCCGGCAAGGGCGTGGTGGAGTTGCCGGTCATGTTGTCGCTTATTCAGCTCAGCAACTTCCTGCCGCCCGCGAATGATCGTTTCGATCTGGCGGAACTGGACTTCCACTTCAAGGGCCGGGAGATCATCTTCGAACGGGCCGACCTGCTGGGGAGCACCATTTGGATCGACGGGCGCGGCCGGCTCGACCTTGACGATCTGGGCATTGACATGATCTTCACCACGCAGGGCCGGCTTCCTGATCTTGGGGCGATCCCCGATCTCTTCACGGATTTGATGCTGGGCCTGCGCAATGAGCTAATCACGATGCAAGCCGCCGGAACGCTGTACAATCCCGAGTTCCGCCCGCGGACGCTCTTGCAGACGCGCCGCACCTTGGCGGAGATCTTCGGCACGGAACGGCAGCGCCTGGAGAAGCCGGTCCGCCGAGAAACCGAGAAGGATCGGCCGCTGCGGCAGGGGCCCTGATGGATCGAGAGGATGCGATGGAAGGGAAGCAAACGACCAAGTCCCGAAACTGGGACGATCTCAACGCCTTGCTCAACGAGGCCATTGAATTCACCGGCGAGGACCCAACTCGCTTCGAGGGGCGGCTGGTGCAGGACATGATGCGCACCAGCACCCGCTTTCTCACCGACAAGATCGACACCGGCTACGTCAAGCTCTGCACCAGCGCCCTCAAGGAGCTGCGCTACGCCTTTAAGGTCTTCTCCAAGTACGAGCACATCCGCAAGGTCTCGATCTTCGGCTCGGCCCGCACCACCGAGGACCACCCCGACTTCAAGACGGGTGTAGAGTTCAGCCGCAAGCTCGCCCAACTCGGCTGGATGGTGATTACCGGCGCCGGCGACGGCATCATGAAAGCCGGGCACGTCGGACCGGGGCGCGAGGCGTCGTTCGGCGTTGCCATTCGACTGCCCTTCGAGACCACCGCCAACGAGATCATCGCCGGCGACGAGAAGCTGATCCGCTTCAAGTACTTCTTCACTCGCAAGCTCATGTTCATCAGCCAGTCCCAGGCGGTCGTGCTCTTTCCCGGGGGCTTCGGCACCCAGGATGAAGGCTTTGAAGCGCTCACCCTCGTGCAGACCGGCAAGGGAGCCATGGTCCCCATCGTCATGTTGGAAGGCGACGGCGGCGACTACTGGGAGCACTGGGACAACTACGTTCGACGCAGTCTCCTTGGCTATGGCAAGATCGGCGAGGAAGACCTGAATCTCTACTACGTCGCCAAGGGCATTGACGACGCGGTCGATCACATCAGCCGCTTCTATCGCGTCTATCACTCGTCCCGCTATGTGCGCGACGATCTCGTGATCCGTCTGACCGAGCCGTTGACCGAAGAGCAAGTGGACCTGCTCAACCAACGCTACCCCTCGCTGCTCCAGTCGGGCAAGATCGTGCAGCGCGGCGCCTTTGACGACGAAACGAGATTCCTTGATCTGCCACGTCTCGCCTTCCACCACAAGCGGGGCGGGTACGGGACGCTGCGAGCCATGATCGACGACATCAACTCCTTCGCAGGGCCGGAGCCGACCGCCTAGACTACGCCGATCGTCCTTCGACATGGGGCGTCGTCCCGCCGCACCCGTGGCCGGTACCGGCCTCGGTTCTTCCTGTCGCTGTTCACGGCGGCAGCCATCGGCTGCGCTGCTGGAACGGGGAGATCCGCTTCCTTGGCGGTCGGCGCGGGGAACGAGCCAGACGAGGACGCCGCCTTCTTCGTCGGTGAGCCCGCGCCCAGCGCCGGGGTGACGGGGCTGGAGGTCCGCTGGTGGGTCGTGGATGACGAAGGCAAGGCCCTCTTCAACATCGCCCGCGAGCATGGGGCTTCGCTCGACTTCCTGCCCGAGTCTCGCCGGCAGCACCTGGCGACGCACGGCTTTCGTCTGTTGCGGGCCCCGATGTCAGACTTCGAGGGGCTCGCTGGGGCGCTGGCGATCAGCGGCCAGATCTCCTCGGATTGGCTGGGCCAGGCCCCGCGCTGGACCGGCGTCATGCCCGGCCCCCGCCTGCCCGACGGCTCGACTGTGGACATCGCCGGCCGGGAGGTGTATCTCCCCGCCGGTCGTTTCGAGCTGGCCCTGCGCACCTGGATCGTGCCCACGAACACCGGGCCCTTCCTGCAACTGGAGTTGCTGCCGCGCTACGAGCCGAGCCGGGAGCGGACGCTGGCCTCGCTGGCGGGAGAAGTGGGGCGGCGGCAGCCGATCGAGGAAGCGCTCGTACGCCTGCGCCTGGAGAGCGGCTACGTCTACCTCTTGACCTCCGAGTCGCCGCGGGTGGCCTGGCAGATCCCCCCGGACGACGAGGAGCGTGACACGTCATCCAGCGCCCTGGCGGAGCCCGCGGCGGAAGCCATCGGGCCCCTCACTCCCGAACTGCCCACCGTCGGCGAGTTGCTCCTGCGACCCTCGACCACCGCAGGCATGCCCGGGGTCGGCAGGCGCGCTGTGGCCGTCTTCCTGCCCTATCTGCCCCGGGAAGCGTCACTCCTGCCGGCCGTGCGCTGAGTGGGACGGTAGTGGGGCAGCTGCCGGCGGCGCTCCTGCTAGGATGCGTGGCCGTCCGTACTCAGATCCCATCGTCGCAGGAGGCGCCATGCCTGACACGACCCCCACAGGCAGCACCGTGGTTACCCGCTTCGCACCCAGCCCCACCGGCCACCTCCACATCGGCGGGGCGCGGACGGCTCTCTTCTGCTGGGCCTACGCTCGGCGGATGGGTGGCCAATTCATCCTGCGAATCGAAGACACCGATCAACTTCGCTCCAGCGACGCCTCCACCCGCGGCATCTGCGAAGACCTCGCCTGGATGGGCATCCATTGGGACCAGGGGCCGGAGTTCGAACTTGCCGGCGGTGAGTCGATCGGCGGCGGTGAGCGCGGGCCGTACTACCAGTCGCAGCGCCTCGACCTCTACAACCGCTACCTCGACGGGCTCGTCGAAGCCGGCCTCGCCTACCCCGCGTTTGAGACGCCCGAGGAGTTGGAGCTGGAGCGCAAGAAGGCCGTCGCCGCCAAGAAGACCTATCGCTACAACCGGGCTGCTCTGGATCTGCCCGCCGAGACCGTGCAGGCATATCTTGCCGAGGGTCGTGAGCACGTCCTGCGGTTCAAGATGCCGGACAAGCCCATCACCGTGCATGACCTGGTGCGCGGGGAGGTGACGGTCCGGCCGGAGGAACTCGACGACTTCGTCATTCGCAAGCGCGACGGGTTCCCGACCTACCACTTCGCGGTCGTTGTCGACGACGCCTTGATGGGCGTGACGCACGTCCTGCGCGGCCAGGAGCACCTGAACAACACGCCCAAGCACATCGCCCTCTTCGAAGCGCTCGGCTTCGAGGAGCCGCGGTTCGCCCACATGTCGCTGACTTTCAATCCCGATGGGTCGAAGATGTCCAAGCGCGACAAGGACAAGGCCGCCCGCGTCGCCTGCAAGGGCGCGGATGTGACAGCGAGCCCCGTCCCTGAGATCAGCGAGGCGGACTTCGCCAAATGGCTGGGTGACAAGCGCGGCCAGCTTGAACCCGACCAGTTGCGCGCTCTCGCGGAGCATTTGGCGATTGATCTGCCCGAGGTCAACGTCGACGACTTTCGCCAGTCCGGCTACCTGCCCGAGGCGCTGTGCAACTTTATCTCGCTGCTCGGCTGGTCGCCCGGTGGGGACATCGAGAAGTTTGACATGGCCTTCCTCGCCGAGCGGTTCGACTTCGACCGCCTCATCAAGGCCCCGAGCAAGTTCGATCGCGACAAGCTGCTCTCCTTCAACCACGATGCCTTGCAGGAGCTATCCGAGGAGGCGTTCGTGACGCGGCTGCGCGAGCATTGTGAGCGATACCACGCCGACTTCCTGGGGCACTTCGACGAGACAACGTTCGATCTCTTCGCCCGTGCCAACCAGAAGCGGAGCAAGACGCTGGAAGATCCCGTGCGCTCCTGCCAGTTCTTCGTGACTCCCGATGACGCGTTGGTCTACGAGAAGAGCAAGGGCGTCCGCAAGGCCCTGCGCGGCGAGCCGACCGGCATTTCTCACCTGGAGAAGCTCCTGCCCGTGCTCGAGGCGCTTGCGGCGTGGAATGTCGCGGCCCTGGAGGCGTGCGTGAAGGCGTACGCCGACGAGAACGCCGAGGGCAACCTCGGCAAGGTCGCCCAGCCCTTGCGCGTGGCGGTGAGCGGTGGCACGATCAGCCCGGCGATCTTCGAGACCCTCGCGATTCTGGGCAAGGACAGCACCCTGGCCCGCATGCGCCGCTGTCTGTCCCAGGCTGAAGAGCTTACCACGGCATAGAGCCACGACCGCCGGTCGCAATCAGGGCGGACCGGCGATCGGGGTCGATGGGGCTGTGGTTGGCGCGCTCAGCAGTCCTGGCCATAGTTGGCGAGCAGGATGCCGAGGTCGGATTGGTCGACCGCGCCGTCGCAGTTGAGGTCGCCGCGATTGTCGTAGAGCGGGTCGTCAGCGGGGAGTTCGTAGGTCGCGAGCAGAATGCCAAGGTCCGCCTGGCCGACCGTGTCGTCGCCATCGACATCACCAGGGCAGAGCGGGGCGGCCAGATCGACGATGGTGAAGTCACGTTCCACAAGTTCGGAGCCCGTCGCGGCGCTGGTGCCGCGCGAGTTCACGTGCGCCAGCACGTGGAAGTCGTGCGGGCAATCATCCGGCAACACCGCGGGCACGACGGAGTCCCCCGCGCGAACGATGATGGTGAAGCGCTGCACTGTGAACATGAGGTCGTCGAAGAACTGGTGCGGATTCCACCAGACGGCCGTCACGCTGGAACCGGACCAGTCCGGATGCACTGAGAAGCCCGGCCAGCCATGGGCGACGAAGAGCTCCGGCGGCTCGGCGTAGAAGGAGTCGAATTCCAAGGCGGGCGTTGCATCGAAGCCGAGGGTGGTCAGCGGCGGAATGTCCTCACCTAGATCGTGGTTGAAGAACTCGACGCGGTCATCGACGAGCTCGACGGTGGAAGCCTGCGAGGTCCAGAAGTTCTCCGAGGTGATCAGGTCGACAACATCGAAGGTGAAGTGCGTGACCCCGCCGTGAAAGTCAGCGTGCACCGGGTCATCGCCCGGCAGGACGGCGGAGTTGTCGACCGCGACGAGGGCGATGTCAATGGCGCCCGTGCCCTGCGCCTGGCAGGGACCGCAATCCACGTCGTCGACGGAGTCGCAATAGTGATACATGATGACCCAGGCGAGGTCGTGCTGGTCCGTGACGCCGTCGCCGTTGAGGTCGCCCTGGTCGTTCAGGCCGTAGGCGGCGGAGACGATGCCGAGGTCCGACCCGTCGCAGTCGCCGTCGCCGTCCGCGTCACCGCACGTCTGTCCTGTCGCCACCCCGGTGAGTGCCGTCGCCAGCGCCACAGCGCCCGCGCGTGCCACTGATCCCCAAGTCGGGTCCTTGCTTCGACTCATAGCCGATCCTCCACTTCGAGTCAGCGACAACGGCACCTTCAAGCGGTGCTACGTTGCCCCAAGCGTACTCGACGCCGGGGAGCGGTCAAGGACAATCCGGTCAACAAAGTCCGATTGACTGTTCTCGATGGGACCAGTCCAGGGCGGCGCCTACGAGCCTTTCTTCTGCATCTTCGCCCAGGTGTCCTTGAGCGTGATCGTGCGGTTGAAGACGAGATGCTCGGGGCTTGAGTCCTTGCTGTCCACGCAGAAATACCCCTGCCGTTCGAACTGCAGGTAGTCGCCCGCCTCCGCCTCGGCCAGGGCCGGCTCGACCTTGCAGCCGCTCAATGTTGCCAGCGACTCGGGATTGACGTTTTCCAGGAACGTCTCGCCTTCTTCAACATCGCCCGGGTCTTCCTTGCTGAAGAGGTGTTCATACATCCGAACCGTGGCGTCGTGGGCGTGCTCGGCGGAGACCCAGTGCAGCGTGCCCTTGACCTTGCGGCCGTCGGGGGCATCGCCGCCGCGCGTGGCGGGGTCGTAGGTGCAACGCAGTTCCACGATCTCGCCGCTCTCATCCTTGATGGCTTCGGTGCAGGTGACGAAGTAGGCGTAGCGCAGCCGCACTTCGCGGCCGGGACCGAGGCGGAAGAACTTCTTGGGCGGGTCTTCCATGAAGTCCTCGCGCTCGATGTAGAGCACCCGCGAGAAAGGCACTTTCCGCGTGCCGGCTTCCGGATCCCCGGGGTTGTTGACCGCATCCAGCTCTTCGGATTCGCCTTTGGGGTAGTTCTCGATCACCACGCGCAGAGGATTCAAGACGGCCATGCGGCGGGCAGCGACCGCGTTGAGGTGTTCCCGCAGCGTGTGCTCGAGCAGGGAGATCTCGATGTTGTTCTCGCGCTTGGCGACGCCGGCGGTTTCCCAGAACTTGCGAATCGCCTCCGGCGAGTACCCGCGACGCCGCAGCCCGGAGAGCGTGGGCATGCGCGGATCATCCCAGCCGTCCACATGCCCCTCCTCGATGAGTTGCAGGAGCTTGCGCTTCGAGGTGATCATGTAGGTGATGTTGCCCCGGGCAAACTCGATCTGCCTTGGCTTGTGGGGGACGGGCAGGTTGTCGACGAACCAGTCGTAGAGGGGGCGATGGTTCTCGAAGTCGAGATCGCAGAGCGAGTGAGTGATGCCTTCGATGGCGTCGGACTGGCCGTGGGCCCAGTCGTACATGGGGTAGATGCACCAGGCATCGCCCGTGCGCGGGTGGGCAGCGTGCAGGACGCGATACATGACCGGGTCGCGCAGGTTCAGGTTCGAGGCTGCCATGTCGATCTTGGCGCGGAGCGTCCGCGAGCCGTCGGGAAACTCGCCGTTCTTCATCCGCTCGAAGAGGTCGAGATTCTCCTCGACGCTGCGTTCGCGATCGGGGCTGTGCTGCCCGGGCTCGGTGAGGGTGCCGCGGTACGTGCGGATCTGTTCCGCGGTCAGATCACAGACGTAGGCCTTGCCCTGCTTGATGAGGTGGATCGCCCACTCGTAGAGCTGCTCGAAGTAGTCGCTGGCGTGGTACTCGTGCTCGCCCCAGTCGAAGCCGAGCCAGTGCACATCGCGCTTGATGGCGTCGATGTATTTCTGCTCTTCCTTGATGGGGTTGGTGTCGTCGAAGCGCAGGTGGCACTGGCCGCCGAACTGCTGGGCGACGCCGAAGTCGATGCTGATGGCCTTGGCGTGGCCGATGTGCAGGTGGCCGTTCGGCTCGGGCGGGAAGCGGGTGACGATGGCCTGGTGCTTCCCCGAGGCGAGGTCGTCGCTGACGATCTGGCGGATGAAGTCGGTGGCGGGCTTGGCTGCTTCGGTGTCTGGCATTGCAGGGTCGTTTCTTGCAGGGGCGGGGGCCGATCAGCGCCGAGCCGACCGAACCACTCCGCCGTATCTCGCAGGCATGATACCGCCCGGGGGGGCTGGTTCACCCGGCCGGCGGCTTCTTCAGGATCGGTATGCTATGTTCCCGGCTCGCACGCCAGCCCCAACCGCTCGCGGGGGCACGGAAAGGACCTCTTGCTCATGTCGCTCATCGTCACCGGAACCGTCGGCATCGACACCGTGCACGCTCCCACCGGCTCGCAGGAGAACGTCCTGGGAGGCAGTTGCACCTACTTCGCCGCCGCCGCCTCCTTCTTCGCGCCCACCCGGATCGTGGCGGTGGTGGGCGACGACTTCCCGCAGGAGCACTTCCGGGTCTTCGAGCACTTTGGCAGTATCGACGCTGCCGGCTTGGAGGTCCGCCAGGGCTCCAAGACCTTTCGCTGGGGCTGCACCTACCAGGACGACATGAACGAGCGCGAGACGCTCTTCACGGATCTGAACGTGCTGGAGGAGGCCCCGCCCAAGGTGCCCGCCGCCTTCCAGGACTCCAAGTACGTCTTCCTGGCCAATTCGCACCCGGCGATCCAGATGAACCTGCTCCAGCAGATCCCCAATCGGGCCCTGGCCGTGGCCGACACCATGGACCTCTGGATCAACATCGCCCATGACGAGTTGGTGGAACTGCTCAAGCACCTGGACGGCGTCATCCTCAACGATCAGGAAGCCCGGCTCTTCACCGACACGCGCAACCTTCGCGCCGCCGCCGACAAAATCCTGGCCCACGGCCCCAGGTTCGTCATCATCAAGAAGGGCGAGCACGGCGTGCTCATGGTGCACGAAGAGGGGGTGGCGACGCTGCCCGCCTATCCGACCGGGGACGTCGTCGATCCCACTGGCGCCGGCGATTCCTTCGCGGGCGGCATGATGGGTTCGATCGCCGCCGACGACGAGGCGGGCTTCACCGCCCTGCAGCGCGGCCTGGCCCGGGGGACGGTCGTGGCCAGCTACAACTGCGAGTCGTTCACCTTGGATCGTCTGCTGACGCTGAAGCCAGAGGAAGTGACCGCACGCCTGGCGGAGTTCGCCGCTATGTGTCACGTGGGCTGAGCGGACGCTACATGCTTGCCAGGGGGTTCAGATCCTCGTTGCCGGTGATGACGGCGAGCGCGATCAGTCCGCCCCAGGCGAGGACTTCAACGCCGAAGAAGAGCTTGACGCGTGAATCATCGCACATGAAGAGCAGGAAGATGAGCGCGTACAAGGGGATGATCACCGAGCCAATCCCATGCCAGATCCCCTCGCGGAACGCGGCGATGAGGATCCAGATCCAGACGACGATGCCAAATGCGGAGAGCAGCAAGCTGTAGACCAAGCCGAGCACCGGCACCACGAACGTCCCGGCAAAGAGCAGGCCGAACACGATCAGAATGAGAAAGGCGATGCCGCCGGGTGACTTGAAGTTCTCGACAGCGCCGCTGAGCGGGCTCGGCTCGCGTCGCTTGCCGCCTGACGTCTTGCTTGCGGCCGAGGCCCCGACCTGCATCGACCGCCCGGTCTGGAAGTTGAAGCCGCATTTCGTGCAGATCACCGAGTCGTAGGGCACTTCGGCGCCGCAGTCGTGGCAGAGCTTGGGCGGCTCTCCGCCCGGGACCAACTCATCCAGCTCGAAGGTCTCGTCTTCCGGTCCGGCGTCGAGCAGCGATCCTTCGAACTTCGGGCGCCCGTCCGGTGCCGGCGCGGGTGCGTCGGCGGGCTGGGGATCAGCAGCGGGAGGCGTGGAGCTGGTCTGCTCCGGTTCCTCTTGCGTTTGCTGGGCGGCCTGGGCCTTCTTGGCGCGCAGGATCTTCTCGTAGCAGGCCTTGCAGTAATAGCGGCCCTTGCTGTCTTTGGTCCGAGGTTTGTTTGAGCAGTCGACCCCGCAAACACGGCAGATCTTATCCATGACATCTCGCCCGGCAGAAGCGGGCGCCCCGTGGGTGAAAGAACGCCGCCATCATACCCAGCAGCCCTCGGGGTGCTGGTGGCCCTAAAGCAACCCAAACAAGCCTGCGGTTGCTTGTCCCAGCCTACCCGGGTCGCTAAGGTACGCCGCTCATACCGTCGCCCGACCCCCTTGACGGCTTGCAGGAGCAGGCTGGGGGAACACCGGTCGGGCCGCGTCAGTCCACGACGGAAAGGTCTGCCATGAGCCGATTCCAACGCTTCGGGTCCGCCCCGCGCCGCAAGCTCGTCCGCGAAACCAGCAAGGGCATCAAGTTTGTCGACTACAAAGAGGTCGAGGAACTGCGTCGCTGCATGAGCCCGAACGGCAAGATCTATGGCCGCAAGCGCCTTAGCGTCAACGCTCAGGAGCAGCGCATGATCGCCCAAGCGATCAAGCGAGCCCGTCACCTGGGTCTGCTGCCCTTCACCAGCGCCACGCTGTAAACGGCCGCAGGGCACTGCAATTCCAGTCTTGCCGCCGCTCGCGACGGAAAGCGGAGCGAAGGCAAGCGGTGTGAGCCGTTGGCCCACGGCATCTCGGAGTTGGCAGTGCCGCTGCTAAAGGAGGTCGAGTGATGTTCGGCCTGCTCAGACGAGAAGAGGGTGGCCTCTCGATTCTCTTCGCCGGGCTTCTCTCAGCGCTCTGGCTGATCTTGGGGGGCTGCGCGGAGGTGCGCATCACCAACCCGCCCCGCACCGCGACGGAGCAGTTCCTTCTCTCTGAAGCTGCCACCGAGGCGGTCGATCAACTCTCCTTCACGACGCTGGTGGGGCGTACGGTTTACGTTGATTCGACCAATTTTGCGGCTCCAGAGCCCGCGTTCATGCTGGGCCACATGAGGGCGAAGATGCTGACGGCGGGTTTGCGCCTCGTGCCCGAAGCCGCCATGGCGGATGTCGTGATGGAGGTTCGAAGTCCGGGGCTGGGAATCGACCGGTATGAGTACCTGCTCGGTTTGCCATCGGTGGTCCTCGCCGCCGGTTCGGTGACCGGGACCCCGACGGAGACGCCCCTGGTCACCCCCGAACTCGCCATCATCAAGAATCTCCAACAGAAGGGGTACGGCAGCATCGCCTACGTGGCGTACTGGCGTGACACCGGCGAGGTTGTCGCCGCCGACGGTCCCAAGGTGGGGCAGTCCGAGCGCGACGACTGGTGGTTCTTTGGCTCGGGACCGCGCAGCCGAGGCACGATTCCCACCATTTTGGACCAGGGAGAATGAGGTCGCCACGGCCGGCGTGGGGACTTGGGGCCTGAGAGGACGCCAATGGGTGATGCAAGCGCCAGTTCGACACGCGCGCCCGGCGAGACGCGGCCGCGACCGGGGCCGCTGCGCCGGTGGCTCCGTCGCCTGCTCCGACTCGTCGTCCTGCTCCTGGTTGTCGTCCTGCTCCTCGTCGCCGCCGCGCTCGCGATCAGTCGCACCGCTTGGCCACGCCGGTTGGCGGAGGCGCAGCTTCAGCAGTCGACGGGCCTGCACATCGAGATTGGCGCCATCGAGATCGGCTGGCGCGGCGAATCGACAGCACGTGATCTGCGCCTGACCCATCCCCTGGCCGAGGCACCCTTCCTGACGGTCCCGAGCGTGCGCCTCCGGCATCATGATGTTCTCGAATCGCTCACTTCGTTTTCGCTCGGTCTTGAACGCGTTACGGTGCAGCAGCCCACCATCGTCGCCCGGCGCGCAAGCGATGACTCCTGGGATCTGCACGACGTCTACCGGCGCGTGTCCGCGCAGCTTGCCTCCAGTCCCGAGGGTTCATCGGCAGCCATCCCACACTGGCCAGAGCTTGAGATTCAGCAAGGGAGCGTGCAGGTCTGGCACGGTGAGGAGCGTCTGGAAGATCTTGGGTTCGAGCTCCTCGGTCAGTCGACAGCAGGCCAGGCGTACGACGTGGAACTCTCCATCGAGGGAGTCGGCATCGCGACGGCGAGGCTCGCCCCCGGCGCGGATTGGCAACATGTGGTCGACCTCGACATTGCCTCCGCCGCACCGTTTCTTGTCGCCCTCGATGTCGGCGGCGTTGAGGATATTCAGGCCGGAGCCGAGTGGCGCGGACACATCGACTCTCAGGGCAGGCTTGATGGTCGCCTGGTCATGCGTGACTGCGAGGCTGCCGGTCTTCGGCTGAGCGGCGCCGCCCGCGTGCGCACGGTGGAGTCGGCGCTCGTGATTCAGCCCCAAGACCTGGTCTTGGCGAAGACCGGTGCCGCCGACGCCGCGCCGTGGCGCTGGCACGGCGGGAACGTGAGGCTGGATGGCTTGCGCCTCCGGTTCGAACATGTCGGACTGACGCGCCAGGAGGTTGTCGCCGAGGTCTCCGGCACCTGGAGTTTCGCCGATGAGGCCGGCCGCCTGCAAGCGATCTGGAACATCCCCGAGGGAGTGTATGGTGAGATGCGGCACCACGGCTCCGGGACGCTCGTCGCCGCCTGGCAGAAGGCGGGCCGAATCGAGTTAGAAGCGGAGATTCGGACCCAGGGCCGGGCCGAGGCCCGGCGCTACGACACCACCCTGTCATTGCTGGCGCGCGGACCCCGACTGGATGACCTGCATCTCCGCTGCGATCTTCCACACTCGCGCTATCGTGATGCGGAGGGGACGATCGATCTCTCCGGTATGCAGCTTGAGGCTGACTGCGATGCGGAGGCGATCCGCCTCACCTTGCTCAGCATCCCGCAGTCGCCGCGAACGGCGGCTTCGGGCGAGTTCTCCCTGCGGAGCCACGAGTGGGCCCTGAGTCTGGAAACGGAGGAGTTGACGCTTCCCCATGCCGAGCTTCCGCCGTTGGACGTCTTGCTGCAGGCGTCGGGATCGGGACTGGCGGCGTTGGAGTGGGACGCGAGCGTTGCCGGGCCCGGCTTCGTGGGGAATTCCCAGGGTCGATACGACGCCGCGAAGGCCGAGCCCCTGCGAGCGGCGGTCGCACTTGATGTGGCCCTCGAGGAACTGCCCGGTCAGGATCATTCGGAGGGCATGGCGCAGGCGAGCCGTTGGGGCGGTTCAAGCCGGCTGCAGGCTCAGCTCGCGGGTTCCCTGGCACCATTTGATGTCGCGGGTCGGGCGACACTCGAGGCAGCGCAGCTCCGGCACGGGGACTCAACACTGGGGAATCTGGCGTTCCAGGGCGATCTGCAGCTTCGCCAGGGCGGCTTCCTGCTTGCGTCTGATGAGTTCCCCATTCTGGATGGTGCCTGCGTCCTGACGGCGACCCGGGGCGAGAGCAGCGAGGAGCTGCAAGTCAGCTTGGAACTGCAGCAGATCCGTCTCGCCCGGGTGAGAGATCTGCTGGGACTTCAGCCGAGATTGGAGGGTCGGGTTGACGCCGCGTTGACGGCAGTGGTCTATCCGGCCGATCTGGCCGGCCTTGGCGTTGACGGGGATTGGCAGGTCCGTGGCCTTCGCGCCGGAGCTTTCGAAGCCGACTCCGGCGCGGGGGGGCTCACCGCTGTTGGCGGCACGGCCAAGCTCGAGAATCTCGATCTGCGGCTGGGAGAGGGTCGACTCACGGGGAGCGGTCGTTTCGACCTGCGTCAGGGCCGGCAGCTCAACGCCGACCTTGCCGCCAGCCGTTGGCCGGTGACGATCGGCGACGTGGGCTTGCAGATCAGTGGCGAGGCGTCCGGCAGCCTCGACGTCCTCGCCGCCACAGCGCAGGCGGAGGTGCAGGCGTCGAGCGACTTGAGGTATCGCGGGCATGGGGCTGGGCAAGCGGTGCTGCGCGGCAGGGTGCAGGAGCGGCGGCTTGAGTTGGATCACCTGCGCCTCGACTCCAAGGGCGGCACGCTGGAGGGTGAGGTGTCCTTGCCGCTCGACGATTGGACGGCCCTCTCGGCGGATCTGAGGGCAACAGAGCTCAATCTCGAGGCGCTGGCCGCGACGTTTGAGCTTGAAGGCGGCCTGCAGGGCACCGCCTCCGGGACGATCACCGCGGGGCCTTCCAGCGATCCGCGCGCTCTCGGGCCGCTCACGGCAGAGGCGAGCTTGGTATTCGAGTCGGCGAGCTGCAACAGCATCGAATTGTCGAGTTTGGATCTGCGGGCGCAATTCGGCGCGGAGCGCTACGTCCTTGAGCGGGGCGCTGTCAAGGCTGCGGGTGGCTCCATTGAGCTCTGGGCCAGTTCCGGTTTGCATGCTGGGGAGCGCTACCTCCAGGCGCACGCCAGCTGCCAGGATCTCGAGCTGAATCAAATCGTGAATGCCATTCGCGTCCAGGAGGAGCCTGTCGAAGGGCGGCTCAGCGGCCATGTCTCCGGTGCGGGCTACCTGGAAGAGAATCCGCGACTCTTCGGCGAGGGCATCATGGAGCTGACGGACTCCGATCTTCTGTCGCTGCCCGTCATCAAGACGCTTCACGGGGCACTCAATACGGTCTCCGATCGCGAGACGCGTGGTAGCGGCACGGCCCAGTTGCGCCTCATCGGCGACTCCTTGGAGCTTACGCGATTGCGCTACGCCAACCGCGGATTCGAGATCCTGTTGCGCGGCAAAGTGCACGACATTCTCAAGGGAGCTGAGAGCCCCGTCTCCGGTATTGGAGTCGGTCTCCTTCGCCCGCTCCGCGACCTGCACCTACCTCTCTCCGACTACCTGGACCGCATGCTCGCCGGGGCGCAGACTGGCTCGGCGACGGTCAACATCTCCGGTACGGTTCGCGAGCCGCAGACCGAGGTTGTGCCCCTCGCAGATGTGCAGCAGGGCGTCGCTCGCCTGCTTGGCTCGTCGAACGACTGATCGGCGGTCCCGTTCCGTCCCCAACGGTTGAATTCTCTACACTGGCCCCCATGGCCCGTAACCAGCCAGCTTGGCGCAATCGGTCGGAGTACATCGCCGCGCGCGCGGCCGCCACCGCCATCGGCCTGTTCGATACGACCTTGGCCATGCGGACGGCTGGAAGCTTGGGGGCGCTGCTGCATCAACTGGACAAGCGGCACCGCGATCGAGCCGAGTCCCACATCATCTCGTGCTTTCCGGAGTGGTCCGAGGAACGGGTCCGTGAGACCGCAACCAGTTCCATGCGGTTTCTCTTTCAGTTGGCCGTCGAGGTACTCGCCGCCCCCCGCTTGATCAGCCGTGACAACTGGCAGGATCGCGTCCGCCTGGTGGGCATCGAGCCGGCGGTGCAGCGGGTGCTCGATCGTCAGCCGCTCATCATGCTGACCGGGCACATGGGCAACTGGGAGATCTGGGGCTGGGTGTTGTCGACGCTGGGGGTGCCCGTGCACGCCTTGGCCCGACCGCTGGACAATCCGCTGCTTTGGGACTGGTTCGCCGGGATCCGGCAGAAACGTGGGCTGCGGCTGGTGACCAAGTGGGGGGCTGCCGACGACATGATCGCCATTCTCAAGTCCGGCGGCATGTTGGGGGTGATCGCTGACCAGAATGCGGGCGATCAGGGCATGTTCGTCCCTTTCTTCAATCGGCTGGCTTCGACCTACAAGTCGATCGGCCTGCTGGCCATGCGCTACGAGGTGCCCATCGCCTGCGGCCACGCCGAGCGGATCGGCGACGACCTTCGCTACGAATTGCGGGTGGATTGCTACATCGAGCCGAGCGACTGGCAGGGCCAGCCGGATCCGGGGTTCTACATCGCCGCCCGCTACAACAAGGCGATGGAGGATATGATCCGACGCCGGCCGGACAGCTACCTGTGGATGCACCGCCGCTGGAAGAGCCGGCCCCGATTCGAGCGGCAGGGCAAGCCGATGCCCGCCTCGCTGCGGCGCAAGATCGAGGCGTTGCCCTGGATGGACGAGGCGAGGCTGGCGCGGCTCATTGCTGACTCCGAGCCCCCGGGGGGGGATTCACCCGCCGCCGTTCGCCCCCTGCCCAAGCCAGCGGTATGCTAGCGGACGCGGTCGGTCGATCGCATCTCTTTGTCGCAGCCCCGTCTGCTGCGCACTCGTACGGAACCAACCCGGACAACGGCCCAGCACCGGCCGATTGAGAAACTGCGATGAGCGAAGACAAACTGAGGCTTTCTGAACGCAAGATCCTGGTCGTGGACGACGATCCTGACATCCTGGCCACGATCGGTGCCGTCATGGAGGCCGAGGGGGCAGAAGTCGAGACCGTCGACAACGGCAACTCCGCGGTCAAAGCCTGCACCGATTGGCAGCCCGATCTCGTGGTCCTGGACATGATGCTGCCCAAACGCAGCGGCTTCCTCGTTCTGGAGAAGATCAAGGGGCGCGCCGACAGCCCGCTGGTCGTCATGATCACGGCCAACGAGGGCCGGCGGCACCAGAACTACGCCAAGGAACTGGGTGCCGATCGCTACATGCAAAAACCCGTGCCCCTGGCACTACTGGTGAGCACCGCGGTGGACATGCTGTCGGAACGGGAGAAGGAAGAAGTGGATCTCGACCTCTCTGAGTTCGAGGAGGTCGTCGAGGCCATGGATGTGGAGGAGGATGCGGAGGCGGACCCGAGCCAGGAGACCGAGGACGAGACTGACGAGAACGAGGAGTAAGCGTGGCTTCCCGAATGCTCGTACTGATGATGAAGGAAGACGGCGCCGACGAGTCAATCCCGGCGGAGCCCGCCCCCATGGGGTGCATTGGGGAGATCGTCGAGATGCTCCGCGACTTCAACACCGGGCCGGAAGATCCGTCCGATCCGGCGCCGCAGTTCCTCTATGGACCGGGCATCACCATCCAGACCCCGATGACGGACGGCCCGGTCACGCAGCTTCTGGTGACGCTGGTGGAGGAGGAGATCGCCTGGGCTGTGGTCGCTCGCATCTGCAAGCACGCGCACTGGCGGATGGTCGACCCGGAGTCGGGTCGGTCCTTCGGCTGACGAGAGAGCCATGGCGCCTGAACCGACCCCAGAGCATGGACGAGACCGACCGCGGGCCGCGGTGCACGTGGGCGGCGGACGCTTTCGCAACGTCAGCCCGGAGGAGGCCGAGGCGCTCCGCGCCGCCCGGGAAGACCAGGATCACGAGGAGCATCGACCTCGTGGCGGCCGGCATACCTTGCACGGTCTCCTGCTTCGGCCGGCAGGTGAAGCGGAGTTGCGCGAGGCGGTGGAGCGGAGCTTCGTCTATCGCGGCGACGTGTCACTCCTGCTCGACGATGAATCCGTGCTGATCGGTTTCGTGTTCGATCGACGCGACGAGACTGATCTTGCCGACTGCATGGTGCGGCTCATCCCGACACAATGGAAAGCGGATCCGCAGCAGCGACTGAGTGTGCCCTACGCCCGCATCAAGGCCATCAAGTTCACCGGCCGTGACCCCGCCCAGGGTCTCGCCTGGGAAGTCTGGCGCGATCGCAAGACCGCCGTCCCGCCTCCCACCGATACGCAGGAACCGACTACATGAATGTGCACTGTCCCGTCCTCGGCTCTTGGCTGCGCTTTCCCTTGCGCTCGCTCATTGTGGACGACCAGCGTTCCTGGCGCGGGATCGATCTGCTCGTCGGCTCGCTGCATCTGGCGGAGCAGTTGGAGCCGGTCTGCCGCAGCAAGACGCTGGGGGTGCTGCTGCCCACCTCCGGTCTCTTCCCGCTCGCTGCCGTGGCCGGCTGGATGTTGGGCAAG
>SWCB01013709.1_pt1 | contig 19280 bp, 14 predicted proteins | sample 4692901 | NCBI WGS metagenome assembly SWCB01 (sample SAMN10267276, study PRJNA491770) | bioreactor metagenome | isolation source: DHS bioreactor inoculated with subseafloor sediment | place: Japan: off Shimokita Peninsula | collected 2006-08 | reverse complement strand
GGCCGCCTTTCCAACTGATCCGCGTTGTCTCGTAGCGCGCGACTACATCGACATGGAGCGTGGTTTCCCGGACCGGGTTGGGCTTGCCTACGGGGTCGTTGGCGTAGGCGGCGCGTTGTGTGGGATCGTGGTGAGCGGCGAGTGCCTGGTTGTCTCCGCTCCTATGTACGCTCGGCGCGTTCGGGTCGTTGCAGGTTTCACGAGGAATGTGGCAGCAATCGACATATCGCTGACGGTCGGCGTCGCAGCGCTGAGCCACCAGTCCCGCCGGGCCTTCCGCATGGTCTTGATCGGTGCGCGGGGCCGGGCAGAAGTGGGGCCACACCGGGTTGACGGGGCCGTCGATCTGCACGGGAGAGAAGAAGCAGCGCGCATGCCGACTTTCCCCCTGACAGCAAGGCGGCGACGACCGTCGATTGCGTCCGGAGTGGGGGCACCGCGGCAGCGATCGTCGAGAGTCGTTCTTACCGGGCCTGGCTCCCGAGCTGGACTCGCCCTAAAGTCGCATGGCGCAAGGATGGGCCGTCGCTCCGGTTTGTTTGGTCGGGATGTTGCGGTAAGGCAACGCCCGAGCGTACAGTCCAGGCAGCAATGCTCAGAACTGCCGACCTCGAATACGACCTGCCCAGCAATCTCATCGCGACGCACCCGGCTCCCGATCGGCAGAGCGCCCGTCTCCTGGTGACGCAACGCGCTGGTGAGGCGCCCGTGCGGCATCATCGCGTCACGGATCTGCCGGACTTGTTGAGGCCAGGCGATCTGCTTGTTGTCAACGTGACCAAGGTCGTGCCGGCCCGTTTCAGGGCGAGCGCTGCGACACCGGCGGCCGGGTCGAGGGGCTGTTCCTTGAGGCTCGCGATGCCGACGCCTGGCTGGTGCTGCTCAAGAGCAACGGCAAGCTGCGTCCGGGCCAGGAGGTGCGGCTGCGAGGGACTGGCGGGGAGTTGACGATTCGGCTGCGTGATCGATCGGCGGAAGCATGGCTCGTTGAACCGTTGGCGGAGGGGGAGCCGCACGTCCTGCTCGAGCGCGTGGGTCTGACCCCGGTGCCGCCCTACATCCTGCGTGCCCGCAAGGAACGTCAGGAGGAGGCCGCAGGGGAAACGGATGCCCGCGATCGCAGTTGGTACCAGACGGTCTACGCTGATGACAGCGCCGCTGGGGCCGTCGCCGCTCCCACGGCTGGTCTGCACTTCACGCCGCAGCTTCTTGAAGCGCTGTCGGGTCGCGGTGTCGAGAGGGCCGAGGTCGTGTTGCAGGTGGGGGCGGGCACCTTCAAGCCGATCGAGACCGAGCACGTCGAGGAACACCCGATGCACCACGAGCGCTTCGTGGTTCGGCGGGAGGTGATGCAGCGCATCGTCGAGACGCGAGCGAAGGGCGGGCGCATCATTGCGGTGGGCACGACGACCGCCCGGGCCCTTGAGTCGCTGCCGACGTTGGCGGCCGAGAACGATGTGGCGACGGAGACGGACCTGCTCATCACGCCGGGCTATCGGTTTCGGCACATCGACGGATTGCTGACGAACTTCCACCTGCCGCGCTCGACGCTGCTGGCCATGGTGGGGGCGCTTCTGGAGGGTGGGGTGCCGCGGCTCCTGCGCGTGTACGAGGAAGCCATCCGCGAGCGGTATCGCTTCTACAGCTACGGCGATGCGATGCTGATCCTTCCGGGCGATGCCTGAGGACGCGCGGGGATTGAAGTCCCTGCGCCCATCGGGCGATGGGGATCAGTCATCTTCGCGGCGCAGGGTGCGCATCTTGCCGACCTGCCCGGGGGTGAGGATCGCCTCGATCCGCATGCGATAGAGGGCGTTGAGTTCCTGGCGATCGAAGCGCAATGTCTCAAGCATCCGTTCATGCCGACCTCGCTCGCGCATGGCCTCGGGATCAAACCAGTTCTCGCCGGCGAGTTGCAAGCCCCGGGCCGCCTCAATCATCTGGCCGCAAGCCCGGCTGTGCTCTTCGGCGTAGTGATCGAAGGCTGCCTGAAGTGACTCGTACTGTGGCGTGGTCAGGTCACGCAGCCCCATCGCCTCGTCGAAGACGTTGTCCACCAGGGTTGGATCCGGATAGACATTGGGGTAGGCCGTCTCGTAGAAGGAACGCAACAGCGGCGCCACCTGAGAGTCGGGCAGCACCTGGCGCAAGTCGGCGAGGGCCTTCTCCTGCAACTCGAGCAGGCTCTTGCGGGCTTGATCCGATTGCTCGCGCAACGGCTTGCCTTTCTCGCGCACGATCTCGCTGATCGCCATCCAGTCGCCGGGCGTGTTGGCTTCGGATTCCGCCATCACTCGCTGCCAGAGTTGCTGCTGCTCCTGGGAAACCTCGTAGGCGGTGCTCTTGTAGGGGACGCTCCCAGTGGCGTATGCCTTGAGCACGGGCAGCGCCGCGTCGAACTCCTCATCGCTCAGTGCCAGGTCACTGACTAGGTCGATGGCGTTGACCAGGCCCGGGACGCTGAAGGATGAGTAGAACCTCCGGTTTCCGTCACCAAAGACGGACATCTGCCGATGCAGGCGCGCGATCTCCAGACGCTTGGCCTGGTCCGGCATCAGGACCCACTCGACTTCGTCGAGAAACTCGGCGTCAACCTCAGCGACCAGTTCGCGGAACTCAATACGGCCGCGGCTCATCTGGTCGAGGGCCGAGATCTGCACGTTGCCTTCCTCGTCATACATGCGACGTTGCGGCTCGCTCAGCAGCGTCTCCTCCTGCTCCTCGCGTAACTCCTGGAATCGATCCAGGTAGTCGTCGTGCAGGGCGAGGGCGGCTTCCTTCTGCTGGCGATCCAGACGCAGCAGGCGAGCCATGCCATTGATGTCGGAGGTGGTGAAGGGGCCAATGTGGGCCATCCCGACCGGCTGCTCACGGTCGATCTCAGGCTCGGCGGCCATCTCGCCACTCTCCGAGAGCTCAATGATCTCGCCGTTGACCGACACCACGGTGGCGTTGTCGCCCAGGTCCTCCGCATCCATGGTGACCACGGTGCCGTCCGCGGTCTCGAAGGTCACCGTGCTCTCTCGGCTCGAACGGGCGCTCTCGCTGTAGATCCGGTGCCCCGGGCTGGCCAGCCTGGTCGCTTGGCGTTCGGCTCGGTCGTGCTGCTCTTCGCTCAAGGTCTCCTTGATCGTGCCTCGCATCTGTTCGTTGAGGTCGCTGCGTTCCTTGCGCAGTTCCTGCGTCGTTCGCCAGTGCGACTCCCAGCCGGTCGGATCGACGCTGATGATCGTCTCCATGCGTTCGTCGACCGCCTCGCGCATTTCCTGCGACACGCGCCGATGCTGCTCGCCGAAGCGGTCGCGCAGATCGGTCAGCGTCGTTCGCTGCGCCTCGGAAAGATCTTCGAGCGCCAAGGCCGCCTCAAACATGGGCTTGGTCGTCTGCCGATCCGGATAGACCTGCGAGTACACCGAGCGCAGGTAGGCCTGCTCCAGGGCCTCGGCACGGCCGGCGGGCAGCACCTCACCCATTTGCCGCATGTACCGCTCCGTGTCCTGTCGCTGCTTGACGACGGCGGCTTGCAGGTCCTTGCCCGTCTCCTTGAGCGCCACGTCGACGGCGGTGATGGTCGCCATCATGCCGAGAGGGTTGCTGAACGAATCCTCGTTGATGCCGAGTTCCTCCAGCTTCTTGAGCATGGCGGTGACGACGTGGATGAGCTCATCGTGGAAATCACGGGCGCTGGCGGTGGAGGCGATCTCGTACTGCTCCAGGACGCTGTCCATGGCCGCAAGTTCTTCTGCGGTCATCTCCATCTCGTCGAGCAGTTCGATCAGGTCGATGTTGCCCAGCTCGCCGTAGAAGGGCAGCGTGTAGCGCTGCTTCTCCCGGGCGCGGAGGATGCGTGGGATGCGCTCAAGCTGCTCTTCCGTGAGGACGGCCTGGACCTCCTCGAAGAAGCCCCGGTCGAGATCCTCGATCGCCGACAAGATCCGCCGTCGTTGGTCGATGACCTCCTTGACCTCCTTGACGGCGGGCATCTTCATCGGCTCAAAGCCCTCGAGCCGGCCGAAGAGATCCTGGATCTCGCCGTAGCGCAGCTCGCGGTACTTCTCGCGGTAGCCCACGTGCAGTTCGCTCAGGGCCAGCCGCTGCTCGGAGGTGAGGCTGAGCCGCTCGGCGTAGACGCGTAAGTCCTTGCTTGAGATGGGGTCCGGGACAAGCCCTTCCGTTCCCTGGGCAAGGCTCACATTCGCCGAGCCCAGCGTGGCCAGAGCCACGAGGAGGAGGCTGAGGAGTTGACCGAGTCGGCGGGTGCGTGCTGCTGTCTGCATGGTTCCGTTGCCTCCCGAGGGTCTAGAGGGCGATGGCGCGATTGCCGTACCCACCATACTATTCCGAAGAGAGTGCTTGCTTGTTCGCTCGATGCTGCCCAAACTCATGTTTGTCGGTCGAGGCCTGCCGCCGATTCCATCAGGGAGGATGCCATGCCGGATGTAAAACGGATTCTGGATCAGAAAACGGACAACAGTATCGCCACGGTCGGCTGCGACGCCACCGTCTTCGACGCTGCCAGCCTCATGAATGAGCGGAAGATTGGATCCGTCGTCGTTCTGGAGGCCGAGAAGGTGGTCGGGATATTGACCGAGCGCGATGTGCTCACCCGCGTCGTCACTCAGCAGAGAAAGCCGGAAGAGACGCTGGTACGGGATGTCATGACCTCCCCCGTTGCGGTGGCTAGCCTGAGTACAAGCTCTGATGAACTGCGAGGCGTCATGCGTGACCGTCGCATCCGCCACATTCCCATCGTCGACGAGGGCGAGCTCGTGGGCTTGGTCTCGATCGGCGATCTGAACTTCGCCAAGAGCCAGGAGCAGGAGGCCACCATCCGCTATCTGGAGCAGTACATCTACAAGCCCTGAGCCACGGGAGGAGTCGTCCGGCACCTCACCCACGGTACGTCCGGTGTTGATTGACTCCCCCAAAGCAGGGGAGTTACCGGGGAGGTTCCGCGCCCCCGAAGCAGGATCCTTCATTACGCGCATCGTTTTGTGAAAGCAACACTTGCAATTGTCGATTCTCCTGTCAGCTTTGAATCTCCTGGCTTCGATTGAAGTCAAGGGTTTCCGGGGTCTTCCCCAATGCAACGCAGGAGAGAGGCGATGAACACGACGTGCTTGACTCGATCACTCGGACTCCTCACGGCCCTCAGTGCCTGGCTCGGGGCGGCAGCCCTGGCGCCAGCGGGCCCTTCGATGACCGTGCTTCTGATCGGGGATGGCGACGGCGATGCGCTCGTGCAAGAGACGCTGGAAACGGCGGGGCACACCGTCCTCTACGCCGGCTCGCACTGGGAGTGGGACGGCGTCACACCGGACATCTCGACGTGTGATGTCGCGCTCTTTCTTGATGGCAACAACCCCGGCTATGTCATGGATCCGGTGGCCCAGACGGCGCTCGTGGACTTCATGGCAGCGGGGGGCGGCTTGGTCATCACCGAATGGGCCGCCTACGACACGTTCTACGACGACTTCGCCTGCCCGGCGATTTCCCCGGCCCTGCCGGTCGTTTCCCTCGATGGCGATGTCGAAGACGAAACAATGTGGACGGTGCTCGATCCCATGCACCTCCTGGCAGCGTATCTGCCGTCGAGTTGGGAGCAGTATTCCGGCTTCAGCATCGCGGAGGCGGTCCCCGAGGCGACCGTCGTCGTCGAAGATCCGGCTGGCGTCCCCCTCGTCACTTACCGCGACGATCTGGCGGGCCTCGTCGTCCACCTCAACCACGATGTCATCGATACCTCGGGTGAACTCAATGCACGGATGCGGCGTCTATTCGACAACGCCGTCCGCTTCGCGGGCGGGGAGACGCCCGCTGACTGCGATGACAACGGCATCCCTGATCACTATGAGATCTCGCAGGATCCAAGGCTCGACATCGACCGCAACGACGTGCTGGACGTCTGCGAGGACTGCAACGGCAACGGCCTGCCGGACGGCGCTGACATTGAGGAACTTCGCCTCGCTCCCACAGCCTACGAGTTCGAGGGCATTGCCAACCTCGATTGGCTGAACGCGGGCGACGACAATTGGTCGCCGGTCACCTCCCTGCCCTTCGCGCTTCAACTTGCGGGCGAAACCTATGTGGCATTCGTGCAGGACGCCAACGGCTACGTCGAACTTCTGCGGGACGGCGAAACGCCCTACGGCTTCGGCGAGGGGAATGTCGCGGACCTCGTCGTCTACGACGCCCTCTCCGGCGGACCCGATCACACCTACCTGCTCGCCGCCTACGATGACCTCACCTCCGAGCACTATGGCTGCTACGGCTATCGCGTCGAGAGTGACCGCATCGTCTTCTACTGGATCGTGGAGACCAGTTGCGACGCCGGCAGCGAACTGCTGCTGGAGTCCGAGATCGTGCTCAGCAGCGATGGACGGGTCGACTGGAACTTCCGCAACGACGAGTACTCCTGTTTCGACTACGACCTCTACTCCGGTCTGTACCTGGGTCACGCTGTCCAGCAATTCCAGGAGGTCTTCCGCCAGATGTTCATGGGCTACTCGAGTTGGGCCTGGCGGGAGGGATTCGACGTCGAGCAAGTGAACTACAATTTCACCACCGAGCGTTCGCTGCTGAGCTGGCAGGACAGCGAGGACGATGCCTGTTCGGACGTGATTCCGCTGCCGCACGAGGTCTCCTTCGGACACGCGACGTTCGTCGCATTCGCGCAGGAGTCGAACGGCTACGTGGAATTGCTGCAAGAGGGTGAGCTGCCCTACGCCTTCGGCTTGGGGTCGGTGCAGGAACTCATCAACTACGACGATGACACCGGTGGCCCCACCCACACGTACTTGATAGCTGCCTTCGACGATCTCTCGTCGGAATACAACGGGCTCTACGGCCATCGCTTCACGCCCGAAGGAGTCTATTTCTACTGGAATACCGAGACGTATCAGGACGCAGGCGCAATTCGCCTCAGTGAGTTCGAGATCTTCCTCGCCTACACCAACACCGTGCAGTGGAATTTCCACACGGCGGACTACGGCAGCTTCGACTACGATCTCTTCAGCGGCATCTACCTCGGCTACAGCCACCAAGAGCTGTACGAGATCACCAACGGGCGGATCCCGCGGGAGCAGAGCTGGCTCTTCGACGAAGGTGGTGTGCTCGGCGGCGGCAGCGACGATGACAACGGCAACGGCATCCCCGATGAGTGCGAACTCGACGGCGATGTGGACGGTGATGGCGACGTCGACCAATCCGACCTCGGCCAACTCCTGGCGGCCTACAACGCCTGCGACGGCGATCCGAACTGGAACCCTGATGCCGACTTCGATGACAGCGGCTGCGTCGATCAGTCCGATCTCGGCGTCTTGCTAGCGAACTACGGTATGGGTGTCTGAGCCGGCACCCGCTCAAGACAGGCTCAATTGAGGTAGGTCACAGCGAGCCGCGGCGTCCACGCGAGCGGTCCGTTGCGCGTCTTGCGACGCCGGCGTCGCCTGCCGCTGGCGAGGACGCCGCGGCTCGCTTTCGGAGTTCCCTCCGCGCCCCGCCTCGTACAGCGTGAGGAATGCTGCCCCCTCACTTCGCCCTCGCGTCGGCTTCTCGCCGCAGGCGCGCTGATGTCATGTCGAGTGCCAACTCGATGGCGGCCCGCAGCGACTGTTCGCTCGCCTGCCCCTTGCCGGCGATATCAAAAGCGGTGCCATGGTCCGGGCTGGTCCGCACGACGGGCAGGCCCAGCGTCGTGTTCACCGCCGAGTCCCAGGCCAGCAGCTTCACCGGAATGAGCCCCTGGTCGTGGTACATCGCCACCACCAGGTCGTAGCGGCCGGCGACGGCAGCGTTGAAGATCGTATCGGCCGGGAAGGGACCCTCTGCCAGGATCCCCTGGGCACGGGCCAGCTCGATGGCGGGGGCGATGAGGCGTTCCTCCTCGTCGCCAAACAAGCCGTTCTCGGAGGCATGCGGATTCAGCCCGCAGACCGCGATCCGCGGCCGCTTCAGCCCCATGTCGAGGCAGGCCTGGTTCCCCAGATCGATGGGCTCAAAGACCTTGCCGATTGTCAGGATGTTTCGCAGGTCCATGAGCGGCAGGTGGATCGTGGCCAAGACGACTCGCAGCTGCGGGGCCACGAACATCATGGCGCTGCGTTTGGCCTTGTAGCGGCGGGCGAGCAGTTCCGTGTGCCCGGGCCAGCGTTTGCCCGCCAGGTGCCAGGCTTCCTTGCTGATGGGGGCGGTGACGATTGCTTGCACGTGCCGAGGATCGTCGGCCGGCAGCTTGGAGGCGGCGATGGCATCCTCAACGAACTGGTACGACGCCTGTCCTCCCTCGCGCGTCGGGCCGGGCGGCACCCGCCGCGGCGTGCCCAGCAGCGAGTATTCGTCGTAGTCCAGCACCAGCAATCCGTGGTTTCGCCAGGACTCCAGGGCCTCGGTGTCGTGCTGCACCCGCCACCAGAAGGGCTCGATCTCCAGCAGATCCGCGGCGTAGGCCAGTTGCTCGTTCATGCCGAAGATCACGAATCGAGCCCGCTGCTGCAGGGACCGATCCGCCAGTGCCCTGACCACGATCTCCGGGCCGATCCCCAGGGGATCGCCCATGGTGATGGCGAGGGTCGGCTTGATCGGCGTCGCGGGCTGCATTCCGCTAATCCTAGGCGAAACCCCGACTTCACGCGCTCGCCCAGCGGCGGGGAATGAAGCCATCAAGCGGGCGGCGGGGCGGCGGCGAAGCTCCTATCATCGACCCAACTTCGAACGCCCCAGGAGATCATCGCCATGCGGCACCTCATCATCGCCTGCTCCCTTTCCGCGACCAGCAAGAGCGCCCAACTCGCTGAACTCCTGCAAGAGGCCGGCCAGACCCTCGGCGACGAGGTCGAGCTGATTGACCTGCGCCAGGTCGAGCTGCCCTTCTGTGATGCGGCCGGCTGCTACGAGCACCAGAACGTCGGTCTGCTGCGGCAGAAGATCGCAGCGGCAGACGCGGTGACGCTGGCGGTCCCGATCTACAACTTTGAGACCGGCGGGGCGACGCGGAACCTCCTGGCCCTGACCGGTAAGGCCTGGATGGGCAAGATCGTCGGCGTGGTGGCAGCGGCGGGGGGGGAACGCTCCTACATGTCGATCATGCCCCTGGCGGGGTCGCTCATGCTCGACTTCCGCTGCTTGGTGCTCCCCAAGTACGTCTACGCTTCCAAGATCGCCTTCAGCGAGGCCGGCCAGCCGACCACCGAGATCCGCGAGCGCGTCGAGGAACTGGCCGGCGAACTCAATCGGGTCGCCACCGCCCTGAACAACGCCCCGGCCCCGCCGATGCCTGAGCGACCCCCAAAGCCGCCGATGGCATCGGCGCGGATTGGGGAACCGCCGATCCCATCGGCGGCTTTCTCGGTCCCTCAGTCCCTCCCCCCTCAAACGCTCCGCTTCACTTCGCGGCTAAACGAAAGCGGATCTGCTACAACCTGCACACCATGAACACCACTCCCGAAACCACCGACACCACCCAGAACCAAGCCAAATCCATGGAAGAACTCGTCGCCCTCTGCAAGCGGCGCGGCTTCATCTTCCAGGCCAGCGAGATCTACGGCGGCCTGAACGGTTTCTGGGATTACGGCCCCCTGGGCACGGAGCTGAAGAACAACCTCCGCGACGCCTGGTGGCAGGACATGGTCAAGAGCCCCCCCATGGGCCCCGACGGCCAGCCGGTGTCCATTTTGGGTGTGGACAGTGCCATCGTCCAGCATCCCAAGGTCTGGGAGGCATCGGGCCATGTGGCCGGGTTCAACGATCCGATGGTGGATTGCAAGGCTTGCAAGGCTCGCTTCCGAGCGGATCAACTCGGCGAGTACCAGTGTCCGATGAAGCCGAGCAAGAAGGTCGGCGACCACGACAAGTGCGACCTCACCGAGCCGCGCCAGTTCAACTTGATGTTCAAGACGTTCGTCGGCGCGACCTCCGGCGAGGACAACGTCGCTTACCTGCGCCCGGAGACGGCCCAGGGCATCTTCCTCAACTACAAGAACGTTCTGGACACCATGCGTGTCAAGATGCCCTTCGGCATCGCCCAGATCGGCAAGGCCTTCCGCAACGAGGTCACGCCGCGAAACTTCATCTTCCGTTCCCGCGAGTTCGAGCAGATGGAGATCGAGTTCTTCTGCGCTCCCGAAGAGAAGCAGATGTGGTACGAGTTCTGGTGCGCGACGCGGGAGAAGTGGTGGAAGAGCATCGGCCTGACCGACGCCAACCTGCAGATGCGCCAGCACGACAACGATGAACTCGCCCATTACGCCAAGGAAGGGTGCGGCTGCTTCGATGTCGAGTACCGCTTCCCCTTCAGCTTCCCGGGCTATGGCGAACTCGAAGGCGTCGCCGACCGCACCGACTACGACCTCAAGAAGCACCAGGAGCACTCCGGATCCAAGCTCGAGTACTTCGACCAGCAGGAGAACGTGCGCTACCTGCCCCACGTCATCGAGCCCTCCGCAGGCCTCTCGCGCGGCGTCCTGGCGGTGCTTTGCGAGGCCTTCACGCCCACGCCGGACCGAAAGGGCAGCAAGTGGGTGATGAACTTCCACCCGCGTCTGGCCCCGATCAAGGCGGCGATCTTCCCGCTGGTCGCCAAGGAAGGCATGCCCGAGGTGGCCCGCAAGCTCTACGACGACTTGCGCACGCAGTACGCCGTGCAATACGATGTCAAGCAGTCGATCGGCAAGCGCTACGCCCGAATGGATGAAGCCGGCACGCCCTTCTGCTTCACGATCGACGGCGACACCCTGACGGACCAGACGGTGACCGTGCGCGACCGCGACAGCGCCGGCCAGGACCGCATCGCCCTCGACCAGGTGAAGACCTTCCTCGCCGACCGCATCGGTGAGTAAAGCCGCCACCGTCGGTGGCGCTCTTCGATTGAGCCGTGATGCGCGTAGAAAAACCCGACGGAACACCGCCGGGCCTTGTGTTGGGTTCATGCGCTACGCCGCAAGCGGCTAGAGATTCCCGCGCCGCTCCTGCTCGCGCTCCAGCGACTCGAAGAGGGCCTTGAAGTTGCCCTTGCCGAAGCTCTGGCTGCCGCGCCGGCAGATGATTTCGTAGAACAGCGTCGGCCGATCCTGCATGGGACGGGTGAAGAGCTGCAGGAGGTACCCTTCATCGTCGGCGTCGACGAGGATGCCCAGTTCCTTGATGCGCTCGTGGTCTTCCTTGACGTCCCAGCCCTGGGCCTGGACCCGCTTCCAGACATCGTCGTAGTAGGAATCGGGAACGTAGAGGAAGTCCACGCCGCGCCGCCGCAGCTCGCAGACCGCCTCCAGCTCGTCGTTGGTGCGGAAAGCCAGGTGCTGCACGCCCGGGGTGCCGTCGTGCCACTCCAGGAACTCCTGGATCTGGCTCTTCTTGAGGCCCTCGGCCGGCTCGTTGATGGGCATCTTGATGACGCCGAAGCCGCTGTCCATGACCTTGGACATCAGGGCGGAGTACTCGGTGGCGATGTCGTTGTCGTCGAAGTGCTTGAAGAGTTTGAAGCCGAGCACGTTCTCGTACCACTCGACCCAATAGTTCATCTTGCCGAGTTCGACGTTGCCCACGCAGTGGTCGAGGTAAAGCAGCCCGCAGGGGTTCTGCTTGTTGAAGTCGTTGAGCAGGAAGGGGCCCATCTCCGCGAAACCGGGCATAAAGGGGCCGCCTTTGCGCAGGCAGTCGAGGCTGTAATCACCCTGGCGCGAGACGAAGGAGTGCTGGGCTCTGCCGTAGATCTTGACCCCGGCCATGACCACGGTGCCGTGCTCGTCGGTGTACTCGCGCGGCTCGTAGGCCGACTCCGCGCCGTTGGCGAGCGCCTGCTCGTAGGCCGCGACCGCGTCCTGCACGTTGAGGGCCACATCCTTGATGCCATCGCCAAAGCGAGCGACTTCCTGCTGGGCGGGGTGGTCCTTGTGCAGGCCGGTGGTGAGCAGCAGGCGGATGTTGCCCTGGGTGAGCAGATAGCTGGCTTCATCGCGTGAGCCGGTCGTGAGGTCGGAGTACTGCTCGACCTGGAAGCCGAAGGTCTGGGCGTAGAAGGAAGCCGCCTGCTTGGCGTTGCCCACGTAGTAGCGCACGTGGTCGACGTCGGTCAGTTGCAGCGGGTCAGCTTTGACATCCGTAGTCTTCGCGGTGGCGGTGGACATGCGGTGGTGCCTCCAAGGATCAGCGGGGGGTTTGCGCCGACAGAATACGATGCTTCGTGCCGATTCTCCAAACAATATTCTGTTCGAAGGCTGATTTCACGAATATTCTGGTTGCTGGCTGCGAATCGTCGCGACATCATAGGGGCGGCGAAAGAGGATTCAAAACGACGATATCGCAAATCGTCCGGCGAGGAACGATCCCATGGCCCGCAAGCAGACGCGCAAACCCGCCAACGGCAAGCAGATGAACGAGGCGACCGGGACGGTGGAATCGCCTCGGACAGGCGCGGTCAAACTCGACGAGTACGACCTGGAGATCCTGCGCATCCTGCAAGGCAGCGCTCGCATCACCAACACCGCCCTCGCCAAGCAGGTCGGCATGAGCCCGCCCTCGACGCTGGAACGCGTCAAGAAGCTTGAAGCCAAAGGCGTCATTGAGAAGTACGCCGCCGTCGTGCACAGCGATACCGTGGGGCGGGGCACCGTCGCCCTGGTCTCCGTCACCTTGCGTGAGCATGGCCTGGGGCCGCTGGAGGCGCTCAAGAGCGCCATCACTGAGTTTGACGAAGTGCTCGCCTGCTGGCACACGGCCGGCGAAGAGGACTTCATCCTCAAGGTCGTCGTCGAGGACATGAACGCGTACGAGGATTTCGTGACGCACCGCCTCTCCAGCCTGCCCCACATCGGCCGCATCCGCACCACCTTTGTCCTGAGCACGGTCAAAGAGACGACCGAGCTGCCACTCTGACTGCGGGCTCCCTCTCCTCGGGGAGAGGGCTGGGGTGAGGGGACCGAACACCGCTGGCGTGCGCTCCTCCCGCGCGTCACAATCTCCACCATGAGTGATCCGTCGCCCGCTCCCGCGCCCAAGCCGCTCTACTACACCTTCGGCAACCACATGCACTGGGTCGATATGCAGTGGCTCTGGGGCTACGACGTCCTGCCCGGCTCCGTCCGCGACATGCTCACGCTCATCCGCGAGACCGGCGCCAAGGGCAACGTCAACTTCGACGGCATCGGCTACGAGAAGATGGCGGCCGAGTGCCCCGAAGCCCTCGCCGACCTCCGCGCGGCCGTGCAAGCAGGCGATGTCGAACCGGTCGGCTGTAGCTACGGCCAGCCCTACGGCCTATTCCACGGCCTCGAGAGCAACATCCGCCAACTCACCTACGGCGTGCGCTCCGTGATGCGTCTGCTTGGCGTGCGGCCGCGCACGTTTTGGGAAGAGGAGTTCTACTTCCTGCCGCAGCTTCCCCAGATCCTGCGCGGCTGCGGCTACGACGGGGCCTGCCTCTTCTTCCAATGGACCTGGCACACGCCGGAAGTGCCCAAGGAGCGGGCGAGCCTGATCCAGTGGGAAGGCGTGGACGGCTCGAGCCTGCCGACGCTGCCGCGGAATGAGCTGAACGTGCACCAGTGGCCGGAGGATTTCGATGGGCTGCTGGAGGGGGAGTTGCTGCGAGAGCTTTCGCACCCAGCGGTGGTGCAGTGGCTGGAGCTGATGCCGTCACGGGATTGGATGTGCCGCAGTGAAGTGATCTTGCCGCGCTTGAAGGAGTTGATGGCCGACGAGCGCTTCGAGGTGCGCCCACGCACCTGCGCCGAGTTGATCGACGAGCTTCAAGAGCAAGAGTCACCCGAGAAGATCCCCACACGACGCTACGGTATGCACCAGGTCTGGCACGGCATGACGCTGGGGAAGAACGGGGACAGACATCCTCGCCTGAGTCGAATGTGTGAGGGGATGTTGCAGGTGGCCGAGACCGCCTCCGCTCTCGTTGGGCTGTTCGGAAGGGACTACCCGAGGTGGGACGTGTATCCGACTTGGGAGATCGAGGAGGGGTGGCGGGAACTCCTCGTCGCACAACATCACGATAACCATGAGTGCGAGGGTCTCTGTGGCGACATCGGGTATCGATCCATGGAGAGAGCCAGCGGACTGGCGACAGGCGTGAGGCGTCGAGTCGAGGCGACTCTACGAGAGCGATTGATCGTATCCAGCTGTGCACTGAGCTCCGCAGGGTGGCCGACAAAGCGTGTGATCGCCAGACACGACGAGGCAAATGACGCTGCGGTTACTCTGCCGCCATTCGGCTACAGCACGGGACATGGGCCGTGTCAGGCTCTCGATTTAGTGAAGGCAAGCGAAGCGGGCCGCGACTATGTGTTGTCAAGACCAGCTATCAAGGCACGCATCGACAGGGCCGAAGGTGTCTTGCAGGGCATCGAGTCACACGATCCCGCCGTGAAGCGAATACGCTTCGCCCAGCCCTTTCCCCAGCTTTGCATGCTGCGCGACTGCGAGGTCGAGAAGAGTAAGTGCAGTTGCGTCGAGCTTCAACCGAACACGCTGATCTCCCTGCGGCACCATTTCTCGTTCGACGTCGAGCGGGAGGCGTTTCTCTCTCTCTGCCTGACGCCGACAGAAGACGCGGTGGACTTCACCGCCTACGTGTCGAATCTCACGAATGCGATCCAATCCGGCTTGAACGCGAGCATGCAGATTCCAGTTGTGCCGGATTTTGAAGTTGCGGTCGTACTTGCCGACACGCCTGGTTCCGTCTACGAGGTGAAGGCCGGTCAGAGAGTGCGGCGGAAGTACCCTAGCGGCGATTGGATGACCTCCCAGCAGTGGTTTGAGGAGGTGCACGATCCATTCACTTCGCACAGCTTCGTCGATCTGCTGCGTCCTGACGGGACAGGTCTACTCGTGGTGCATGAGGGGAGTCAACAGTGGTTCCGCGACCCAGACGGCGTGCGAGCAGTCATTGCGGCAGGTGATGCTTGGGATCAGGTGACGCCCGCAGCGCTAGAGCGATTCGCTCTTCGATTGATCCCGCACCAACTGCTTACGAATAGTGAGCGCGTCAAGCTTGCGAGGGTGTTCAACTCAAGTGGTCCGGATCTGCGAGAAACCGCCGTGGCGCCAGGTGACGCAGGCCCCGATCAGCGCGACACTCCCGCCGTCTTCGGCCCGCTCTCCGTCGAGAACGCCCCGAACGTCCTCGCCCATGCCTTCTTCCGCGAGTCGATGAAGTCCGGCGAGCACCTGCCCAACTGGGCCGGGCATCGCATGTTCGCGGAGTCGAACGGAGCCTGCGATCATCCCTATGTCGCTCGGCTCGTCGAGTGGGATGGCGAGCCGGCGGAGGTCACGCTCAAGCTCGCTGGCGAGGTCGCCCTGGCGGCGAAGACGAATCTGATGGGCGAAGTAGACCCCCACAAGATGACCGCGGGCAGTCAGCAGGACACAGGGTGGCTCAAGGTCGAGCCAACCGACCCGCCCGACTTCGCCAAGGATGCCAAGTTCAAGGGCGAACCCATCCCCTGGTCGCAGGTGCGCTTCCGCATGCGGCCGCACGAGATCGCCACCGTCATGGCGGACATGGTCATGGGGCGCAAGGAGTGGCGCGACCTCGATGCCAAACGCGAGGTGTGGGCGACCGTGCATCGTCAGGATGAACGGGCCAAGTGATTGCAAGGAGGAGCAGCGCATGAAACCGGGTCGCGTTTGCGTGCTTGGATCGCTCAACATGGATCTCGTCGTGGGGACGCCGCGCCTGCCCGCGCCCGGCGAGACGATCCTGGGCGGACCGTTCCACACCCACCCCGGCGGCAAGGGCGCCAACCAGGCGGTGGCGGCCCGGCGAATGGGCGCGGAGGTCACCATGGTCGGCCGCGTCGGCGACGACCCCCACGGGCAGCAACTGCAGCGTCTGCTCGCGGACGAAGGCATCGACACATCGCACCTGCGCTCTCTTCCTGGGGAAGCGACGGGCGTGGCCTTGATCACCGTCGACAGTGCCGCGGGTGAGAACACCATCATCGTCGCCGGCGGAGCGAACCAACGCCTCACCGCTGCGGATGTCGAGCAGGCGCGCGACCGCATCACCGAAGCCGACGTGCTGCTACTGCAACTGGAGGTGCCGATCGAAGCGGTCGTCGCGGCAGCACGGGTCGCGCGCCAGGCGGGGACCACCGTGATCCTTAACGCCGCCCCTGCGGCGCCGCTGCCTGCGGAACTGTGGCGGAGCCTCGACGTGCTCATCGTCAACGAAAGTGAAGCGGCTCACCTCGTCGGGGCGGCAGTGGGGGAGGCGGAACCGGAGGCGCTTGCCCGCGAGTTGCAGATGCAGGGGTCGGCGTCCGTCGTGCTCACGCTCGGAGCCCACGGCGCGCTCTGTTGTTCGGAAAGAAAGACCTCCACGGTGCCCGCGCTCGACGTGACACCAGTCGACACGGTCGGGGCTGGCGATGCTCTCGCCGGCGCGCTGGCGGCGGGGTTGGCGGAAGGACTGCCCATGCAGGAGGCGCTGCCTTTCGCCGCGGCTGCGGGTTCCCTCGCCACGACGAAGGCGGGTGCTATTCCCTCGCTACCCACGCGGTCGACCGTTGCGGCCTCATGGTCGCGCTGATCCACCCACCGCAAAGCCGCCGATGGCATCGGCGCGGATTCAAAAACCGCCGATACCATCGGCGGCTTTCAAGTCGAATCCACGTGGGTGCTGTCCACAACGCTACGGAGCGTTGATATCGGCTTCCGTCGTCGCCAGCTCGCCGCGCTCGATGCGTTCCTTTTCCTTGCGCACCCACTCGATCTTCTTGGCGTTGCGCTCGATCCAGAGCGGCAGAGGCGTTCGCAGGCCTTGCTCAGCAAGATCAGTGAACTCCACGACCATGTCCTCACGCGAGTAGGCGGAGAGGTCGTGCGTCTTGCCCATGTGGATGCAGTCCGTAGGGCAAGGTTCGGTGCACAGTCCGCAGAACATGCACTTCTGGTAGTCGATGGCGTAGCGCAGCAACTCGCCGCCGACTGCCACGCCTTGCTTCTTGTCGATCTTGCGGGGGGCGGACTTGTCGATGTAGATGCAATCGACGGGGCAGGCCTTGGCGCACTGATCGCAGGCGATGCACTTCTCCGCCTCGTACTCGTGAATGCCACGGTAGCGAGGGGCGAAGCTGATCTTCTCGAACGGGTACTGAATGGTGACGACGGGGCTGAACCAATACTTGACCGTGATCTGCAGGCCAATACGAATGCTGTTGACCGTCTTCCAGATGTTGGTGAAGTAGCTGTCGCGTCGGGATGTGGTTGCTTCTGCGATCATGATTCGTGAGTGTGCTCAGGGGTCAGGGTCGCGGGGGCGTGGGGGCGTGGCGAACTCACTTCCGCATGGAGTCCGCCAACGCTGTCTCGACGTAGAGGATGACGCCGCATGTCGTGCAGGTCACAAGGCGCTGCCCCAGCATGAGGGCATTGAAGGTCTCGGCGGTGATGGACATGCAGCAGGCCCCGCAGGAATACTCCATCCGCCGGCGATTCTCCTCGATCACCGGAGCCATGGCCTCCTCGCCGACGTAGTCCTGAACGCGGCCGTACTCGGCGAGCGTGTCCTTGGGCACTTCCGTCGCCTTGAGTTCACGCTCCTGGCGCAGCTCGTTCAGCCGTTCCGAAGCGTCCTTCTCGCGCCGGGCGACCTCCTGTTTGGCCGCGGCCCGCATCTTCTCTCGCTCGGTGATGGCAGCGACGAGTTCCTCGATCTTGGCGTCGAGCCTCTCGATCTTGTCCATCTGCCCCAGCGTCGCTTCCTCGATCTTGCCCCGGTCCACCTTGTAGGTGTTTACCTCGGTGAGAAAAGCGGTGTATTCCTTGTTCGTCTTGGCCTGATTCATCTGCTCGCGCAAATGGGCGACCTTCTCGTCGTATCCCTTGATCTCGGTTTCGTGGTTGGCCACTTCCGCTTTGAGGTGCAGCCTCTCCTCCTCCAGACCGCTTTTTTGGGTCTCGAGGTCGAGGATCTTCCCCTCCTGGGCGCGCAAGTGCTGCTTGCTGCTATCGATACGGCCGGTGAGGCCGCGCAGCTGTTTGTCGACTTGGTACAGAGCCAGCAACTTATCCATGATCGTCATAGGACCGTCTCCCGCCTGTCAGCATGGGGCAGTGTAGCAGCCTCGCCCTCGGTGGGGAGCGATAGAGTCGGGGTTCAGGTGGCGGGAAGTGAGGTGAAGATCCAGTACGCCACGGGGCCGACCAAGAGAGGTGAGTCGATCACGTCCAGCACCCCCCCAAAGCCCGGCAGCACCTCCGAAGCGTCCTTGATGCCCGCATCACGCTTGAAGAGGCTGGCGATGAGATCCCCCGCCTGCCCGACGACCGCGAAGACGACGCCGCAGATCCCGCCCAGCCAGACGGGAACGCTGGTGACGCCATCGAGGCGCAGGGAGATCGCTGCCAGCACGCTGCCCAGGATGGCCGCCGTCGCCACGCCGCCGACCAGGCCCTCGATGGTCTTCTTGGGGCTAAGCCAGGGGATGAGCTTGTGCTTGCCGATGGACATGCCGGTGAAGTAGGCCCCGATGTCGCAGGACTTGGTGACCGCCAGAATCCCCAGGAGCGTCCAGGCGGAGTGGTAGCGGCGGATGGCGAGAAGGAACCCGAACATGAGGCCCAGGTAGACCATGGCGAACATCGTCCCTGCCGCCGCCGCGCACACGCCCTCCACGGTGCGCCGGCGGGCGTAGTACCCTAAGCTGGCCACGAACGCCACGATCAGCCCCGTCGAGGTGATGGCGATGGCGAGCGGGCCCGGCGTGTCCTGGGGAACACAGTAGGAGAGGCAGAGCCCCAACACGGAGGCGAGGCAGGTGAGCGGCACCGTGGCCCGGATGCCGTTCTGGCGCAGAATCCGCGACAACTCCCAGGCGGCGAACGGGCCGACGATCAGGCTGAGACCAAAGAGCAGCAGTCCGCGCGGCAGGTAGTTTCGGCCGCCACGCCACTCCTGCAGGAACCCCGATACGCGCACACTGTCCAGCTTGTCGTCGAAGTAGAAGACGATAAGCAGCAGGGCGATGAGCACCACACCGAAGATAAGGCGATGTTTGAGCACGGGAATAGAGTAGCAATCCCTCGGAACCCGCAACGTCAGACTTGGCGGCGTGGGCTTCCCCCGCTCTCTACCAGCGATCTTCACGGACGTCTGGTCGTCCCCGGGAAGTCGATTCAGACCACCGCCCCAAAGCGTCGCGTCCGCTCGCCGTAGGCCCGCAGGGCGTCGTGCAGGTGTGTCGGCGTGAAGTCCGGCCAGAGCGTGTCCGTCACCCAGAGTTCCGCGTAGGAGATCTGCCAGAGCAGGTAGTTGCTCACCCGCATCTCCC
>SWCB01003744.1_pt1 | contig 19453 bp, 14 predicted proteins | sample 4692901 | NCBI WGS metagenome assembly SWCB01 (sample SAMN10267276, study PRJNA491770) | bioreactor metagenome | isolation source: DHS bioreactor inoculated with subseafloor sediment | place: Japan: off Shimokita Peninsula | collected 2006-08 | reverse complement strand
ATGCGGCGGAATATCTGTCGCCATACCAACGGCAATACCCGTTATTCCGTTTAAGAGAATATGCGGTAACCGCGCTGGTAACATTTTGGGCTCATTCATTGTGCCATCAAAGTTTGGCACCCAGTCAGCCGTTCCTTGCCCTAATTCGCTCAGTAGCACCTCTGAAAAGCGTGACAAGCGAGATTCGGTATAACGCATTGCCGCGAAGGATTTAGGGTCATCAGGTGCACCCCAGTTGCCTTGACCGTCAACAAGTGGATAACGATATGAGAATGGCTGAGCCATTAATACCATTGCTTCATAACAAGCAGAATCACCGTGCGGGTGGAATTTACCGAGTACGTCACCAACAGTACGCGCTGACTTTTTATATTTAGCCGTCGCATTTAGACCCAGCTCAGACATGGCGTAAATAATACGACGTTGAACCGGTTTCAAGCCATCGCCAATGAATGGTAAGGCACGATCCATGATTACATACATGGAGTAATTTAAATAAGCGTCTTCGGTAAACTTCCTAAGCGGAAGCTGTTCTACGCCATCCATTGAGACATCAGTCATCGTGGGTTAATCCGTTTAATATATTTATTTTTACGGGCTGTTTGAGCACTACAAACGCACTCAAACAACCCATAAACTCAATCTTATGTATGCTGACACACAATAAAAACGTCATTAAAAGCTAGGTCTAATCGAATTAGACTTCTGCCATATCGCCTTTATCTTGCAACCAAAAACGACGATCTTCTGCACGCTTTTTACCTAGCAGCATATCCATCATTTCGTTGGTTTTTGTATCATCATCAATCGTTAACTGTACCAAGCGTCGTGTATTTGGATCCATTGTCGTTTCACGCAATTGCAGTGGGTTCATTTCACCCAGACCTTTAAATCGCTGAACGTTCACTTTGCCACGCTTGGTACTTAGGCGATCCAAAATACCGTTCTTTTCGTCTTCATCCAGTGCGTAATACACTTCTTTCGCCAAGTCGATACGATATAACGGCGGCATTGCAATATACACATGCCCAGCACGTACTAAGGTTTCGAAATGCTTCATGAACAAAGCACACAACAAGGTTGCGATGTGTAACCCATCGGAGTCGGCATCGGCAAGTACACAAATTTTACCGTAACGTAAGCCGCTAAGATCATCGCTGTCTGGGTCAATACCCAAAGCGACAGAAATATCATGCACTTCTTGTGATGCCAGCACTTGATCAGCAGACACTTCCCACGTGTTTAGAATTTTACCGCGTAATGGCATGATCGCCTGGAACATACGATCACGAGCTTGCTTCGCTGAACCGCCCGCCGAATCACCTTCCACTAAAAAAAGCTCGGTGCGATTAAGATCTTGTTGAGAGCAGTCGGCCAATTTCCCTGGAAGAGCTGGTCCTGAAGCGATTTTTTTACGAACCACTTTTTTGCTAGCACGCATACGTCGATGCGCATTAGCAATACACGTTTCTGCTAGCTGCTCTGCAAGTTGTGGTCGCTCATTCAACCAAAGGCTAAAGGCATCTTTTACAACACCAGACACAAAGGCTGCACATTGACGCGATGATAGACGCTCTTTCGTTTGACCCGCGAATTGGGGATCTTGCATTTTAACCGATAGGACATACGCACAACGATCCCAAATATCATCGGCCGTTAATTTCACACCACGTGGTAGTAGATTACGGAATTCACAGAACTCACGCATGGCATCCAATAGGCCTTGGCGTAAGCCGTTAACATGCGTGCCGCCTTGCGCGGTCGGAATTAAATTAACGTAGCTTTCGGTGATTAATTCACCACCTTCTGGCAACCAAAGCAACGCCCAATCAGCCGCTTCAATTTGGCTGGTAAATACGCCAACGAAAGGTTCTTCAGGTAACAAGGTGTACCCTTTTACACCTTCAAGTAGGTAATCTTTTAAACCATCTTCGTAGCACCAACGAACGGTTTCGTCAGCAATTTTATTGGTAAAAACAATCTCAAGTCCTGGGCATAGCACCGCTTTGGCTTTTAAAACGCTTTTTAGTCGTGTAACAGAAAATTTAGCGCTGTCAAAATATCGAGCATCCGGCCAGAAATGCACACGCGTACCTTTCGCACGGCGCCCACAGGTACCAATAACTTCGAGCTCTGAGACTTTATCGCCATGTTCAAATGCAATTTGATAAATTTGCCCATCACGTTTTACGGATACTTCAACACGTTTAGACAAGGCATTTACAACCGAAATACCTACCCCGTGTAAACCACCAGAAAACTGATAGCTATCATTTGAGAATTTACCCCCCGCATGCAGCTTACATAAAATAAGCTCAACACCAGAGACACCTTCTACAGGGTGAATGTCTACAGGCATGCCTCGGCCATCATCGATCACTTCGAGTGATTGGTCAGCATGAAGGATCACTTCTACTTTTCGGGCATGACCAGCCAGCGCTTCATCGACGCTGTTATCAATTACTTCTTGACCAAGGTGATTGGGCCTAACCGTGTCGGTATACATACCTGGGCGGCGGCGTACTGGCTCAAGGCCATTTAGAACCTCAATGGATCCGGCGTTATAGCTTTGCTCTGTCATATTACGGAAGGCTACTAGAAATTTGGCAACAATAGTCAGTAACCTCGGCTTGGTTGTCAAGCGGAGGTCAACGGTAAAACTCACAATTGTGAGTCGAGCTATAACCTTAACTTATTTGCGGCTATAGCTTTAAGAATTGAATTACATCGGCAGGAAAGCGTTCAAAATCAACAAAACTGTGGTCGCCATCTGGCTCAACGGTTTGCTTACTTGCGGCATATTTGTCTACAGCTTGGCGATAATCTAAGACTTCATCACCCATTTGTTGTAACAACCAAAACTGTTTTGGATCAACAAGTTGTTTAACATCCATGGCTTTCAATTCATCAATGTGTTGAGGCTCTAGCCAATATTTTTCACTGGTATAAGGATTTACTTGTTCACCAAGATAATCTTGCAGTAATTCATAAGGCTTTACCGCAGGATTAACCAATACAGCAGGAAGCTGGTGACGGTTATTTAACCATGTTGAAATATATCCACCTAATGAGCTACCCACTAAGCCTATCGTATAATCTTGCTTAAAGTTGCTAACTAAATCATCAATAAATGTGGCAGCTTGTGCCGGATAGCAAGGCATTTGCGGGATCTCAACACGAATATCTGGTCGATGTTGCTTACAGTACTCTGCCATTACCTGCGCTTTTAATGACAAAGGAGAACTGTTGAATCCATGGATATAAAGCAACAACGGTTTCATTTAATAGCCTGCTGAATTAAACAAGGGGATAAAGCGTCTACCTTGTAAGCGACAAACATCAGTATTTAACTGCCCTTCTCGGGTTAATTCAAGGTAACGCCAACCAGGGTTAGTTTTGTCTAAAGCAAAGTCATTTGAATCGGGTAAAAATTGAATACACGTTGACGGTGTCGCAAGCACACGCACACCATGATATACACAATCAAGTTCTTGATGGATATGCCCACATAAGACTGCACTCACCTTGGGGTACTTATCAATGATTTGCCAAAAGGCTTCATTATTGTGCAGCTGATGCTGATCAAGCCAAGCACTTCCCGCCACTAATGGATGGTGATGCAATAATATTAAAGCATGACGTTCTGGGTGTGCCTTTAACGTAGCGTCCAGCATCAACAACTGTGCTTCACTTAGCTCACCATGCGGTACGCCCTGAACTTGACTATCAAGTAGTATGACTTGCCAATAATCCCCTGCAAGCACTTGCTCACACGATTTAATTTGTGGCGATGATAAAACAGAGTGCATAGCAGGCTGATAATCATGGTTACCCGGCAACCAAAAACAAGGTTGAGACCAGCGGGAAATACCATCTGAAAAATGCTGATAAGATTCATCAGTATGATCTTGTGAGATATCACCTGTTGCTACAATAGCTTCAAACGGGCGTGCGGAAGCATCTACAGCGTCTATCACTGCATTAAAACTATCTTTAGTCGCCACCCCCAACAAACAACCCGACTCATCAGCAAATAGATGAGTATCAGTTATTTGAAGTAGAACCACACTATTAGGGTTCGTTTGTGGCAAAAAATACGTCTGCAAAACGTCAAAAACCTTGTCTATTCTAATTCAATTAACAAATTGATTGCTTCCTGAGCCCATTCTTGAGGCAATAGGTTAGCCAATCTCCCAAAAAGCGATTAACTTGATGTTTTTCATCTTTTTGATACATACGTAAATTGGGATAATCATACCGTGGCTTAAGTCGTGAAATCTGCTGAGCAGAACACACTTCCGCCACTTTTGCATCGTGATATAACCTTACCGTCAAACGCGGCACTAAGTATTCCACTGCATCTGTTTTATTATGCAACCACAAGCAAATCACTGTGGTATAGCGGGTTGACTCAGTAATTTTAAGTCGATATTCATGTTCAAAAACTAAATACGCGCATTCATCTCCGACGTCATCACTTTTAGGCAATAATGGAAGAAGCTTCGCATAATTGGTTTCATACAAACGCATCAAACCCGTTAGATCAACTGTATATCGCTTATTCAAACGGTGTCCTTAGACCACTGAAAGTGCCATCGACTTGATTAATATCATTCAGAACTACTTCGCCAGCATAATCCAACATTAGCTCGCGATACTTACTATTTACTTTGTAAACGTAAGTAGTTCAACTGCAACCATTGTAGCGCAATGATCGATGCGGCATTCTCAATTTTTCCCGACACTACCCACTGGTAAGCTTCTTGTCGTGTTATCACATGAACGCGAATATCTTCACCTTCATCAATAAGGCCATGAATCCCTTGTGCTTGCGTACTATCAACGCGACCCACAAATACATCCAATGCTTCAGAACAGCCACCAGAGCTCGATAAATAACGTGTCACTTTTTCTAAATCAGTCACCGTTAAGCCAGCTTCTTCTACCGCTTCACGACACGCAACATCGTGAGCGGATTCACCCGGCTCGATAATACCGGCAACAATTTCTAACTGCCACGGTGTAAATTCAGCCACCATCGCGCCAATACGAAATTGTTCCAATATTACGACTTTGTCTTCAATGGGATCATAAGGCAGCAAGGCCGCAGCGTGACCACGTTCGAATAATTCACGCTCAAGTGGTTTACTCCAACTACCATCAAACAATTTATGTCGTAAGCGATATTTCACCATACTGAAAAAGCCGTTATATACTTTTTCGGACGACAAAATTTCAACATCATCCTTGGTATAAAAAGGTTGGTTTTCACTTAAAGACACTTTTTGATCATCCATGCTCTCCTGAATCCCCTATCTTTTCATTCAAAAGGGTCAGCAGCAATGATCAAATTCAACATTTTTCATAAATTTTGTGAATTTTTTTAAGTAATCATTCCTAGTTGGATAGTTTACAATCACATATGATTAAATAAACAACGATATATTAAGTAAAACTACGTAATGATCAGTTCCTAGTAAGCTTTCTTAAGGTACACTGATCCTTTGCGTATATTTTTATCTTTTATCAGGACCAGGAAAGGCATTCATGAAAAAATTGCTTCCGCTCATTATTAGCGTTGCGCTTGGCAGTTTCAGCCAAACGGCACTGGCTGATGATCTTGCTAACATCTACCAACAAGCAAAACAAAACGATCCTCAGTTATTAAGAGCGGCTTCAGATAAAGATTCTGCTTTTGAGGCAATCAACTCATCACGTAGTTCATTACTGCCACAAATTAATTTAACGGCTGGATATAACGTTGCGACATTGGACGGTGATACTGATGGCTTTAACGGTGGTTTGACTCTTAGCCAGTCTATCTATGATCGCTCAAGCTGGATAAATCTCGATATTGCCGAAAAAGTGGCTCGCCAAAGCGATGCCTCTTACGCCGCATCACAACAAGATTTAATCTACCGTGTCGCACAATCTTATTTCGACGTGCTTAAAGCAATGGATGATCTTGAATTTGTTCGTTCTGAAAAAGCCGCGGTCGGTCGTCAATTAGAACAAACTAAGCAACGTTTTGAAGTTGGTCTATCAGCTATCACTGACGTGCATGATGCTCAAGCTCAATACGATACCGTATTGGCTGATGAAATTCTGAATGAGAATGCACTAACTAATAGCTACGAAGAAATTCGTGAGATCACAGGTCAAGAACACACCAACCTGAATATCTTAGATACGGCACGTTTCTCTGCTAGCGCACCACAATCAAACGTTGAAAGCTTGCTACAAGATGCGGCCAATGAAAACTTAACCTTGCTCACATCGCGTATTTCTCAAGATGTTGCACGTGATAATATTTCACTTGCTGAATCAGGTCATTTACCAACATTGTCGTTTGATGCAGGTTACAACTACGATGATAAAATTAGTATTACCGATGAAGGTACATTAACGGCAGGTATCAATTTAAACTTACCCGTTTATACCGGTGGTAGAACAACGTCTGAAGTGAAACAAGCACAGTTTAATTATGTGTCTGCGAGCGAAGATTTAGAAGGTTCATACCGTGGTGTTGTAAAAGACGTACGTGCTCTTTATAACAACATAAATGCCACGATTGGTGCTATCCGCGCTTACCAACAGTCTGTTATTTCAGCTAAATCAGCATTAGAAGCAACTGAAGCTGGTTTTGACGTAGGTACACGTACCATTGTTGATGTTCTTGATGCAACACGTCGTTTATACGATGCAAACCGTCAGCTATCAAGCTCTCGTTACCAGTACATCATCAGTCAAATTCAGCTTAAACAAGCCGTTGGTTCATTGAACGAACAAGACATCATTGATGTTAACAAAGGCTTGATTGCTGCGAAAAAATAATCTTCTCGTTCGCATTGCTTCTATCGAGTAGTACTTCACAGTAGGTAGTGCAACGATACAGATATAAAAAAAGCGCCATACTCTATGGCGCTTTTTTATGCTTCAATTCTAGCAAGTGGAATTAAAAACCAATACTTATCCAGAGTGAACCAGAATAGTATTAACCTTTACCGCCACGAATCGCTTCAATGATCTTACTGGTAGAGCAGCCATCTTCAAAATTCAGAACACGCACTTCGCCACCAGCAGCAATAACCTCTTTTCCGCCCGCAATATCTTCAGGTGTATAATCACCACCTTTAACCAGTAGACTTGGTAATATCTCACTGATTAAACGCTGTGGCGTTTCTTCCGTAAATGGAACCACCCAATCAACAGCACCTAGACCGGCTAATACCGCCATACGACGATCTTCTGGGTTAACTGGACGACCAGGACCTTTTAGACCTTGCACTGAGCTATCAGAATTCACCGCAACAATTAAACGATCACCTAATTTAGCGGCCTCTGCTAGGTAAGCAACATGACCCGCATGCAAGATATCGAAACAGCCATTAGTCATCACAACCGTTTCACCACGTTGTCTTGCTACCGATACGGCTTGCTTAAGCTCTGTTTCTGCGATCACGCCATAGCCACTATCTTGGCTACCATAAATAGCTTCAGTAAGCTCAATGGTTGATAGCGTCGAGGTGCCTAACTTAGCGACCACGACACCTGCCGCGGCATTGGCTAATTTACAAGCATCCGCTAACGATTTGCCCGCAGCAACAGAAGAAGCTAATACTGATATCACCGTATCACCAGCACCTGTTACATCATAAACTTCTTGAGCAAGTGTCGGCAGATGTAAAGGCTCTAGCCCTTTTTGTAACAAGGTCATGCCATGTTCACTGCGTGTAACCAATAGCGCTTCGAAATCAAAACGCTCGATCAACTCAAACCCTTTTGCTACTAATTCATCATCACTTGTCACTTTACCGGCAACAAGTTCGAATTCCGAAAGGTTAGGGGTTAATAATGTAGCGCCACGGTAGCGTTCAAAGTCGGTACCTTTAGGATCGATAAAGACGGGCTTACCCGCTTCACGTGCTAGCTTAATCATGGCACTAACATGCTCCAGTGCACCTTTCGCATAATCAGACAAAATAACCGTTTTTGCATGCGTTAGAGATTGCTCTAAACGCGGCAGAATCAGGTCCTTATCCACACCGTGGAAACCTTCTTCAAAATCTAACCGGATCATCTGCTGCCCACGGCTCATTACACGTAATTTGGTAATGGTTGGGTAATCAGGCAAAGACACAAAATCACACCGTACATCTAGCGAGGTCAGCTTTTCATTTAGGGCTTTCGCTGGCTCATCTATCCCTGTTAACCCAACTAAATGAACATGCCCACCTAAGGCGGCAATATTCATTGCAACGTTTGCAGCACCACCAGGGCGTTCTTCGATCTGCTCAACTTTGACTACTGGTACTGGCGCTTCAGGCGAAATACGCCCAGTGGGTCCATACCAATAACGATCAAGCATGATGTCTCCAACAACCAGAACACTAGCTTGATCATAATCAGGAAGAGTCAGTTTCATTTTTATCTCCGGGATAGTGAAAATCGCCAAATACTAACATAAAGTGAAAATGCCTTACATTACGGCGGTTTAAATACACTTAGTTGGCTTTGACCAAAAATAAGCGCTATTAATTTATTTTAAGTATTCGTTAAATCGATGATTATGTTAATAAAAATACATTACTCATCACTGTTTGGTACTAAGTATTCTTGCCAGATCTGCTGTACAGTTTCACGCTCAGTGACAAACTGTGATTCATCAACATAAGCGGGTAATCCAAGTAAGTTCAAACGGTGAATATCATCCCGCATCACGCAATAAGCTTGCTTCAATGCCGATGCTTGAGGCAAGCTCAATACTTCACATTCCGCCATAGTATCAAAAATACGAACATTATCAGACCAACGTGTTAAATAAGGTTCAGTATGCGAATGTTGTAATACCAAATATTGCGCTAAAAACTCAATATCAGTAATACCACCTTTATCTTGCTTTAAGCCAAACATTCCGGCTTTTTTACTGCCTAAATGATCGCGCATTTTATGACGCATGCTCACTACATCAGCCTGTAGTGATTGGGGATCTCGAGGATGAGTTAGAATGCGTTTTCGAACATCGGAAAAAGCATCGAATAATGGCACATCACCATAGATCATTCTGGCACGCACTAATGCTTGATGTTCCCATGTCCATGCTTCTTTTTGTTGGTATTCATCAAAAGACTCAACAGTACTTACCAATAGACCAGAGGCACCTGACGGGCGAAGGCGCACATCAATTTCGTATAACACCCCAGAAGATGTTCGCGTCGAAAACAAATGCACAATGCGCTGTGCTAGCCTTAAATAAAACTGACGTCCATCAATCTCTTTTTTTCCATTTGTATAAACATCGGCAGGGCAATCATGTAAGAAAACAACATCTAAATCAGAACCATAGCCTAACTCCCAACCGCCGACTTTTCCGTAGCCAATAACACCAAAACCTTTGCCATTACGATCAACTAAATGGGTGGGCTCACCATACTTCTCGGCCATTTGTAGCCAAGCTTGGTTCACCACAGCTGTGATAATTGCCTCAGCAAGGTATGTAAGGTGATCACTCACCGCCATCAAGGGCAATGCACCCGCTATATCAGCTGCTGCAATGCGTAATAATTGCGCTTGCTTATACTGACGAATAGCCTCCATTTGTTGCTCCATATCTTCTTCAGGGATACGAGCAAGGTATTCGCGTAACTCATCACCATATTGATCCAATGGGGTTGGATTATATAAATGTTGAGGATCTAATAGCTCATCAAGCAAAATCGGGTATTGCGTTAACTGCTCTGCCACCATCGGGCTCGCAGCACATAATCGAATTAATTGCCCTAATGCTGCAGGGTGCTCGCCAAGCAACTCAAGATATGTGGTACGGGTTGCAACACGCACAATCAATTTAGTCACTCGTGCCAATACGGCTGAAGCATCAGGGCGTGGAACAATGCGAGACAAGACATCGGGCATCAGCTTTGCAAGGACTTCTCGACCTCTAGGCCCTAACGTACGCTTCGATAATTCCGTTTTCATCCCCAATATGGTGCTAACTTGGCTAGCGGGATCTGCCGCATCGAGTTCTGCCATAATACTCAACAGAACATCTTCATTTTTCGCCATTGTCCACATTTCATGGTATTGCTCACTAACAGAGCACCCAGCTTCATCTTCTTCAGTACCGATAATATCGTCAAACACCTGATGGACGGCACTCATGTGCAGATCCGTCGCTTCAAGCAAGGCTTGCCAGTCTACGTAGCCCATCGCAAACGCTAAGCGTATTTGATCTAGCGGCTTATCGGGTAGTGTCTGTGTTTGTTTATCGTCAATCGCTTGTAGTAAGTTTTCTAGCTTTCTTAAAAAGCAGTAACCTTGTTCGAGGTGTTCAATATGTTTTTCTGGCAGTAATGCCAGCTGCTTCATTGCAGCCAAGGTTTCAAGCAAACCTCGTCCACGTAAGCTTGGTTCTCGTCCGCCACGGATAAGCTGGAATGACTGGGCAATAAACTCAACTTCACGAATACCACCAGCACCTAACTTAATATTATTACTAAGGCCACGGCGTCGTACTTCACTACTGATCATGGATTTCATACGACGTAACGCTTGAATAGCACTGAAATCAATATAACGACGGAAAACAAAAGGGCGTAACATTTGACGCAATTCTTGGTATTGGCTAAAGCTTTCACGCCCCATAACCCGCGCTTTGATCATCGCATAACGTTCCCAATCTCGCCCTTGCTCTTGGTAATAATCTTCCAGTGCCGCATAACTCATCACTAAAGGACCACTGTCGCCAAATGGACGTAACCGCATATCAACACGATAACAAAAACCATCATAGGTTGGCTGATCAAGTGCCTTTATTAAACGCTGACCTAAACGGGTAAAGAATTGAGCATTTGCCATACTACGGCGACCACCTACCGTTTCACCGTTTTCGGGGTAAGTGAAAATAAGGTCAATATCAGAAGAAAAATTGAGCTCTCCACCACCTAACTTCCCCATCCCAAGCACCAACATCGGCTGCGCTTCACCTGCAGAGTTTGTAGGCGTACCCCATTCTTTACAGCATTGATTATAAAGCCATTGATACGCTTCCATAATAAGGGCTTCAGCAAGCTCAGAGAGATGTGTAAGGCTTTGCTCTAATGTGGACTTATTCGTGAAATCGCGCCACGCAATCCACACCATTTCTTGGCGTCGAAAGGCGCGTAATTGACGCATTAACCCGACATCATCAGCTGTGGTCGCTAGCTTTTTTTCAAGCTGTTGACGGTATTGCTCTGCGTGCTCTTTATCATCAAGATGTTCGGATAGCCAAGGCAATAATTGTCCATCGCACACTAGAGATGAAGCAATGAAATCACTTAAACCAATCACTGTTTCAAGTTCATTTTGGCGCTCTGCTGGCCATAGAGCCAAGAGTTCAGGATGGGCTTGTTGAAGTTTATCTAACGCTTTGGTTGCGGCTATAGACAATAATTCAGGTCGCTCTAGGTGTTGAGTCATCGCAGTTCCTTTGATCCTTTTTCCTGATGAGCTTATCGCTCACGCCATTGTTATCACCAAATTGTTATCGCCAATAAGAGAAAATTCGGGGATATACTAATTACGATACCACAAAGAAACGCCCACCTAGAGGTGGGCGCTTTATAAAAACATTGAAGATGAGTGCTTTCTCACTACTCGATGATTTTTACACTTTAAATGCTTGGATCTTCCCTTCCAAATCATTAGCGTAAGCTTGCATCGTGTCTGATGTTTCTGACAGCTCACTTACAACCGTCACGGAGGCTTCAACCAATTCACGAACATTGGTTAAATTTTGATTCATCTCATCAGCTACTGCCGTTTGCTGTTCAGCAGCCGAGGCTATGTGGAAGTTCATATCATTGATTTTTTGCACTTGCTCAACGATTTTATCTAACTCGCCGCCAGCTCGAGTCACTAAATCAACCCCTTCAGCAGCTTCTACAACACTTTGTTCCATCAAATCAACCGCTTGATTAGCGCTGCTCTGTAATTGAGAGATCATCTCTTGAATCTCGACCGTGGCTGTTTGGGTTCGCTGCGCCAAATTACGCACTTCATCTGCCACAACGGCAAAACCGCGTCCGGCATCGCCCGCACGTGCCGCTTCAATAGCAGCATTCAGTGCCAGTAAATTAGTTTGCTCTGAAATACCTTGAATAGTGACAATCACACTACCAATTTGATCAACACGTGCTTCCACTTGATTTACCGCACTAGCCGATTGCGTGATATCTTGAGATAGTTGATTAATAGTAACGATGGTTTTCGAGACAAACTCTTGCCCCTGTGCCGCTTGCTCAGAGGTGCCTTCAGTGGTATTTGACGCATCACGAGCATGCTCAGCAACCGTTTGTACCGTCGAGGTCATTTCACTCATTGCAGAAGCGAGTTGATCAATTTCAGTAAATTCTTCTTTGGCCGATTCTTTCGTTTCCACCATACTGATCGACATAATCTCGGCCAAGCAAGACAGTTCTGCTGATGTTTCACGTTGATTCCCCATCACATCACGCAATTGCACCCGCGTTCGTTCAAGCTCACGCGCCAAATCGCCATATTCATCATTGCAATCCATGTTGATCGGTTGAGATAAATCACGATCGGCCAACTTTTTAATGCTATCGGCTAAATACTGTGTCTGGCGTAGCATCACGCTGGAACCACCCAATAGAATGGCCATGAATGCCACAATCATTAAACCCGTTTGCCAAGCCACCTGAGTAAGAAAACCATTGTAGTAACCATCAGCGACTGTCGCAGACTGCGAGGCAACAACCAACCAGTTCCACTGAGGTAATTCAATCGCATAGTCAAAACGAGCCTGATCGTTAAGAACAATAGAACCTGCACCAGTGTGCTGTGAAAAATACCGCGCTAAAGAGATACCTTGATCAGTGATATCCGTTAAATTACTGATAGAACGGGCCGTAGGATGACCAATCACCTTTCCAGTATCACGCTCAACTAAATAGAGGTATGCGCCTTCTTGCCAGCTTGCAGCTTGTGTATTAATTATTTGCTCTGCCATTGCCTTGCCGCTTTCGCCTTGGGCAAGGAAATTATTTAATAACGCAGCGTTCGCTTGGGCTAACTCTTCAGAGCGATCTTGTTGAATCTGCACAACTGACTGATGAAAGGTATTTGCATCCCATAATTGTTTACCAATCAGTAGCAACGTACTGAATACCATTAACAATACGAGCTTAGGCACAAGACGTATATTTGTTAATCCTTTTTCCCATGGTTTGAACACCATCTTGGTCATTTGGTATCTCCCTATTAATCGTGCGCTGGCTTCAACGATCTCAGTTGTTTATAGTGATAGCGATATCATGTTCAACAAACTGATTGCTTTACCCATTGAATCGAAAAAGCCTGAATTATTTCAAAGCTCAAAAAAACTATAGCTATATTAACTATCGGCAGCAGATTGTGAAGATTAAATAATGAAAAAGATCGACGGCGTCAAACATGAATTGCATCCAATGAGCCTGATGGCTTTAATATTATCTTTCATGTCGTTAGCGATTGTGACCAGCTTAATATTTATTCCGCAAACAGATGATGTTTACAGGCTATTTCTGGGCATCGATACATTTATCTGTTTAATGTTTTGGTGCCAATTATTGACCGATTTATGCCGTTCTAAGCAGAAAATCAATTACCTTAAAACCCATTGGTTAGACTTCATTGCCAGCATTCCAATCATTGAACCTGTTCGCTATATTCGCGTATTACAAATATTTCGCGTATTACGGCTAATCCGTTCTAGCCAGCAAGTGTTGGCTCATATCCGAAGTAATCGCCGAGAAGCGACCGTCGCCACCATTTTTTTATTAATTACGGTACTTGTAACTGTCGGTTCTGCGCTGATATTGATTTTAGAAGGTAGCGATCCTAACGCTAATATTCACTCTGCTACTGATGCAGTATGGTGGGTATTTGTAACCATTTCGACCGTAGGCTATGGCGACCACTATCCCGTTACTATTTCCGGTAAATTATTGGCTGCTGTAATTATAATCTGTGGGGTGGGTCTGTTTGGTATGGTGGCAGGTTTAGTCAGCTCGGTTATTTCTGACCCACAAAAACAGAAAGAAATTGATGAAAAGAAACATCGAAAAGAATGGCAACAAATGCTCGACACACAAAAGCGACTTCTTGAGCGATTAGAAACACTGGAATGCCACCTGAGTGAAAAGGCGGAAAAAGAACATTACGGGCATAAAAAATGAATATAAAAAAGCGCACCTACATCAATAGGTACGCTTATTTTATATGTTTTATGGCCAGTACGGAGTTAGTTCAATCCCCATTTGACGCGTCTGATCCATAGCATGGATCAATGATTCTTCTTTTCGACTCAGCCATTTTTCAATCTGAGCTTGATCTTCTTCATCGTCTTGAAGGGCCACAAGAGAACGAACCACATCTAACTGATGGAGATCTTCAATACCTTGTAAAAGGTCTTGCCATGGCATTCTAAAATACGAACGTTTACCTTCATCATACAGCTCAGCAAAACACATCCCACTCATCAGATTGCGTAATAACCGAGGTTGTTGATCAAAATAATCAATCCGGTTTAATTCACGAGAAGAAGGAAAAACATCTTGTAGCTCTTCCCATGAACGAGATAATGCACTATCAGAAAACAGCTTAATATTATCCGCTAATTTATTACGCATTTTGTCATCAAGGAATGGCTGCCAACCTCGACTTAAAATCCAACGGCTTAAATCAAGTAACAAACCACAGTATCGTGCGGATTGTAATAGCTGCAACATATCACTGGCGGTCGGTAGCGCTTCAAAACGAGCATCCAACTGTTGAAGCAATGGTTTACGGGCATTTAACTTTTTCAGTAAACTCCCTTTTTCTGCCTGAATCGCCACAATATTTGACGCTTCATTTAACCACTGAAGTTCACCTTCAAGCCACTGTAACTCTTGTCGAATTAATGCACTCGCGCGACGAGGAATCACGCCACCAAAAACAACAAAGGCTTGTCGAATCAAACTTAAGGCATTTTTAAGTTCGCTCAGCGCGGCTAGATCATGACACTCAGCAAAAATCTGCTCATGATAATGCCAATGCCCTAAGGCATGTTCTAACGTATTTACGAAAACCGTTTCAACTGAGTCTTGAGGTTCAACATTCACAAAGGTCAACGCTTTAACATCATCGCCCTCATACCCCGCAGCAAGGCGGTAACCTCGTGCCGCTTTACTTAAATTCCCCAGACGCATACCGCCTTCGGTACAAAGCTCGCGAGCTAATGTAAACAAAGCATCGGTTTGACCAGAAATCAGTTCTAACTCAACTTCACAGATGGGAGTCGTTTGGCCATTGGCACTAACATGCCCCTGATCAAAAGCCAATTCAATCTGACTACCATCAGGCATTGCAACCAACCATTGTTGACGCTCGAAATCAGTTGAAAATAGTGGCTGAAGTTGTTGTTGAATATCTGCAACATCAACACTTTCTGGCCATGCATCGATCGGATGCAAAGTAAGATCAGGTACCGTGCTATTGGTTTCAGCGTTGTATTCCGGACGCTGATGCAATCCCGCAACAACCCGACCCGCCGTTTTTAATGTCTGAACATATACGTCATCATAACGACGAATGCGTAAACCTATATCATGCTGTCGCAAAATTTGTTCAGGCGTGTCGAAGTAGACGTTGCCTAGCATTCGGCTGCTTTGCTGCAGTATTTTCGATTCAGATATTTTGCGCAATAAATGACTCGAAAATTCCGGCGAAACGAAAAGCTTCAGTTCTATCTCAGTTTCCATAGTTATACCTATAAACAGTGGCAAACCAAGGATATTTCCTTATGCGCTTGGGGGCAAGTGAGAAATTTCAACAAAACCTTGATCAAAAGTGTTTCCCCTATACTTAGTTATACGTTACCATGCGCGCCTCAATGACCATCGCTCAAGAATTAGCCATTTTAGGCACTCTCTCAGGTTGATCGGCTATGCCAGTAAATACAATAATGGGGCTCTTTGCTAAATCCCCAATGAAACCACTGCAACGTCACGTTACTCGCGTAAATGAATGTTGCGATTTGCTTATACCATTCTTTCAAGCATGTAATGCTGGAGACTGGGACAAAGCATCTCACTTGCGTGAACAGATTTCGCAACTTGAAAAAGATGCGGATGTATTGAAGCGTGAGATCCGTCTAAAGCTTCCTCGTGGCCTTTTCATGCCAGTCGACCGTACTGACATGTTAGGACTTCTTACTCAACAGGATAAACTAGCCAATCTATCAAAAGACATCGCAGGTCGAGTCTTCGGTCATAAGCTACAAATCCCTGCCGTTATGTATCCTGATTTCGTCGCATACGTTCAACGCTGCCTTGACTCAGCTGACCAAGCTCGTCGAGTGATCAATGAATTGGATGAACTGCTAGAAACAGGCTTCAAAGGCAGAGAAGTAACGCTTGTTGCCGAAATGATTAATCAGCTTGACGTCATCGAAGATGACACTGACACCATGCAGATTATCTTGCGCCAACAGCTTATGTCTATCGAAGACCAATACAACCCGGTAGATGTAATGTTCCTTTATAAAATTCTCGAGTGGGTTGGCGGTATCGCTGATCAGGCACAACGTGTCGGCTCGCGATTAGAAATCATGCTGTCGCGCTCTTAAGCACGAGAATTTAAAATAACAAGGTTTTACAATGGAAATCCTGGCTAACTACGGCACCATTCTTATTTTGGTGGCGGCTATCTTCGGTCTTTTGATGGCGATTGGTATTGGTGCAAATGATGTTGCCAATGCTATGGGTACTTCAGTAGGTTCAAAGGCACTTACCGTTAAACAAGCAATCATCATTGCGATGATTTTTGAATTCGCAGGTGCTTACCTTGCGGGTGGTGAAGTAACAGATACTATCCGTAAGGGTGTTATCGACATGTCGTTTTATACTGATCAACCAGAAGTTTTGGTTTACGGTATGATGTCAGCTCTTCTTGCTGCTGGAACATGGCTATTGCTAGCTTCTTATATGGGCTGGCCGGTATCAACAACACACTCAATCATCGGTGCTATCATCGGTTTTGCGTGTATTTCGGTTGGTACTGAAGCTGTGGATTGGCACTCGGTTCAGGGCATTGTCGGTAGCTGGCTTATTACTCCTTTAATTTCAGGTCTCTTTGCTTACCTGATCTTTATCAGTGCTCAGCGCCTCATTTTCGATACTGATAACCCCTTGATAAATGCCAAGCGTTTTGTCCCTGTTTATATGTTTATCACTGCGATGGTCATTGCGTTGGTAACAATTACAAAAGGGCTAAAACACGTTGGATTACATCTATCAAGTGGTGAAGCTTGGGCGGCATCGGCTGCTGTATCTACTCTGATTATGATTTTTGGTTATATCTATATCAGTAAAAAATACACTGACGATGGTAGCTCAGTTGATAGCAATGGCTATGCTGGCGTAGAACGCGTATTCAGCCTATTAATGGTTGTTACAGCGTGTGCGATGGCATTTGCTCATGGTTCCAATGATGTAGCTAATGCGATTGGTCCTCTATCTGCGGTTGTATCAACCGTTCAGAACATGGGACAAATTGCTGAGAAAACAACAATAGCATGGTGGATTCTACCATTAGGTGGTATCGGTATTGTTATTGGTCTAGCAACAATGGGGCACAAAGTAATGGCCACCGTTGGTACTGGTATTACAGAACTAACACCAAGTCGAGGCTTTGCTGCTCAGTTAGCAACAGCATCAACCGTGGTATTAGCATCTGGTACTGGCTTGCCAATCTCTACAACACAAACATTAGTTGGTGGTGTAATTGGTGTTGCTTTCGCCCGTGGTATTGGAGCGTTGAACTTAGGCGTCGTGCGTAACATCGTCGCGTCTTGGGTTATAACGTTACCTGCTGGCGCCCTACTTGCTGTTGTTTTCTTCTACATCATGCAAGCTATTTTTGGTTAATCGTGACTCAGGTTCAAAAGAGGGAGGCTTTGCCTCCCTCTTTTCTTGCACCTAAGGCACAAAGTTTTTAGTATCTGTGCTCTTAAAGAATACGGCTCCTCAAGGATCAAATTGTGAAGCATCTAATTAGCATTTTATTATTAGCTTGCGCTGTTGTTACAGCTCCTGTGCAAGCTGAGCAAGTTCGTTATATTTCGGACAATTTATTCACTTACATGCACAAAGGTCCAAGCACTCAATTCCGTATTATCGGTAGTGTGAATGCGGGTACCAAAGTAGCATTACTGGAAACCAACAAAGAAACGGGCTTTAGCCGCGTTACCGATGACCGTGGACGCTCCGGTTGGGTAAACTCAGACTTCGTTTCTCGTCAAGTTGGCTTACAAGCTCGTGTACCTGCACTTGAAAGTGAATTAACAAAAGTAAAAGCAGCGCTTGCTGAAGCGACAAAATCAAGCGATGAGCAAAATGCAGGATTGAAAAATTCACTGGCGCTGCGCAATACTCAAATCAGTGAAATGGAAGAGAAAAGCATTACAATGAATGATCAATTAACGGCATCTCAAGCCGAAATTCGTGAGTTACGTGCGAAAATTGACACTCAGAAAGATGACCTACTCATGAAGTGGTTTACGTATGGCAGTATGGTGGCTGGTTTTGGCTTGCTACTTGGTCTAGTACTTCCACATATCATTCCACGTCGCCGTAAGCGTAATAACGGCTGGGCGTAATAATAAATTACCTTATAAAAATGGCAGCCTATGGGCTGCCATTTTTTTATCTATTAACGGTATACCCAAGCTACCTCAAAACACTTACCACTCAGAAAGCGCTGGCATCGAAACTAAATAACCATCAAATGCCAACACAACTTGCCGTGGATCAATTCGGTAGATTTTCACACCATCAGCGATCTCGTCACCTTCAAACACCTCTCGACCATTCACTTTCACCCAACGGCTTTCTGGCGTTGATGAGTAAATATGCTGCTCAAAGTTCAGTGACGGTAAGCGCTCCTGAACGGCAACAGGCAATTGACCAAGAGGCACAATGGCTGGTTCAGGGTTAGTTTGCGGCACTGCTCGTCTTTCTGTAGGTTCGCTATCGTAATACGGCGTCTCATCTGTTGCTGCAATAGCCGATTTCAACTGTCGGGCAAGTTGTGGTGATAAGCCAGACAAATCAAGGTTATCCAATTGCAAAAGATCGGTATCAGCAGATGCTGAACGATCACGACTTGCACTTTCATGGGTATAACGTTCAGCCTCCTGTCGAGATACAGGTACGCTTGCTGGTCGAGTGTCGGCCTGAATCTCAGCATAGGCAGGTTGAGCTAAATATTGGCTATCACCTAAAGGTAATGGCTCTGTCACTAACTCTGGATAGGCTAAAAACACAAATTGACCGTCTGCGCTGCTTACCCTTGCCGGCTTAGTCTTTACCGATTTAATCGCCGCTACGCTCTGTATCACACGCTCAGGAGCAATAACGCGCACTTCCTG
>SWCB01004193.1_pt1 | contig 19456 bp, 19 predicted proteins | sample 4692901 | NCBI WGS metagenome assembly SWCB01 (sample SAMN10267276, study PRJNA491770) | bioreactor metagenome | isolation source: DHS bioreactor inoculated with subseafloor sediment | place: Japan: off Shimokita Peninsula | collected 2006-08 | reverse complement strand
CATGAATTCTTTTTATTGTAGAGTCTGATTTTTTTATTTCATTTTCATATTCTTTTTTTAATTGTGTTGAAATTACCAATTTAGCAATTCTAGAATCATCATAAATATCATGATCATAATCATCACCACTAAAAACAATCGCATCTATACTTTTAAGATTTGATAATTCAGAAATTAGGATTCCATTGTTTTCAATCTCATATTCTGATTCTAAATCATTAAATATATCTTTTGGATTTGTTTCCAAAATTAAATCTCTAATGCCATCAGAAAAAGAGGTTTTCATAACCCCATTAGGAGAGTAAATAATTGTGTTCCCTTCGATTAGTTCTGCATTTTTTAACTCCTTTATTCCATACCAATTTTTAATTTTGTGTATTTTAATCATTTTACATCCCCCTCACAATTAAATTTACTATTCTATTAACTGTTAACTTTTATTTAAATTTATCACTTCTTTATGGATTCAAAAGAATTTCTTATGAGTAATAGAAAGAACCTCTTATCATGCCCAAAACAATGCTCTTAAAATAAAGAACCCCTGAATAAGTCCCCCTACAAAAAATCCAGCTAACGCTCCCCCAGCTGCATGTGGTTTATCCTTATTCCAAACAACTCCAATCGCTAATCCTGCTTGTGGAAAAAGCAAGCCTAAAAAGAAGAATGCCAAACTATTGGTTCCTTCCAGTTCAATACTTATTCTTTTTCTTGCATCTGTAACTCTTGTTCCACACTCTAGACAAACAAGTTGTCCACTTCTTAATTCTGCTCCACAACCTTTACATGTGCTCATATGAATTCCCCCCCCTATATATTTTTATAATTGTTTTTTTCTTCTTCTTGGATTGATATAAACATTCAAAGCTTCTTTGATTGTTTTAATTTCAATGCTTCCTTTTTCTGCAGATTCCCCATCTGCATTCCATACAACATTATCTTCTGTTATTATATTAAAGTGATCACTCACTAAATGAAAATCTTCTCTTAATTTCTTTCCACCTCTAATAAAAGATGATAATAATCTAAATCTTCTAAATCTTCTTCTGCTTGTGAATATTCTTAGTTCAAACAATCCATCATTTAATTTACTTTTAGAGAAATTAACTAATCTCATGCCTCCAACACGATTTGAATTTAATCCTAAAACCATCATACAATCAGTTTCTAATACTTTATCATTATATTCTATTTTAACTGGATAATTATAGTCTTGAACAAAATCTTTCATTGCCGCAAACACATAAGCTAAATATCCATATTTTTTAACACGTCTTCTTGAAACATCATAACTGACTTTGGATAAAACACCACTAGCTGCTGTATATACAAAATATCTATCGTTCATCATATTAATATCTATTTTAACTGGATCATTTTTTAAATACATTCTAAGTGCACAAGTCAATATTCTAGGTACACCTAATATAGACGCAATATCATTTGCAGTGCCACTTGGTAAAATGCCTAATGCAGGTTTAACATCAGATTTCATCATGCCATTAACAACTTCATTAACAGTGCCATCTCCCCCAGCAACAAAAAAAACATCATAATCTTTTGCTGCTTTATAGGCTTTCTCTTTTAAGTCTCCTGATTTTTTTGATTCATAGACATCAAGAGAAAAACCTCTTTTTTCAAAAAAAGATTTGATGTGTTTAACTTTATGTTTAAATGTAGATCTTCCACTAACGGGATTATACATTAATAAATATCTCATAGATTCGCCCCTTTATCGTATTTTATCACAAAAACAAGAAGTAAAAAAGAGTCCTTAGACTCTTTCATTAAAAACAACGTTAGTTACGATAAACTGATACCAATGATAGTCCCCATCTTCTAACTTCCAAATGACTTTACCTTCAGTAGGTAATTTAAATCCTGAGAAATCCTTAATGTTTTGCATTTCGATTCTCCAAGGTTTTAACTGATAGATGCCATCAAACTCACCATATCTTAAGGCTTCAAATGAAATCATGTGACCTTCATCATTAAACTCGAAAATACCATCAGCTGTAATATCTTTATAACTCATGATTGCTTTGGCATGATGATCGTCTATATCTTCCCATGTTATATAATCATTTAATGCTGCTGTTGGTACCCAACATATTTCAGCTAAATATCTTAACAGTGTGCCTTGATCCATTTCGATGCCTTTACTATCTACAACTTTTAAGAAACTCATGACTTTAATGAGCATTTCACCTTGCCCATAGATATATCTATCTCTACCAGATATATGAACACCAGGCATCATTTTAACTAAAACTTTCCAAATAAACCCCGGTTCTTTTGTTGTTACATATTGTTTAGCGGTAGCTTTCATCCAAGGCTTATCTTGTCCAAGTCTCATCTTTATATCTTGTGTCATATAAGCTTTATCAATCGGTTGTTGATGTTTGATATTATGGAGTCTTAACCACTTTTTGACTGGTTTTGGTAATTTCTCTATTTTATCTAAATCTAAGTTTTCTTCATGTGACACCAAATCCAATAAAACTATAGTCTCTTTTTTAAATTGATTGTTAAACATGATTTTACTAACAAAACCTATGATCCATATTAAAATAATTAATCCTGTGATTCCGAGTAAAATATATAAAACTACTTCTAACATCTAATCAGCTCTTTTCTTAAATCACCTTTATTATATCAAAAAAAGGCATCAAGCCTTTTATTTTTTATAAACTGAATAAATACCAAGTGACGATACTGGAAACTCATATTGTAAGGTTTTTATCACCTGATTGATCATCTGAATATCTTGATCTTTTCCTTCTAGCTCTAGATAAAAATGATATGTCCCTAACTTTTTCTTTGTAGGTCTAGATATGATAGATGTCATATTTACATGATGTTCTTTAAAAACTTTAATGATATCAAATAGTAATCCCGGTCGATCAATCTTAGGACTAATGACCAAAGATACTTTAAATGTCTCATTGATTTTAAGATCTGATTTATCACGTTTTTCAGTCATGACTAAAAATCGTGTATAATTATCCTTCTCATCTTGAACCCCATCATTAACCATTTCATCTGCTTTTGCTAGATGTTTTGGTACAATCGCTGCACCAAATGGGTCATCTAAATATGCTTGATATGCGTATACATTAGAATCCATAACAATTATCTCTTTATCTTTTAGTTCATCAAGAAAATCAAGACATTGGTTTTTTGCAGCATACTGAACATAAACTCTTTTAATCTTATGTGCTTCTAAGCGACTTACAAAACAAAAAGAGATGGGAACATGAATCTCAGAGAGTATCTTTAACTGATGTTTAATAATTAAATCCATGTGTATACCAATATATCCATCAAGTGTATTTTCAACAGGACAAATCATCACATCAACTTGTTCTTTGATATCCATCATTTCTTTGATATGTTTCACATAAACAAACTCGACTGATGTTCCTATTTTCTTTTCATAGATCTTCCCAGCTAAATAAGAATAAGTCCCTAATGGACCTAAAACTGCTATTTTCATCTTGCACTCCTCATACCAAATATGAAGTATTGTAACAAAAACATCCCCCACTGTCAATAAAAAAAGAGATTGACTCGTCAAAGGACAAATCAATCTCCGCTTCATATCTCTTTATAGGGGATATTAGATATTTTTAAATATAATCGCTGTGCCCATACCGCCACCAATACATAAAGATGCTAAACCTAAATTTTCATTACGTTTTTTCATCTCATGAATCAGTGTGACAACAATACGTGCACCACTAGCGCCAACTGGATGACCGATCGCAATCGCTCCACCATTGACATTTGTTTTTTGTAATAACTGATCATAATTCACACCTAAATCAGAAGATAAACACTTCATAACGCCAATGCTTTGAGCAGCAAACGCTTCATTAAGTTCTAATAATCCAATTTGATCTAGATTTAAACCTGATCTATTTAATACATTCTTAACTGCTCCAACAGGTCCTAATCCCATAAATTTAGGATCAACGCCTGCTTGATCAACTTCGATAACTTCAACAAGCGGTGTTAAGTGATATTTCTTAACAGCTTCTTCACTGGCAAGCATAACATATGCAGCACCATCATTAATACCTGATGCATTACCTGCAGTAACACTGCCATCTTTTTTAAATGCAGCTCTTAATGTTCCTAATTTTTCTAAATTTGTTTTACGATTTGGATATTCATCTTTATCAAACCTAATAACATCTCTACCAACTTTAACATCAAGACCTACAACTTCATCATCAAAACGACCTTCATCAACAGACTTAATCGCTTTAACTTGTGACTGATAAGCAAAAGCATCTTGTTCTTCTCTAGAAATTTGATATTTTTCTGCAATATTTTCAGCAGTAATGCCCATATGAATACCATCATATGCATCAATTAATGCATCATAGATCATATGATCAATCACTTCTAAATTACCCATCTTATATCCACTTCTACCTTTTGCAGGGATTAAATGCGGTGCTTGACTCATCGATTCAGTACCACCAGCAATCACTAAATGTTCCCATCCAGCTTTAATCTTTAAAAAGCCGTCCATGATTGCTTTCATACCTGATCCACAAACCATATTCACTGCATATCCAGGAATTTCAACAGGTAAACCTGCTTTAATCGCAACTTGTCGTCCAATGCCTTGTCCTTGACCAGCAGGTAAAATATTTCCAGAAATTACTTCATCGATATCTTTTGGATCTACTTTTGTATCAACTAATAATTGTTTAACGACTGCTGCACCAAACTCAGATGGAGACGTATTAGATAAAGATCCTAAAAAACTTCCAACTGCAGTTCTCTTAGCAGCAACTACATATACTTTAGACATATACTTAACCTTCTATTAAAGAAGAATTAAACCTAAACCGATGATAACACCAGAGTATAGTAAAACCATTAAACAGTAACCCATAATATTCTTAGCACCAAGCTTAGCAATACCTAATACTGGTAAAGCCCAGAATGGTTGAATCATATTTGTCCAAGCGTCACCCCAAGCGATTGCCATAGCTGTTTTAGCAGTATCAACACCAAGTGTAACTGCAGCAGGCATCATAATTGGAGCTTGTACAGCCCATTGTCCACCACCTGATGGTACGAAAATATTAACGATACCAGCAGATAAGAAACTAAATAATGGGAAAGTTGTACCATTTGAAACATTAACGAAGAAATCAGAAATAGCACCAGCAAGTGATACATTATTTTCTAAACCTTTGTAAGTCATCATACCCATAATACCAGCGTAGAATGGGAATTGTAATAAGATACCACCAACACTCTTAGCTGCACTATTAACAGCTTTAACTGTATTAATTGGCGTACCATGTAATAAGATTGCTGCGAATAAGAAAATGAAAATTACGATATTTAATCCTAAGTTAAATCCATTTTCAACGAAATATAAAATAATGAACGTAAAGCCCATAGCTGATAATACATAGTTAATAATTCTACTATTTTCTAATTTTTCAGCAGGAGTCATTTCAGCTCTTGGTTTCATAGGCGCTACTGGTTCGTCTTCTAATAATGCTGGATCAACAGTCTTAACTTTGTCACCTTTTGGATGCATTAAAGCTAAAAGAATAGGTAATGTAACCAGAATTACAGCAACGATAATTAAGTTAAAACTTGAGAAAATAGTTTGGCTAGTTGGAATAGCTGCAGTTATTGCACCATTCGTTTGTCCAACTAAATCTGTTGCACTTGATGCAAGTGTCAAAGGAATAGATCCTGACATACCAGCATGCCAAATTAAGAACCCTGAATAAGCAGCAGCAATTAATAAAGGATAGTCAACACCTTTAACACGTTTTGCTACTTCTTTAGCAAAAATCGCACCGATAACTAGACCAAAGCCCCAGTTAATAAATGATGCTACTAAACCAATAACAGATACCCAAATGATTGCTTGAATCTTATTCTTTGGAATAGATGCTAGCTTACCTAAACCTTTTTTAAATAAAGGTGCAGTTGCTAAAATTGTACCTGTCACTAAAATCATTGCCATTTGCATAGAAAATTGCAATAAGCTCCAGAATCCACCATACCAAGCTTCAATAATTGTTAGTGGACCTGATTGAGTTGTAATCATTGCTACTAAAAATACTACAAACGTTAAGATGATCGCAAAGATGTATGGATCCGGTAAAAATCTTTCAACAAGTTTTACAGAACCTTGAGTCATTTTATCAAAAATCTTTTTCATGTTCTTTCTCCTTATATTTCCATTTCTTTTATATTTTCACTAATAATTAGTGTTGCTTCTGTGTTCTTTTGAACTTCTTCAACAGTAACACCAGGTGCTAATTCTTTTAAAACAATGCCTTGATCTGTTACTTCCATAACACCTAATTCAGTAACAATCATGTCGACTTCTTTTACAGCTGTAAATGGTAATGTACAACGTTTTAATATTTTTGGAGTATCTTTTGATGTGTGTTGCATCGCAACAATCACTTTCTTAGCTCCAACTAATAAATCCATTGCACCACCCATGCCAGGAACCATTTTTCCTGGAATGATCCAATTTGCGATATTACCTTCTTCGTCCACTTGAAGTGAACCTAAAACTGTAATATCTACATGTCCACCACGAATAATACCAAATGATGTTGCACTATCAAAGAATACACCACCAGTTGTCATCGTTACAGGTTTTCCACCTGCATTTGTTAAATCCCAATCTTCATGATCAGCATCAGGTACTGGACCTAATCCTAACATCCCATTTTCAGATTGAAAGGTAATATCTAAACTATGATCAACATAGTTTGCTACCATTGTAGGAAGACCAATACCTAAGTTAACAACATCTCCATCTTTTAATTCTTTTGCTACACGTCTAGCAATCAGTTCTTTTGGATTCATTGTTTACCTCCTTCAACGATATAATCAACAAAAATATGTGGTGTAATGATATGATCAGGATTAATATCTCCTATTTCCACAATTTTTCTTGCTTGTACGACAACATGTTCACAAGCTGTAGCCATAAGTGGATTAAAATTTCTTATGGTTTTGCTATAAACAACATTACCTTTCTTGTCTACAACATGTCCTAATAAAAATGCAAAGTCAGCTTTAAGTGGTTTTTCTAATAAGTATTTCTTACCATCCACTCCAATCACATCTTTGCCTTCTTCAACAATCGTTCCGATGCCAGTAGGGGTTAGAAATCCACCTAAACCTGCTCCACCTGCACGTATACGCTCAGCTAAAGTTCCTTGAGGTACAAGATCAACAATCATCGAGCCATCAGTCATTTTTTGTCCCGCAACAGGATTTAAACCAATATGTGATGCAATGAGTTTTTTAACTTTACCTGCTTCAATGAGTTTACCAACACCAACACCTGGTAAGCCTGCATCATTACAGATAATCGTTAAATCTTTCACATCAGTTAAAAGCAGTTCATCAATGATTTCTTCTGCTGTACCAATGTTCATAAACCCACCAACCATGATACTTGCGCCATCAAAAATTTTAGCAACAAAATCTTTTTTAGAGATCAGTTTGTTCATTTTTCAACGTATTCCTTTCTTAAATTATATGTAAGTACTTACTTACATTATAGAGCTTTTTATTTTTGATTACAAGCGTTTTCAGAAAAAAAGTCAAAAAAAAGAACTGCTTGGCTAGCAGTTCTATTCTTTAACGTATAATCTAATCAGATCTTCTTCAAAAGTTTCTATGAGTGTCTTATAGTTAGCGTTATCATAAATCGAGTTCGCGTGAACTTTTAATGTAAATATACCCATAATCATAGAAACGATTGAAGTTGCAACTAAATACGGATCTCCAGTGAACTTACCTTCTTCTACTTTTTTAACAAAGTAGTCTTTCATAAATTCAGTATAGTCAATCGTATTTGTAAATTTTAATCCTTCTTCATCTATCTCTCTAATTTGGATTAAATACATCTTTATATTGTTTTGTAAAAACATGTAATATGTATCAGTAAAAATCTTAATATCTTTTTTTAAATCTCCTGTTAAGTCGTGGGCAATTTTATCAACAATATTACCTTCATATGCAAAGTGTCTAATCACTGCTTGTAATAAGTTACTCTTACTTTTAAATGTTCTAAATAAAGTGAGTTCGTTGACCCCAGCTTGTTCTGCAATCTTTCTTGTTGATACACCTGAATATCCATATTCAGAAAATAATTTTGTTGCAGCAAGAAGAATTCTCTTTTCTGTCGCTTTCATATGTAAACCTTCCTTTTTGCTTGTTATCACTATAATTATATCACTTATTTCATACAAAACCATGTCGTTATCTGATAATAATGCTTTTATGAAACAAAAATATACAAAAAAACTTAACCATTAATTGGTTAAGTTTTATTTATTTTAAATATGTATTGGTTTATCTACAGCACCATGTGCAGCTTCCATAATGACTTCTGAAAGTGTTGGATGTGGATGAACGGTATTTGCAACTTCATAAGCTGTACCTTCAAGTTCCATCGTTACACCTAATTCAGCGATTAAATCTGATGCATTATAAGCTAGAATATGAGCGCCAAGTATTTCTTTATACTTATCGCTTACTAACAACTTAACAAATCCATCTTTTTCATTATCTGCTAATGCTTTACCACTTGCAAGCAGTGGGAAAGTAGATGCTTTATAAGTAATCCCTTTTTCTTTTAATTCTTTTTCAGTATATCCAACAGATGCAATTTCAGGTGAACCATAAACAGCATTTGGCATGCGGTTATAATTCATTTTCTTATCATGACCTAAAATATTTTCAACAGCAACGATCCCTTCATGAGATGCAACATGCGCTAACATGTATTTACCGTTCACATCACCAATGGCATAAACATTAGGCACACTAGTCTTAAGTCTTTCATCAGTAACAATCGCTCCACGTTCCATCTTAAGATTTAACGCTTCTAACCCTTGAGAGTTAGCTTTCATACCGACACTAACTAATATACTATCTGCTTTAACTTTTTCTTCTTTGCCATCTAATAAATAAACAACATCCTTCCCCTTAACAGCTTTTACTTCTGCATTCACAAAAATCTCAATACCTTCGCGTTTTAAAATCTTTGTATATTGGGTTCTAATGTCATCATCCATCATTGGAACGATACCATCAAGCTTTTCAATAATCGTTACTTTTGATCCTAATGAACTAAAGATAGTCGCAAACTCAACACCAATCACACCGCCACCGATAATGACTAAGTTTTTAGGTGCTTCTTCGATTTGTAACATTTCTCTTGAAGTTCTAGCAAATCCTTTTTCATATGCATCTTTTAATCCATCAATTGGTGGAACAATTGGAGATGCACCGGTTGCTAAAATTAGGTTTTTGCATTCTAAAGTTTCGCCGTTAACTTCGACTTTATTTTTCGCAACAACTTTACCTAATCCATTAAAGACTTCAACGCCATTTTTCTTAAGTAAACCTGCAACACCTGTGGTTAATTTTTTAACGACAAGATTTTTTCTTTTTAACATTTGCGTCCAATCAAAACCGATATTGCCATCAATGGTAACACCATAATCTTTCGCATGATTTAAAGTCTTATAAACCTTAGCATTTTTTAATAATGTTTTTGTTGGAATACATCCATGATTTAAACAAATGCCGCCAACAACTTCTTTTTCTACAAGTGCAACCTTTAAGTTATTTTGTGCAGCCTTGATCGCAGCCACATAACCGCCTGGTCCACCGCCTAATACAACAATATCATAAGTTTTCATAATCTACACCTCAACTTAATAATAACATCATTGGGTCAGATAATAAAGACTTAATTTCATTTAAGAATCTGCCAGCATCAGCGCCATCAATCACTCTATGATCAACTGCTAATGATAAAGGTAGAACATAGCTGATTTTTATTTCATCATTAACGACAACAGCTTTCTTTTCAATTTTACCAATACCTAAAATACCGACTTCAGGATGATTGATAATTGGTGTACCATATGCTACATTTGCAGCACCAAAGTTTGTGATACTAAATGTTGAATTTCTGAGTTGATCAAGTTGAACTTTTCTTTCAACTGTTGCATCTGCAACATCTCTAATTTCTTTTGCAAGTTCTAAAATACTCTTCTTATCAGCATTTTTGATATTTGGCACAATAAGGCCATCTTTTGTATCTACAGCCATACCAATATTATAGAATTTCTTAAGAACCATTTGTTCATTTTCTTGATCAAAACTTGCATTGAAGTAAGGGAACTTCTTAAGTGCAAGAATGGTTGCTTTCATGATGAAAGCCATATAAGTTAACTTGATATCTTGAGCTGCTGCTTGTTCTTTAACTTTAGCACGCAAGTCAACAAGTTTATCTACAACAACTTCATCCATTAATACTGTATGTGGAATGATTTGTTTAGATATTGTCATTGATTTAACAATTGCTTTTCTTAATTTAGAAATCTTGACAAGTTCAACGTCACCTTCAGTTGATACTTTAACATTTGGTATAGAGATACCAGATGATTTAGTTTCACCTTTAGATTCTGCAGCTTTCTTAATATCTTCTTTTAATACTCTTCCGTTTTCACCAGTACCTTCAATTAACTTAATATCAACACCTAAATCTTTAGCAAGTTGTCTTGCTACAGGCGTTGCTAATACACGTTTATTTTCAGTACTTGTTTTTTTAGCACCACTATGTTCATTACTTGAAGCCATGATTGCAGAAGATACTTCGATTTCACCAATAACACCTTGTGGTTCATCTTCTTCCTCTTCAGCTACAGAAGCTTTTGTAGGTTCTTCCTTTGCTTCTTCTTTAGCTTCTTCTTTCTTTTCTTCTTTAACTTCACCACCGGTACCATCGTCGATCACAACTAACGTTTCACCAACATTAATTGTATCTCCTTCTTTGACACCTATTTTTGTGATGACGCCATCAACAGGAGCTGGTAATTCAGCATTAACTTTATCTGTTTCAACAATAACTAAAGTTTCGCCTTCTTTAACCTTATCTCCTTCTTTAAAATTCCATTTTAATATAACACCTTCATGGATACCTTCACCGATATCCGCGAATTTAAAATCATACATGAGTAGACCTCCTTAAAATTTAGCTACTTTTTTGATCTCAGCAGCGATTCTTTCTGGTTGTACGAAATGGAACATTTCGCCTTTTGCAAGCGGAACTGTAATATCAAAACCAGTAACTCTTGTTGGTGCAGCTTCTAAATATAAGAATGCTTTTTCATTAACTAATGACATTAATTCAGCACCAGGTCCATAAGTTTTAACCGCTTCTTGAACCACCAAGAAACGACCTGTCTTTTTAACAGATTCAATAATAGTTTCTTCATCAATTGGATTGATTGTTCTTAAGTCGATGAGTTCAACACTAATATTCTCGCCTTCTAAAAGCTTAAGTGCTTTTTCAGCTTCTCTCATCATTGCACCCCATGCAACAACAGTAATATCAGTACCTTCTTGAACAACTTTAGCTTTTCCAATAGGTATTCTATACATTTCTTCAGGTACATCTTGTTTACCTGAACGATAGATTCTCTTTGGTTCCATATAAATGACTGGATCTGGATCTTCGATCGCAGAGATCATTAAACCTTTAGCATCATATGGTGTTGAAGGCATAACAACCTTTAATCCTGGAATATGACCTAATAATGTTTCTAATGACTCACTATGGTGTTCTAACGCTCTAATACCGCCACCAACTGGGAATCTTACAACAATAGGTAATCCATATTTACCACGACTTCTATTTCTATATCTAGCCATATGAGTCACAATTTCTGTATATCCTGGGAAAACAAATCCATCAAATTGGATTTCTGCGACTGGACGAAGACCATTAATAGCCATGCCAATTGCATTACCTGTAATTGCAGCTTCTGCAATTGGTGTATCAAATACACGATCTTCTCCATATTTCTTTTGGAGACCTGCGGTTACTCTAAACACACCACCTTCATAGCCAGCATCTTCACCGAAAACGACAACTTTATCATCATCAGCCATTTTTTGATCTAAAGCTTGATTGATTGCTGTTAATAAATTTACGACTGCCATCTTATTTGCCTCCTTCTTCTAAAAACTTCTTATGAGTTTCATATTGTTCTTTTAATTGTGGTGTCATTTCTTCATATGTATATTGGAAGATATCAAGAAGTTCTGCTGAACCTGATTGTTCAACTTTCTTGAATGTGTCACCAACAAATTTACTATTTTCTTCTTCTAATTTTTGATCTTCTTCTTCGCTCCAATATCCTTTTTCAATTAAATATTTCTTGAATCTTTCAATTGGATCACGTTTTGCCCATAACTCAACTTCTTTATCATCACGATATAATGTAGGGTCATCAGAAGTTGTATGAGGTCCCATACGATATGTCACAGCTTCAATTAAAACTGGACCTTTTCCACTTCTTGCGTGTTCGATTGCTTCATGCATTGCAACATACATTGCTAATACGTCATTACCATCAACTTGCATACCTGGAATACCAAATGCAACAGCTTTTTGAGCTAAAGTTTCAGCTTTAGTCGCTTTTTTTCTAGGGGTAGAAATCGCATATTGATTATTTTGAATCATTGTAACTAATGGCACATCAAATGCAGCAGCAAAGTTCATACCTTCATAAAATTCACCATGTGATGTACCACCATCACCGATTGCTGTAACTGCAACTTCATTTTTCTTTAGAATTTTAGAAGCATAAGCAATCCCTGATGCATGGTTAACTTGTGAACCAATGATAATATTGATTGGTGTCACTTTTACACCTTCATCATAATGGCTGCCCCATTCGTTTCCATACCAATAAAGATACACTTGTTCAAGTGTAACTCCTTTGTATAATAATACGTTTAAATCTCTAAATCCTGGCACATACCAGTCTTGGTCTTTCATTGCTGCAGCAGCACCGATTTGAGCACCTTCTTGTCCTCTATTTGGCGCATATGTAAGCATTCTGCCTTGTCTTTGATATTGCATAGCCTTAACGTCTGCAACTCTTCCAAGAGCCATGGTTTTATACATCTTTAATAGTGTTTCTTTATCTAGTTTAGGCTCTAAATCTTTGTTAACAATTTTACCTTTTTCATCTAAGATTGATAATTGTTTTTTCTTAAGCGGATCATAGTCTTTAAAAAGCATATCTTCGCCCTCCTTCATTTACACTTGTATTATACTTGAGCAGAGTTTTTAATACAAAAGTTTTGCTTAAGGAGGAAGGCTTAATTATAGAACATATATTTTTCATCTTTACAAAGCCATTCTTCTTATTTATACGTTTTATATTTCAAAATAAAAAAATGGAAGATACTTTGTATCTTCCAAATTGTTTATTTTCTTTTTTCTAATCCTTTTTGTAAAATGAGAACCATTTCTCTAAGTGTTTTAGCTGCTACTGCAGTTGATGCACCGCTTGGATCAAGCATTGGTGAAAGTTCTACAAAATCAGCTGCAACCAAATGGTTTAATTTTTCGAATTGGTCAAATGCCCAAAGCAAGTCTTTGTATTGCATACCACCTGGTTCAGGAGTTCCTGTACCTGGGAAGACTGCTGGATCTAAGACATCTAAATCAATGGTGATATAGACTGGAACATCTTTTAATTGTTCACAGATTTCATCTAATCCTTCAAAATCAAATTTTCTTTGATGGATATGCCCATTTTCTTTTTTAGCCCAATCAAATTCTGGTTTTTCACCACTTCTAATGCCAAATTGGAAAATCTTACCATCTCCAACAAACTTATGAACATGTCTCATAAATGTTGCGTGTGATAACTCTCTTCCAAAAAAGCTTTCTCTTAAATCAGTGTGTGCATCTAAGTGAATGATATGAAGATTTGGGTATTTCTCAAAAGTTGCTTTAATGACTGGATAACTTACTAAATGTTCACCACCAACCATCATTGGTATTTTGTTATCATCTAATATGTCTTTAGTTGTTTGATAAACAACATCAAGCGCATCTTCTACAGCACCAATTGGTAAATCAAGATCACCAATATCTGCAGTTTTAAACTCATTTAAATCTCTTTCTCTATAAGGTGAATACCATTCAACCCCAAAAGAATCTACTCGAATTGCATTACCTGCAAAACGCGTTCCAGGTCTAAATGATGTAGTTGCGTCCATAGGCACACTAAATATTACAACATCAGCCTCTTCATATGTAGATTTACAACTTTGGAATGATAAATCAACTTTTTCATATTTATTCATCGTCATCTTCGCTCCATTTCATCCAATATTCTTTATCAATGACTTTTATATATCCGCTTTCTGTATCACTTAAGATGACTGATCCACTTCTTTGATAGAAGTCTAAGTCATCTAAAATGTCTTGACTGATTACTTCACCCGGAATTACGATTGGAATACCAGGTGGGTAAATCATAATTGATTCAGCCGCAATCTCATCGACTGTTTGATAAATTGGTAAATACTTCTTAGGCGCGTGATACGCTTCTCTTGGTCTTGTATATGCTTCTGGATAACTATATTTAATCTTAGGCATAATTGGTTCAAGTTCCATTGGAAGATATGTTTCACTTAAAGCCTTTAGTGCTTCTACTAACTTATCTAAATCTTTTTGAGTTGTACCAATAGAGAGTACCGCTAAAATCAAATGTGTTTCAGCTAACTCAAGTTGTATATGGTATGTATCAAATAATTCTTTATAGACATCAAATCCTGTAAGTCCTAAATCAGAAACTTTAACAATAATCTTTGTTTCATCATAATCAAAAGCATTTCTTGATTTGAAATATGCTTTTCCCAATGCTTTAAGCCCAGGGATTTGATTGATTTTCTCTCTTGTTTTACTAGCCATGTCAATGAGCTTAGGTATTTTGACAGGACCTTCAAAAACCATGTTTTTTCTTGCAACATCTAAACTTGCTAATAATAAACCTGATGGAGATGTTGATTGAATCATATTAATAGTTGATCTTAATCTTACATGATCCACTCTTGGGCCTTGTGCAATTAAAATCGAACTTTGTGTTAGAGATCCCACTGTTTTATGAAGTGAACATGAAGCTAAGTCAGCTCCTGCTTCCATAGAACCTATCGGTAGTTGTTCTGAAAATGGGAAGTGTGAACCATGTGCTTCATCAACTAAAACTTTCATATCATATTCATGTGCAAGATTCACAATTTTTTCAAGATCACTTGTCACACCAAAATAAGTTGGGTTAATGACTAAAACACCCATTGCATCTGGATTTTCTTCGATCGCTTTTTTAACTTCTTCATAATCCATATGATTTGCGATGCCTAATTCTTGATCGATATATGGTTTAACAAATATAGGTACGGCACCACTTAAGATGAGTGCATTAATCGCAGATTTATGCACATTTCTTGGAAGAATGATTTTTTCTTTAGCACGGCACGTTGACATAATCATCGCCAAAATACCCATGGTTGTTCCACCGGTTAAGAAATAAGATTTTTCTGCACCAAAAGCATCAGCCATCAGTTCAGAAGCTTCTAAGATAACGCCACTTGGGCGATTTAAATTATCTAAACCTCTAGGTGCATTCGCATCTAGTTTAAATACATTTTTACCAACAAAATCCATCATATCATTATCAACTTGTCCAAGTTTATGTCCTGGAACATCATGACTAATGGTATCACTTAAAGCATATGCCTTAAGTTTCGTGAAAAACGGTGTTATGTTGTGATCTTTTTTCATCTATGAACCACCTTTCAAAACATATTTATTTTAACACTTTTTACGTGTTTTTCAATATCAAACGCTAATAATGTGAAAAATCATCTATCTTTAACACTATCATATAATATGTTATAATATTTATAAATGAAAGGAGTAAACAAAATGAACTTAAACATATTTTTAACAACTACTCAAACCAATATATTATATACTTCTGGAATCGTCTTATTTGTGGCTCTAATACTGGTTTTAGAACATTTTTTACTGAAAAAAGATGAACGCATTAAAGGCTGGATTTTATTCATCATTTATTTAGTAACCTTCCTTGTAATTCTAGGATCCATACTTCTATTGTTTCACCTATGGGGCTTTGACATCGTAGATTATGCAAATTCAACATTATCCAACATAACAAATCTATTAACTGAAAGTATTGGAAGAATTGTTTCTAGCTTGATTATTTTGTTTGTTACATTCTTTATTCTTAAATTTAGTAAAAAAGGATTTAAAAGAATCGGGCAAAAAGAAGGTCCAAATCAAAAACGTAAAAAAACTGTTGGTAAATTATTATCAAGTGTAACTAGATATTCACTAGGCATTATTTCCATCATCATTATTTTATCTATTTGGGGTGTCAATGTTGGCCCAGCACTTGCAGGTCTTGGAATCGCTGGTTTAGTCATTGGTCTTGGTGCTCAAAAATTCATCAATGACTTAATTTCTGGTTTCTTCATCATCTTTGAACAACACTACGACATTGATGATGTCATTGAAGTTCAAGGCTTTAAAGGTGTTGTTACAGACATCGGTCTTAAAACAACTAGAATTAGAAACTGGAAAGGCGATGTCAAAATCATGGCAAATGGTGACATGACAAACCTTACTAACTTTTCTAGAAACTTCTCAGTTGCAGTTGTTGACTTTGGTATTGCTTATGAAGAAGACATTCAAAAAACATTTGATTTATTACAAGAATATCTACCTAAATTTACACCAACTCAACCAGATGTCATCGAAGATCCAATTAATCTAGGTGTTGTTTCTCTAGGAGCATCTAGTGTCGACATTAGAGTTATGGTTAAAACACTTAATGAAAAACATTATGGTGTCGAAAGAGCTTTAAGAAAATACATCAAAGATATGCTTGATAAACATGATGTGGAAATTCCATTCCCACAAGTTGTTGTTTCACATAAGGAAACTAAATAATTAAAAAAAAGAATGTTCGTTTGAACATTCTTTTTTCTATTTGATTGAACATTTCTTCGCATAAGCACAACGATCGCAATAAGATTCATTTCTATGCTTAAACATATGATATATAACTCTTCCAGCCAAAAATCCTACAACAAGTAAAATGATGAAATCAGTTAAAGTAAACGTCATAATACCACCTCAAATATATGTAAGAATTGATACACAATGGTTGCGATCACCCAAGCAAGTCCTGTTTGGAAAAATACTGCTTTCCACATACGTTTCGTTGTTCCAAGTTCTCTTTTCATCGCACCGATTGCTCCAAAGCACGGTGCGCTAAATAAATTAAATACCATAAATGCATATGCTGAAGCTGGAGTAAAGAAACTAAATGCTTGACTGTTAAATATAAAGATACCATCAGTCACTTCTTCAGAATACCCAGCAATAATTGCCATAGATGCAACCACTTGTTCTTTAGCAACCAATCCCTGCATAGCAGAAACTGTTGCTTCCCAACTTAATTCGCCTAAGAATGGATACAATATCCATGAAAATATATTTCCCAGTTGTGCAAGCATTGACTGATCAGGATTTATACCATACTCAAATCTAAATGAGAAACTGAGTAAGAACCACACGATAATAGATGCTAATAATATAATTGATCCTGCTTGCTTAATAAATGCTAAAACTTTTTCACCAACATCTTTGAACATATATCCAAAATGTGGCATTTTATAGTTCGGAAGTTCAAGAATAAAACTAGAAGTTTTCCCTTTAAAAAGTAATTGTTTCATTATGAAAGCTGATGTAATAATCACAATCACCGCAAAGAAATATAAGCTTGCACTGACGATGCCAGAATAATCTCCAAAGAAATATCCTGCAAATAAAGTGATGATTGGTAATTTTGCGCTACATGGGACAAAAGGCGTAAGCATAATAGTCATCTTTTTTTCTGTCTCATCATGAATGGTTCTAGCAGACATAATTGCTGGAACACTACATCCACTACCAATGATAAATGGAATCAGTGATTTTCCAGATAACCCAACTTTTTGAAATACTTTATCTAAGAAAAACGCAATACGACTCATATACCCTGATGATTCCAAAAATGAAATCAATAAAAATAAAATGGATAATTGAGGTAAAAAGGTTAAGATTGCTCCAACACCTGCTAAAATCCCATCAACAACTAAACTTTGTGACCAACTTGATGCGCCTAATGATGCTAGTGATACTTGTACCCATTCACTAAACATAGTGACATATTTATCGACAAAATCTACAGTCATTGATCCAAAAGGTCCAGCTGCTAAATAATAAACAGAAAACATAATGATAACAAATATCGGAATTGCTAGATATTTATTTAAAAAGATGCGATCAAGCTTATCAGTTGTTGTCATATGATCTTTATTTGATTGAATCGCTTCATCTCTAATAAACTCGATATATCGATATCTCTCATCAACAATCACTTGTTCCATATCTCTATGATAATTATTGCACATCGAACTCACGAGTTTTTTTGATCCATTTTGATGAAACTCATCAAAAGCTTCATCGCTTTCTAAAAGTTTAATCGCAATATATCTTTTATGTTTATGTGTTAACTCTTTTTCTAAAGTATTTAAACACTCTTCTAATCCATGATCATAAATATGGTCATAATTATTTTTTCTAAATGATTTTTGTTTAATGATTTGAATGAGATCGAATACACCAGTCTTTTTTAAAGCTGATATAGGGACCATCGTCGTATCTAGTTTTTCTTCTAAAAACTTATAATCGATTTTAATGCCTCTTTGAAATGCAATATCACTCATATTTAACGCCACTAATACAGGAATATCTAATTCTAATAGTTGTGTTGTTAAATATAACGATCTTTCAAGATTGGTTGAATCTAATATGTTTAATATTAAATCAACATCTTCTTCAAATAAGTAGTTTCTTGTGATTGATTCTTCTATAGTATAAGGTGATAATGAATAAACACCTGGTAAATCGATAATATCAAAATCAGTCGAACGAATTCGGCCTTCCTTTTTCTCAATCGTTACGCCTGGCCAATTTCCAATTTTTTGATTATTTCCAGTAAGTAAATTAAATAAGGTTGTTTTACCTGAGTTTTGGTTTCCTATAAGTGCTACTCTCATCACATAACCTCTACATCAATAAGCATTAAATCTTTTTTTCTAAGACAAAGTTCATATCCTCTAAGTTCAATATCATAAGGATCTCCAAGAGGTGCTACTCTTTTAACTTTAATTTGCACACCTTCAGTTATGCCCATGTCTAATAATCTTCTTCTTAATGCTTTATCTATGGTATTAAGTTTAACGACTTTTGCTTTTTGACCAATAGATAAATCAGCCAAAACAGCTTTATCATTTTTTTTATACTTTATTTTTTTTGCCATTTGATACTTCTCCTCATCGTTGTGATTCAATTTCATTATATTGAAAACAAGTCTTAAGTCAAATAAATCTATAAACATTCTAATTATCGTTATAAATAGGCAAAATTAAATAAAAAACGAATCGTTTTAAAGTGAACCCCATTTAGTAGAAACCAATAAAAAAACAATACCTT
>SWCB01008558.1_pt1 | contig 19510 bp, 17 predicted proteins | sample 4692901 | NCBI WGS metagenome assembly SWCB01 (sample SAMN10267276, study PRJNA491770) | bioreactor metagenome | isolation source: DHS bioreactor inoculated with subseafloor sediment | place: Japan: off Shimokita Peninsula | collected 2006-08 | reverse complement strand
CGGAGGTACTTGGACATGACGAGGCTGCGTGAGCTCGAACGAGATCGCGTTGAGACGGAACGAGCTGCGGTGGCGTAGCCGCGGCGTTCGCTGCTGGCCCCTCGCCCTCCGGGCTCGGCTCCAGCAGCGATGGACCTTCCCAAGGAGGACCGCTGGTCCAATGTGCGCAACTTGACGGACGCTACCATTCTGGTTCGGTCGCTTCGCGTATGGGCACATCTTCGATCACGATCTCGCCGTCCCAGATCTCCTCTATGTCGACCGTGTACTCGGCGGCTTCGACATCGGCTCGGAAGATGAAATCGACGAACGACGCGTTCGGAAACAGAGCCCGCGGATCCTTGTCGAGTTGGCTGTTCGTGCCCTCCCCGGCGTGAGCAAAGAACAGATCTACTTCCGTCTCCACGTCCTTGTACCGACAGAAGACGCGGAATCCCAAGTCCACAGGAGGATTGACTACAAACACCGCCCCGTCATTTGTCATCATTCCATAGCGGTATGTATCGCTACTGAACTCCATCTGCTCCTGCAGGCGAGAAGGAACCAATGACTGGCGAATCTCGTCGCGAAGCGATTCGTTTGGCACGCGTTGGATGACATCCGTATCGGCGATCTCGAGTGGGAAGTGATACTCGTGCTGCCAGCGAGCGACGACGTCTGGTAGCTCGTCAAGATTGGTCTTGAACTGGTCGTAGCCGGTTCGCTGCACGGCAAACTCACATGTTATTCGCACCTCGTGCGGTCCCGGTGCGGCTCCCAGGTCATACGCTCTGTAGGATCCAAAGACACCGCTTTTCTGGTCACGCGATAGACGCCACGGTTTGGCAATTTCGATGGGAGTACCGTCGACGGCCACTTGGCGCAGACGCACATGGGCCGTTACCAACTCGCCACGGTGTCCACATTGGTACGGCCGGGGCTCGTGAAGAAGAAACTCCTCTGCGTCGATTCGCATGGGGTACTCCGCGCCAGCGCGGATTCTCCTGCGTACATCGATGACAAGAGCGGATTGGATTGCTTGCCGGTGATAGAGATCGACCTGCGTTGCGGTCAGCAGACCACGTTGCCGCGCTGATTCAATGTACTCGCCCCAGGCGGAGTTCCAGAGGGTGCGACCACCACCCTGCACTTTCAGTCCGGTTGTCGCCAAAGATCTCAGCTGGGCGTCACTTAGGCTATCATGGCCCAGTCGGCGTAGCAGTTCATCGTGTGCTGATGCCCGGGGGGTCGGATAGTCGCTTTGGGCTTGGCCTTGCAGCCAGGAGACAGGTGTTAGAGGGGTGCAGAAGTAGCTCTGCAGCATCTCTAGGACAAGGATGCCTCCACTGCTGAATCCGATGAGAATGCACAGGGCGCCGCAGCCTAGCATCCACGGCCGCTTACCACGGCGCCAGCCGAGGGTCGTGACGAGGCTCCCAGCAGCCAAGCTGACGAGACCGATCGCGAGAAGTAGCGGCACCATTGTCACCTCCCCACGGCTAGCCCCCCACACTCCTGGGCGACCCGCCGCGCGCTCCTATTATGCCAACTGCAGCGTGATTGGGCCAGGGTTGGCCGTGAGCGAAGGGTCGTGGCGCGGGTGCAGTGGCTCCACCGCCCCTTGCCCCGCTCCATCTTAATCCCTCGCTTGGGCGGCAAAGACATGCTGCACCTTCCACTTCGCTGGCTGGCCGATCAGGCCTTGCACGTTCTCCTCGATGGTGATGGCTTTCTCCGTGCGCGGCAGGATCCAGAGGCCGTAGGGCGTGACCTGCACGCCGCCGCCGTCCGGGCCGGCGGTCTGGTAGGTGTGGCTGTCGAAACGGAGCAACAGGTCGTCGCCGCGATCGCTGACGGAGACGACGTACTCCCCATCGCAGTTCCAGGCCGAGCCGCGGAAGAAGGCGATGACCAGGCAGCGCTCAAAGTCGATCTCGGGGACGGTCTGCCAGGCGCGGCGCGCATCTGCATCCTTCTTGCCGCGGTGTTCGGCCCAGAGTTCGCGCCAGGCCTCCTCGGTCGCGACCAAGTCGAATCGTCGCTCCGCGATGTCGCTGTGCGCGCCTTTCAAGGAGACGAGCGGTTCGTAGGAACGCGCCGGAGTCGATTGCTTCGTTTGCGATGTGGCGGCGATGGTCAGGAAGGCGGCCAGAGTCACGGTGCCGACAAGCGTGAGAGCGAGGATTCGTTGCATGGGGCGCTTTCTCCTCCCGGTGTTTGCAGGTGTCGTCAGCAATTGTAGGGAAGCGAGTGTGGCGTCAAAGCCAAATCTCGATCACCAAGCGGTCGATGTGTTGTTCCTGGAGGCTCGGTCGATCACTGGTCCAGGCACAGCGGAAGAAGACCGGGGTGTCTGAAACTGCCGCTGCTCTCGAACGGATAGCCGTACTCCGCCACGGTGATGGTCGCTGCTATGACGCCAGTCAAGATCGGAGTATTGCTCTGTTGATGAGGCGCATGAGAAAACCGCCCCGTAATGGGGCGGTGCTGTGTCGCGAGGCAGTTGTCGAGGCGCTGCGGTCTTAGCGACGGCGGCGGGCGACCAGGCCGGCGAGGCCGAGCAGGGCCATGCTGCCGGGGGCGGGCACGTCGCGGACGGTGAGGTCATCGATGTACCAGCCAACGCGCTCAACGACGCTGGTGGTGGAGAATTCGAAGACGATGTCGCCGGTGCCGCTGAAGCCGGTGAGATCGATGACGACCTCGCGCCAGTCACCGTTGCTCAGGCCGTCCGAGAGGTAGACCTCGGTGCCGGCGACGAAGACCTTGGCCATGTCGAAGGTGTTGCCGCCGGAGTCGATCCACTCCTGGAAGCTCAGGCTGGCGGCGAGGTCGAGGTTCTGTCCGGCGAGGGTGAGGGTGCTGACGGTGCTGGGGCTGTGCAGGCCGCCCAGGACGGTGCCCCAGACGTTGTCGCCGGAGAAGCCGCCGGTGGGCTCGTCGCCGCCGAAGCCGCCGAGGTCGGTGCCGTTGGCGCCGACGGGCATGCCCCACTGCCAATCGCCGGTGCCGACCAGGCCGCCGTCGTTGGCTTCGAAGTCAGAGAAGTAGGCGCCGGAGGCGGCGGAGGCGGCCAGCGCGCACACCGATGCAAATGCGAGCAATTTCATACGTGTTTCTCCCGTGTTTTCCTAGAGGACCAGAATCTTCGTCGCTGACTTCCTGTGCAGCGACACTGAGACAACATAGCGCGCAATGAGCGCCTGTCGAGACAGAACCTGCGGTTTCCCCCGTAAAGGTTAGATTTGCTACAGATACAAGAATCCTCTATCGGGAGCGCTGCTGAGGGTTGCGGAAGAACCGGGCGAAAGGGGGATCCGCGCACAAGAAAAACCGCCCCGGGTGGGGGCGGCTGTGGGTGGTGCAGTTACGGTCGTGGCGGCAGTCCTAGCGCCGGCGACGGATGGCCAAGCCGGCGATGCCGAACAGGGCGATGGTGCCGGGGGCGGGAATATCGGTGACGCAAAGATCATCGATGTACCAGCCGACGCGCTCGACGACGCTGGTGGTGGAGAACTCGAAGACGATGTCACCGGTGCCGCTGAAGCCGGTGAGGTCGAGGACGACTTCGCGCCAAGCCAGGCCGCTGTTGCCATCGGAGAGGTAGACCTCGGTGCCGCCGACGAAGACCTTGGCGGTGTCGAAGGTATTGCCGCCGGACTCGCTGTACTCCCAGAAACTCAGGGTTTCAGCGAGATCCAGGTTCTGGCCGGCGAGGGTGAGGGTGCTGATCGTGCTGGGACTGTGGGCCCCACCAATGACGGTGCCCCAGCAATAGTCACCGGAGTAGCCGCCGATGGGCTCAGCGCCGCCGTAGGGAGCGCCATCGAAGCCGACGGGCATGCCCCATTCCCAATCGTTGGTGCCGATTAGGCCACCGTCGTCAGCCTCAAAGTCCGAGAAGTACGCGCCGGAGGCCGCACTAGCAGCCAGCGCGCAAACAGAAGCAAATGCAAGCAGTTTCATACGTGTTTCTCCCATAAATAGGTGGTCGGTCCTCGGCGCGCCGCAGTCTTCCCGTGCAGCGACACGCACCTAACAAGGTAGCCCCACCCTGAGGATTGTCGAGTAGAAAATCACGTATTCGGCCTGCTAGCACGTTTCTTCCGGCGGGAAACCACCAATACTGGGGGTGTCCGGGTGTGGGGCGGCTCCGTCGGGGGGCGGGGTTGCGCTTGTGAACAGAAGACGGCTCGGTTCTTCACCGCCCGGGCAGCGTCGAGGGCCGAGCTTCCGTCCGTCTCGAAGTCCTGACATCCTTCAGGTTGCGAGTTGTCCGACTCTCGATGTGTCCGGTGGGTGCCGAGAGACCCCCTGCGCTGGCCTCGCGACCCAGCGTGCAGGGGGATTCTCAAACGGACGACGACCGGGGCGACCCGTGGTATGTTCAGGCCGCTTGGCCGCTCTCCCCGCGAGCCTTTGTTTGACTTGGGGCTCTCATGGCGCGCAAACCTTGGAAGCCGGTGAAAGAACGCGATGTCCCCGTCCCCTGCCTCACCTGTGGCAGGCCGACGTGGTCTCTGGAGTCGCATTGCGTCCATTGCCGTTGGTTCGGGCCGCCGGAGGGAGCCCCTGGGGATCCTTTGCAGCTAGCGGGTCCGCTCCGGCACGAGGTGGCGTGGGAGACACTGCCGCTGCCCAGCGGCACGCTTTCACCGGCCGGTGTGGTGCTCGCGGACGCCACCTGTCGCGTGTGCAGCTACAACCTGCGCGGATTGTTGGCGGCCGGCCTGTGTCCGGAGTGCGCCTGCCCCGTGATCCGCTCGCTGTCGGCCCGCTCCTTGGCGACGGCCGACCTCGATTGGCTGCGGAATCTGGAACGTGGGGCGGTGCTGATTCTTGCGGGGCTGGTGATGCTGCTTCCCGGCCTGTTCGTGTTCCTCGCGGCCAACGCCGCGGGACCGCCGATGTCGCCGTGGGCCGGCGTGGCCTGCGAGGTATTGCTGCTGTTAGCGCCCGCGTTGGGGCTGATTCTCCTCACGACTGCGGAGCCGGATCGGCAGGACGAGCCAGCGCGCTCCGCCCGCCAACTCGCCCGCGGCGCCTTACTGGCGGCGTTTGGAGTGACGCTCTACCTGCCGCTGTCGCCCGTCACGCAAGGCCCGCTGGTGTACCAGATCGTGGTATCGATCGGTCTTGTGCTCTACGCGGTTGGTGTCACCTGTCTCTTGCTTCACATCCGTGGCCTGTTTCTGCTGGCGAGGTGGCGACGGTGGGCGGGGCTGTCGTTGGTCAGCGCCATCGGTCTGGCCGTGGCCCTGGGCCTGACTTCATTGGAGTCGATCGCGCTCATCTTCGTCACCAGGATCTCTCCCACAGCCTCGTTCATTGGTCTGTCGGCGTGCTGCAGTTGGATCCTGACGATTCCCTTTGGCATCTGCGGCATCGTGGCGCTGGTGGGGCTCTGCCGCTGCTTGAGCAAGGCGCAGCAACAGTCGCACCGCTACCGGACGACCGCTGAGTTCGAGCAGCAAGCCGAAGAAAAGGTGTCGGATACCGTTTCTCGCGAGAAGGTGAGGACCGATCGGTTTTACCCGGGATAAGAAGCGATGTCAGAAACGGTATCCGACACCTTTTCTTGTTACTCGCTGGGGGCGGTGGCGAGGATCTCGTCCAGGCGCTGCATCACCTCGTCCGTGAGCTTCTCCACATCCTCCATCGCCAGCAGGTTCTCTTCGAGCTGGCTGACCTTGGAAGCGCCGAGGATGACGGTGCTGACGTTCGGGTTCTTCAGGCACCAGGCGAGGGCGAGACGCGCCATGCTGAGGCCAAGGTCGTCGGCGACCGCGCCCAGCGTGCGAACCGCCGCGATGATGCGCTGCGCCTCTTCGCTCTCGAAGCGCTCGCGCAGCCATTCGTAGCCGGGCAGCGTGGCCCGTGTGCCTTCGGGAAGACCATCGTTGTACTTGCCGGTGAGCAGGCCGGAGTAAAGCGGCGACCAGATCGTCGTGCCCAGGCCGATCTGCGTGTAGAGCCGGCGGTACTCCTGCTCCACGCGCTGGCGCACGAACATGTTGTACTGCGGCTGCTCCATGGTGGGCGGCGTCAGGTGGTGTTGCCGAGCGATGGCGTAGGCTTCCATGAGTTCCTGGGCGGACCACTCGCTGGTGCCCCAGTAGAGCACCTTGCCCTGCCCGATGAGCTGATCCATGGCCCGCACGGTCTCTTCGATCGGTGTGTTCTCATCCGGACGGTGGCAGAAGTAGAGATCGAGGTAGTCGACCTGCAAGCGTTCCATTGCCTGGTGGCAGGCCTCGAAGATGTGCTTGCGGCAAAGGCCTTTCTGCGTGGGCTTGGGGTCGTCGACGGAGCCGAACCAGACCTTGCTGGAGACGATGTAGGAATCGCGACGCCAGCCGAGCTTGGTCAGCGCTTCGCCCATGATGCGTTCCGACTCGCCCCGGGCGTAGGCCTCGGCGTTGTCGAAGAAGTTGACGCCGGCGTCGTAGGCGATCTTCATGAGCTTTGCGGCGTTGTCGACGTTGACCTGCGGGCCGAATGTCACCCACGAGCCCAGCGACAAAGCGCTGACCTGCAATCCGGAGTGGCCGAGTCTGCGATATTCCATGGGATGCTCCTTCCAAGAACCCAGGCGTCCGGAGGGTAGGCCTGGAAACCGTGCGTGTTTGGGGTGGTCTCTAGTCGCGGCAAGAACCGCTCAGCCATCATACAGCGCCGCGCAGGGCTCCTTGCGAGCGCCGTCGCCATCGTGCACCGCCAGGTGGGCGCCAGGGCGGAAGGAGGCTCCGCCGAAGGCGCCATCGCGGCGCAGAGCGTAGAAGATCTCACCGAAGTTCGGCTCGCCGCGTTCGTTGAGGCGGCGGTTGCGCTTCGTGTGATCCGCAATCCAGCGCAGCGTCTTCAGGCAGGCGATGTGCGGCTCGTCGCCGGCCGCCATGTGCTGGACGATCTGGAAGCTGGCACAGGAGTGAATGACCTCCTCGCCGACCCCGGTCGCCCCGGCCGCCCCGACGGCGTTGTCGACGAACATGCCGGCCCCGACGATGGGGGAGTCGCCGACCCGGCCGGGGATCTTGTAGCTCAGGCCGCTCGTGGTCGTGCAGGCGGAGACGTTGCCCTGCGTGTCGATGGCGGAGCAGTGGATCGTGCCATGGGTGAAGGGCACGCCCGCTTCCTCGGCGATGGCGGCGCGCAGGTCGGTGTCCGCCTGCTGCTCGGGATCGAGCCAGTCGTCGTGCTCGTTGAGCTTCATCTTCCACTTGAGCCAGGCTTCCCGGGCCCGTTCGGTCAGCAGGTCCTCCTCGGGGAAGCCGTGCACTTTGGCGAACTCAAGCGCGCCCAGGCCGACGAGGAGCACGTGATTCGTGTGCCGCAGCACCTTGAGGGCGACCTGGGCGGGGTTCTTGATGTTCTCCAGGGCGGCGACGGCTCCGGCCTTGTGCGAGGGGCCGTGCATGACGCTGGCGTCGAGCTGCACCACGCCGTCCTCGTTGGGCAGGCCCCCGTAGCCGACGCTCATGTCGTCGGGGTCGTTCTCGACGAGGGTGACGCCTTGGACGACGGCGTCAACGGCATCTTCACCCTGCTTCAGCAGGGCCATGGCCCGTTCGACGGCGGGGAGGCCGTTGCCGGAGGCGATGGCGATCGGCCCGCTGGCGCGACCCGTGGAGGCGGGCTGGGGGGCGGCGTCGGCGCCGGGCAGCCGCGCGGAAAGGGGCAGCAGGGCGCTGGTGGCCAGAAAGGTGCGTCGGTTGAGGCTCTTCATCGCCGCAGGCTACCGCGCCGCCGGGGCAGCCGATACCCTGTTTCTGTGCGAGCGATGCCCGCACCCAGGAGGCTGCCCATGCGAATGCGACACATCCTGCTCCTGCCGCTCCTTACCCTGCTCCTGGTCGGCTGCGCGGCCGACCAGCCGCAGGCGTTCACCCCTGGGCAGAGCCAACAGACCTTCCAGACGACGGTGAGCCAAGACGTGACGCTCAAGTACCTGCTGCACCTGCCCGCGGACTACGGCACCGACGACCGGGTCTGGCCGACGATGCTCTTTCTGCACGGCGCGGGCGAGCGCGGGGCGAACCTCGATTTGGTCAAGGTGCACGGGCCGCCCAAGCTGGCGGCGGCCGACCCCGGCTTCCCCTTCATCGTGATCTCGCCCCAGTGCCCTCAGAACGACTGGTGGTCGGACGAGACGATGCAGTTGGCGCTGCTGGCGCTTCTGGATGAGGTCAGCGATGCCTACGCGATCGATGAAGATCGCTTGTACGTGACCGGCCTGAGCATGGGCGGCTACGGCACCTGGGGGCTGGTAGCCCGGCAACCGAACCGCTTCGCGGCGATCGCTCCCATCTGTGGCGGCGGCGACCCGGCGAAGGCGGCCTCCTTCGCCCACGTGCCGGTCTGGGCCTTCCACGGCGGCAAGGACAGCGTGGTGCCGGTTCGGCGCACGCAAGAGATGATCGAGGCGCTGCGGGCGACCGGGGCGGAGGCGCGCCTGACCATTTATCCCGATGCCGAACACGACAGTTGGACCGAAACCTACGCGAACCCCAAGCTCTACGAGTGGCTGCTCTCGCATACGCTCAGGTAGACATTGCAGACCAACCGCAGCGCCAATCGGAGGTGCAGGCCCCATGCCGGACGATCGACCAACCTGGGATGAGTACTTCCTGACCCTGGCGGAGCAGGTGAGCAAGCGTTCGCCCGATCCGAGCACGAAACATGGCTGCGTGATCGTCGACGCGGGCCGGCGCGTGGTCAGCACCGGCTACAACGGTCCGGTGCAGGGCCTGCCCAACGATCTGGTGCCGCTCACCCGCCCGGAGAAGTACAACTGGTTCATTCACGCCGAGGACAACGCCGTGGCCTTCGCGCGCTGCGATCTGCGTGGAGCCACGGCGTACGTGACGGGCATGCCCTGCTCGGCCTGTTTTCGCCGGTTGCTGCAAGTGGGCGTGAAGCGGATCGTGCACGCCTCGCGCGAGTCGGCCTGCATCTCGGCGGAAGAGACGGAAGCCTGCATGCGCATGGCGAGCGAACTTGATGTCGCGGTCGACGCCTGTCCGCCTCCGGAGTTGAAGTGATCGCGCTCGGCTGGAACGGCGCGCCCGTGATGCCGGAAGACAAAGAAAACCGCCGGCGTTGGTGCACGCCGGCGGTTGTTGATTGTGCTGCGAGGTGGGTCTTAGCAGGGGATTTCGTAGTTGGCGAGCAGGATGCCGAGGTCTGACTGATCGGTGTCGCCGTCGCCATCCAGGTCGCCGCCGCCGTCAATCTCGTAGGCCGCGAGGAGCAGACCGAGATCGGACTGGTCGACATCGCCGTCACCATCCACATCGCCGGGGCAGTCAGTGCCGCCGAACGGATAGGCGATGCTGGCGGATTGGTAGACTTCGGCTGGTGGTTCGAGAGCCGGCTCCTGCACCCAGGCGAGGATGCGGATGTCGTCCTGGTTGGCCCAACTGGTGCCGTCGAAGGTCACGTCCTGCTGCACGGTCGCAGTCTGGCCCGGGGTCAGGTCGACCGACTGGATCTCGAAGCCCTGGCGAAGCGTGTTGTGAGCGCGGTTGTCCGGGTAGTCCGGGTAGCCGTAGAGGCAGTCCGCGACGTAGACATTCACGCGCATGGGGTCGGCGGACGATTCCAGCTCCACATCCACATTCACGGTGTAGGTCTGGCCGCCGGCGGGGGTGACGGAGAGATCGAGCAAGATCGGCGTCGGCAGATCGACGCGAGCCTGGTACATCGCCAGGAATCCGTCGTAGTTGTTTTGATCGTCCGAACCGAAGTCGCCGCTCATCTGGTCCGTGCCGTCAAACCAGGTGTCGGGGAGCGAGAAGACCTGGTAGAAGCTCGCGAGCGTGTCGCCGAAGGGCGTCTCGTAGTCGTCGAGGGAGTGGATCTGGATCGCCAGGAAGCTGTCGGGGTAATCCGTCATCAGGTTGTCCATCGCCCGGCCCACGATCGGGCAGTGGGTGCACCAGGTGGCGGTGAAACTCTGGGCGAAGACGACACGGTCGGCGGCGGGGGCCGGGGTCCCGGCCAGACCCCAAACAAGACCACAGGCCAGCGGCGCCAGCAGGGACAGCGAAGGTGCACGATTCCTCATTCGTCGACTCCTCGTATTCTGGACGCCGACAGAACCGTCGGCGCATGACAGCCAAGATACCTTTCCATTCGGGAGAATCACCTGGCCAGTTCCCTTCGGTCGGGCGATCCATCCCTCTCTCTACCGACTTTTCCGCGCGGGGTGGCGACCGTGAGCCTCCGCTCGCCGTCGCGACCCGTCGGCTGCGGGGCAGCCTGGGAAGAAGCGGGCCGGTGACCGTCAAGCCACCGGCCCGGAATCAGTCATTCGAAGCTCAAGCGACGAGCGGGCCTCAGGTGCCGCAGTTGTAGTCGCCGAGCAGGACGCCGAGGTCGGCTTGGTCGGTGTCGCCATCGCCGTCGAGGTCGCCGTCGGCGTTGTTGCCGTAGGCGCCGAGCAGGATGCCGAGGTCAGCCTGGTCGGTGTCGCCGTCAGCATCCAGGTCGCCTGGGCAGGGGACGCTGAAGGGATAGTCAGCCTGGCCGGCGTTGAAGACGTTCTGCAGTCCGGTGCCGGGAGCCTGGGCGAAGGCCACGAAGCGGACATCCTCAACGTTGGACTGGCTGTTCGGCATGAGGGTCAGGGTCTGCTGGACCACTTCCGTCTCGCCCGGCGCGAGGGTGATCTGGCCAGTATCGAAGCCCTGCATCACGCAGTAGGTGTACTTGTAAGCCGTGCCAACATTCTGCCAGAGAGTCTCGACGATGTGAACGTGCATGTCGGCAGCGGTGCCGTCGGGCTCCATCGTCAGGGTGGCGGTCACCTCGTACTGGTTAGGGGCGATCTCAACCGCGTTCACGTCGACGGTGACGCTGGTCGGGATGTCCTGCCGCCAGCCGTAATCGTAGGTGTACATCTGGTACGCCTGGGCGGTGCTGCCGGCACCGACGCGGTTGCGGGATCCGTCACAGACGACGTGCGGGATGCCGCCGACGCCGTACTTCGTGGCTCGGACGTTGCCCCAAGCGGTGTTGTAGGAACCGTCGCTGACGTGAATCTGCAGGACGGCGATGTCGAACTCCTCGTCCATCATCTGGTGGAGCGCCGAGCCCGAGTAGGTGCAGTAGCCGCACCAGGTGGCGGTGAATTGTTCGAAGAGAACGGTGCGGTCCGCCGCCACCGCCTGCGAGGTGGTGAAGAGGCTAGAACAACAGACCACGGCCAACGCTGCGAGTTGAATCGAACGATACGCCTTCCTCATGATCAGACACTCCTCAGATGCTTGCTTGTTTCTCTCTGCCGGCGCGGACCGGCCGAACTCAAGATAGACCTGGGCTGCGAAAGCAGCGCCAGACAGGAACGGGAAGCGACTGGTTCCGATAATCTCAAGCTTCTGGAGGTGGCCCCCCAGCATGGGTGGGACGTCGCGCCGCTTCCACCCCTTCAAGGTAGCCGAAGATTGCGCGAGCGCACAGGAAAAAGCCCACAGACGGGTGCGATTTCTAGGGAACCCCCAGGCGAATATGGATGTTAGCGTCGCAAACTTAACGCTGCTCAGGCATGCACCAGCTCCGGCAGACCCTCTCGGTAGGCGCCGCTCAAAACGCGTGAACGCCATTCACCGTGCGCCTTGTACCACGACACCGTCTGCTCCAAAGCCCCGGGCCAAGCGCTGCGGCTAGGCTCCCAGCCCAGCTCACGCTGGATCTTGCTGGCATCGATGGCGTATCGGAGATCGTGTCCCAGGCGGTCCGGCACGTACTCGATCGCCGACTCGTCTCTGCCGCAAATCTTGATTAGAGAATGGGTTAGGTCCAGGTTGGTTCGCTCGTTGTTGCCGCCGATGTTGTACACCTCGCCCGGCGTGCCCTTCTCCAGCACCGTGAAGATCGCCTCCGCGTGATCGAGCACGTGCAGCCAGTCACGGACGTTCCGGCCGTCGCCGTACAGCGGCACCCGCCCGCCGGTCAGCAGCCGCTCCACGAAGAGCGGGATGACTTTCTCGGGGAACTGGTAGGGGCCGAAGTTGTTGCTGCAGCGTGTGATCAGGCAAGGCAGGCCGAAGGTGTGACTCGCGGCCCGCACGAGCAGATCGCTTGCCGCCTTCGACGCCGCGTAGGGGCTGCTGGGCGCGATGGGGGTGTCTTCGGTGAACTTGAGGTCGAGCTGATCCAGGGGAAGCTGGCCGTAGACCTCATCGGTCGAGACGTGCACGAAGCGCTCGACCTCGGCCCGGCGGGCCTCGTCGAGCAGCGTCTGCGTACCCTGCACGTTGGTGCGGATGAATGGCGTCGAGTCCTCGATGGAGCGATCCACGTGCGACTCAGCCGCGAAGTGCACCACACAGTCCGCCTCATCCATGAGCGGGGCGACGACCTCTCGGTCGCAGATGTCGCCGCGCACGAATCGGTAGTTGGAGTTATCGGCAAGGTCCGCGAGGTTATCGAGGTTGCCCGCGTAGGTGAGCACATCGAGATTGGTGAGGTGCCAGTCGGGGCGCTGTTCCATCACGAACCGGATGAAGTTGGAGCCGATAAAGCCGGCCCCGCCGGTGACCAGGATTCGCTTCATGTCTGAGCCCGCCATGTGGTGGTTCCTCGTGGTTCGCTCCCTCTGTCCGTGGGTCGAAGAGTCGCCGTGGAGACAGAGGATTGGGGCAGGGGGTCGTGGGATCGCCCGGCCCGTGTCTCAGCCATCGGTAATGCCGCGGCCGCATCTTAGTCGGGATTCAGCCCGGCACCAGATCCGAGCCCACTCGGACCCCGACGCCTCGCATTCTCACTGCTCCATGGATCAGGACCGAAAGATCACCTTTTGTCTACCGTCTCCGGGCCTGAAGTACGTTTAATGGGTATGGAGAGAGAGTCACTGATGAGTCAGCGCTCGTGGACATTGAACCGGAGTACGGGATGAAGCAGCAGACGGCGATGATCGGCTATCGCGCCTGGACCCTGGCGGCAGCACTGGCGCTAGTGGCAGGGGCGGCGGCGGTGCGGGCGGACGTGTGCGGCGACCTCAACGGCGATGGTGTGGTCGACCCCTCTGATCTCGGTGGCTATCTCCTCACCGACTTCGGCTGCACGGGAGGCGATTGCCCCGGCGACGTCGACGGCGACGGCGACACGGACCAGCAGGATCTCGCCTGGCTGATGATCTACTTTCAATGCGACCTAGGTGGCCCGCCCTGCGGTCCCTGCGAGCCCGTCGGCACCGGCGCCATCGAGGTCGAACTCGCCCACGTCGACAACACGAGCATCGGCTTGGGCGACGACCCGCAGCATCCCGAGTTCGTCGGCGGCGTCACCCACTTCACCTTCGATCTGGTCGTCACGGTCACCGCCGACAATGACTGGACGACGCAGTACTCGTACGTCGAACTTGTGCACCCGGAGGTGGCGTTCTTCAACCACCTCTTTGGAGTCGATCACGAGCCGAACCCGGCGCTATTCGGGCCCTACCCCGCGCTCGAGTTCGACTCCTTCTACGCCTCACCTCCAGAAATCGATGACTTGTGCAACCCCGACTTTGCTCTTGGGGGGCCGGACTGGACCGACACGAGCGTGGAGGCGACGTGGTTCCAGACAGGCTACGACGATGACTACATCGTGACGACGCAGCGTTTCACGCTGATCGTGTCGGAGGGCACCGTGCCTGCCGTGCACACCGACGACTGCCAGTTCGAGGTTCTGGCGCGAGTCAGCACCGACGCCACGGCGGCGTCGACGGGCGCCGATCTGCACCACTACGACTTCGTCATCGTCGATCTCGCCCAGCCGCTCTGTTCCGGCGATGTGGATGGGGACGGCCACGTGGGCCAGTCGGACCTGGGCATCCTACTCACCACCTACGAGCGCTCACCCGACGACCCCTTGTACGACGAGCGGGCGGATGTGAACTGCGATGGGGCGGTCGATCAGTCGGACCTGGGCATCCTGCTCGCCGTGTACGGTGCGGATTGCTGACGAAAGACTGAGCCGGGCTCTGTGAGCCCGGTGCGTGTTCGCCAGGGCGCGAACCCATACTGGAGTTCATTGTGAATCAACAGACGATTCGGACCGACTTGGGCATCTGGACACTGGCGACGGCCATGGTCCTCACGGCGGGAGCGGCGGCGCGGGCCGATGTTTGTGGCGATCTGAACGGCGATGGCGCGGTCAACTGGAGTGATGGCGGCATCATCCTGGCGGACTTGGGCTGCACCGGCGGCGAGTGCAGCGGCGATGTCGATGGCGACGGCGACACGGACCAGCAGGATCTCGCCTGGCACCTGACCTTCCAGGAGTGCGGCCCCTACCCACCCTATCCGCAGTGCGGCCCCTGCGAGCCGATCGGCGAGGGGACGTTCGAGATCGAGCTCGTCCAAGTCGACAACTCGCACGTGGGGCCCGGATCCGACCCCGGCCATCCCGAGTTCAACGGCGGCGTGACGCACTTCACCTTTGATCTGGTTGGCACCGTCACCGCCGACAACGACTGGACGACGCAGTACTCTTCTGCCGAGTTGGTGCACCCGGAGGTGGCGTTCTTCAACCACGATTTTGCCTCCGATACCGAGCCGAACTCGGCCATGTTCGCAACCTTCCCGGCGCAGGAGTTCGACTCCTTCTACGCGGCCCCGCCGGAGCTCTTTGATCAACTTCACCCCGGCTTTGGTATGGGGCCGCGCTGGACCGACACGAGCGCCGAAACGCTCTGGTTTGATTCGTCTCGCGAGGATGACTACATCGCCACGACGCAGCGCTTCACGCTGATCGTACCTGAGGGCATGGCGCCGACTGTGCATGCGGACGACTGCCAGTTCGAGGTTCTGGCGCGTGTCAGCACCGACGCCACGGCGGCGTCGACCGGGAGCGATCTGCACCACTACGACTTCGTCATCGTCGATCTGGCCCAGCCGCTCTGCCCTGAGGATGTGGACGGCGATGGCCATGTCGGCCAGCCGGACCTCGGCATCCTGCTGACCACCTACGAACGCCCGGCCGACGATCCCTTGTACGACGAGAGGGCGGATGTCAACTGCGATGGCGCGGTGAACCAGTCGGATCTGGGACTGCTCCTCGCCGTCTACGGCATGGACTGTTGATGGAAGGCGGGCCGGGCTCTGTGAGCCTGGCGTGCGTTCGCTTGACGTGGAGAACGTGATGACAACGCAGACGAGACGAGACGGATTGAGGCCCTGGCCCCTCGCGGCGATACTCGTGCTCGCGGCGGCAACCAGCACCCAGGCGCAGCAGCAAGCGGCAGAAGCGAGAACACACGCCGTCGCGGCGCCGGCGGGTGAGGTGCGGCAGGCCCAGGCGGTCGGCGTCAACCCCGTCTCGCAGCGCCGTGAAATCGGGTGGGTCTACAACACCCACGACTGCCCCGACTGTTTCGGCGGGGTCAACATCGCCTGGAACGATCCGGACTGCTACCTCCCCGGCGGGGACTGCGCTGGCGAGATCTACATCCTGCCCCTGAACCGAACTCCCGTGCCGTACGGCGATGAGATCCTCCAAGCGCCGATCTACGACGACGGCTTGGGCGGTAGTTGGATCACCGACATCTTCTTTGATGACTACGAAGCTGACCTCAGCGCGTGGGACGATGTGGGTGAGCTTGAGCCTCTGCTCGCCTTTTCGACCTACGCCTGGACCTCAAACGCCTACGGCTCGGGCGTTGACAAGACGTTCGTCTTGAACTGCTGCTGGTTCAGCGAGGATGGCTCGACGTTCCACGGCGGCTGGGTCTGGAATCTGAGCGCCCTGGACGGCGAGAGCCTGATGTACGAAGTCATCGCCGGGACGCCTGATGAGCCGCTTGACCCGGCGGATACGTTCGAGATCGGCGACCGGGGCATCCTTTGCCTGGACTACATGAACGAGACGCTGGAAGGACACGACGACGGCGGGGCGTTCGCCTTCTTCCTCGGCGGCGATCTGGCGGATGCCAGCTTCCCTTACCCCTCCGATCTCTACGAAGTCGGATACAACGAGGAGCTCTACTGGCTCTCCAGCGGCATCGACGATCCCAACCTCGATCCAGACTGGGACGGCGAACCGGGCCTCTCCTACCTGGACATTCTCAACACCGGCCACCTCGTCAACTGGGACTTCGCCAGCGACGCCGGCCAACTCGGGCACGGCTATCCGGCGAAGATGGGGATCGAGACTGCAGGCCCGATCTGCGGCGATATCGACGGCGACGGTCGCGTCGAAACCAGCGACCTGGGCATCTGCCTCGCCGCCTTTGGATTGAATGACAACGGCGATGTCGACGGCGATGGCGACTCGGATCAGCAGGACATCGCCTGGATACTGACCTACCTCAGTTGCGGCTACGGCGACAATCCGCCCTGCGGCCCCTGCGAGCCGATCGGCCAGGGCACGATCGAGCTCGATCTCGCTCAGGTGGATAACACCAGTGTCAAGCCCGGCGACGACTCGCTGGCCCCGGGCTTTGACGGTGGTGTGACGCACTTCACCTTCGATCTCTTCATCGCGGTCACCGCGGACAACGACTGGACAACGCAGCGCTCGTTTGTCGAGCTACAGCACCCGGAGGTGGCGTTCTTCAACCATGGCATCGGCACCGATCTTGAGCCGAACCCGGCGCTCTTCGGGCTCTACCCGGCGCTCGAGTTCGATTCCTTCTACGCCAATCCTCCGGAGCTCTTCGACGCGAGATCACCCCACTTCGCCGTCCCGCCGTCCTGGAACGATTCCACCGTGGCGGCGATCTGGTTCGACCCATCCTACAGCGAGGTTTGCGTTGCTACGACGCAGCGTTTCACGGTGGTTGTGCCTGCGGACAGCGGCATCGTGCCAGCGGTGCTACCCGATGACTGCGCTCATGACTTCGCGCTGCTGGCGCACATCAGCACCGATGTAACGGCGGCGTCGACCGGCGCGGACCTGCTGCACGACGAGTTCGCGATCGTCGATCTGGCCCAGCCGATCTGCCCCGGCGATGCGGATGGCGATGACGATGTCGACCAGGCGGATCTGGGTGTGCTGCTCAGCACCTACAACCGGCCGGCGGATGACCCGGACTTCGACCCCCGGGCCGACTTCGACTGCGATGGCGATGTGGATCAGTCGGACCTGGGCACCCTCCTCGGCAACTACGGCGCGGACTGCTGACGGGCGGCTGCCCGCGCTGTGATTCGGGCGCGCCTTCGTTCCATGAAGCGACGCGGCTTGGCCGCGGTTCCTCGTCGCGCTGGTTGATGGGCCGTCGTGCGAGACGACGATCGACGCGGTCGATCGAACGCGGTGAACCGCGTCGCTTCATGGCGATACGACGGCCCAGGGCGCATCGATCCCCTCCGCTTCGCTTCAGGGCTAAACACTCCCACGAAACCGACGCCACGATCTTCGCTTGCTGCGGGATCGTGTCCTCAATCCGTCACGCCGAGGTCCGCCTTGGTAAAGACTGCCTCGAAGGGATATCCCGCCGCCTCGACGTTCTCCCGAGCTCCCTCCTGGCGGTCGATGACGACGACGATCTTCACGACCTTGGCCCCCTCGGCTTCCAGATCGCGCGCCGCCTCGATGGCCTGGCCGGCGGTCGTGGCGACGTCTTCCAGGAGCACCACCCGATCGCCCCGGTTCAGGACGCCCTCGAAGCGCTTGGCGGTGCCGTAGTCCTTCTTGGCGTTGCGGACAAAGAGCGTGGGCAGGCCGGTCACGAGGCAGGTGGCGGTGACCAGGGGGATGCCGCCCAGTTCCGCCCCGGCGAGCCGATCCGCCCGGGCCCCGGCGACGCGCTCAGCGAGCAGCTTGGCCACCTCGCCCAGGAGCTCGGGCCGGGTCGAGAAGAGGTACTTGTCGAGGTAGTAGTTGCTCTTTCGTCCGGAACGGAGGGTGAACTCGCCCCGGAGCAGGGCCACATCCGCAATCGCCTTCGCCAGTTGGTCTCGTTCCATGCGGGCAAGGTAGCAGGAAGGCCGGGCGAAGAGAATTGAACTGCCGAGGACGCCGAGGACGCCGAGGGGGTCTGGAGTGGACTGTTTCGCCCCGGAGCGCAGCGGAGGGCACGCCGCCGATCATCGACCGCGGCGCCTACGAAGCGCACGACAACGGGGCGCTCACGGCGAGTTAAGCGCCCGTTGTCGGTTGTCGACTGAATCAACCTCGGCGTTAGCGGCGACGCCGGGCTCCGAGCAGGCCAAGGAGCAGCAGCGGCAGGCTGCCCGCCTCCGGCGTGATCACGAAGGCCAGATCGAGCGGCATGCCCACCGGATCGGTGAGCGGGAACCAGTCGACCGCGATGTAGTCCCAGTACATGCCGCCGGCGTTGTAGGGATCCAGCGTCGTCTTCCAGCCGGCCGGACCCTGCGGCCCGTCCGTCCAGGTCACGTACAGGCCGAGCCAGTAGGTCGTGCCCGCCTCCTGGATGAAGGGGTTGTCGATGTCGACGATGTTGATCTGCTGGAAGGTCTGATGGTTGCTCGGGTACCAAGTGAAGCCGGGGGGCACGTAGAAGCCCTGGTCGCCCGTGCCGTAGGGATCGACGACGGAGAAGTTGCCGATGGTGGCGGTCCAGACGGGCGCGGCGCCGGGCTTGGAGTTGGCATCGTCGAAGATGCGCACCTCGACGTTTTCGATGATGCCGACGTCGTCCGCCCACCAGGACATCCAGAAGTGGAGGTCGCTGACGGGTCCCGTTTCGCTGCAGGTCCAGTCATCGGCGAGGATGGCCGAGTTCTGCCAAGGCGTGCCGGTGAAGGAGTTGAACTCGACATCCCAGCCGAATGGGTCGGGCATCTGCGGATAGTGCATCTTGTGCCCGTCGCCGGGATACCAGTCCGCCAGGGCCGGGGCCGCCAGGCAGGCGATCGCCCCGAGGGCGGCGAATCTCACAGTGATCTTTCTCATGGCTTGTTCCCTCTTACAGGAGTGATGGTCTCTGGCGCGCACATCCTGCGCCATCCAACAGCGACCGCCGCAGGCGCGGGCCCGAGACGGCACCTCTCGCTTCCATCCCTGCAGATTGGCCTTGGCAGGTTCTTCCCTTCTTCCTGGCGGGGGCGCGAATCATGGGCCTGAGCCAAGCGAAAGCGCCTCCCGCTCAACTCGAATCCTTACCGCAGCGTTGCCCCGGGCAAGGAATCAAGTGTGGATCGGCACCAGAATGCCCCGTTCGGGGCATGTCCCGCGGTGGGATGCTCGCGAGTCTCACTTCTGAACGGCGTCGGCTCGGCAAGCGGATGGCCGGGCCGAGGGCGCCAGAGGGGCCGGAGCGCGCAGAGAAAAGCAGCGCCCGCCCCGGTCCGGGAGCTGCTCGTCAAGGGCTCTCGAGTTGAGGCCGCAGTCTAGTAGGCGTTCTGCAGGTGGAAGGTGGCCGTGCCCAGCGTTTCGTCGAGCGCGGGCATGCCCTCCGGGCCGTCCACTTCCAGCGTGCCTTGCCAGGGATGGAAGGTGATGGTGCCCGGGACGATCACCTCGCCGGCGCTGGTCGGCACGCCCTCCAGCGGCTCGTAGACGGCGACGTGCTCGGCGGCGACGACGCGGTTCTCGCCCGTCGGGTAGGTGACAGGGTAGCGCAGCATCGCCAGGTATCCCG